>JAABUS010000737.1_pt1 | contig 80154 bp, 90 predicted proteins | sample 5560161 | NCBI WGS metagenome assembly JAABUS01 (sample SAMN10711885, study PRJNA513376) | rock metagenome | isolation source: Antarctica rocks | place: Antarctica: Victoria Land, Trio Nunatak nord | collected 2016-01-04
GGCCCAAATTCGAACCTCAGTAATAAATTAATAACTTTATAAATACTATTTTAAATTAGGTAATTTTTATATGGTTGAAACCGCCGAGGTCCATTCTATAATCGCTGAAAATTTAATGAAATTTGGTCGATAGATAAGCCTGTACTAAGGTTGTGGGTTTGGTTGTAAAAATTAATGGGTTTGGTTGTAAAAACTAGGCACTTGGCACCGATCTGACCAATCAATCCATGTAGATCATTGGGTTTGCATGCAAACCTGCATATTCGTAAGGTTAGGAGTCATGAGTGCCATGAGTCCAACAGCGCTGCCGTATGTAAGTAGCGCGTCTGGCTACTTCGGACTCGACCAGAGCCATGACATGGTATGACGCAACATCAAAGACGGTATATTTGAGGACCATGCCTCTCGAAACTTCCTCTATACTGTCAACGATTGAATCTTCAGTCATCAACGTCAACAACGACCATGTCTTCTACCAACATCAAGTCTCTCATCCTTCATGGTCCGCCTCCTTTCCCCCGGCCTTGTAGCCTCTTTATACTAACTGGCCTCTTCAGCCCACGGCACAGGTCCCAACCCCCACAAAGTCGCCATTGTTCTCTCACTCCTCAAAATACCCTACACCATCAAGCTATGGGACTTCGGCGACGCACCCAACGGCGTCAAGGGCGCCAACTTCCTAAAGATCAACGAGAACGGCCGCGTACCCGCCCTTGAAGACCCAAACACCGGCGTCGTGTCCTGGGAGAGCGGCGCAGTGATCAATTACATCCTGCGTGTGTACGACAAAGAGAATGAGCTGGGCCCACACGGCAAGACTGCCAGCAGCGCACCCAGCGAGCAAGATCGTGTGGATTACGACAAATGGACATTTTTCCTCCTGAGCGGCCTGGGCCCTATGATGGGCCAGGTGAACTGGTACAGGCACTACAACCCCACCAAGAATGAAGACGCATTGGCGCGGTACGAAGCGCAAGCCTACCGGACCTTCGACGTTTTAGAGGGACAGTTGGAGAAGAGTGGTGGAGAGAGTGTGTTGCCGGGTGGTTTCAGTGCTGTGGATGCACACTTCTATCCTTGGGTGTTCCAGTACACGTATGCGGAACTCAAATTGGATAGCTATCCGAAGATCCAGAAATGGCTCGAGGGCATTGGAAAGATGCCAGCAGTGAAGGAGGCGTATGAGAGGGTGCCAAAAGGGGAGAAGGCATAAGGGATAAAGCTGGAGAATGCAAAAGTTATGCTAGGCTGGTTTAGATTATGAGGACTAGATCGTTCTAAGGGGCCAAACTTCCAAACACTAGTATTGTACCACCCTTTATTGAATTTCATCTATGGAGCAGAAGCCGAGATTTGAAGCATTTGTTGTGCATCGGCATTTGCTGGCAAAGTAATCCTGCCTTGAGGTCCACCAAGGACGACTTTCAACTTACATCTCTACCATGTCATACGCTTTCGTCTTCCAAACAGCCAAAAAGTATACAGACAAGTGCTGCCCGCAGTGACAAGCACGCTGCTCAACGTAATCCACCGGAAATCCTGGTGCCTACTCCATACAAGTGTCGCAATCCAATGCCCCAATCCAAAAACCGCAGCAAGACTAGCTTCGGTCCCTGCAAACATTGAGCGTTGATCTGGAAGCACACAACTTTGCGCTAGTTGCTGCGCACAGAGGCTGCCTGTCCAACGACCGAGACGTGATATGGAGACGAAGAGAATTATAACGATGGTGGTGAAGCGGTGAGCTTGCCAAGCAGATGCTGGCTCTGATGTAGGATCTAGTGGCTGATCCGTTTGGATCCACCTCGTAGATACCTGCCACAAAGCCGGAACTGTGGGAATCTGGACTGCGTTAGTATTGAAACCCTCGTTCGCAGTCTTCTACCTACCAAGCACAGCAGCATCAGAACAAGAGCCAAAAGTCCAAGTCTCGAGACCCCTGTACGTTGACTCTCGTCTTGTGAACCCCCGTCGCCGTCATTGTTCTCATCGTTGGGACTCCAACCACGAGACGAAGGCAAGTTGGATTCCACAATATCCGTCTCATCCGCGATTGGGTGGTACTGCGAGCGTCGTGCAGATAGATGTCGCACACCCCAAGGAAAGATGTAGGTGCTGCTGAGCTCGAAGGTAGCACTCAAAACCTCTGCCCATGTAATAAGCCTCATCGATAAACCAGAGTGGACTAAAAAGACAATCAGTGTCGAAGAGAAGCTGAGAACAGAGAAGTGGAGGCCGGTCATCGCCAGAGAGGGCATCCATATGTCTGTTGTGAAGTAATGCCGTAAGTTTGATCCGTATTCATGAATCCAGCGGAACAGTGCCCCAAGATTTTTGAGAGATTGGCACCAACAGGAGACACGGCCAAATTTACCCTGTTTTTCATTGTCACTAGGGCTTTCTTCAACATCCAAGAATTCCTTCCTGTGGGCGACCTTTATCGTTTTTGGTTCTCGAAGACGTTCGACCCTGTTCCAGACACTTTGAGCTGTCCAATACTCAAGTGGCCAAGTTATCACACCAATCGCAATCAAAATGACAGCCCCAAGCCTTGGAAATTTCGAAACAGACATGAACATGGAGATCATGATTGGCGAGCCAAGCTTACAGACCAAATCGATACGCCCCATGACAGCGTTCAGATGTGTTAAATCATGTTGTACTGCTTCGCTGTCGTCCACGACTTTGGTGGCTAGGGTTGGGATCCAGTCCCTTTCGATGGAGACAAGATTTGCCAGTCGGGAAAGTCGCTCAACAACACCAAGAGCCAATATCACGAGGAAGATCACATCTTTGAATCGGGTGACCACAAGGGGCCGAGCGTCAAGATTAAGAGTGTTGTGATCTTCCGATGAAGGAGCTACGACTTGGCCCTTTCCTCCAGTGACGACGGTCCAGCAAAGACAGGATATTATAACAACTATCCGATTGATCGATACTGTTGTAAGAAGTGTTCGGAGGCGTGAGGGTGCGTGATCAACCCAGCGACCAAGAGAAGAAGCGAAAAGGATGATGGCAACATGGACAGTAATGCCACTGCAGCATAGGTTAGCTAGGAGCATAGGGACACCATCAGGGGCTAATGACGGACATCCATGAGGCCGCAGTAAGGCCTTCTGGATAGGCTGCAGCTGTGAAAAGAACCTATGATGGTCAGGACGAAGAAAAATCCAAAAATAATGGAACTGACCGATGCAAATTCATACGATCTGGCGTTCCAAGTAGACAGAAAATGGCAGAGGAAGAGGTTGTATGCGGTCCAATCTAGTCCAGATTCGTGTTGCAATAGGTGTAGCATGTCTGCCAGCAACCAGCTTGACACATTTCTATGCCGCTACGCAAAGTAAGACCACATATTTTCCCGCTTCGTAAACTTTCCAAAACGCCATCCAGGTTGAAGGATTCAAAGATGCAGGGCGAATGTGACATTGTTATAGCCATCTTTCATTTGTTGTTGGGGGCTGAGTCGCTGTTGGAGGCCTCGTTTCAGCGACTCAGCCGCACGTAAGCACAACTGAGCTTGGATGAGCACTGTTTCATCTGATCAAGCTCGACAAGTTGAAACGTTGGTCGTAGCTCGTTTGCTGAGGACAACAGTATGTATAAACAGAAACGCGGACCAGACCTTGAGAGAAGGAGTAATTGTCAAGAGGGGAAATATCCCATTGGTGGAGAATCCTTACCTTATGTAATTAGTGCCTGGGCGGCATGCTTTTCTCCGCCACTTGTTTGTTATTATTCTAGTATCCTGGATATCATATATAGCTGGCCCATAGATAGCTACCAGTGGTCAATTAACTCATTCTACGTGTATTCAATACCTTAGTGCTGCTTGGCCATATTGACGGCATCCTTCCTTTTCTGTAATTGAAATTGTAATCCGCTGGAGTATGATTTGGTTAGGCCAGTGTCTCCTTATCCGAAATTCTTTGATTCAAAACAACCAGTCTCCACCCTAACTGCCATTGAAGAGAACAGGCCGCTGGGGGAATCATTGCCTTGCGAAAGAATAACGGGTCGTAACTAATACAATTCTCTACTCTTCCCTCCTCGCCAGCCTCCGCTCCCTATTTCTAGCGCCTGCGGTTGATACATCACCAACGGTCTACAAACCCGTACCCACATTCAGCTTATCTTTGCAGCTTTGGCGCGTCCAATCCAAGAGCGCATCATGCCGCTATCTACCGCACAGACTCTACTCAAAAGAGGATAAAAGCATCCGTATGGGTATAGACCGCACGTGGGAAAAGACCGCAAATAGGAGGATCGAGTCACGCTCATCTCGCACAGTTCTAGTTCTCAACGAGCTGTGGAATTGTACTAGACTAAGGCTAGCCCCGCTGTGGTAAGAGACATTGGTTACAAAAAGGCCGACGCAGTCATAGACGCCCTACAGCCTCACAAGCAAGTGCAACGGACATGCTATACTTAACGGCCTCGCTAGTTATAAGGCTCTTAGCGCTAAAGCAACGTCTCAGCTGGCACTTCAAGAACGAGGTCGCCTTCGGTGTCCGCGTACCTTCTGTTCGTGTATGGATTATTCGCCAGGACTCCTTTCCCGGCTAGGATGAAGAGCCGGTGGCGGCCTCTTCTCACGCCGTACGTCCGTAGAGGACGACAGGTGCTTTGCGGCCGACCTCGTCAATTGCCCAGGAATACCAAGCCAAAGACATTTAACAGCTACCGCTCAACGGCTTTTGTATAATGGTAGCACGAACCACCTTGGAAGGGTATGTATGTACAGTCACTTCTCCCTATTCGAGGGGTTTGTGATCCACCGAGTTATGTAGTGATTGCAATCGGCCTTGAAGGGATGAGTCGTATTGGGTATTCCCTCCTGCAGCAAAGCCAGAGGTAATTTAACGAAGATGACAGAATCCTCTGATCACGGATGAGAAGGGTGGACAAACATTTTTGTGCAACAGTAGAACAAGAATGAATTCATTTGGAACGTTCGTCAAAGGCTACATCTGATGTAAACGGAAGAATCATCTGTGAATTGAGAAATTGATGGTCAATTCAATTTGATCCGCCGTCGCAACTTAGCTTACTAGCCACTAGCGCTCGCTCAAAGCCTCGCTATACCAGTAGTCTCATAAGTACCATTATGCCAGACCGGAACCTCCATCTTCAGCGCATCACCACTGTACCCAAGATCCTCCGCAACAAGCATAGCCGCCTTCTCGCCAATCAGAAGGGCAGTGCTATAAGTGTTGCAGCCAACATTATCAGGGCAGATGGACAAGTCAGCAACCTTGAGACCCTGAACGCCGTGGACGTTAAGACGCGGGTCGAGAACACCGTGCTTGACGATGCTGTTACCCTCTTTAGGAGCCATACTGCAGGTACCAAGACCTAGAGGATTAGTAAGCGCAAGCATTTCATGTTATGAATTTGGGGGCTTACTGTGCCAAGTAGTCTCCACGTGACGCTTGACCCACTCTTCAACGGCTGCAATATCTTCCTTGGTGTATTTAAGGTCCTCACGGATCTCGTTGACCTGACTGCTCGACACCATGCTGGTCTTGGGCGGCTCGCCAGGCTTAGACTGGATCGACCAGCTGCCGTGCTGGATGCCCGCTGAGAGATGGTCGGGACCGCCATAGGCTTTGGTGTCTTGAAGGTTCAGGTCCTGAGCAGCGGCAGGGGAGTCGAAGGAGAAGTAGCTATGACTTTATCAGTGGGGCTTTCAAGTCGAGGGGAGATAAGGGCATACGGATGCTTGTCGGTGACCTCTCCAGCATACGCTTCCATACGGCGAGCAGTCTCCCGGGACTTGATGTACCCCCAGACCATGGGGGCCATATCACGCTCGTCATTCATGAAGCCGGCATCGAAGTCTGGTGCCTCGTACGGGTCGGCTGAGTTAATGTGAGTGCTGCCACGAGAGAATGGGTATTCCAAGAAATGGAACATGGAGAAAAATTTTCCTTCTGGCATGAGCACATGATCACCGAAGAATCTGGCATCGATTAGCGTTGGGAATGGAATGCTCGTGGTTGAAGGCATACCCAGAGATGACGGAGTAGTGCATGACGGGTTTGTCAGGCTTGTTCTTGAAGTAGCTGTCCCATCCGGAAACGAACTCTTTCATGTAGTCCTCTCGCAACTCTTCTTCCGTTGGTCGGACCTTCACGCCGGCCTCGATACCGTTGGTCGCCAAAGGCCCAGTGCCATTAAGGTTCCATTGGTCGTAGACTTCCTTCTGAATTTTAGGGTTACCTCTAATGAAAGCATCAAAGCTCTCCGTCTCAGGCTTGGCACGGTATGCCGAGAAGGTGAGGTAATGGTCCTGGAAATTCAGGCCAACACCCGGTAGCTCCACTTGGCATTTGACGCCAACCTTCTGTAGCTTTTCAGGGTTGCCAATACCGGAACGCTGGAGTACAAGCGGGCTACTGAGCGTGCCACAAGAAATGACAATCTGTTTGCGAGCACGGATGGTCTTCTCCCTGGGTTGGTCGTTGTGAAGTACTTTCATCGGAACAGTACGGAGGGCCGTAGCACGGCCATTCTCAAGGATTACCTTGTCAATCTTAGTATTGCACATAAGATAGAGGTTGCTGTGGTTCCTGCAGAACAATACGTTAGCAAATTTACAGAAAATGCATAGATGCGAGGCCATCAAATTACCTCATGTTGGAGTGAATGTATGCGTGAGCCGAGTCAGACCGACGACCTGTGTCACGGTTGATCCATTTCAGCCAGTGTTCGCCACCATGGCCGGTTGTTAGGTCTTGTAAATCGTCGGTAGTGGGAATGCCTTGGGATTCGGTGGCGCGAAGGAAGTCCCACGCGATTGGGTATGTGTAATTCCCGAACGATACCTTTATGGGGCCTTCAAAGCCATGTAGGTCGCGGTTGTTGCAAGGGCGTTGGTATGTTTCATGCTTCCTCATGAGTGGGAGGAGCTCTTCGGTCTTCCAACCCTCAGCCTGGAAATCGTCATAGTCCGAGGCACTAGCGCGAGTGTACATCATCTGGAACAATGTTAGTAGCCGCTACTGAGTGGCTCGAGGATATGAATGCTTGCGAAATTGATACTGGAGCCACCACCAAGGATGTTGGCACAGGGCACGATTGCACGCCTGCCCGAAAGCCACTTAGATGGCCTCGAGTGGTAGAATGAAGCCGTCTTCGAGTCAAGCTTCATGTTCTTTGGGTAGATACCAGGACTGGGTCGCATCAGCTAAGTGTTCCTTGAGAGCTTCGGGTCGGGCTCACCGTGGGACCCATGGGTTGTTAAGATTGTTCTCTCCACCCTCGACCAAAAGGACCGTCAGATTTCTGTCGAGGGCAGCCAATCGTCCAGCCACAACACATCCGGCAGAGCCTCCTAGGAAATGTATTAACTCTGTGGTTTCCTCAAGCGATGGTCAAAGCTCTCATACCGCCCGCCACGATAATGTCGACTTCATCTGGAATGGTCATGATGCGTGTGTGATAGCAGACCCTGATACAATATTGTTGATGTACAGTAAGACAATGCAAATTGTCTGGACGACCTTTGGGATAGCAAGATTGCAGGAAGCATAAACAACCATATATGATTCTCAAGCTCCCCATGGCGCCCCACTCCGGCCATATGGAATCTGCAGAAGTGAAGATCTATGCATAGGAGTGCGAAACCCCGCGTTGCCTCGTCAGCTCGAATCCTTGGTTCGAGGAGGTAACCGTGCGGGCCACCTCGCGAACTCGTACTCGACCCGTCCAGCAACCTGAGATCTCGATCCGACGGGGATTCTCCGCATTTGACAAACCCTCGTACCCCCAGAAAGCATAGTGCTATCAAAAGTGTAACACCGAGCAAACACCGATGGATTTTCAGTCAGGGATGCCGTTGCTGTCGAGCTCCTGGAGCTGAGACCGTTGGACGTGGCCAGAACCCCGTCGTCGATCGTCCAATGAAATCAGAGATTGACCATATTTGTGAGTGAGCCACTGCTAAACCAATCGCATTAGCCTATCATTTCGTACTTTGAAGCGAAAGGGGTAAGATAGAAGGATGGCATGCAGTTAGGCGGGCCAAACCTCCGGACGAATAACGTTCTCTGCGTAAGATACCCCGCCTTGGGACCAACATGTGGAAATATGGGGGAGATAAGTTAAGGCACAAGACGCTCCAGCTATGCAGATCGGACGCACAGCATTGACCCGCTGAAGGATAAAGGATTGACTCTCTTCACCCAAGTTCAATGCTCAGCGACTGAGCGATTTCCCGCGGTTTTGAGTGGAGATAAGTACGACTTTTTTCGAAACACGTTTTCGAGGATGTTCGAGACTGGTCAACAATAGCAAGCTAAAATACCGCTGCAGCAAAATGAGGGGTCCACCAACAAGAGATAAAGTAGAGATACCCCACACACGTCAACGTCAAAACGAGGGGGAGCAACGGCACCAGCGGCAGCTAAAGTCAAGTGGATTGCGGGGAAGCCGCAACTTTTCTTAGAACATTAGTTGGCAATCATGCCTGAACACAGGAAAAAGGGGATTTTGCAGACAGGCGCGGTATATCGAGCGTTCGTGGCGCCAAATTCTCGTAAAAGACCATAGAACTCTGTCCTTGCCAGTTGATCTTGGGATCCAGCATGGCAATTTCCGTTGTCGACTTGTACGGGGATATTTCTGTAGCTTTTCGAGGTTGATATTTCGTTCATAACAGTCATCAAAGTCGTCCTAGCTCGATGAAGTCTTCCTGGTGTAAGAGTCGTGGTAGGTTGGGCCGATTGTAGAGCCTTTTTTTTTCCCCGGCGCCACCAGGCGCTGTGTAGGTAGACAGAACGCGAGATACATCTCCAAAATGAATATCTTGGATACTTGAATAGCATCTTTCGCAGATTCAGAATTATTACAATAACGCAAAAGACTTGTCCAAATTAAGAAGACTAATTGAGCGACCCACGCATGTGTTGAAGGCGCCCTTCAACATACTTACAGATCACCTCTGCGTCACTAATAGCATTGTGGGAGTAACCATCAAGAACCTGTCGCGTGATGAGAGGCCCTGCTCCAGACTCTTCACATACTCAAGTAGCCATTGTGGCGAATCTTTCATGCGGCTGCCCTCTAGCACATCCTTCGGCACAGTCGCAAAGTATCGCAATGCTATTCTTGCCCCAATGTCTAATGCTCACAGTTAGATCACTTTGGCATCGTGTGTTGATCGTCTCTTTCCTCTGGTTGCTGGGACAGATTCGACACTACTATCGCAGCGCTCCGAAAGTGTAGAGTTGCAATGATCAGAAAACTGCACTTAAGGAGCTTGTGACACAGTGCGCGCACAAGGGCCTCATTTTCTTCGGGTAGCTATCGTACGAAGAGGTAGAGGGGATGGAGGCAGGCTGGGCAAGGAGCCGTATTGCTGTATATTAGATGAGAAGGGCAATTCTTTGTAGCTTCAGTGCTAAGATCGAGGATGAGCCTATTAGCCGGTACTGTAGGCAACATGCATCTATGCGCCCAATTGTGCGCAAGTAATTGATAATAAAAGGGAGTAATGTGGAAGATGGGATCAGTACACTGCAAAGGCTTGCAACGCGTCATAGACTTCGCAAACGACGCTAGTTTCGCGTTTGTTGGCGAGTGCTAAATTTAAAAGCGCTTTAGATGCCTTCGATATTGCCGTCCTCCATTCATACTAGTCAATCATTGAACGATATCTCTAGAAAGTAGAAGATCTTGGATATAAGATCTTCTGTACAAGAAACCGATACCGCCAAGCTGCATCACCATTGAATATGTGATAATATCCCAATTGCGAAGCGTTGACAAGGCCATTTTTTATTCTTACATGTGACGCACCTGGATATTGCCATTCACATTCTAATTCATACTAATTTCCTTGCGCCGGTAATCTCCAAACAGTGTCTTCTGTTGCTGGTTGGTGCCAACAGTTACTCTTTGCCTTCACACCTCGTCTGCACTCCCCTCAAGCCTGCCGTTGAAGAATCCAGCCCAACCCCTCTCTCCAAATCACCAAGCTCATCAAAGTCCGACCGAGGCTGCGCTTCTTGCGATCTCCCTTGCACCATTTGCTCAGACACTTTTGCAAAAGGTCTCGTTGGCTTGGGCTCCCGAATAGGCCAGGGTCGATGCTCTACTTCAACACTGCTACCATAATCTCCTTTTTTATTAGCATAGCGCTTTATGGGAGAGTATCGGCCTGGTGGTGCGCGGCCCTCCAGTCTCGCTAGAGCGAGCTCGAAATTCGCAGCCCGGATCGGATCTGGGTGAACAGGCTGCTGTGCCGCTGACGAGGTATCGTGAGTGATCGCAAGGACTGGAAACTTCTCAATCTCGCCATGTTGCCCTTCGTGGGCTTCAGGCGCCTCTGCTGCGCTTATATCCTTGTGGTGAGACAATAGCCCTGGCCACCTTGATTCGATGAATCCGCGTCTCGATTCACGATCCATCGCCCCGCCAAAAGTTTTCGCTGATGATCTGGAGGGCAGGGTTGGCTCTTGGCCAGTTGCTGCTGGCTTGGCGTCGGCAAAGCTATTGTGTGCAAGATATCCTGGACGACGTAGATTGGATATGTCCTTGAGTGCTCTGGCCGCCGGATTATCCCTTGGGATCTCTTCCGAGTCGGGTCCACCGCGTGGGCCATCATCATTGAAGACACCGAAGGCTCGCTCGGGCTTATCTTGATTCTTCTGATTCTTCGGCGATTTCGCACGTGGAAGAGGCTCCACCGACTCGAGCCATGATGAGACAGAGTGCTTGAGCCGAGGCTCCAGCGAAGCATTTCCATCCGAAGAAGCCTCGGCCGATTCACCACGCGGTTCGTGAAGCCAAGCGGGAGTAGACTTTCCATACAAAGGAGAAGAACGATCGGCTTCAGTGCCGTTGCTAGTGATAGATGGCGTCTTCATTCCTCGAGGTTTGTTGAAGTCGAGCGGAATCGGAGAGATCGCACGGATTTCAGGACCATTCTTACCCATGAACATCACATAACGGCCAAGTTCCTTCTTTGCAGCTTCCTTTGCGGCCTCGAAGTTCTTAATTACAGTATCACCCTGAGCCGCTGCTCCATGCTCGAGAGCACGCAGAGCACAACGTACGTTTGAGGCAGCTATTGCCCTTTCCCAAGCATTGGTACCGGATGAAGCAACACTGTTATGGCCGGAAGATATGACGGAATTCTCGCTTCTCAATATCCTTCGACCATCGCCAGGTCGAATAATGTTGCCAAAGTTCTCCGCATGAGCAGCGATATGGGTTTCGAGGCTACCCGCATCAGAGAAGTCATTGTATCTTGTCGCTGAGATATCAACATTCCCAGTTTCCGGATCTTGGGCGAAGTCAAGCTGGTGACCGTCATGAATCGCTGCGATCAAGCGGTCGATCTTATGGTCCAAGACCCGGTTCTCTTCATCTGAGAGGATGCGGCTCACCTTATCTGCGATCAAGGGGTTCGTAGACGACATGTCGAGATGCTCCAGCGACGGCAAGCTAACAGTACCATCGTGAATACCAGGGCTAGAATTTATGGCCGAGTCAATAAGGGGGGTACTACCATGATTCTGGGGATTTGACTCGGAATCAAAGAACTCTTGGACATCTTCTTCGCCGACTTCTGTCGCCTCGTTGGCCTCTTTCGTGTTATTGGTCCCCATCGTCTCTCTGAAGGCTGGTTGAAGGAAATTCTATGGGCGTTGGATTTCGACGAGGGTGAGACCCCTTCCGTGGGTTGAGAGAATCGAGATTGAGGAAACAAGGAGGAACAAACCAAGATGGTGAAAGACATCTTGATAAAGTATCGAACTGGCTTCGATACTTCGTATTTGGACACATCACGCACATCACATGAAGCGCCGTGTTTCAGTCTCGTGTCTTTGTCTCAAGAACAAAGAAGTTGTTGCTTTGGTCGGAAAAATTCCTTTGTCCGGAGCAAGTGTTGCGCACAATGTTTGAATAAGCGGGGACAGTTGCGGGGCCCTTCCAACTGCATCGCTGAGTCCTGAGCTTTGTGATAGTAGAGTTGGGGTTTAAGCGCGACTGTGACTTAGTGTCCTCGCTTCGGGTTTTGGCTTTCCTACATTGCGTCATGTTGGTGAATGTCAACCTTTGATCTTTTGGTTGGCACTTCAGGTTATATTTACTTGAGCATTTGCATTTGAAGCGCAGTGCGTAAAGCAAGCCTTTTGAGAGGTTTGGGGTCAGGTATTACCGAACAGGAAGACCAGAGCGTTTCGGTGGAGATGGTGTATATATAATGGGATTTTGATCCATTTACATTATCCTTGGGACAGCTTTGTCTGCCTGCAGCGAACTTCGCGTGAATAAAACACAATGACCAAGATGAGTAATCGCGCAAGCTAGACGGCAAAAATACTGATGATCTCCGATTTGGAATTGGCTCATCCACTATCGTGATGAGGGATGAGTCGAGAATTTGGACGACAATGCCGCGACGGAGAGACAGGAAGGTACAAGTCGGTGTAGAAACCTCGTAGTATGGGCGGAAGGCAACCAAAGAAGAGCGGGGATTAACCTTTGAGTCGTTCAAAATTCTTACGCTCACCAACATATATATCTCTGAGACATGAAGGTATTCGATGAGGGTGCTTCAAGTTTTATGACTGAGAGCAGGATCGGCATATCTTATCTGGAACTGACCTCAAGCAGCATCCTCTGTTGCATAGTCGAGACCAATTTGGGGAGACTTGACGCCAGATATTTGCCATTCGGTGATCTGTGGAAGCAGCGAGTGGCCACTAACAAAATCTCCATGTAAAGCAACGCGTCTTGGATCCCAGCATCTAGAGCTCAAAGAACAGTACAACACACGAATATCCAATAGCGAAGAAGGTTTATCTCTTGCTGGAAGCCTTCGTACGATGATGTAATCACGCGACTCGTATCATTGGTTAACACAGCCGAAACGGTATCTGGTTTGAAGTGAATGAAAACAGAAGTAGCACAGGCGCAAGAAACAGGCTCCGAGGGTCGACATTTGTCCTCTTGATAATGTCACGCGACCAAATAGAAAGGGATGGCAAACACAAGAAAGCAAAAATTCCGTGAAAAAGCAGCTACAGAATTTGTCACAATTGTACAGAAAGGGTCTGGACCAAGATATAAGTGCCTTGGTCCAACAGCCACAGAGGAGGCAACGTCGAAGCCCATTGCCCCAGATAACATAATAGCAAACCAGGGGAGCAGAAGGAGACAAGACACTGCCGCAATGGAAGGATCCGGCGTGGCCCCAAAAAGCACAGTGGCGCCTGCCAACTTTAAAGTCAAAGCGCAGGACAATGAGGCCAAAGATAATACCACCAAAGAGAAAGCGAACCTTGAAACACCAGCACCAACTACTCATGCGCCAAACGACCCAAAATGGCGCGCAAGCTGGGTTGAAAGATATGGTAGAGCTTTGATGAGTGACCGAAGCCCTGACCATGTCGGGTTACCCTACTTCGAGGGCTATCCGTGGGACAAGCCAGACGCGGTGAGCAGATACAAGCTGCGGGATGACCCTTGTGTTTACTAAAACTATTTCCAGGAAGTCGGTGGGGGGAAGCAGTCGGGCCAAAAGGACGACAAGAGGGAGGAAAAGAAGGAGAACAAGAAGGCAGACAAAGCGGGTGGGAAAGAGACAGAAACGACTTACTTCGAGAGCGAGTTTCCTCCATGGTGAGACGAGCAGTGAACCGCGAGTTTGCCCAATGGAACCGTCCTTCAGACGGCCCAGAGAGTCTCGGGTTCATTCCAAATGTGGCATGGCATGTTAGTGTAGAGCCAGCGACGTCGAGAATTCGGTCGTTTGTGCCGTGTAGATTACTCAAATGCATGGTTTCGGCATATACGTGAAGCCAGCCTCGGTGGTCTCTCTATCGATCGTATTCGTAGCAATGCTCAATCGTCTTCTCCTCCATCTGTGCTGTGTTTCTCTAGAACCTTCACCTCTCTATTGCATCGAATAAACCGCATTCCAAAGTAGCTGGTTTTTTCCTCAACCTAATCTCTTATCCGATCCATTACATTGTGGTATCATAGGAACGGTAGTTCAACGCCCCTCGGATTTTGCTAGGCTTGCGTTTTCCATCCACCTCACGCGTGTCTCGCTGATTGTTTGTGCACATAGCAGACTCATCGTCTTTTCGCACCGTCTCCATCTTCGTTCAATTCCTGCCTATCTCTTCTACTCCGGTAGCAGAAGATGGTAATATTCCATGGGCCCGTTTCGTTCAGATAATTTCATGCGCTTGTATATTCTTAGCTCCTTCATGCTACCCAAAATAGGGTGTTGCAAACGCCTGGCATGTTCGCCATTCAGTGTGGTCGCTCCTGAAGGGTCGAGGATACAAAGGGTTCGTGCCATGGAGCAGGGCAAGGAGGGTTCAGGGAGGGTGACGTTTCGCAGATCGTGCAGGAGAACATCCATCGTCCACTGGCGCACACACTGTTTGAAGTCAGCAACATCTGATTGGTCTGCAGCAGCAAGTCTCCAAGATCAGACGGCTCGATTTTTCCTGATTGTGGAGGCATCCTCATTCATCGACATCAGCTAGGCCCCCACGAGAACTGATGATGTTGTTAATTGCTTGGGAAGCATAGTCGTGACATCTAGACCCTCAGTAGCAGTCGTAGTCGTTTGCTGGGTTTCAATGCATATCATGTTAGGTTCGATTCCTAATGGCGCTGGTACAATGGTGTTGTGGTTTTGTTTGTATTCTTTGTAGTCGGTCATGCTGCAAGCGAAGCCTTTCGATATGTCAACTTCAGCTAGAAGGATTCACCCCTCACCGGCCACACCCCTCGGCCGGCCACCCTGTAGGGCTAGGTACCCGGGAATCCTTGGTTTTCTTACTCCGGGCTCTAGCTCTAGGGATCTCTTAGGGAGTAGGCGATTGATCACTATAATTTACGAACTACACAAGTATGAACAAATATTCTGGTACGTAAATCATAGCAATTGGTTATTGCTACAACTTTGTATGCGGGGTCCTGATATCAAAACGGCTGTTTGTGGAGTTATAGTAGAGTGGCCGACTGAGGGGTGTGGCCGGTTGAGGGGTGAATCCTTCTAGCCTCTGCATGGATTAGAGGAACTCTAGTTCTAGTGTCAAAATGTCCGGCCGGCGTTGCCTTATCGCATGCAAGCCAAGAGGCAGCCAAGCGAAGCTAGAATCGCGATTCTTTTTGTGTCTTGGCCATCGATTGATGCTGTATGATCCCATGAGTTATCTTTCCCATTTTTTCGTCAGCTTCAAGATGGCTACTCGTACATACCAGCTAGATCTTCAACCATTACACCGGGCCTCTCACGCCTCTCAGCTGATCGCCTTGACCGAGGCTACTGATGACGGCGCGTGCTCTAGTCTTTGATACAGTTTAGAGCTGCTACTCCTCACTCTCACACCATGACACATCAAATGCCGCTGTTGGTAGGCCGTGGTGCTTGTTCTCAACGTCAACCAACCTTCCTCTTCTTTCCCTACATATCTCGGCATCTTTCCTTGGGCCACTTGGCAGTCGCGCGGTTTGAAGCACAATGGCGAAGAAACATAGTATCGTGCATCACGATGATGACGCGCATTTGGCCGCCGTTGGACACAAGCAAGAGCTGAAACGCCATTTCTCTCCCTTGGCTATGCTGGGTCTCGCCTTTGCCATTCTGAATTCATGGACGGCTCTATCTGCATCTTTGTCGCTCGCGCTGCCTTCCGGCGGACCGACTTCTGTAATTTGGGTTATTAAGCCAATGACAAAAGCGTTAGCGTTCTGTTTGTTGACCATTTATAGGGCCTCATTACTGCTGGTATCTGCAACATGTGCCTAGCAGCATCTCTCGCTGAGTTTCTGAGCGCTTACCCAACCGCTGGAGGCCAATATCATTGGGTTGCCATGATCAGCTGGAAGAAGTGGGTTCCCTTACTCAGCTGGATTACCGGCTGGATCAACGTCTCTGGATGGATCGCACTCGTTGCTTCTGGAGGTCTATTGGGCAGCCAACTCATTGTGGGCGTAATCTCCTTCATGAACCCAGATTACGCTCCACAAAGATGGCATCAATTCTTGATCTACATTTGCTACAACATTGTTGCCTTTCTACTAAATGCCTTCGCAAACTCGCTCTTGCCCTATATCACTAAAGGAGCATTTACGTGGTCCATCAGCGGATTCGTCATTATCTCTATCACCGTCCTGGCTTGCGCCTCTCCAAAGTACTCGACGGGTAGCTTCGTCTTCACCAAGTTTATCAACTCGACTGGGTGGCCAGATGGCATCGCTTGGCTTTTGGGTCTCCTTCAGGCTGGTCTTGGGCTCACCGGTTTCGATGCAGTGGCTCACATGATTGAGGAAATCCCCAATCCGACTGTGGAAGGACCCAGGATTATGCTCGCTTGCGTCGGTATTGGCATTTTCACAGGATTTATTTTTCTACTTTGCTTGCTGCTCGTAGCAGGCGACGTGACCAACGTTACTGAGAATTCCGCTGGTCCATTATTGGCTATTTTCTACAACGCAACGAACAGCAAGGCCGGATCGATTTGCTTGCTCATGTGCGTCACTCCTTTGATTGTGTCTGCCCATGCTGATTTAGTCATTCCAGCTTCCCACTTGTGTGCCTGCTATTTGCAACGATCTCAATCATGACGACAAGTAGTCGTATGACATACGCATTTGCCCGGTAATTTATTTTCACACTCTTACACAATTTCGCTAGATCTTGCCCAGTACTGCTGACACCAATGTCAGAGATGGCGGTCTACCATTTTCAAAGTTTCTCTCCAATGTCCACGATAAACATGCGATGCCCTTGAACGCATTGATTCTCACAACTGCTTTGGTAGTGATCTTTGGTTGCATCTTTCTTGGCTCATCGAGGTAAATACACAACCACTCTGCACCTGTCACGTTAAGCTTGACTGACAACGGCAGCGCCTTCAACGCCATCATTTCTGCTTCGGTAGTCGCCCTTGGTGTTTCTTACGCCATACCGCCGGCTATCAACTGTCTTCGGTGCCGGAGGATGTTGCCTCCAAGGCCATTTGTGTTGCCTGGACCGCTTGGCTGGATTTGTAATCTAGTATGTCACAGCTCGTCGATACTGTATGTACTTGCATTGACTCGGTGTACAGCTCGGTATCTTGTACGTGATCGTGACAACTGTCCTCTTCCTCTTCCCACCAGACCTCCCAGTCTCTGGCAGCAACATGAGTTAGTAACCTTTTCCTATCATAGTTTGATACCCTAGCCATGCTAACCCTAGAATAGACTACTGTATCGTAGCTTTTTTCATCGTCATAGTAATCAGCGTAATCCAATGGTTTGTCGACGGCCGCAAGAACTTTAAAGGTCCACAGATCGAAATGGTGGGCGAGGATGCACCAGGCGATGGGTATCAGAGCGGCATTGGGCTAGACAAAGATCATCATATCTTTCAACAGAATAGAAATGGAAATGGTCATGTGGGAGGCAACGGGGGGATTAGTGAGATGGATGGGACGAGGGATCCTGTCGAGTTGAACGTGTAATCCAATATAGTAGAGAAAAAGGAGGAGGAGCTTGGTACTAGAGGTGCTATTTCACGCTATATTACCCTCGACTGGTATGAACTGCGAAGCTGACATTCAGCTTTGTTAAGACTTCGATTTTGCTGAGACTGCCCATGTAAGCCCCTCCGCCAGAAAGTACTATGACAGTCAGACTGCGAAGTGAGCTTTTCATATACGCTAAAGGAGCACCGCGAAGCCGGAGAGAGTCGAAATAATGTTCTTATTCTCTTTGCTCCTTATATGAAAAATATGCGAAGGTCTGCAAGTCTTCAAAGTTGCCAAAAAGTTCGAAAATGGTCTTCGAAGCAATCCCACCACCTTTAAAACTCGGCCTCTACACTTTCGATGCTCTTGTAGTAAGAAGCTCGTATATGTCCCCGCAAATTCCGGCATCAGTTTCGTCTACACCTGCTCCCGCGTCTTTTACTTCGATGGCGTTGGCGGATCGTAATACGAGAAAAGACCGTAGCGCTGATAGATCCTTGATGTCGTCAGTGCGTGTGTAACAGAGATTCACCTGCGTCAACTTTCTTAGATTACCAAATTCCAGGGTTCGCGGCATTGTCTTTCAGAGTCTGAAGTCTAATCTTATGATTGCTATCGAGACAGTCGACCGTTGAAGAGGTTAGATCTGAGAGGGCCACTAGAAGAAGGGAGATGGGTGAGATTTCGTTGTGTTCAGTTCTCTCGATGCTTCGTTACATTACCCAGTAATTCAAGACTTCCCCCGTCACATCCCCCACCATACGCACCCTTTCCACCCATGTTCAGCACCCAAGGCGAGAAGGAACACAAGCTGGGAGATGGGTGAGGAGAACAGCCCGACATCTTTGTCATATAATACACCTTCGCAACAAATAGGAGCTTCTCCTGCAGTCGCTGAAGGATGTATGGCATGATAGTATTCAGGAAGCCTAGCGCAGCATATGAATGGCCGTCAATGCAAGATTAAATGTACCTCTCCAATCATTGGATGGCAAGCAATTTCCGCTCCTTCCCTTATTCAGATATTCATCCTTCGCAAACTACGTTTGTTGCGTTCTCGTCTTTCAAATCGCTGTCGCTGCCCGTCCCTACGAGAATGACGATGGAGATGTGTTGATCGTGCCCTGTTTTGACACTCCTGCAGTAAGATCCCCACAATTTCGATCAGGGTTCAAGGCCCGTAGCGTTCTATATTTACAACTTTCTTCACTCCGTCACAGCGCACCGATACGAGCGCGATCACGGTACTAATAGTTCTCAGCGAATCTTGAGCTCGGTCTCGATCACGCTCCTGCGGGTCGCCGTGAGAGCCGCCACTTGAGCCGCCCTAATGCTCAGACCCGGCATACTGCGAGGCGGGACGTGACATCAGCCTGCATATGACCATGTAGGTCTTCCTGGGGAGGAACAAAATGCGAAAAGTCTTGATAAACGATTCAGGCTGGTACGAAGTGAATTACCAAGACTGTTTGTAACACCACTCGAGCCATCTTCAGCCAAGGCGGGAGAAAGTCGGAGTCACGAATCCAAGTTTTAAGTGAAGAGTATTCGTTAAACACGAAAACCTCAGCTGCATCCTGAAGGAAAAGAGCACAGCTTCTACAGCACTTCCTACAACGTCGATCGATTCTTCGGGCTCTACCAAAATAATCAAAACTCAAATCAGCACAATGTATACAATCACAGCTATTCTCCTCTCCCTCCTACCCTTCGCCCTCACAACACCTCTCCACAGCCGCCTCAACCCCAACATCAAGACAGTGCGCCAAGCAACAGATACAGCCTCCGCCCCCTTCACCCTCATAGCTGCCCGCTCCGGCAGCCCTATCCACCTCCAATCCATCAATGCCAACAACGGTAACTTCTGGATCGGCAAACCAACACTCAGCTACTGCATTCCCCAAGTGCCAAAATCAGACTGTCCTCCAGGCACAGCCACCGCATTGACCGTGGGTAGTGATGGTGGTGCGAGTCTGGTAAGCTTCCGTAAGACTCACAAACACATAATGCCAGGTTACTGACATCCATGACAGGACGCAGAAGTTCCTGGTGGGCAGGTGGTATACGTGCTCCCGACAGGCGCCCTCTCTTTCACTGAACCCCATGCGGAAGGAAGCGCTGAGGGGAACAACGGTACCATAACCGGCTTCGGCTATACCAACAGCACTGATGGTGAATTGGGCGAATTCAGCTTCACTGGCCTGGGAGCGAATGGTTTCGTGGCATGCCCTGTTGCTAATGGCTCAGCGCCATATCAGATCTTTGCGGGCTTCCCTGGGCTGTGCGATGAGAATGTTCCTGGCGGGAATGTGAGCGCGTGTTTGGGGTTCGATGCGTTGGGAGAGACATATGAGAATGGAACTGCGGCTTGGGAGTATGAGTAATTGTTGGAAGAGGGTGGGTAACGACTGATGATCAAGGCATAGTGGAGCTTGCGTGGAGGAGATTGATATTAGTATGGACCACATTAATGCATTAGTGATCATTAGCATCAGACAATCAGCCCTGCGATTGCCCTCGCTTGTCCAATATTCTTTTACATGGCGAGGTATGCAAGGCATGCGTAGCTTGTGCGACTCTTTATCCCACAGATGCGCTGGCTTTCTGCTTACCAGTGTGGCTCGGGAGAGAGGGATTTCTAAACGTTGGCTTTGGAGTGGAGGGGAGAAGTACAGAGCAGTGGGAAGACTACAAGAAAAGGAAGTCTCGTCATTAGAGCTTGGAGGATTGGTATCATCCTACGCTAGTTCGCAACAGACAGCCTACCGACCGGGGTCTCCTTCCATGCTTGCTCCAAGCTCAGACTTTAGGGCAGAAACGGTCCCACGGCATGAAATATCAGGTAAAGGATGACATGCCCCTTCCTCTAAGGATGACATGCGCCTTCCTCGAAGGATGGCATACGCCTTCCTCGAAGGATGGTCTCTAATTTCCTCGTTGCGAAGGATTCAGGATTCAGGATTGCAACTGCGCAATGTGAGATCTTGAGAGATGCATCGTTCTGACTGCAGAAGAAATGGCACTAGGAGGAAGTGAACGCGCAAGACTCTACAAGTCAAATGATTTTCCCGTGGTATTAGTTCATAAGATTCCTCGCTTCTTTTGTGGAACCCCGAGTATATCTTGTCTGCCTGGCCCGGTATGGTCGTAATGTGGTGGGGGTAAAATCCAAATCCATCGACTTCAATTGGTCCCCACAGAGGTTCAGCACGATCATTGTCAAACAGACCTGAGACTAAAGAGTTCAACAAATTAATCTGGCTAACGACCCCTCTGCTGGATCCTCACGTGTGGCAATGTTGCTGTGCCACAGGTTCACAGCGTGCGCCAGATTAGGTTAGCCTCCGCCAAGTCTTACCAAGCTAAGATGTAGCAGCGTTTCAGATCTGAACTTCATTAGCAACGACCACTAATTCTTCCATCGTGCGCACCTGGCAGTCTAGGTCTCGCTTCTTGGGCAAGGAGCAGCGTAAGGGGCTAGGACGCTCGAATAGCGGAAGGTCAATTCCTGTTGAAATCCTGAATGGTTGCAAGTTGTTCATTCAGGAGGTTCTGAGCTACTAGCATTATGCCAAGGCGCTAGGCCATATTCCTACAATTTCCAACCCCGCGGCAGCTGGCAATACCAGTGCCTACCTACCTTACTCCAGGTAGTAATCACCAATCGAGTGATCACCCGCCCTACACATTAGTCACCTTAGCATGGCACGAAGCTTCTACGGCCGATCATCTTATTATCATTCAGCACATCGTTGTGGGAGATTCAGAGAATGAGTCGCGATTGGGCGAATCAGTCGACATGAGGCGTGAACCCGCATTAGTCTTGGGCCACAATTCGATACCCCGGAGTAAGCCCAACAAGGTGGACTCCTAAACTAATCATTAGTCTCGTCAACCATATCCTGAAACCATAAGATATCCGAGTGAGTGAGGCAAAGCTGGATCCTCCCCACAGCCCGGAAGAATCGTCTGTGGCATATCAAGCCCCCGTCATTTTTGGTACCTGCGTAACCGAGTAGATGTAGCAACTAGGTCGGAATAATGGAGAGTGTCATCAAGTCAGCCTGGAAGCCCGCCACGTTTAACCGTGCGGGCACCTCCCCAAGCTAGCAATCTCAGGCCACTTTGCCTGCGCCATCACCCACATTCGGATATGGAAGCAGTATGCCATCAATTTACCAACAGTACCAAAGACCCCCACTGACACAAGCATAGGATGGTGAAAGAACGAATAACGTCCGCCCTCCTCACGGAAGGCGATGCAGACTGGGATCCACGAATAAGATCCCAACTCGGATCCTTCGCCCAAGCATCAGCAAATCTTACAAACTTCGTGCCCAACACGGGCCACCCTCTTGCCTACTCGCCGTCCGCACCAGGCTCCGACGTCAGCCCTTACGGCAATGATTGGGACGTCCTCTGGCTCGGAACTTGCGGCGTTGAAGGCGACGTCTTCTACACCTATCCTGATGAGACCGTTGCTCCTTACAACAAAGAGTACCAACTAATCCAATCGCAATTGGGTGCCGAACCATTCGGAGAACTCGACCGCCTACCACGCGAGCGCATAGTGACAAATGTGCGGAATGCATTGTGTACGTACACATACGCGCTCAGTCTGCGGGGCGCCATCAAGCTGGCGAGAATATCTGTGGACATGGACATCATGGTCGATGTTTTCATGTCGCGGAAATGTGGTGATGGGACGTTGAAGTGTATAGCGCCGTGGCTGGCGATCATGTGTGATGATGGTGATAAGAGTGACATGGGCGATCATAAGCATGAGGGGTTGAGAGAACCGACAGGCGGGAGGATATTGCAGTATTCGACCAGGGTCAATGCTGAGAGGATAGGGGAGGGGAAGGGGATGGAGGAGTGGAAGAGTAATTGGTGATATATAATTTTGAGTTGCTGATACTGCTCAATTTGTAGATAGAATTAACGAATTTTGACTTCGGAATGCGCTCCCTCCTACTCATCGCCAGCCCTCTTCGCTTCCGACTGATACGCGTATCATCACTCCTCTTTTTTAATCCACCCCTTCGCCTCCCCGAGCCTCGCCCGAGATAGAGCTTCTGTTGATCTCGCTTCTCGACCCTTACTGATGTCAACGTCCCTAATAACACTATGACTTCATATGCATCTCGCTCGCCAACGCTCCGCAGGACCCCTCCTTATCTCCTTATCCCGCGCACCAGCATGCTCAGTAACCTCCTTCACTTCTCAAACACCCCTTTAACAAAAGCAACAGCCCCTTTCTCAGCGACATTTGGCTTTTCGTTCCATTGGATTACTGCGGGCAGTTTGGAAGACAGAGTAACGGGTTGTTGTGCACGAGGAGGTAGATGGCTGGTGAATATTGTGACACTCATGACCGCGATACCCGCGAGGACAACGAGTTAGAGGAAGCGGTAATGTAGCATGTGCATTGTAGCGAAGAGCAATGGTACCGCGATTTTTATAGGAGAAGATGTCTATTTTACACCGCTTTTATCTTTGGAACTGACTTTTCTATACGGACAGTAAGAGTTCTGAGATGGGCTTGCGGCGGATCGTGAAGGTTGTGTGTGGAGTGGTAAGTGGCTTGAGAGTTCCGCACTTAGATGCCTGCCCTTTATTCTACCATGCGTGGGTAGCAGACCACAAGTAACCCTTCGATTACGGAATAACGAGTGGTATATTGGAGGGTGATAACACGTTCAACCACAAGAAGCTAGTGTTACTGGACGCGTACGAGTAGGAACGACAGCGACGAAAAACAAGTATATTTAACTAATGATAGGCCAAAAAAACTCTTTGAAATTCCGCGATACCCCACCAATTCCAAAATCCAAAATCTAGGTATTGGATTCTAGGTTAATATATTATAACTGCCTGTCTTAAGCTTACTAAAATCCTAGAAATAATTCTCTCATTATACTTTTATTGTATACTCGATATTAAGATAATCAGGCTTTATAGTTATTAATGTATATAAATCTCGCGCGAGATTTCTACGAAGGTCGGCGATTTTAATATTTTCGCCGACCTACGCTAAGCCTTCGTAGAAATCTAGCGCGAAATCAACGAAATCTTCTTTACTACTATATATACGGCTTTTATTTCTTTAAAAGTTTCGTAGGTACTAGAGTTATATCTTATTAATATACCCTAAAGTTTAAACGGGTTTATAATTAATGGTTATAGTGTATTAGCCTAGATTGTAATTCTTGGATTTTGGATTTGTTGGGGTGTCGCGGAATCTCAAAAAAAATCTTTTGGCCTATCATCAGTTAAATAGGGGTACTGCTCGCGGATTTTTCGTGGCTCCGCAGTCTCTATGTAGCACTAAGCTTTTACCAAGATGATCTGGGCGCAATTCAGGCGCGATGGCTTGCGCTTGGCTTCTGATCCAGACCAATGATACAAGCTGTCCCTTGCTAGTATGGAGATTGTTTAATTACACTTCGCCCCATTCTCCCACGATAGAATAAGAATCGTATGTAGACCAGTCTCTCGGCATCTACCCCACATCGCTGTACGGTCAAATTGCCTAAACATGCTCCTCAAGTCAAGACCAGCGGTATCGCTAGTCTGGCTGGAGATTTTCATCTTCAGTCTCTTGTTCATATATTACAAAAGCATACCATCGAAAGTGCCTGCGAAACCTATACCAAAGACTTCTCGACCATACTGGGGGAATGAATGGCAGGAAATTCAAGTGCAAAGTTATCAGGATCTGGCTGCGGTACAGGCGGCTAAAGAGGTCGCTGGGGGTTTGGGCGCTGGCTTAGAAGAAGGAGATGAGGAGAGCGTTAACGACGTTGAAGACAATGGAAAGAGCCACGAAAAGGAGGTGGAGGAATATGAGAAGGAGAGAGGAGAGGCGGATCGACAAAGAGAAGAAAATGAGAAAGCAGAAAAAGAAAAGGCGGAACAGGAAGGTGGTAATGGTGAATTGGATGTAGGGTTAGCAGATGTAGGATTAGCAGATGGGTTGGAAGGCGAGCAGAAAACTGAAGAGTCGAAAGGAGATGAAGCAGACGCAGAACAAGAGAATGAGCAGGAAGACGAACTAAGGAAGATGAGCGAAACGGTCAAGAAGATAATAGGCAAACTGGAGAAGGAAATGAGGAAGAGGAGCAAAGAAAGAGTGACGCTGAATAAGACGAAGATCAAGACAAAGTCAAAAACTATTATGGCGTCTGAGAGAGAGTAAGAGGTCGAAAGGACGATTATTATACTGGGAAAGATAGTGGAAGGGAAGCCGTATTGAGGTGCAGACCGCTAGAGAAAGGACAGAGGTGGGAGTCAGGACTCGTGAATGATAATCAAGTATCAGACCAAACCATTGAGATTCTTACGTGCTGCAGATGCAGTAGCGTTTCGTATCCAGGGATAAGTAGCGCCGCATTACAAGATTCAGGCTTGGTGTCAAATTGATTGGCAGCCTTGCACGCCATTGCGAGCGACAGAAGCGCAAAAGGGCCTCGAGTTGACTAGTAAGTTAGGCATTCAAGCCTATCAGCCAGAGACAACGCAACCGTGATTCAACTTGAGCACTGATAGGAATCTGTTTCATCATTGTGGAGTTCGATGCTGCGAATTTCTGGCCTTGTAACTACGACTTATACCGACACTGACTTCATCATCAATTCTTTATCCGAGCTGTCACCCTCCACGCCGAAGCTGTCAACTACAAGACCAAAGACATCTTGGCCTATAGCTATCATACCTCTTAGGCATCAAATGTTAGCAGAAGCGGCTCTCTTCCGATTCTCTGACGTCATTTGCGATGAGGGGATGGCACGAGCAGAAGTTATCGTTCGGGGTCTTCAGCGGTTAGCCATACAAATTACGGGAGCAGAATTCTTACGGCGAGTCTTTGCAATCCTTCGGCAGGACATGCAGCCAAGGAAGTAGGAATCGGATTGCTGTAAGATTGCCTCTATAAGCATCTCCGGTTTTCCCGGAATTTCGACCACAGAAGCACAAAATCCGATTCACCATGAGTCAAAACGACCTCCCGATCTGCACAGCATGCGGCTCGCAATTCGACACCGCCCAAAATGGTGACCCACCAGAGCGTTGCAAGATCTGCGATGACCCACGTCAATTTGTCCCACCATCAGGCCAGTCCTGGACCAGCCTAAGCAAAATGAAGCCGGCCCATCAAAACAAATGGCAGCAAGATTCCCATGACCCTCGTATATGGTCGATTTGGACGGACCCGAAGTTCGCGATTGGGCAGCGCGCGCTCCTGCTGAAGACGCCTGCTGGGCATATTATGTGGGATTTGATTACACTCCTTGATGCCAACAGCGTCGAATTTATCAATTCGCATGGTGGACTGGAAGCTATAGTAATTTCGCATCCGCACTATTACACCACCTATGTAGAGTGGGCTCAAACGTTCAAATGCCCCATCTACATCTCAGAAGACGATCGAAAGTGGTTGTGTAGGCTGCCGCCTTCAAAGGACATCCTCAAAATGATAGATGGTCCCGTTTCCACGACTAAAGAAATCGTGCCAGGTATTACTGCGGTCAAGACTGGTGGGCATTTTCCGGGTAGTCTAGTCTTGCATTGGGAGAATAAATTATTCATCGCCGACACCATGGTGACTGTACCGGTAAGTCAGGAAAACCCCGCCTACCGTGACGCCTGCTTTCACACTTCTTCGATGATTGAATGTATCTGACTCTTCAGTCCGCCTTCACTCCCCATCCACGCCCGCCAGGACAGACGAGCTATGCCTTCATGTGGGCAATTCCAAACATGATCCCATTGCCGCCGAACACCATCTTCGACATGTGGAAAGCCATTGCGCCCTTCTCTTTCGACACAACTCATGGCGCTTTCGTCGGCATGGATGTCAGAGATAAGGCTTTGAAGAAGAGGGTGCTGGAAAGTATGCAAATTCAGGTGAGGATTGGGGGATGGAAGACACACGAAATCTTCGATCAGCAAGAGGCTCGGGATTAGAGGGTCATTTAGTAGGAAAAGCAGAGGACTAGCAGTGGCCGGCCAAGATATCTTACTATTCAGGGGCCAAAATTGTCGTGGTCAATGTATGTAGAGTCGTGCATAAGACTGCTTTCTTCTCAAGAAGAAGTATACCATCATAGATACTTGCCTGTCAACCATAGGATACAGTATTGGTACTAATATCCACGAAGACGAGCCATACAGTATGGTTCGAATGCGAAGCGCATGATTGAAGATCTAGCAAAGAGCCAACAACGAACTGCTGAGACATCTTACTATCTAAGGCTATCTGTCTATTAACATCACCGAACACTAGTGAGACCATATAGACGTAGACTCGTTCCCTTACACTAAGTCCCAAATTGCTCAAAGTAATCATTGCTCACCAAAGTTGGATTGTGAACAGAAGATCTAAGTTGGAAAGCGCACGACGCGTTAGACCAGTGCCAAGAAAAGCGGAGAAATATCGGCCCGATAATCTCATCTGGGAAAGTAGCCCGAGTGGCTTTCTCACCATTCAAATTTGAGCCTCTGCGTGAAAAGACTATGTCTCTCAACTATGTCAGGCCTCTCAACCAGCAGGCTAACCTGCCTTTGTCGCTATCAAAATTATTTTCAAAGCCAATCAGATCCTTGCTGGTGGGGCGGGGAGTGGCGCCAAGGAATGTCCGTTTGATTGAATTAATAATGCTATTGCCCTGCCAATTCCATCTCAATCCTCCCTCCTAAAGCAGCTCTCTATCTACTCGATGCTTGGCCAAGACGTACCGTTCGAACATCAGTGAGAAGCGGCAGCTTGGAACCCAGCATGACCTCCCCACCTTCCGTCCTAGTCCTTGGCGCCGGTGAGCTAGGCACCGCTGTCCTCGAAGCTCTCGCAGCACACTCCAAGCACAGATCGATCACTGTCGCCCTCCGTCCCTCGTCACTCGCAAGCACCTTCCCCGGTAAGAAGGCAGAAATTGCCAAGATCACCTCCCTCGGTATCAAGACCGCCGCATGCGACATCGCCAGTGCAAACGAAGGGGAGCTCGTTAGGCTGTTCGAGCAATATCACACGGTCATTGGCTGCACTGGTATGACTTACCCTCTTGGAACCCAGCTCAAGATCGCTCGCGCCGCGTTAGCAGCCAAAATCCCACGCTATTTTCCCTGGCAGTTCGGAGTGGACTACGATGCCATTGGGCGAGGCAGCTCGCAGGATTTATTTACCGAGCAATTAGATGTAAGAGACTTGCTACGCTCGCAAAAGGAGACGGGGTGGGTGGTAGTCTCTACGGGTATATTCATGAGCTTCCTGTTCTGGCCGCCCTTTGGCGTGGTAAGCGAAGACCATCAAATTGTGAAAGCCCTCGGAGGTTGGAAAAATACAGTCACAGTGACTACTCCGGAAGATATTGGAAAGGCAACAGCAGAGATCGTTTATGCGGCGCCTGAGGTGCAGGGCGTGGTGTATACTGCTGGGCAGACTGTCAGCTATGGACAGGTCGCAGATATCATGGATGATGTGTTTGGAGTCAAAGTGGAGAGGCAGGAGTGGAGCGTCGATAGTCTGAAAGTGGATTTGGCTAAGGATTCGGAAAATGGGTTGAAAAAGTACAGGATTGTATTTGCAGAAGGACGAGGTGTGGCTTGGGATGAGGCAAAGACATTCAATTATCAGAGAGGTTTGAAATTACAATGCGTGGAGGAATGGGTGCGAGAGAACCTGTTATGAGTGAGAGAGGCGAATTCAGACAATCAACACACTTCGCCATACCAGCTAAAGCCTGACGCAGTGGACGCAATAGTCAATCAACACTCGCTCAGTCTTAACGAATGGCGAGACAAGATGAAATTGAATTGCGTTTTTCTTCTCTACTATCCTCTTGACTGCATAACCTTTCATTGAACCTTCAGTGACGTGAATTTGAAAAGTTTTCCTGCTTCTGCCACTTTTTATCTCTCAATTTACAGCACGAGGCCGCGCGAAGATCAAATTCATCAATTCTATATTCGAAAGACTCAACCCATTCAAACAGACGTATCAAGCGTCCGACTTCCAATTCGACACCGTCTCCGGCTGTTCATCCTACGAGAGAGCCAAGGAAACAGAGTATGCAGGTACAACTTCGAATTGGGATAGTAATGATTCGTTGTTTTGCTACCGCTAATGGTGTTGACCAAACAAAGCCTGACTACGCCATTTGCGTGGGGGATCCTGCTGCTCTGGAACTAAATTACGAAGCCGATTGTGCCACTAAACTTCATGTTTGCCCAGATCATGCTCCCACGGGTGCCAACAATGTGCTTCCCAATGTTTCAGTGTTCTTGGGCGATGAAGTTGTATATTTGTTACGGTGGAAGCGGCCCTTTGAAAAAAAAGGAGATTGTTTGCGGAGTGGGAACACCAGGGATTTTATAACAATTGATAAGCCTACATTGACTTGGTCTGCGCTTGATGCGCATATTCGATTGTCAGAAGCGCATATCTAGTTGAGACGGCCCAAGACGCACGCCGGAAGACTCTGAAACTTGCTGCGTCTGCGCGTTCCTGTGCAATCTTCTCAAAAGGCCTTGAACTACTAACGCAATGCATGCTGGTTCTAATTACTATATCGCCAATTATCCAAGATCTTTCCTAAACCCACGATTATTATCTCACTCGCAATCATAGCCTTATCAGGTATCTCTTTCTCTTCAGCAGCAGCGCTACAGATCCCACAATCGCTTGCACAAGTAGAGCCAGTCATGTTCCCACCTTTACCGACCAGTCCCTCCAATCAACCAACAACACCTCCACCCACGAGTATTCTCGACCAGTGGAACACCACCACACTCTCAATTACCAATCCAACAGCTCCCCCACGGCCATTCAGATATACCTGCAACGGAAACCATTTTGGCCGCGACCTCAATCCTCACAGTTGCCTAAATCCATGGTCTTAAGTCCCACCAGTGGCCCAGGAGTTTGAGTTTCGGCCCACGCAAGACCAGGTATTCAGATCCGTCGTATGAAGTCTACCTTCCGAAGCAGTATCTGAGCTGTAAGTGTCCTTTCTGAATAGCTGGCCAGTCGGGACGCTGACGATTTCAAGCGGATAGTACCTGCGCGATCAACGCAGTCCTTGTACCACCGGCAGTATCTGCCCAAGCGAAGCCAACAGATGCGGCGTTGGCTGCTGTGCAGGTCATTCGGAATTGTAATACTTTTGGTGGAATATGAAGGGACTTTGGTAAGGGAATGTAATCGATTCGGTCCTGTTGTTTGAATATCATGCCAGAGCCATTCTATGGGACTATGCTGATTACGACAGTCACTCGCTCGGAGGAGACGACAACCTCCGGATAATCGTGAAATCATTCAAACCCAAGGTCCAATGTTGTAGCAGGCTTGAAAAGGACTTCCAAAATTCCTGTGAGGGCCTCGCGGATCATATGGCTACCACCTCGAACCAAAATACCTTTGGCTACGCTTGGACCAATGCGCAATATAGATCATCCTACGAATGGAGGTCTCCCAGTAGGTTATCGTCATGAATGGTCTTGAAATTGACAAAAAAAAACGTTACTAATCGCTTCGCTTGTAGATGGGCTCTGTAATGCGCGGATTAGTGGTGGAAGTGAGTAAGCGGAGAAGGAAACGTGGTACAGAAGGTGGGAGGCTGTTGTCGCGATTAGTGCAATCTGCATCCGGGACGCAAAGGCTGGAATCTTCAAACCTCTTGGTACGTCAGAGAGAATAAATATATTCGATGCTCTGACCATCTTGGCTTACGCATTTTCGAGTAGATGATGGTGGTGATCTCGTATTGCAGATGTGGGCCACCCATCCAAGACTCGGAGAGAATACAACAGTATGGTCTGTATCTTATATGACTCTTGTTGATACATCGCGATAGGTTGAGCCAGAGAAGGTAGCTCCCCTAACAATAAAAGACTTTCTGAAGGCTTGAGGAAACGCCACATCTTGCCCTATGGTGAAAGCGACATCTTTGCAAACAAAGGAGATCAGAAAAAGCGCTGAAATTCCAAGAGCCATGAAACCAAAGACCTACGTTCTCTACGTAGCAGACCCTAGGGTGGTCACCTCAGCATTTCTCGCGTTTACGTCGAACAATCTCACATTTCTCCGACTATTTCTTCTACCTATCATCTCGTCATTCTCACCCAGCTATCTCAGCCCTCCCAACATCGACACCGCATCTCCTCCCTTCCTCATATCCCCACCAGCCAAGACTCATCTTCCACCCACCTAGGCCCGCCCCCCTCATCAAATCTTTCTCACTTATCCACTCTGCTCCCTCTAGCAGCACTCCACCTCAAGACGTCTGGCTACCAGCAAGCAAATTCATCGTCCCTGCAATCGTGCACGGATTATGCGGCAGCACATTCCGTACTCTTGTCGTCGGATACGCCGCAACAACAAAAAGTATGAGAACACCAAGCAAAACCTGCAATAGTATCTTCGAAACTTCATTCTGTTTCACACGCATATGCGAGTCACCTAGGGCTATAGCAGTAAAGATTGACAGGAAGCCATTTGTGATGTTCAGGCACATGTTAGCGTTGATGGCTTGAGCCATGTAGATGCGGTAGAAGCGGTTATTGGCACTTTCTAGCCCGTCTGAATTTTCAAGCCCAATGAGTCTCGGTGGGAGGAATGCCGTCTTTTGCCATGAATAAGAGCTTGGAAGAGGGGATCGAGTGGTTGGCAATTGTTGGGGGCGGTGGGATTAGTGAAGGGGGTCGAGCTCTGTAGCGAGGGATGACTGGAAGCGGTAGCTGCGCGTTGTTCAGCCATTGAATAAATAGTGTAATCCGGGCTGTGCTCTCGTTGGGGATGGGAGGGTTGGAGGGATCGATGCTGAGTTCGGGTAGGTCGAAAGTAGTGTTTGTTTAGACTTCTTGGATTACTTGGGTGCATATAAGGAGTGTGGTGGTCTTGGATGGATGGATCCCTGTAGCGTAGGAGCCGAATGTGAAACCTAGGATTTAGGATCCGTCTGGATTTGGCAATGCATACTCCATTGCTGGATTGAGGGCTTGATTGTCGCCGACGACGACCGCACGGCCGCCAGCTAGAAGTATGTCTTGCCTGATTCCGGCGAATGCTGAGCTATTTGTAAGCATCGGCAATATAGATAAGTATTGAAGTATTCTAGGCTGCCCAGATTCCGGTGGTCATGGTCCGGTTTACACACTTGGGTGGTACTGTGATGGTAGTGTTACATTAGCGCTTGCCATGGCGGATGGAAGGCTGAGATTTTCGTTGATAACGTTGGTGCTTCCTTTGCCTGACATTCGGGGAGCCGCTGGATCTCCGGTGGTGGTTATGACGCTGATGTTTTGCGAAGGGATGACGGTGCAATACAGAGTGGCACGCAAGGCTGGAATTTCCATGTTGATGGGAAGATTTGAGCCATTGAGGAGTTTGTTTTTGAGAGAACTGTCTGATGGAGCGATTGCGAGGATAGGAAATGCAAATTCTTCGAATGTGAAGCTGGGATAACAAAGATTGGCGTGTTCGATCGTGGAGACCGTCGTTTATATGAGAAAAGCTAGATTGAGCCGAGAAGGAGTGAGTTTGGCATACTAGCGAAGCTATCATTGAGGCTACTATTAGCCCACGAAGAATTGAACTGATTATTTCTCAGGATCGGAAGGTGCACAGTCTGAGGTACTATGTCCGCAGTGTAGAGTCCGGACACGACGATAGTCAGGAAGCTGGCTAGCAATGCCGCCGTGTTGACAAGGCTGCACCAAGATGCCGTCTTTTCACCGATAGAAACAGCGCTACCAATAATAAATTTCCAAGCGCATTACTCGTAATTCTTCGCTCAGCAGGAGCAAGGTCACGAGATAATGCCGAGTATGGCATCAGAATCAAGACCGTGAGATCGAAGGACTTGATCAATAAGGCTACCGATAACATTATTGCTGCTGGCAATAAACTTGTCGGAACGTGATATCCACCTGATAATGAGTCGCGTACAGAGGTGATCCCGTTTTCCTTGTTAAGGACTTATTGAAGCGCTTCCAACAACGCAATGAAGAGAAGTGGTAGGGTAAATCTTGGTACAACGATGGGTCGTCTGATCGACAGCGGCTTCCAGTATTTGAGCTTGGGGTTCCCAACGGTGGAATGAACCCAGGGTTGGAAGCCTCCGAGCTCTGAGCCTCTATAACGAAAGAGGGTCCGCAATTAGAGGAAACGGTGACGTGTGTTTGATAATTCTGTGCGATGCCCGTCTCGCAAGCTCCTGCTGTCAAACATGGCCTTATCCTTGCAACAATCGACCAAGATCGATGCGAGATGCGAGAATAGTGCACATAGCCAGGGAGGGTCCAGGATCTTTGGGTACGACATCGGTGGGACGGAGGAACAGAACCAGAATACCCAAGCACATGAGCAAAACTAACGACACGCCCATGAGCCAAACAGTCAAACCTCTGACATGCGGTCGATTCTCGAGATAAGATTGCTGGCAATGAGGTTGCCGTTGGCAGGTACGAGCAAGTACTGACACGCATATTGAAATGTCAGTCCTCGGAAAATCGACTGTGTGGCTGATCCTAACTAGTTGGAGTCCAGTAGCGCACTCATGTTCGACAACCCACTTGCTTCGAGCATCAGGTAGAGGACATCATTCACATTGTGCCCTAAGAGCGTATTAGTCACCGAGTTTGGCGGTATAGGGAGCCCGGAAATTATTGTTTTATTCATATTCAATGCCCCTTCGAAAGCTGAGAGTAAGCCCGCGTTGGTGAATTCCTGTAGCTTGAAGTATCAGTGTTGGGCGATTGAGGCATGTTTGGCTCATCAATAGCAGCAAAGCCGCCCTGTATTGAGCGTGATCCTGTCGAGGACATGAATAGAGAGGTTCTGGAGGATGACCCACCGAGGAGGACTTCCGATCCAGTGAGGGATTGGAAGGGACTATGATGACAACAATTCACTTCTCGGGTAGTGAGTAGCTCTGAATGTAGAGCGTGTCATAGAGCAAAGATTCGAAAGAGCTTGCTGTACCAGGCCGAAGAAGTCAATTTTTGAGGTTTTTCACCAAATGTAGCCCTGATATCGTGATCCATACAACCAATCCTTACAAGGAGCTCACAATTTTAGTTTTCCCTAAGGAGTTTTGTACTGGGATATCCTATCCCATCCCAAAGAAGCATTATACCCAACCCCTATGATACCGATACGTGCCAAACACATCCGGCCCATCATCATCATCATCATTATCCTCACCATTATTATTTTCACCTTTTCTGATCCCCTGCAACGGTAAATCGAAGCTATCCATCATCTCGGGCTCTTCATCTTTCGCCCACGTAACATTTTCCGGCTGCTCCAGCTTTGTAGCGGTTTTCTGTTTCGGTGCCGGTTCAGGGTCGTTGACCTTGACCATAGCCGGCTTTTCAGGTATACCATCGGCATGATCTTTTGGTTCAGGAGCATGCCATATGCGGCGGTACCAGGGCGTGACCGAGGGCGGTGTATACCATTGTAGTTGGGAAGCAGTGGTGCGATTTGCGGAGTCGATGGACTCGTGGGAACTAGTGAAGTAGAGCTTTCGAATGTGGAGGTAGAGAGGGCGCATAATGGGTGCGCAGGCGCCGATGATGCCGAAGTTGACTTCCAGTCTGGAATGTGTAGGTAAGCGGGTGTTCTTTGTGAAAGCATAGGAGTAAATGGCCATACATTCGCGTCAGGGCGTTGCCAACGCCTACCCAGGTAACATCGTCTGAGAGAACTTCCCACGAGTAAGATGTCCGCACTATGCAAATGGTTCCCGTGATAACACCCAAGCCCATAAGCAAGTTCAGAGCAACCTTGGTCCGTATGTTGAGCTTGGCGTTCCAGAGTAGGATGATAGGAAAGCCGGCACATATGAAGTCGGTAAGGATGGAGAACACGCCCTGGATAATTATAATCGCCTCCACTGCCTTCTTCGAAATACAGTGGCCGGGCACCTGTGTATCCCAGACCTTGTTCAATGGTATACACTGTAAGAGGAAGGCTATCGTAAGCGGAGTATGCGATATTATAAGGAAGGCGATCATCCCGAAAAGAAAGTAGCGCCACCGTTCAAATTTCGATATGCGTAGAAGGAAAAGACAAATAGATATCTTGGAGACAGCAAGTATGATGAAGACCTGGATCCAGTCAAGGTAGCTGTATTTGAGGAAGCCAATGTAGTGGTCTGGTGGACTGTAATGCGCATGTCTTCCGAGCCCATACCATACCTCTACCATCACGAAGCCCATACCAACGGCGTTGACTATCTGTATCTTCATAAGCGAGCTGTCCTCGTCGGGGGAGGCATAGAGCTTACCTGGGCCAGCAACATGACCGCATCGTCCGAGCCAAAATTGTGCGTAATCCATATTCGTGTTATGAGTCGCAGACAGACGATGATGGTTGAAGAACCGAAGACTGCCCAATTGAGACCGATGAGGAGGGAACCGAGATTTCTATCGCCCTGAGACGGAATGATCTCAGAACTTTCCATGACAGCGCTCGATGAAGCTCTTCTGAAACAGCCCTGACAATCATTGCTGTGCAGTCAATCGAGGCAATGCATCGAAAGCGTAGAAATGCGAGGCGAATGGAGCTGTTGAAGAAGAGAGAGAAGTCTATGACATGAAGTTGGCTCGGTCAGAGGCAAAGGTGTGGACGGCCTGTCTCGATTGGGTTGAGCCACCGAACTCGAGATGCAGGCTAGTAATGCGTCATTGTCGATCTAGTTGACGCCGGTTCGTTCTTCGTAGCTTCGATAATCCTTCCATTGGATTACCGATGGAGTCCGTCATGCTGATCACTCGTGGCATTTGGCCAGGGGCGAACGGTCTACACAGCAATGGCATAGCATTCCTTTTGAATTCGATCGAGTTTTGCCTACACTCAAGAGGAATTCAAAGTAGTTGAGCTCAGACTTGAGGTTGAAGTTGGACTCAATGTACGCCTCATCCCCGCATTCTGTTATTCTTGATTCTAAATCTCCGAGACTAGGGAGAATTATATACGCGCACCAATTGCCAACAGCTCGGTTGCAATCTTAGGAATCTCTTGGCACACCACGTGATGCGCTTAGGCACGCCTCCTCGAGATTGATAATCCTGTGCCAAACATTTCAAGATTTCCTTTTAGGTATCCGCACTCAACATCAACACAGTCATCGCATCTGCAGGAGTACAGACACCTCGATGTTTCACAGCAATACTCCGTACCCCGGAAAACATCATACCCAACGTTATCAAGATAATCCATGGTTGGAATTATCCATTCCACCGGCAGAAAGAGGGTTCGTTTTACTTAGCAGATTGCCCTCATGTGCGATGGGCTGTATACAGTACAAGTCAATGCGCACCTGACGAATTTCTTAGAAACTTTAGTATATGGTGCTTCAGGCCAGGATTGATAAAAGTAATCGCGAAATCAAACGACTTTATTGCCGGTGCTGTCGCGCTCTAGCTGGTTTGTTTTTGGGGCTCGAGAAGTAATGTTCCGTGCCAAGCAAAACGAACCCTCTGCCGGTGGATGGGATAGTAACAATGCCTGCCATCTTACTACAACAGCTACCTTGTATATGACACAGAAGCTTTTCGATCGCCATCGCGCTACCTCAAGACGAGCCTCAGCTTGTCCCACGATGCGGTAAATTGAGCTCCTATGTCTTCAACCGTGCTCTTCCTACCTTCGTCTGTAGGAAATCTAATACCGTGCTTTGATGCCTGTATGGCATTCAGAAGAAAACGGCTCTGCCAGGGCTCAACGCCTTTTCCACGGCCTATATCTAATCATCAATGACGCGTTCTTCGGTGGAGACTTCGAGCTTGGCCTAGAGGGCCAAGAGCTGTTAACCGATATTGAACCGTATAGCGTCCTAGCAAGAGGTGTTCGTGAGTCAGTGAGTAAGAGGAGGAACGTGGAGTGGTATCCCGATGGTAGGTTTCTTTTGATGGATACGAGCATAACAAAAACAAGCTTTGTAAGCAGTGAGACTCTACAATCATCTAATAACTCTCCCTCGTCCCCTTCTCCGCACTCCTATAAATCGCGTCCACCATCTTATGCCTGACAACAGCCGCCTCAAAATCCACCAATCCATCAGTCTTACCCTCGGCAAACGCAGCGTACACCTCTCCCACCCCGCCAAAAGCCATCGGACTTGCGACCTCGACTTGTTCCCACTTCGCACCCTCTCCCGGTGTGTACCGAGACATGGTAGGTGGCGTCATCCAGATGAACGGGCTCGGGCTTTCGAATTTCAGCGAGCCTTTCTCGCCGATGATGATCCACTCAGATCGGGGGGGCGCAGCATCAGTGGTACTGGTGAACGAGTAATTTGCCGTCGCCCCGTTCTCGAGAATGCCTTGGACGGCGATCGAGTCGATGGTATTGCGCTTTACCATCTCGCTCTCACCATTATCTCCGTTCTGTTGCACTTCGGGGAAGGTGATGGCAGTCGTCGCATTCAAGGATTTGAACTCTCCAAGGAGATAGCACAAAGAATCTAGAGCGTGACCCGTGACAATGGAGACTAAGTTTGCGCCTATTCTCGGGTGAGAGGACTTGTCAGATCTCGAAACATCACACTCAATTTTCCATGGGAGGACTGACCGCTTTTAGGATCGTTCATGTAGTCGTATTTTGCTGCAATGGTCATGAAGAAGTTGTTGAATGCAACGAAGTTCGTGGCTGTGATGCGACCCAGAGCACCAGACTCGATGATTTCTTTTGCCTGTTGCCGATTTAATATTCCGCATCAATCGTGTCGACTCAAACGTTGCGCAAACATAGTGGACGAACCTTCCGAATGCTAGGAGCCAGCCTAATCTGAAGATCAACCAGCGTCTTCACGCCTTGCTTTTTAGCCAATGCAGCCAGTTCTTCAGCCTCTTTGAGCCCATTTCCCAGCGGCCACTCCACGAAGACGTCTTTCTTCGCTTCCAAGGCGGGAATAGTCAATTGCTTGTGAAGCGGTACCTTGGGAAATCGACGTCAGCAGCTCCCGCTTCCACATGGGAAAGTATGTTCTCTAGACTGCAAGTTTCTATCACCTAGTGAGCAATAGAGAGTATCACGTACTTTCACAGAAACCACGACCATGTCGACATCAGGGTCATTAGCAATAGCTTCGGGGCTGCTATAGGCTTTCTCTGTAGAGATGCCATGAGCTTTAGCGGCAGCCTCGGCTGTTTCAGGCTTAGATGTTGCTACGGCTGTGACGCTGTATTTTTCTGACAGCGGATGAGATTTGAGAGGGCCAATATGTGTTTTCGTTGCCCAGGCTGCCTGGTCTGCTGAGAGGCCAATGATCCCTAAGCGGATAGGCATGATAATCAGTAATAGCAGTGAGTGTAGAAGAATGTTCTCAGAGACGTTTAAAGACAGGAGAGGTCCAACAAATCACTCACTATATATTGTAGGTGTGTTTAAAGAAACAGCTTATTACTTCACCTTTGATTTATAAGTTTGTCTCGGAACCCGGACAAATTGACATCCGGAAGTCACGATTAGAAGTTCGATTACAAATGCAATCACACCATGATCAGACATGTCTTCACCTTTAGAACGTCGGCAGAATCAATTTGTCTGAGCCTCTATTGGTTCTCAATGGGACTTGAAATGCAGCTAGGTCAGACATGATGCCGCAATGGCACTCGGTGTCCACGACGTGCAGCTCTTGCTATCATGCAGTTTCTTGATCCTTCCGAGTTCGCATCGGAGTCAGGAGGTGGTCATAATTATGCGTACTTCACCTATGAAGAATTATATATTCATCTATTTTGCTTCTACTCACTACGTAATTTTTATAGCATTATCTGTTATAATTGTTGCAGTCCTTTCCATATCTTCCTAACCGCTCAGAATACCTTCCAACGCAGCAGCATGGCTGACCGCAGCAAAAGCCAACCCTCTCGAGGTCAAGTCAGCGCCTTGTGCCTTCCCGGGTGAGAACGAAATTGTTTTCCAGAATGGCGCAGTAGCCATCAATCCGTTTGACTGGATGATACAACATATGGGCGATGCTCTATTCCCTCTCCCTTATCCATCGATTCTTGGCTTCGACATCGCGGTTGAGGTCGTCGAAGTCTGTAGTAGCGTGTCTCGCTTTACACCAGGCGATCGTGTTCTGGGTCAAGCACTCGCTTTGAAGAACAACAAAGCGTCCGAGGGTGCTTTTCAGACATACACTGTCCTCCTATCCCATATGGTATCGCCGATTCCGAGCAATTTATCCTTGAAACCGCTGTTGTTCTCCCCCTTGGTATGCCTACCACCGCCTGCGGATTATTTCAATTGGGAAGGGTCTGGGTGGAAAGCATTCAAGCGGGGCTGGAGGTTCAGAAGAAGGAAGTATCAGCGAAGAAGGTGATTGTTTCTCTATGATGTCATGAAGCTCGCAGGTCTGCAGCCATTGCCTCCTGCGGAAAAGGTCATAGACGTAAAGCTAGGTTTAGTGGAACTGTTTCTCCATATAAGCCCTTGCCTATCCCAGAGCTCAGAGACAAGAGATCACGTGATTTTCGCGCGCGTCAACTCGAATTTCGAAATAGATTTCCAACATTCAGACTTATGATCTTACACATTTCTCTTGTCTAAGACCTTGAGTTGATGAGTTGAAGCATCCACATATTGTGAAACTGTAGTTTCACTTAACGAAAGTTCAAAGTCCCATCAAAGCGTCCATCCTCGAAGCTTCTCGTCTGACATTTCTCCCGATCGACGTCTTAACCCAACAACACTTCCATGAAGCCATGTCGAGCATAATCAGACAACTGGCCAAAGGAGTATGCAAAGACATGACCTTTCTGCAATTCTCCCAATTTGATGCGCAATTTCCCATCGTCAATTGCATTTGCGAGTTCCTACCGATTGCCGATATTGTCGCTCTCACGCAAACCTGCAAGTTATTATCCAGACTCTATAAGACTCTCCTTCCATCATAATGGAATATAGATCGCAGGTTACGACGTTTTGTGCGAGATTCCGAAGGACCCAGATCTAAAATGGGCAAATGCGGTGCTTTGATCTCGAGCAGCCAAGCGGTTCAATTCTTCGAGAGAGTCACCTGGAAGCTTTTGGACATGGATATTTTTGTCCTAGAAGGCGAAGGTGCCGCCAGAGTCGGCCGTCACATGTCTATAGTGGAAGGATACGACCTTGTCGATGTCAAGACTTGCGGTCCATACATGCATAAAAGTGTCACGAGGTGAGTCTTGACTTGTCCCGACTCCGTTGAACAGATATCTTACGCTTCTACCAAGCAAGCCCTGTAATACACGCGCTTATGACATTATTTGGATCCCATTGAAGATACTGACAGTGAAAAATTACAGGTCAGAACGTACTTGAAACCCAGGCTGGAAGGAACCGGTCACCTCAAGGTCCAGATCGTTCTAACAAATACCTCACCTATCCAAGCGATCGTCTCAGGCTTTTACAATACCATGATTGTAAATTGCGTCAACTGGGACAAAGCCTGTTCAATCTTCCCACTCTCCACATTCATCCATCATCGAGATTACATGCTCACGGAGATGACCGACTGTCTTACTGGCCTCTTGGCTAAATACAGCCTTCGTGGATTTGACTCCAGAGGATACATGTGGCGTGAAGAGAACGGCTCAAATCATCCACTCCGAAACTCGCGTCTTGTCGGCGATCGGTTCACATGGACCATCCCCTTCAACACTAAGAACGTAACATGGTCCAGAACTCCAGATTACATACTGAAACATGCCGATTTTGCTATAGATGTTGATCGATCCCACGACTTCGGTAGTTCTGAAGTGGGATATAACAGTGGCCAAACAACAAAGTTCGTCTGACATGTGCTCAAGAATGCGTACCTAACGGCACATCGTACTGCCGAGAATGGAGGGATGCGCTATCTGGGCGAGAGGGTAGATAGCTTGACCGTCCTCGAGCTCTATAAGCTGAATTCGAGCAGTCGCCCCGTGAATACTGATGTCGCAGTCGAGAGACCCTACACCTTGTACCAAAGTCTCGAGCCATTCGAGAAGCCGGAGTCACGGCGATATTATGATGACGAGGTACCGAAATGGTACAAAAATTGCCAGCGAGCAAATGCAAAAAGGAAACGAAATGATTGGCAGAGTTAGAGCGTCTACAAGGCTCGTGGGATGATTGAGGCCTTCGCTACATAGCGTCACTCAAAGCCTGGTCTTAGGAACGCTTCAACATAAAGCATCAATCAACGGCAAAAAAACTGGACTAGAAAAATCTCATGTTTTAGAAGGTGGACAGGAGTCGCTCATGGCTTGAGAGTTGCGACGGCCGAAAGGTTTCCGCTCTCATGAAAGTACTTAGATTTGCACAAAGCATTCCCTGTTGCGAACAACAAACCATCGCCAACAATTTCAAAATTGCCTTAGTCATTCAATACAAGCTCGCTCTTCCTCCATACCATTGCTTAAGATCATCAATCGACATGTAGTATATCATTGTAGTTGTCACCAATCGTTTAATTCCTCCAGAACCCACAGGTCTTACCCGGTCTCTCGTCCTCATCCACGATATTGACATGTCTAACTTCTGTGAGGCAAAGCCTTGCATTCCTCTTGGTAGCTTCGGCGATTTATAGAGACGTTGAAGCGTAGCGTTTGTCGGAGCGGCAGAATAGCCAAATGAAAATAACTACACCCGAGAAAAGGCTCTTTATCTTATACATCTTATACAATACACATACTAAGCGCCCAAATTTGATTCCTCCAACGTAAAAAACAAGTAAAAGTTTCAAGGTTCTCACAGAGAGCAGAACTCCCTAAAGCATCTTTAATGTCCTCAAAGCACATCGCCTCATCTTTGCCACTGTCATCACAGTGTCCCTGGACATTTCCCGTCCTTTAATCAAGAAGACCTGTATTCATTCTATGGAATACTACGCGAAGGTAAATATCCAAGACTGATACCTATATAATGAGAATAGCAGTCCACCTGCTATCACCCTGCACATCCGCACCTCACCTCCATAGCAGCTTTCCTGATACATATCATTCCCCCTCAAACACCAAACACCAAACAAAAACAACCAACCAACCATACCATACCATATACAACTCCTTCACTCTCCCCCACCAAATCAACACCCGCCAAAGATCCAATATAACAAGCGCAGAAAACCCACTGATCAGCTCGTCTACCTCTCATCAGCCGCTCAACCCATTTTAGACTTGACGAAGAGTTCCGCGCAATTTGAGTCTGCATTGTACGCTTCTCGACGCTTAAGAAGGCTAGAAGCCCGATAGAGGGGAGACACAGAGATCAAACACTGTGCGAATGGTCTCTATACAAGCAAGGAATGAGCGTTCCACTACGAGGCTGAGGGACAAGTAGCTCGAAAAGCACGCACGTTGAGGCCATGCAAATGAACAGGCATTGTCCATTGGCTGGCTCTGGCCTATTCAAGTTCCATCATTGGGCGATGCTACCTCTTCATCCTGGCATCTTTCAGTATAACTTCAGTGAAGTATTTACGTCTACGACAATCGAGAGCAACGAGCGATATTGAATGCAAGAATCGTGATTGGTAATGAAGACTGTATTGAATGATCGTATACATAGAAAGTAAAAAGTATTTTTAGACTGCCAGCAGTAAGCTACCACCGTGTTCAGCAAGATCCACCATAGCTAAAGACGATGATTCCGCCATCTGAAAACAAGTAGAATAGAATCCATCCGAATATCCGCACCGAGGAACATTAAGCAGATCATATCCGATGGATATATCCAGAAGATTGGCCGCTGCCGCGAGGTTGACAAGTCCGACATGCCGGCGCAAGATAGCATGATATGAAGGAATCATCACTCCCAAGTAATTTCGGCGGTGGCGATCTGATACTCACTCAGTAGGACTGAAGGATCCAGCCCAGTAGGAGCGGTCCAGCTGAGCAGCATCTTTGATCCTCCGTTGATGATATCGTTGGGGCCGTAGTATCCCAAGTGGGTTCCGCCCGAGTAGATGTACTTACCGCTTAGACCTTGCGCTGCCTTGTAGAGAACCTGTTGCTCCGACCACTTGTACTTGAGGATGTTATCGACATAGTCAGAATCCTTGTCGCCACCAGGAACAAATGGTGGAAGGATTCCCTGATCAGCCTCGAGATAGCGGTAATAGAAGGTGCTGTCCGCGTACGTAGTGAGGTAAACGATGATGAAGGTCAAGTGCCTAGGCGAATAGAAGACATCAATATCCATGAAAGCGCCTTCAATGGCGTAGGCAGTGGAGAATGCAGAGGGCATCTCGCTGGCCCATGAATTGCCATTCCAGAAAGTAAACTTCGTGAGAAGTCAGCGCATTGCTTGTTGGTTGATTGAAAAGAGCACTTACCGAGTCTCGGTCAGCTACCTTTGATGATGGAGTTCGGGCTACGAGGAGGCCGCCTGCAATATTGCCAAAAAGGTAAACGTTGCCGTCATCTCCACCAATACCAGAAGGTCCCCATGAGCGCAGGCCTCCTGCACAGCCCCATTCTACCTCATCTTGATCAAAAATCTTGGCCACAGTCCGCTCAGCCACCGGGCCACCTTTGCCACCAGCAGTGATAGTGAGTAGAGTTGAACCAGTATAGGTGAACTTAGCGGCCTTGGTCACTTTGTTGACGTTGTCGTAGACGATGGGAGCGTAGATGATCCCAGACGTAGCGTCCAGAGGGGTGATGGAAGATTCGGGCCATACAGCGTAGCGCTGACCATTGCCTTGTACAGCTTCGTTGTACGCCGTCTCGCCTTCTGTAAGTGGTGCGAAGCCACGCTGACGCCCAACGTTGTCGCTCCATTCTCCAATACCATCTTGTAGATATAATGGATTCCCACTGAGACCATTCATACCAACGTCTACAGCAACAGAGCTGGAGACGAACCCGAGAAAGTTGCCGTTAGTTGTTGAAGTAGTGGTTGTGTAAGAGCCAGTATCGCAGAAGATGAAAAGGTGCTGCCCGTTGACCATGCCTCCTTTGCCACCATCTCGTGATAGATGCGGGGACTCTGTTATGGGACTCAAGTATGACTGAGTTGAAATGTTGACTTCAAGGACGCCGGTCTGAAGCGAGATGTCGTAACCAGTAGTAAGATCGCCGTTGACCTCAACGGTGAGGAGGCTCTTAGCAAGAGTAATCCCTGCTGGAGCCTTGATGTCAAGATACTGCGTCGTAGGGGTGTTCTGGCTAGGACCTTGAAGGTGTGATCCCATAACTTTGGGGGCAACGACCGAGGTTCCCGGGGCGTATGTGACGCCTGGGCTAGATGCAATGGGTGCCGAATTGGAAGCAGTAGTAGCAGAGGAGGTAGAGCTAGTAGCGGCCTCTAAGGAAGATGATGGCATTGGAATGCCTGCTCCTGATGTCGTGGCCGCAGAAGTAAATATCGTTGCTGAGCTCGAAGCAGCAGCAGATACCGTCGACGCTGTGGACCCAGCAGCAGGGGATGAGGATGGATTCGTAGCGTATCCTATCCGGATTGCACCCTGGATCTCCACGTTTGTTGATGTGACTGAATGTGCAGTCGACCATTTCAAATAGCAATCGTTGGCGTCTCCTTCACGGCTTGGTACGAAGAGAGCTGCCTGGCAGCCAACGTTGTGATTGTCGTAATTGTAAGCATCGCACTTTTGTACACAACCTGCAAAAGTCTCCACCTTTTGGAAAGGGTAGTCGTTATCCGTATAATCAACATTGCAGATGATTTGGTAGTTAATGCCTGCAGCTGATGTATAGGTTGTGCCGTTACCAGCTGGGCAGACAGAGGAAGCTGCGGAGTTGGAAGCTGCAGCGGCCGAGGAGGTTGATGTGGGGGAGGAGAAACCGCCGAGAACAAAGGACTGGTAGCTGCCATCCTCTCCAGTAGCATCAGAGCTGGAAATTGCTGCAGCTGGAGTAGTGGAAGTTGGGGAAGCGAAACCACCGACGACGAAAGACTGATAGCCGCCATCCTGTCTAGGAGCGATGACATTCGATGAGTGATCTACAAGTCCACGCTCTTGACCGCGAGATCGACGACGGGTTGGAGGCGTGGGTGCAGAATCCTGCCTCAGTTTTAAGTTCTGAAATTGTGGTTGAGGCACTGGTGTCGCGTGTGCAACGAGCTTCGCGTTTTGAGTGGCGTCGAGAGAACCACAAGTATCTCCGAAGCATCCATTCCCAATTACCGTCTCGGTGGGTGTATGGTGGATGATTAAGGGGCCTGTTTTGGGTGTCAGTGCATTGTTGTACCAAAATTGCCAGCTCTATAATACTCACTATCAGTAGCCTCCACTGTAAAGCTGCTGCCAGAGCTAGCTGTTGAGTTGTGCATGATTCGACCGAGAACGTCGCCATGCTTATGACCGTGATATTGGACCCGGCCTCGGCAATTGGAGACCTGTCCAGCTGCGAGGAGCAAGGTGACGGTCAAGCCGCTCTGCATGAACTTTGTCTTCATGCTGGGTCTGTGTTGAGACTTTTATTAGCATCGTTCAGGCGTTGGAAGATCATAGATGACCTCAGTGAGAGGCAGGGACTTGATGGAGAGCTTACGTGTTGAGGAGGGAACGAGCGTGGGGGACGTTGTATTCAAAAGGTGAGCGAGAGTAGAGAATTGAAGAGGCAAAGAGCGATGGGAGAGATGACCGCGGTGAAAAGATGCTTCAAACGAGTGTGGTTGCGGTTTCCCAATGTTGTTGTCAGTGGAACCAAATTTTGAGACCAAAGATTTAATTTATGTCAACAAACTTCGGAAGCCGTAATGGTGGATGTCAAGTCGTTGTGCAGCGACGACCTGCACAAACTAGATCCGCGCTTAGGCACCTTCGTGCAACAATTACAAAGAATCATTGGAGGCCCCCCAATTGCGATTCTCTCGCGCTTTGAATGCACCCCATTTGTTACAGTCAGTGGAAGAGACTCTAGATTCTTCGATATTGAAGGCTTTCTGTCACTATTCGACCCGGCAAATTGGCCCCTGCAACCGGACGTTACAACACTCAGGTTTCTCCTCACTATTGCAAGGCTGCACTTCTGCATATCATAAATTGGAGCAAAAGTATTGCATGCGAAAGGGCGGTTTGACCAAGTCTTCGAAGCCAGAAGCAACAAGCCTACCGAACACGTAAATGTCTCGTTCAGATGTGATCGCGTAGATGGTGTGGTCAAGCACCATAGGTAGGGTTTTCGCTCGTAAATGAGCGTCATGTTTGCAATTCTAGAGATAATTACCCGCCAGGTGGCCAAGTCATAGGTCCTTGAGCAAGGCATTCGAGCATCTCTCGCCTCTCGGAATTGCTTCATGCGGTGTCATCTCCTGTAGCACAGCTCATTCGGCCTTGTTCGCTTTATCCCTTAACCCAGGCGCCGTTCCCTCCTTATCTACGTTCCCCTTCTCCATATCTGCCGCCCACAAAGCAGCACCGACCGTATTAGTAAAGGCGAAAAGGATACTAGCGACCGGTACCAACTCCAGAAGTACCGATGCAACACCGAAGCTATGAAACATCAGTCTTTGGCCACATTAAAGCGTAGCCCAGAATGGAGAAGTCCATACCTCGTATATGCAGCCTTATACTGCTCAATATGCTTCTCCTTTTGACTGCTATTCCACTCCTTCAACTGAAAGTACCTCGAATGCGCCGCTGGGCCCGCCCTCTTCCCCTGCAATATCACAAAGATGACCGTTCCGACAACTGGTATGAAGTTGAGCGGGAGATACAGGAAGTACCTAATCAATGCCGTGGGCGTGAACTTCTGAAATGGCTTCTTGGTCATCTTTCCCAGCTTGCCCATAACGTTGCTCCCACCCTTGATTTGTCTGCCCTCTGACACGAGGTTTGTGGTATCCTTAGATACGAGCACGCCGTCGAAGGTATCGACGAGCGCGTCTTCGATGAGGAAGGTCTTGGAGAGGATGGTGAAGAGGGTGCTGGATTCGGAGAGTACAAGCAGAGCGGCCGATATGGCGGCGAGCGGGCCAGATGTAAATGCCATAATGGCCATTTGGGGAACGTATGTGAACACAAACATAGCAGTCGTAATGCCTAAGCCGAGAGTCATTGTAGGAGCAAGTTTAGACATGAGTGGTTTCCTGTCGTAACGTTAGCCTGTCGTGGGTTTGAAGCGAGCCATTGAAGAAACCATACCAGAGGTCACGGTGCGAAATAAAGTAGAAGATACCCTGCACAGGTTTCAATCAGCACACGAATTTGAGAAGGCAGCACTGCGCTGTAGTCCTTGAAATGCTTACCCTCAGAGGATACAGATATGCTGCAGAGCGCGCAGCTTGGATTGTCTGGCTCTTGATGCGCTCTGCCTCTTCAATGGCCACTTCCTTAACTTTGTCTGCCATGTTGAAGATTTGGAGAGCTATTCCTCTTACTTTGTTGGGATTGGAAGTGGTGAGAAATGGAGGTATTCTCATAGGCGAAGATGGCCAAACAAGGCATTGGATGCCAGCCCTACGTCATTGGCTTGGCCTTTATGGAGGTCAATAATTGGGGGTAGATCTCAACGAGCCTCAGAACATTGATAATATGTATAGTGTCTTAGGTATGATGTAGGTAGCCATAGGTACATAACTTGAGGTATAGACTCTACGTAATGCGTCTATATTGTGACCAATCATAAACCCAGTGCCTCCGAACGCCTTGCTCCACGGCTAAGATGCAGAGTCCTTCCACCCGCGATACTCCAAAGGAGACATTTTTAGCGGTTTCGGTCGGCTTGAGTCTGCTGGTGCTGCCGCCAAGCTGCCTCCCCACTGAAGGCTGACAAACTCAACGATGCTGCTAAACCTCTCCAGCCACTTCTTGAATTAGACGCTTCGCCGAGATCCTGATCATTGACAAGAGTAGCTGCCATGTCTTCGCCCCTCTCCAGATCAATGTCGCGTGGGATTGGAATTGCGGCTGAGGGCGATTCGTTTGCGGTCTCTCCTGCGAGGACTTGAACGTCATCAGTAACAGGATCGTCGTGGTACGGCTCCTGAGTGTCGGCGGCAGGTGTTTTTGGAGACGGGTTTGTCATCGAGCGGACAACATCGCCTTTGCAAATCGGGCATGTTCGACGCCGGGTCGTTAACCATGGTGTTCTAGCGATATTATCAATTTTTTTTGTCGTAAGTGAACCTCGAAGACGAGAGACTTACATGCACTCGGCGTGAAATTCATGGCCGCAGGGTAGGCTCATCACTTGGCTCTGACCATCGACGTACTCCTCAAGACACACCACGCACTCGATCTGCCTCCCTTTATACTTCTTCGTCCTGGGTGGTTTCTCCTGCTGTCCTGCAGATGCCTTTGCGGTGGCTCGATTCAAAGATGCCGATACAGCATCTCCAATCCCAGACGCCGTTACTGAGCGTGGTCTTGGGCGAGTATCGGCGGATCGCGGACTGGAGTGCAAAAGTGGAGAAGTTGGTGAGGAATTTTGAGGGGTAGGGAGTCGTGAAGATGATGTAGTCGAGGCACATGACATCGTATGATAGGTTCGTATTGGGAGGCGGTCGACTACAGACTTTGGCGCCCGCCATCGCCGCCGTCTGATGCGCGAACGAAGTAAAAGCAAAGCGTAGACGACAGTCAAAGTGACCAACGGGCTAACCACAAGTACTAAGAGGGTATCGAAGAAAGGACTCGAAGACATGGTAGTAGGAGTCAGCGTGACCCACAATCCCTCGTGTTCATCACCGCCATCGACGGCAAATTGGCTCGTGGTCAGTTTCTGTGATGCGCTGCCCTTCGAGCTCACGGATTCTTGATTGCTCCCCTCCTTGGCTACAGCTTTAGGGACGTTGATGTCGGCTTTGTGGCCAGGCTTCAGATATTGTCCGCTACCTGGAGTGATACTTCCGCCCTTGAAAGCTTCTCCGGACTTTTGCTCTCCCGACTCGCCACTCTTGCCGGCTCCTTTAGAAGCAACTGGGGTCGCCTGCGCTGACGTGACGGTTGTCGTGCTCTTAGTCTTCGAGGGCGCAGCCTTTGCAACTACCAAATCTGGATCTCGCCAATCTTGAACTCCGATGACAAAGTCATCGCTGGAGCTAGGATGCGACCCGGTTCTCCAGGTCTCTTTGCTCGTCGCAGTTTCCTTTTTGCCCTGGTTTTTCTTGTCCTCATCCTTGGACTTGTGTTTAGAGCTCGCCTCTCGCTCCTTTGGAGACTCGTCAGTCCACTTCTCGCTGAACCAGTCGAGACGGCCGCTGCTTGGAGGCCGTCTGCTATCCTCCAATTTTCCAGCGTTGTGTGCCTCATGAGTCAAGCCAAGACTCGATGCCAGGCTCTTGAGCCAGGTCTGCTTTTGTTTTTGCTTTGATGCAGCGTGGCCGGCCCCTGATCTCACGTGTCTGCCGTGCGATGTTTTTGACGGCACTGAGGTCGATTTGGGGGCCGATGCAGGGGTAAATGTAGGCCTGTCTTCGTTGGCTCTACGGTTTAGATCTACCTTCCCTCCATTCAGGCCTTTCCCTGATCCGTCCTGGTCATTATCATCGACCAAATCTTCAGGGGGAATGAGCGAAGAGAGAAGATGGGCGGTCGTATGAGAGGTAAATAGGGATGGAATCGTGACATTGGATGTATCACCTCGGGCGTACATCGTGATGAGTGCACCGCCACGAGTATGGTCACCCACAATGAGTGCTTTTCCACCTCGACGTTGTGCCCACTTGACTTTCTCCAGAAAGCCACAACCACCACGGCTTAAGAGAACAACTTTGCCAGATATCTCAGCACTTTCCTGCAGTGACTGTATATCGGCGTGAGTATATTGCTGGCCGTTCTCAGCTGGCTGGTGCTGAGCAGACTGTCCAGGCTCTGCAGGCTTGGAAACAGGCGAAGTCGGGAGAGGGTGGTGTAAGTGGTCGTCAGTGCCGTCATCTTCGGAAGGTTCTTCGTCGCTAGCAGATGCTACATCTAGAGGCGCGACACTGTTTGACTGGCCAGCAGTGCCTTCGACGCTGTTTGCTTCATTACCACTTTCAGAGGGAGTACTCTGGTCAGGGACGCTGTCCCAGCGGTGCTTCTGATTATCGCCATCCCAGCCAGGTACGTCGCTGCAGCCAAGCTCGCCTTCGGCGCCCGTACCAGCTCCTCCTCTTCCTAGATTGTCATCTCCAAATCCGCTCCCAATCCAGAGTTGTCCACTGAGTCCATGTGCAGAAAGAGAAGGCCCGAAATCAGCTGGCCGCGCCAGGAAGAACGTCGAATTATCATCTGTGAGGCTAATGATTGCCGAGGGTGGAAACAGCGTCGACGGCGTATGGAAGGAGAAGAGCGCTCTGATGCCGCTTCTTGGGGCGTCTGAAGTAGACTCCGTAGCGACCTTTCCTCTCGGATGGGCATGTAGGAGAGAGAAGAAAGTGAGGAGAGTAGGTAGGCCGACCACGGCTAGTAGTATGAGTATGAACTGGTGAGGAGGCATGTCGAAGTCTAGGTAGAAGTGCTGGCTCCCAAGTTAGACCAAGATGTACAGTGCACACGTATAGTTGTTGCGATGATCATCGTTCGTAGAGAGAGGGCTCATGGATCATTCTGGATATGAATCTCGCAGCTTAAGCCGTCGTGGTCGATAGTCATGTAGGAGTCAGGCGACCTGGTGAAGGGGCAAGATGAAGATCGAGTGTGGTCATGCACTGGCCATGAGGCACGCTTTCCTCCTTTCTCCTTAGTGCGAAGCCTCTCTGCCGAACCAGCCAAGCAAATCGTCTAATCTTTCGACCTTCTCACCGCAAACAGACAAATGTGACTCACGCTTGTAGTCTAGAATTTCTTTACTATTAACGATACCATGCCATAGTAACGTGCATCTATTAAACGCTGTTTGAATTGGAGTACCACCAATACAGCGATTTTCTGCAAGAAATCGAACACAGTCCGGGCAAAACACCTAAAGCAAGAAGTGCCTCAACATGGAATTGTGGAATCTCCTCAATTTAGCTGGCTAACGTTCTCGTTGATACCTTGTCAAAGCTTGCGAGCTGTTGCCTTCCAGGAGTATGAAGCAAAGAGCTCCAAATTGCGGTAGTCTCATACCTTCCCAAACATCTCTCTTCTCCCTCTTGTTATATGGTAATGCACCAGAGTGGCTCCTTCTCCTGTGGAAGGCAGGCCAGGCAAGGTGAATTATTGAATTGACCTTTCTCTCCAATACTTTTGATCTCACGTTGAAATTCCTTTGCAAAGCCACTCTCTACGCTCTGCTATATTCATTCGTTGTACCTACAAATCGTCCACAGTCCATAAGATACACCAACCATGACCACCGAAAACTCTAGTTTCGGCGGCTTCACGCTCCCCGAGAGCGCTCCTAAGCGGCACAGACATGGCACCGACTCCACGATCATCAATCGCCTACCATTCCTATACTACCTGCCACGAGGCTTTCGAGCACATTTCGTTGCCATGTGCGGAGAGTTCGCTGGCACCTTTCTGTTCTTATTCTTTGCTTTCTCAGGCACTCAAGTTGCAAACACGCAGCCCCCTTCCCAGATCCCTACTACCCCGTCTGCAGCCAATCCTGCCCAGCTTCTCTACATCAGTCTCTGCTTCGGCTTCTCCTTGTCTGTCAATGCTTGGGTCTTCTTCAGGATCAGTGGTGGGCTGTTCAACCCCGCTGTCACTCTCGGGCTCTGCTGTGTTGGAGCGATGCCGTATATTCGTGGTATCCTCATCACCATGTCCCAGATGATTGGGGGTATCGCAGCAGCTGGAGTCGTGTCTGCTCTCTTTCCAGGCCCACTGAATGTCCAAACATCGCTGGGCGGTGGTGCGTCAGTTGTGCAAGGTCTTTTCATTGAGATGTTCCTTACAACGCAGCTGGTCTTCACAATTTTCATGCTCGCAGCCGAAAAGCACAAGGCAACCTTTATCGCTCCTATAGGTATTGGCTTATCGTTGTTCATTGCTGAGCTTACGGGTATGACCCTGCCCCGTCTCGAGTATTCTCGGTCTACTGACACCTCCCAGGTGTTTTCTACACTGGTGGATCCTTGAACCCAGCGCGGTCTTTTGGTCCAAGTGTCATTCTACACTCATTCTCCCACTACCATTGGGTTTGTACGCCCTCATATTCCTGTTCAGTAAGTTGCTTACCCTCCATGTGGCAGATCTACTGGCTGGGACCCATCCTCGGAGCTCTTGTCGCGTCCGCCTTCTACAAACTCATCAAGATGCTCGAGTACGAAACAGTGAATCCTGGCCAGGATTTCGACCAGAAGGAGAAGGCAATATTCAACCACACTCCACCCAACGAGGCATCCCACCATGAGAAGCACAATCAATCTGGAGTCGAGGTCAATGACTTTACCGGTGCTAGGGGGCCAACTACCAAAGGAATTACCGCTGGGAAAGAAAAGCATGGGATCATGGGCGCTCTGAAAGGAGGAAGAAAGGGCAAGCAAACCGAGGAAAGAGGCTCATACAATGCAGGCCCGAGCGCCGAGACAGGTTCTGGTCATGCTTGACGAGATACGATCCCTGAAGGAACTTGGACCAGAACTTGGCAAGTGAATTTTCGGGCATTTTCCAGTGCACTCCATACGCGCGCTGTTCACCTATCGAGCATCCTAGAATAGCATCATTATCGCTCCACAATCCAAAAGATCGGCATCTATGTGGCTGTACAACTGTGGCTGGTGACTTCCGCAACTGTTTGTGACATCACTAAAGTAACGTAGACTTACTTTACCGGTTCTAGATGCATTTTCCCCCACATTAAAACCATTGAGGGGTGTTCTGCCCTGATTCCTGACTCTGAACTTGTGCATCCAGGACATGTGACGCGTTGTATGGCAATTGTAGTTTAGATCACTCCTGCCCACTAGATCGGTTACGGATCCTTCCAAGGACTAGCAAAGTCACTTCCAAGCTAAGTGGAAAGGCGTAGATTCACTATTTACCCGTCTATAAAGACCCCGCTTCCACCTCTCTTTCTCCCAAACCTATTACTCTTCTTACATCGAAACCTCCTACGCCTTCAATCAACAAATCCAACCCTCAATTCATCATTCGATTTCGCCAAAACTACTCCTCCCAACAGCATATAACAGATCAAACCATCATGTCTGGGCTCCTCAACAAGGTCAAGAGTGCCATGCACAAGGACGGCGAGCATGGCCAAACTTCAACTGGTAAGCCGCGACGCCACCGTTCCTCATTCTCTGCTCTCTCAGACGTGAGCACCGTCCTCTTCGACCCAAAGGAACCTGTTATTTGGTCCACTCAAATCACAGCAGCAGTGGACTCGAAGCCTTCTTCCTGTGGAAATGCTACGCTCGTATTCTTCTCACAATGCAGGAGCAATGAATTTCACATTTCAATGTCTGGTCATGTTTGTTGCTAACACCTCATCTTACAGGTACTGGTCTGAAGGACGAGCACGGCTCCCAATCCGGCGTCCACGACACCCCAGTTTCCGGGTCCGCAGCCCACGGTGACAGCATGTCCCAAACCAACCCCGGTGTTCTCCACTCCACCAAGCCTGGCATCCACGGCGAGCGTGACAGCGGCACCTCCGGATACACTGACCCAGCCTCCGGCGGCCTAGGCGGTGACTCCGGCTACGACAACACTCGTGGCTCAGGCCTTACTGGTGGCAATAGTGGCACTGGCATTGGTGGAAACACTTCTGGACCTCAATACACTGGCACCGGTGACCGTGACGCTGGCCTCGTTGGCTCTGGCGTCGATACCACCAGCCGTTCTGGCGGCAACACTGGTGTCTCTGGAGCTGGACCCCACAACTCGGGCCTCGAGAACAAGCTAGATCCCCGCGTCGACTCTGACATGGACGGCAAGCGCGGCTTGGGATCCAATACCGGCACCGGTGCGGGCTCTGGTATTGGCGGAGGCTCTGGTTATGACAACACACGCGGCTCTGGCTTGACTGGTGGTGACTCAGGTTATGACAACACCCGCGGTAGCGGATTGACAGGCTCAGGGACCGGTGTAGGCTCAGGTACCGGTGTGGGCTCAGGCATGGGCCGAAACTCGGGCTACGACGACAGCACTCGCGGCTCTGGCCTGGCCGGCTCTGGCGTTGGTAGCGGCTCTGGTCTGGGCGGAGACTCTGGCATTGGAGGCGACTCAGCCACCCGAGGCCACCACTCAGGCCTTGGCGGTGATTCTGGCTACGGCGGGGACTCGGGCATCGGAGGCAATCGTTCAGGTCTTGGCGGTGATTCTGGCTACGGCGGCGACTCAGGCATAGGCTCTGGCACGACCGGGTCTACTACAGGCGGAGGCTTGGGTGGCACGGGACACCGACACGTCGAGGGCTTAGAGAAGCACTACCGTGGTGATGGACACCCAGAGGACATGGTGCACCCTGGTCCTCACGAGACGAGGACCGCTAAGGTTCTTGACCCCCATCTCGACTAGGTCTTGTCAATATGTGGGCAGCGCCGATGAACCTACCACGAAAAAGGGGTTTGAAAACAGAGGATGATATGCAGAGATCGAGATGATACCACGAAAAACGTTGCTTGCATTGAAGGCACGATGAGGAAATCCGAAAATTCAGTACATAACTGTACGTAGAGATGAGTACACATCAATGAAAATGCTATGACACCTCGAACAAGTTATCAATTGTCTTGCTTGAACGCTTGTTGCCAGCACGGTAGGTGGCTGATTATTTCTGCCTCCGCCTGCTATCAAAATGCATCATCTGAAATTCGTAGGGATCCAGACGAGTACGACAGCTACCTTAGACCTAGAAAAGATATCTCTTGATCAATGATTTGATACTGTGAAACATGGCAATCCCTTATCTCTCTGTTCTCTTCTGTACCCGCTTGAATCGTACCCTTGCAGCCACCGCCAAGTGGCTGACTCGCAAGCGTCCCCATCTTCTCCGACTACACCTCTTGCGCCAATATCGAATAAGTCTCAACTTCTGCCTCACAACCGATGTGACACCCAGTATCGCTGCTAATATACTAGAAGATCTTAGTGTGAAATCGTAGGCGTATCGTATGAACTCCAAGCGATTGATGCTAGCTGTGCAGTGGGCGCGCGCTTGGAGAAGGATGAAAAGAAAGTGAGCCATTGCCCGAGAGTCCTGGAGTACTGATGGAGGGCAATCCTCTCGCTCTGGATGGATGTAGGAACTATAATGCCTGAGATTCGACAGGATCGCTGGAGCACGGCCTAAGGAGAATGGAGGATGACGCTGCCGCCTTGAGACCCATGGCTTCCAGAGCATTCATAGAGAGCCTGCAAACTGTTCCTCTACTCAATTGGTCTCCAAAACTGGATTCACATGAACGACTGAACTGTTCTGTCTTCTTGACCACTGCTCTGCAGATGATAGTCCAGGCGAGAGTGTCATATGAAGGAAGGGCACACGCTTGCTTTGGCTTTTCAATCATCTGAGGTGCTGCAAGGACCGACTGGATTGGCTGACGTGAAAGAATTTAGCTTGCGCTCTGGATTATGCGATGATGGTCGAGGGATCCGTTAGGGACGTGGCGAGCAGGAGATACCCTCAGGCGTGACTTGCTGGACCTGATGAATGGCAAGGAGCTCACGGTGTCTCTTGGGGCCTCGAAATGTTGTACAGCACTGGGGAAAAGATACAGCTGCTTATTCGCGCTGTGAAGACGCAGCCATTGGTGGGTAGATGTTCTTGGAAGCAATATGCACGGCTCCTTTGTCCAAACGACGCTTCCCTATGCAGAAATATGATTACTCCACCCTTTGCAAAGGCTGTTCACATCCATTGATGCCTCTCTACCGCCATTGAATTCCTAAGTGTGACAGTATGTGTTGTGGCTGCAGGCTAGGTGTCAAAGCAAATGCATGGAGAGCAGAGGTACCGAAGAGCAGAGACGGTGTCTTATCATACGCTTCAAGTCCAATATAAATACTGAAAGTAACAGGAAATGACTACCGGACATATAACGGCTCGTATAGCTTAGACTTCAAGGTCTATGCGGTACACAGCCTAGCTACCCCAACACTGATAATTAGCACTTGTCTTGACACCCACCCTAGCTACTTACCGCCCTTGTTGGTCCAACGTTGAGCAGCAATGATGACCTCCGAAGAACAGCCGGCCCACAAACTCGCCAAAAAAAATTCTGCTTCCTCTTTTTCCGGTATAAAAGCCAGTGTTGTAAAATACAAATATACCGGTATCAATATTGTCTTAATATGCCTGTAAAGCGTGGCAGGGTCGCCAAGACCCAACCAATATTGCGTCGTTCTCTCGGGCCCATATTGACCGGGAGGTTGATTCCTGGTGCATCCTTTCAGTCACCAGATTATCAAGCACAGCTACAAAATCTTCAATTTCCCCGAGTCCACTCGTCATACATCCTACGTTCTCAGAGGGGCGATTACGCATTCGTTTCACAGATAGCAACTCCGACCTTCCACCTCAATCCGACTTCATCATTTCAACCGTCTTTACCTCCATCAGGTCAAACCTTCCAGCCAGAGTCAGCATCTCGCCCAGCCGACTCGACACAGAGCGTACATCCTGAGTCATCTCTTCACGCACAATCTCATCGTCAGAATCTACACCTTCCTCTCAGGTCTCTTGAGACAACGGTCCCGCAGCGTCTGCCAGGGCAACCTTCTCGATTCTGGGATCAACAAACTCGTGCTTGGGAGCTCAATTATTCCGTCATCAATTCAAACCTACCTCTTCCGCTCGAGACTGTTGAGACACCGATCCAGCAGCCTACGCCACAGCGACCTTCTTCGTTCTACGATCGGGAAACTCGTGATTGGGTGAATGATCAGTCCATCTCTAATCCTTCGAATCCACCTCTTCCCCTCGAAGCTGTTGAGACACCGATCGATCAGCATTTGCCACAGCAACCTGATTCATTCTGGGATCAGCAAACGCGTAACTGGGAGGACGGACATTCATCCATCAATTCGATTCTAGAGGTCTCAAGACGCGAGGCAATCATGAACGACTACAACAACACTCAGCGTTCGGGTGGTCGAGGTTCAGCTCATGACTCTACACCGCGTCACTCATCTTTACTCAATCCTACAACCCCATCCCGTCGTTCCCGTGATGGTTCGTACATCCATCCGAACGCGATTACTCCTCAGAAGCTACAGTCGAGTCTAATCAGCAAGCCGGGTATCAACCCCTATACTCAGCGTGAAGACCCCAATTGGAGCTCTGCTTCCCTACGAGCTTACCTGGGGCCACACGTTTGGGAAAACCTCATCACGCAGCGAGCAGTCCTCAGCCGTTCAGAGGTAGAATATCTTCGTGGGCTTGCGTATGCATACGACGACGGATCAGCAGAGCGCGGCCGGCAACGCTTCGAAGAGAGGCTGGGAAGTCATAGGCTAGATTCAACGTCCCGTGACAATAGGATGAGCGGTGGCATAATTGACCCTTTCACCGAGAACGTTGGTGAAGAGACTGGGACCTCTGGTTCGAGCTTCCAGAATTACAACACCTTCGGCAGCACATATGACCAGCGTCAGCAATCCGAATACTGCCAGCAATACGAGTATGGTCAGCAAGACGGCTACCAGCAACCCTCTGGGTACGGTCAGGGATCATCCTACATGCAGCCGCCTACTTTGGGCTACACATCTCCGTACGATACGTCTGCTACCTCATACCCCCGCCTACCACCACGCTTGCAGCACCAAGCAGTCAAAGGCACACAGGCTGATGACGCTCTCAACCGCGGATCTCGCGCTCCATCCACACAGCAGAATAAGCCCGCACAGATGTCCCTTCCTTCCTTGCAAGACTATCAGAATCTTTCGACTCCAATGCAAAAAGGTCTCGTCGAAGCTAAAGGGCTCGCTAGCCCGAAGGACAACGTTGGATTCCATTCTGGCATGCCTCGTAACCAGCGGAGAGACGCAGCACCTTACACCGGGTTCACAACCCGAGAGATGAACGAGGAGGTCGAGAGCCAGCTACCAGGGTCCCCAGGCTCTGTAATCACTGTCCTTCATGACCGTGCTCGACAAGCATCGTACAATGCCTCTGCTATCGGGAGCAATTCTGCTATGAGAATGCAGCCTCCTCAGCTGTATTCAGGCCAGCAGAACACAGGTATGACTAAAGCCGAGAAAGCTGAGACTGAAAAGGCCATCTACGAGAATTACTTGAAAGAGGCAATGGCGGCTCCTGCACCAACAGGTCCTCTTAGAGGTATCGCGCAAATGAGGCAGTATAATGCAGCTGGCTTCGAAGGAATGAGCGCCGCACAGCGACAGGCTGCCGGCAGATATCCTCAAATGAATGATGCCCCGCGCTCCCACGAGGATCACAGTAAGGTGATGGGCGGCTTCACGTGGGACAATGATGTTCTAGGTTACGATCAGACTAGACGATCCTTCCCTTCCATTCCGCTTGGTTTCTCTCAAGGCCAAGACCTCGGATCATCTACGTGGAGGACGAATGATATGACTGGGGAGTCGAAGGAAGGCGCAGGTCCTCTCAAATCAGCCATCCAATGGTACGGAAAGCCAACGGAGCAAGATAAGGAAGCAGCAATCATGAAGGAAAACGCCATGCAGACAGGCAGCAGGATCAAACGCGAGCTAGACCAAGGCTCTGACCCCCTTCCATCCAACTTCAGTACCCCAAAAAAAGACAAGAATGGCAAGGAAGCGGCCTACATGAGCCCCATCGGCACCGGTCGTCCTCGCCTTGGCAGTTCTACGAGCCCATCTGGATCTGAGAGGACCACCATGACAGCTCTGCAGCACGTGAAGGAATACAAGGATGTCGCCAAAGCGAACGGCAGCGATGGATTCGCGAAATTCGGACAGCCTCCGGCGCACGCGACTGACTACTCTTCGAATGGAAACAACTCCTTATTCGGCACTGAATGGAACCCGCCAGCGCGCGTCGGTCGGGACCCACGACACCAGACCACCCTCCACGACGGCCGTCCAACCCTTTTCATGGATCCACCATCGGCATCAGGGAGCACAGGGCGTGGCTATGGGCCCTTCTGAGGGAGCAAAGGAGATGTTTGTTTGTACGATATGATTGCTATGATTCGGAGGGACTGCCTCCACCATTACTCGAGATTCTTCTTTTCTTGCAACAAGACCTCCGCTTAGAAAAAGGTTTGTGCTGTTCTTCGGGCATGAGACCCACACGATTACTCGAGATTCTCTTCTTGTACTACTAGCTTCACTCAGAAAAACCAAAAAAATAATCTTAATAGCATGCTTAGATTAGTAATAAGTATTGCTATCTATTCTGGGCTATGGCCCTTGGTGCACCTCCAATCTCGTGACTTGAGCATCGTAGCATACTTGCCTTACGTAGGGTTCTAAAGTCAACTAGGCCGGACAGGACGCAGAGGCGGTATCTACTTCAGAACTCGAACTCTACGATGTGTGGTGCTTCGTGGGAATAGCATTGCCAAGCAAGAAGACATGGGCGAATGGCCCTCACACACATAGATATACTCGAATCAACTTACATATACATTTCCATTTGAAACTCAAAAGCTGTCATACCATGGTATTTTAGCAGGTACTGAACATTTGCAAGCTTTGCTAACGGCGCAATCGACTCTTCGCGCCCTGCTTTGAATAATATACGCCCCTCGGGCATTAAGAACCTCTCCGGCAGCACGGCATCTCCCTTCTCCTTCGCAACGTGCGGGTGTCGTTGGCGTTGATAAACGTCTCCATTTGGCACGGTGCGACCGGCAAAAACGAATTTGGATGTGTGCGGTCTTCAATCTCCAGCTCGCCGACCCTATCTTGCAGAAGCAGTGAGATGGCACCGAAATCAGTGTGAGGTGACATACGATTCACAGAGTCCGTCTCTCAGAGGAGAGAGATAGACTACGCCGAGGATAAGGTGAAACATCGATTGAGCCCGAAACCCGAGCTTGTCGCCCTGTGTAGAATCCGTAGAAACGAACCAGTCCCTTACTCAATCATATGTGCAATAACAAGCTCAAATGGCAAGACCTTTAAATCATACTCTTCCCCTCGTTCCTCAACCCCCACTGCACAGCATCCCAAACATCCTCCACCACAGTCCTCGGCTTATGAGCTGGCGCACCACCACTATAAACACCACTCCTCACAAGTATAGAAAGCCACTCACTCCCCGTCTCACTCCTGTACTGATTCGCGCCCAATATATCACTCTCCGGATTGTCTCCAACCATATACACCCTCTTCAGCCCCTCCATCCCAATCCTCGTCTTTCCTTTCCCCAATAAAATCTGTCGATGAGTCTGCAGCCGCCTTTCTGCAAAAGCGAATGTGGGTTGGAATGGCTTCCCGAACATTCGTTGCTCGAGATTCGCACCGTTGGTGACGGCTTTCCAGACGCCCTCAAAGGCTGCTTTGAAGCCGCCTTGGCCGAGGCGAGGGAGGTGGTAGGCTGCTGCCCAGAATAGGTCGGGGTTGGAGAAGTAGAGGGGGGGTTGGGTATCTTGGAGATAGCCCCTGTTTGGCAGGTTCGCGTTGCCGTTCTTGGAAGATAACGAGCCCAAATGGCCAGAGTGGGACATGAGAAGGTCGAGTATTATTTGCGTGTCTAGAGCCCAGTCACGGGGGTCATTGAAGATGAAGATGGCGTCGACTTTCAACAGGTCTGGTCTGGGGACGTGTTCCCGTGCCGAAAGGTGTTTGTTAGAGATCGGGCGAGCGTAGGAACTGTAGTTTTGAGGCGAGCCGAATGGCCAGAGCGCGGGAAAGGTGGCTATCAAGTCCGCTGGAGTCAAGACGTTTTTGAAGCCATAGCTGCACAGCGAAAATTAGTATGTATTCTATGTAAAGCTGATCGGCTGCAGACATTACCCCTCAGCCACCTTCCTGCACTTGTCCCCGTCTCCGCCCGTGACGAGGATGCACTTATCCTTGAATCCTTCTCCGGAATCTTCTACACCATGAACAAGTTCGGCGAAAGGCGTATGGCTTTGCACAAACATGCTTGTATCCAGAGGAACGTCGAGACTCTTACTCAGATCCGCGACTCTTTCGGCTTCGCTCTTTCCACCGCCATTCGTCAGGAGTATGAATGGTATGCGCTGCTTTTGGAGATATTTGAGGGTCTGGTGGGCACGAGGAAGCGGATTTGCAGAGCGTAGAAGGACTCCATCAATACTATGAAGCTGTTATTAGTACCTCTGTGCTTGAGGAATTAAGACATACGTACTCAAACGCAAATGCGAAGTCTGAGACTGGCGGCGGTGGTGTGGCTGAGGTCTGCAGCGAACGTTGACCTTGTTGGAAGACTCTACGGGAACGATGGCTTGAAAGCCCGCAGAAGCTGAGAGCAAGGCTCGCAGGCCTTCTCCCAAGAATGAGAGATGCCATTGAGTCTTGCAATGGGGCATACTGAAACTCCAATGGGGACGAGGGTCATTGGCACTAATTCCGGCCACGCAAAATCTACTCCTTATATCCACTCACCCAAATCATATGGAAAATGTCCAAAAAATCCATAGATTTAGATTAGATCCTAGAGATAGCACTCGTCTAATTTTAATTTCTGATTCCCAGAGTGTGATGAGGGATGAATTATTGAAAGTCTGTACTTTTGGTAGTTTAGGCGTCGATCATCCTTTTTGTTTTGCACGCTGAGGTCGTTACTTTACATGAGGTAAAGCAGGTATTAGCCCAATTAGGAAGCTGTAACCTGTTACCTTATCGATAACAACGGCTTTTTGCCCTCCGCATTTATAACTTCTTGTTCAACAAACAACACATTAGCACTTGACCTTCCCTTACAAGATTCTTGGCTTACCTCTATCCATCAACGTTTATCAGATATGGAGACGCCAAGCCTGCTCCCACCAGAAATCATGGACAACATCCTCTCTCACATTGCCCTCTTCCCCAAGTCGCAAATCAGACTAAATACCTGCGCGCAAGTATCACGCTCCTGGTACAGAACCGCAGTGGTCTTCCTTTACGATGACCCAAAGATAACGGGCAAGAACTACAACTCTTTCGTGAAGGCGATTTGCCCATCCGTAAACGCGCACATTCGGCACAATGGGCTCTCAGAGCTGGTCAGGCGGTTGGACATGAGTGCGTTGGTGCATAATGGGAGTAAGAGTATGACAGCGAGGCTTCTGGGGAGAGTGAAAGGGAGATTGGAGGAGTTTGTGGCGCCTCAAGCATCGTTTGCGTACGTTCTCTCGACAAGCTGCCGGAACGATGCTAACATCATTGTAGAGTCAATTGTCTCGCAGCTCTCTCGAAATGCTCCAATCTTCGTCACCTAGACCTTCAATTCGTCTCGGAGTCAATAACAATGTTCGATCTCCTGCGATCACTGTCTTCTCTCTCAAATTTGGACACACTCTACCTGCCTCGATCGTCAGCCTACTATAAGAGCAAGGATGCCTTGAAGTTCCCCTGGCCGTCAAGACTTCGCGAACTGCACATCAGCGGAGGAGTACGAGACGAAGAAACCCTCCGCCTCAATACACTACCACCATCTGTCACACGCCTCAGTATTGGCAATTGCCCACACCTTTCCATGCTGTCCCTACGTCCACTGCTGAAAGCGAAGGGGGGCCAATTACATTATCTTGAGATCCTAGCGCCCATTCCGTCGCTCGAGCTGAGCCACAAACCTCTCAACGAAGTCATGGACTATGTTCCCAACCTCCGCCATCTGAAAATCTCCCTCGACTTCCTCGGACCAGTCTTTTTCACACCTTCGGCCAGCAACCCTGATGCCTGCGAGTCTCTCAGACGACTTGACCTGGATTGTTTCGACCCCGCCGAGTGCATCTTTATCACACTCGAGCAGGTCTGGCAAGGCTTCGAATGGGCTGAAGGGAAGGATGGAAAGTTCCAGACCGTGAGGAAGTTGGGCATCAGTAAGAAGCTTGGGTGGACGGACAAGAAGAGCGACCAGGTCACCATTCGCGATATTGATGATCTGCTGAAGGCAATGGCGAGAGAGGATGGGGTTGATGCTGAGATTGGGGAGGATGAGGCTGGAGTCTTGATGTTTGGTAGACGTTGAGCGGACACCAGAGCATTGCATGAAATTAATGCGCGTAGGTGGTGCAATCTGGGTGCGTTCGAGCATTTAGCAAACCGCTGGTGCGGAATGATACCCTTTTCGATAGGATGTGACGTTCGAGATGAGAATTCACTGTCATTGAAACCCATCTATTTCATCCCACAGTAGTCTACCGTCTAGCAGGTCCCTCTGTCCATAACATTCACCTATGATAGTAACCAGCATATCAAGTGTAGCATGCATGGCTAGCTTGTCGAACTCCGACCCCACGGGAGTGATTTTCATGTCCGCTGATATCTCAATCTCCGGCTGCTCATCGTTCACAAGTTCTTCTTGAATTGCGGGTTCATCCTTTTTGCTGGGACTGGAGTCTCCCAAGTCGCCGTGAGCTTGATTACTCTGTGGAAGTGATGAGAGAACACGCGCTCTGGCTTCTGCAAGTGACTTTTCTTCATCCCCAATTTGTTCAGCCAGCCCCTCAGACCCGTTCGTATCTCCACCTTCACAAAAGTCATCCTCCTCATCCCTTCGGTAGGTCTCTTCGTCTTCGTCAGCCTCTTCCTCATCACCAATTTCTACCTCCTCAGGTCCTGCATCTACCACTTCCCCAGCCGCAATCCTCCTCAGCAACCAAACTGCCCGCTTCCCCAAATCCCTCAGCACGCCTACTTCCTCGCTCCCCATCTGTCCCACATCTCTGCATCTAGCCAGCATACCCCACGCCCATGCTCCTATATTCTTGCCCTTTCCGGTTCTTAGATTATTCGACGTTAGTGTCGATTCAAGGTTTGTGAGCGCGTGAATGACCATCTCTTGATGAAGCTGACCCAAGAGTGCCATAGTGGGGGTGGTGTTTAACATTTTGTTCCGCCATTTTCGGGTGGGCCAGTAGTCGATTGGTGGTTTGGTGGAATCGGTACCTGTTGGTATAAGTGGGTTCTGTAGGATTTGGCTAATCTCGGAGAAGCGAGCGCATAGTGATATGTAGTACGCTTCTTGGGGATCGATATCTTCCTCCTCTTGCTGTCCTGGACGCGCGTACGGCGTATGTATGCTGGGAAGAGCGGTGGCAGTAAATGCACCATCGGCGTAGTGTCCTTGCCCGTAATCTGCGTAGAGGTCTTCATCCTGTGTCTGAACCGCAGATGATGGTGGTGCAACAAGAAGACTGGGTACACTCTTCGCTTCTGATCTACAGACATATGCATTGCCGTCAGCTGGTATCCCCAACTATTTTCTGCAGGGAACGAAGTCTCAGCGTCGGTCGCTTGGGAGAGCTTGGGCAAAGTTGCTTACCTGACCATGCGTAGATACTCCAAACCATCACTGGCTGGGCCGTAGAAGAGCGCGTCCTGGCTACTTGGGTCGTCCAGGCCTGGGAATGCGCCTCGTTGGCCGTAGGTTGGGTCTATTTTGGATTGGGCAGCGCTGGGGCTGTCATCGCTGCCATCGGCTTGAGCGATGCGCGAACGCTTGTTATAAAGCGGGTCTTCGGGCAAAATGTCGGCTTGCTTCCGCTTCCTAGTCATGGCGAAATCCTTGCAACGTTCAGTAAGTCCTCGATGCTTGTTACTCCAAGACTTGTGAGATTCAAACCTATATTTTCCGAATGGGGTATCGCCTTGCGCGCTTAGCGCGGCTCTATCTGCCTACTTACTTACAGCCTTATATCTACTTTATGCTTTTATGAACATAAAGACCCTCGTGCGAACCTTCAAGTCTCCGTTAGTCAGAGCATTACCAGCGTATAGATCTCCGGACTAGAGTATGACTTCATCAACACATCTCTAAAATTGATGGCTTTAAAGTTCTCAGCCTTACTGATGTTGACTCTTTGAGTCACCATTGATAAGTCTACTCCCTGAGTCTACCAACAGGTTCTTGGGAGAAAAGGAGTTCAGCTACTATTTTCTTGCCCACATTAGTATTACTAGCTCCAATTTGATAATAATCATCATCTCTCTGGCAGATGGAACGAGTACCAGATGGATGGTAGACCCAGGTGCGGCGCCCAGTGACCCAGACTCGATGGTCGTATCTTCCAACCGAAAAAGTATTCGCCTCGCCCAGATAGACGCAGAAAAAGTTGAGAAAGATCATCTAGAGATCTGTCGGCCATGCCATGAAAGCTATCGTCACATCCACATGAGGCTCTCGGTAATGCTTAGTTCTAATGACTAATGACCATTCGGCTTTCAATTCGAAGGCAGCAACTCGAACGCAGGGATATTCGCCCGAGGGGCCGTCTACCTTGCCAAAGGAGTGTCATCCGTGCATGATCAAACGCATGTATTGGCGCGGCAAGAGAAAGTGATACCATGTAGTTGATGGATCTATGGAGTTACGGACAGTCCTTACACGGCACAAACTTATCGGTTTCATCAGTCAGTAACATCAGTTGGTTTAGAGAAACCAATCTCTCATTCCGAGACTTGCAGCGGCTATGCAATTGAGAATCACGGACGCAGGGCAATGAACATGTATAGAATGTGGATCCTGTCATTAAAGACAAGCTTTAAAAGCTTTCTAACCCTGCACAGCGATGCCTAGAGTGCCATAAAAGCATGCATCTAATCTAAGCTACGCTTCCAACAAGTAAAGCAGCAACGCCTTCCTCCTCGCTCCTTACCGTGATCTTCGTGGTGACGCCACTCTTTGCCGAGTATGCCATCTTGACCAATGCAGCGACCTTGCCTCCGCCGAGAGTCTTGCCGTACAGCTTGAGTGTGTGGGTGCTTGTTGAGAGTGTGACATCTGTGCCGTCAAGAGGTTGCAGGGACAGAGCTTTTGTCAGTTGCTCGGTCGCATCTGTAGACGGCCGGTTTAGCTCCTGTAGGAATGCAATAGGGAGGCGCTTGACAGCACTTACCTGCTATACTCTTCGTGCTGCTTAGCTGCAGCGTCTCAGATGCCTCCTCTCCATTTGCACCCGTCTGCTCCCAAGCATGCTCGAAGCTACCTGCAAAGGCAGGTATGACATAGTCGCTCCCCGTAAGCTCCAGATCTTCTACCTGGTACTCATCCTCGTAGCCGCTCTCATCTGGCTCGCCAGTTGTAGGATCGATCTCCTTGCTCGTGAACTTAAGGACGTTGGTAAATGATGTGACAGGATAGGTCACATCCGCACCCTTCTTGAAGCTGACAAATACTGTCCCCGGCACATTTGCTACAAGCTTGGCTACGGGTATCGTAAAGTCCTCATCCAAGGCTTGGTCTTCCTCTCCCGCAGGGGTAGCGACCACCGAGACTTCTTCGAGCACAACTTCTGTCATGGTATTCTTGATCTCGTACTGTAATACCAAATGTTCCTTGTAAATGTGCTTGATAACGCTGACATTGTACTCTGTCTCGGATTCGGTGAGCTCGACAGGAGCTGATGAGCTGAGCACATTGCCATGTGCCTTTAACTCCGGAATCTGTATGAGTTGTTGTGAGTGTTTCTGGGCTGCAGCAAGTGCAGCAGCAGCACTGTCTGCGGTGCCATTGACTTGGGCCTTCTTTGGCCCGGTGCTGGGCGCCTTCAAAGTTGGCGTTGCGGAAGTCAACTTCTTTGTCCGCTCCTCCGCCAGAGCTTGCTCGTGGCTGACAACGGGGATAGTGGAGATGTCAAATGCCGTAGCGAAAGTCGCTTTGTCGTCAGCAGTCACGTACATCACGAGCTGAAGCTCGAACGTAGATAGCGAGAACATCGAATCTTCATACAGAGTCAGTAAGAGCGCACAGACAGTGTGACATCGGACATACCATTCTTAATGAAGCGATTTGCCATCTCATCTTCTTCGGTCATCAACCGCAGGTTCAGAGCGGCACGATCCCGGACTTCGTCATCTGTGTCATCAAGACACCTAGTAAGAAGCACGGTAATGCTACGCTTGACCTCGGGATCTTTCTGCCCAACGCCAAATTTCGCCAGTGCTGTCACGGCAGCAGCTCTAACTAAAGCGTTCTCTAGCACCACTCGATTATAGATGTACCGGATGTACTTTGTTGGATGCGGGGTTTTGGGACCTTCTACGCCGAGAAGATGTAATATTCGGACAGCAAGCTTAGTGAATTCGCAATCCTCGATAAACTCACATAGATGTGCAAGTGCTGGTACCGTTAGCAATTACTTCGAAGAAAATTCTCGGGACTTACCATCCTCTTTGCTACCAGGAACAAACTTGATCAAGTCGAACATGCTCTCCACAACGCTTCTCTTGAACTCATAGCCTCCTTCGTCACGCAAGATACCACTCAAGAATGCAAGCATACCAGCTTGCTTACCAGGAAATTTCAAACACAGGGTCCGTATTGCTTCAACAATCGTAATCTTAAATTCATCGGTAATATCTGCCATGAAGCCAGATATCTGCTTCATTAATCGGTCGACGCTGCCTTCGTTGCCCGTTTTAAGAAGGGTTGTGATGGCGAATGTGGCGATCGAGCGATTCGAATTCGAGATCAGAGTTTCGATGTCAGGATTGCAGCTCTGGACGGCTTGTGGTTTAAAAGAGGCAACATTGTGTAGTATCCGTATCGCAGCGAACTTCGTAACAGCGCGAGGAGAGGTAAGGAAAAGTTGAAGTGTATGTATAGCCTGGGTCATCTCAGCATCAGTGACGTCTCGCAGGTTGCAGATAGCTTTTGCAGCTTCGAAGTTGACCATCTCGGCCTTATGTCGAAGCCAACCATCAAGAAGCTGTAGCATAGGTTTTCGCAAGCTTGCATCGTCCTCGATGAGCTTCGCTGCCAATCTGACCAACATAATTATACCCGCGGGACTCTTTACGACGCCAGGGGAGCCAAGTTGCTGCACCATCTTGACCAGTGCCATTCGGTCGTGCGACCTCATCTGATACAGAAGACCGATAGCGTGATATTGGTTCATGAAGTGGGTACTCGGTTGCAATGCATGCTGGCTTCCTGAGGTCGAGAAGCTGAGAGAGAAGCCGCTAGAGGACTTAGACGAGGATGCTGCTTCTTGCGTCTCGCTCTGCCATCGCTTGACAACATCTCGAGCTATCGGAAGGAGGTGGTAAGAAGAGACGAGGGCAGCGGAGGAGACAGAAGGATTCTTGTCGACGATTCCGGTCTTGATTGGCCTCTCAATGGCCTGCACAGTAGTTGCCTGCCTAAAGTCAGCATCTACTCCAGTATATTATATGTGTAGCCCTACGTCTATTATCCTGCATAACGCTCGGATCGCATTGGCCTTGTATAGAACATCGCTGCCCACGCCCGTATCTTTCATAATACTCTGCGTCATCATGATCACATCCGATGCAGAATTCGCCAGCTCTTTGAATATCAGGTACATCATCTGGCGGAGGGATGGATCCTTGTTCTGGAATAGCTTCGAGATACCGAAGAATAGATCGGTAGCTTCGTTGGGTGGAAAGCTCTCCCCTGTAAAGAGGAGGAGAGCAATCTTGGTAAGGAGTATTCGACATTTTCGAGGAGAGATGGGGGAGTAGTTGAACAAGCGGGCTGGAGATATTCGTCAGTCTTTGGTGGGTTTGACAGGCTTGTAGGCTCTACCTTCTTGAAAGACGGCGGTCCTGTCCACCTTCACTATTGCCTGATCGGCATCCTCATCCTTCTTGCTGTAGCTCATGGTGTGTAGCGAGCCAGATTCGAGGCTATGCCGCTTGAATAGCTAACCCACAATCTTTCGTTCGAGCTGGTGACAGGCTGCTCAGGGGAGACTGGCTCATAGCATCTTCATTCCAGGGGCAATCGTGTCGTCTACTGTTCGCAATTGCTGTTGCCTTGGCTTTCCCATAGGGTGAACGAGTGTTTTTCAATTGTCTGTCTAGATGTGAAGTTGGGAGCTCTGCGCGCCAGATCTCCTGTGGTCGTTTTAGTGGGCTGACCACGTTGCCCAATCAGATCCCCGCAAATTTTTCTTATAGGCAACACAAATTCTGCAAATAATCTTCCACCACGCCCATGCCTCTACGAACATCAGGCAAACATGGACGCCTCAGTCAACGTCCCGGTGGATGATCCCAACGCAGATACTGAATGGTATAATACCAAAGAGCCTAGGTACAGTAGCAATTGCTAACACAGACTTTCCAGGAACGACATCCTCCGCAAGCATGGCGTTATACCCGAAAAACCTCCATCTCCTACACCTATCATCCAGGAAGCGATCCAGAAGGCCCGCGAGCAAGCCTATGAGAACAGGCTTGAAGATAAAGATCTCGACCAATTGAAAGAGCTAGAGGATGAAGAAGACGAGGCGTTCCTAGAGAAATATCGGTAGGTCATACTCCATCATTGGGAAAGACTCCAAACCTAATACGGAATTAAATAGCAATCAGCGTATAGCAGAGTTATCTACAATAGCTACAGCCAGCGTATTCAACCAGGTCTACCCCATACAAAAGCCAGACTACTCCAAGGACGTGACAGAGGCCTCCAGCAAAGCCTTCGTCCTAGTGCATCTGACCTCCTCCCTCGGAACCAATATTGAGTCTCGGCTGCTGATTGAGCTATGGCGAGAAATGGCAAGAAAGTTCGGGGACATCAAGTTCTGCGAGATCAGGGCGGACATGTGCATCGAAGGCTATCCAGAACGCAACACGCCCACTATCCTGGTATACCGCGATGGGGACATCAAGAAGCAGGTTGTGACCTTGAGAGAGCTGGGCGGAGAACAGATATCTATCAGAGGTAGGCGGAATTGTGGCTGAAGCGCTGCTAAGTCAATGTCTTGTGGCTCAACCACTGACTGGACTTAGATCTACAGGGCCTTCTTGTCGACGTTGGCGCTTTGAAGCCTAATGACCACCGCGTAGTCAGCTCGGCGAAGACCGATGGAGAGGAACCATATAGCAGCATTCGCTCCGGTAAGCCTCACGCCACAGCCGCCGACGATGATGACGATGAATGGGATTGAAGAGTCCTCTACGAGCAGACTCCACTCTTGATGTCGAAAAGTCAAAAGTAAAAATCCGTTTATGGGAGCATGCCCACGTTTCCCATTTCCGCTCCAACCATGAGGATCAAATCCCAGGAGGGCACATCTGCGGGGACGCAAATGGTACCTCTGGAAACCTGTCAAGCTTCGAGCCAAGAGGTGGTGAATTAGAACCTTCATGCAGGATGCGTAGACCATCTTATCAGGACATCGCGATTGCGACTAATACGAAGCGCATCTCTTGCTAGAATGATTAGTGAGCCGAGAGCGTGGACACTTCCAAAAAGCTTCAGACCTGGCTTTGAGAAGGATGATTATCTGGTGGATGTTCCGATCAAGTTTGACCAGTGTTTTCGACCTCGGCTGCCTGGGCCCTCAAAACCGATTTGCTAATGTTTGAATACTACCCTGACAGCCTGGGCAAGTCAGAAACTGGCAGTTCATCGATGTATCTGGCCAATGATCAAAGTTCGATACATTGCCGTTCTCCATTCTGCAGTGGTCGTTCTCACCCGCTCCTCCACATGTCTGTTGTTTGTGATTCGCTTCCCGATGGCTGGCCTTGACCGCGTCTGTGACCGCTCGTCCGCTTAAGGTTGTTCCAGCTGTGCAGTCCCCAATTAGATCTTGCATATGCACGAAGAGACCTTGAGATTCGCTTACTTACGTGCAGGGCCGCAGAACGTGGCATGTTCGAGACCAGCTACCCGTCGGCTACATCGTTTATCATCATCCAAGTACTACGCAAATAGCTCAGTTAGTCCGTTGCATAGAGGCTTCCATAACTCGGTCATAGGTCTTGGGGTCTCATAAGACTGCTGGCCCCCCAAGAGGAGGTGACATTTGTACGCACATACAAGGGTCAAGCTTAACATTTCCTCTTTGGGGCTGTCAACGTCTCAAATAGTAGACGAAGTTTCACAGACAAACAAGAGGCGAATCAATAAGGCTACCGTTGGATTTACGCCGCAGCTGAAGATTGTACTGGCTATCTCCATCAATTTACCCCTAACTTCAGGACTTAAGCAGCCTCACCGCTAGACTACGTTTTTTACCTTTTTCCGATATTCGACACTCGTTCTTCTTGATATATCTTCGCCGTAAATCATTTCATCATGAACTACGCATTTCGCTCCTCCAGTCCAACCGTATCCGTTCTTTAGCCTGCCAGGTAAACCAGAGCACCCATATACCCCGCAGGAAGATCCTCTTGTAGGACGCCTTCAATGACCCGAATGCATTCAAGTACTTCGATCAGACAGCCTTCAACGCAGTTCCCATAACCGCTCCCCCGCGATCGCCCCCACATTCATTACACAGACCTTCCGTCTCACAGGTTTTACCGTATGATAGCTCAGGCTCGATATCACAAGACATTATCGGAGATGCCGACTACGAACAGAATCCAGGCCGTGGAGGCAGCAGTGATGACGACAAAGACAACCTGACACCTGCGCAAAGCAGGCGGAAGGCCCAGAACAGAGCAGCGTATGTTGTCATATTCCCATGCCATTAGCTCTTTCGAGGCCATCCGTTGACACGATTTCCCAGACAACGAGCCTTCCGAGAGCGAAAAGAACGCCATGTCAAAGACCTCGAGCTCAAGCTCAAATCCATGGAAGCCCACTCCACAAACCTAATGTCCGACAACGAACGCTTAAAGCGCGAACTCGACAGAGTTTCTACCCAGAACGAGATTCTCCGAGCCACAACCACACCCATGGGGCTATCAAATCAAGAGCACGTCCAGACTACACATGCAGAGGCTGCATCACATAGCCCCGAGGCAGGCATGACCGCTGGGCCTATGATCTACTCCCCTTCTACATTCAATGCTACGTTTGCGGATCATCAAGTAGCTAGCCCGGAGGAACCGATCTCGCATCGCATTGCTATATCTGCTACGACTGGGGAGAGGCTACTGGCTACAGGGTCGGCGTGGGAGTTGATACAGAGTCATGAGCTGTACAGGTCACGGAAGGTGGATCTGGGGAAGTGTGTGATCGGTTGAGGGAGAAGGTGCTGTGTGATGGTGCTGGGCCTACATTTGCGGAGTCAGAGGTTGTCAGGGCGATTGAGAATAGTGTCGGGACTTCTGGTGATGAGTTGATTTGAGCTTTATGTTTCGCCTTTGGTGTTGGAGGAGATGTGGTGTTTTGGATAGTTATATTACCATCTGTACCAAACTGGCATGCTATTTTATGACTGCACGTATCTCGTCCACCTTGTCACCAATCTTCTCCCACTTTGACCTCACTTGAATTCATTACAGCTCACCTTTTGAATCGCTTAGAAGGGTTCACCTACCTCTGGGACACACCCACCAATGGGACAGTCGTAGGGCTGAGGCCCAGCGACCCCGAGGGTGCACCCTAGAGCTCATTTTCCAAGCCCTAAGCCGGCATGTTCTGGGGAGGACGCCTGTGACCTAAGCAACCAATCTCTGGGGTCATCTCTAGGTATCTTATGGGCCTCAGCTCTACGACTACGAGTTTGCGAGGTGGCCCGCACGGTTATCCCATTGGTAGGTGTGTCCCAGAGGTAGGTGAACACTTCCAGAACCGACTCACAAAAGTCTTCACACAACCCTCAACCGGAATTTTCACCTAAGATCTCTCATCTTTGACTCACCTGATCTTATCAATCTCCCATCCCAGAATTCCAACTGTGACATATCTGTGTGACTCTTCAAAAAGGTTCCAATTGAACCTTCTCCTCTACTCTATAAAGGTCACCCTTCAAGCTCCAACTAATATCACCTCACCACCACCCGAAACTTCCAAGCTTCCAATTCCACTACCATCCAAGGTTTTTTTCAAGAGAACCTCTTCCCCGCTCAACATGTCACAGTCAGAGTCACCCTCAATGACAGTCAGACCGAAGGAAGGGGAGACCCCGACCACAGAGGGCTCAGGACCCAGCAAGAATGCTTTAAAGAAAGCCCAGAAGGAGAAAGAGAAGGCCGACAAGTCTGAAAAAAGAATGCAGCAGGAGCAGGCGGAGAGGGAGGAGCGCGAAAAGGCCGCTGAGGCAAATGACACATCCAAGCATCTCTACGGACCACTGCCAGCGAATCCCCCGCCCCCACGTGGCCAATTCCTAGCAAGTCTACAACAAGTGGAGGAAGTGGCGGAAAGCTCACGGATAACACTCGTTGCCACTGTCCAGTCCGCAAGGAAGCAAGGTGGAACTCTGGCCTTCCTTGTCCTCGGCAAGTACAAACAGACCATCCAAGCTGTTGTAACAGCGGGCGGTGAGCAGGCGATCTCGAAACAGATGGTCAAGTGGTGTCAGGCCATCAATACTGAGTCTATCATACGAATTACAGCACAAGTCAGAACGCCTGCGGTGGGGATCCAGTCCGAATCCATCACCTTGAAGCGGTATGAGCTACATGTAGAGGAGATCTTTATGGTGGATGAAGCTCCAGAGCAGTTACCCATACAAGTCAAGAACTGTAACCAGCCTCCACCGACAGAAGAGGAGGGTGAGGAGGCCGAAGGGCCCAAACTTGGAGGAAAGGAAAAGGAGAAGGATAACATCAACGTCAGCCTCAAAGCTCGACTAAACAACCGCGTCCTTGCTCTACGCGCCCCATCAGCACAAGCTATCATGCAAATACAAGGTGCGGTGGTCATGCTTTTCCAGGAATTCATGGCCAACAACAACTTCACTCCGATTCAACCGTCCTACATCGCTGGTGCCGCAACCGAAGGAGGTGCTGGTGTCTTTGAGATAACGTACTTCCAAACCAAGGCATACTTGACGCAAAGCCCACAATTTTTCAAGCAAATGGCCATTGCGGGTGGCCTAGGGAGGGTATCCCTAGTGGGGCCGGTATTCAGGGCGGAGAATTCTAATACGAAGAGGCATTTGTGTGAGGTATGTTCATTCTACTGGTAGCAATAGCTCCCACGTTCACAGCTAACCCTCTTCGTAGTTCACGGGTCTCGATTTCGAGATGGAGATTGAGAAACACTACCATGAAGTGCTGTCGCTCGGCGAGGAGTTGATACACTTCATCATCCACGCCTTACAGAACCGGCCCAAGTATCAGGACTTGGTGAACATCATCAAGAAGGCGGGCTACACGGAGGCGGGCGACTTCAAGCTTCCGCCAAACGGTAAAGCAGTGCGCATCACCTTCGCAGAAGCAAAGAAGCTTCTGAAAGATTCGGGGTACCCGGTTGGGGAAGACCCCCACGAGGACATCAATACCGCGGAGGAGAAGGCACTTGGTGCCATCATGCTAGAGAAGTACATTACCGACTTCTACTCAGTCGACAAGTACCCGCGTTCACTACGCCCATTCTACACAAAGCCCTGCCCGGAGGACCCTGAGCTGACAAACTCTTACGACTTCTTCATGCGGGGTCAGGAGATCATGTCCGGCGCCCAGCGCATAAACAACTACAAGGAGCTTTGCGAGAACATGTCGAAGATGGGGCTTGACCCATTAAGCGAAGGCTTCAGCCACTACACGGAGAGCTTCAAGTACGGATGCATGCCACATGGTGGTGGTGGGTTCGGTCTGAACCGAATCGTGCAGTACTTCTTGGGTCTGAACAACGTAAGGGAGGCTACAATGTTCCCGCGTGACCCTGGAAGGCTGGCACCCTAAGTTGGGCTGACGAAAGGAAAAGGGGGAGGAGGAAGGAGTGTGATGATTATGACTGGCCTAGCAGCGATACCCAAATAAACTTTAGCATCGCAGTGATGATCTGAGAGACAGACAGACAGATAGACAAACAAGCAAACAAACAAAAATATCTTGCGCGAAAGGGAAGCCGCGACACAGGTATCCTACCGAATTTATCACCGAACTGTGGATCAACTTGAGCACCGATAAGTAGACTTTCTGCTTTACTACGTTTGTATAGCACGCTTGTCAGGCATATTACCAAATCTATCATGCAATTGTGATTCAACTTGAGCACGGATAAGTAGATTTTCTGCTCTACTGCTTTCTGATAGTACGCTTTTCAGGCTCTATAGTCGTTGAAGCTGCCACACGTCAAGAAAACGTGATTATTATCCGAAAACATTATACATGCTGTTCCATGCACTGCAATACTCTTCACCTTCCGATGTCGCCACCAATGTAGCAGCTAGCCTACCCAACGCCTTGCTAAGTTGCTCATAAAGCCATGGTAACGTAACTCGCATAGTTCTCCATCGCTCGTTCATGCGAGAACTCTCGTCCAAACTCTACCAACCCTTGTACTTGAAGATTTCTCAACCAGGGGACGAAGCTATCAAGCCCACGCTTCAGACATTAGCATTAGGCTTGATGCAAGTAAAAATATTCACATTCCCATGGCCAAGACTGCCTGTAGCAAGCATCATTCTATGTGGATGGAAAGCGGTGCATGCGATCGGGCTTGCTTTCGCGGAGATGAGAGATGGGGTATAGGGGTGGAGAGTGTTGATGGGGGCGCCGTTGACGTTGAAGATGGTTAGGTTGTTGTGGTCTGTGCCGCTGTTCGTGGGAGACGAGTCAGCAACAGGGTTAGAGAAGAGAAGGCGAGACTAGGTAAGTGACCGAGAAAAGGGAAACTTACGTAGCAAAAACCGGCGCATGCTCATGTACACTCAATGTCCTCAACGTATCCGCCGTAGCAGTGATCTCCCTGATTGGATCTTCCTTTCTGATATCCCAGAGCTTGACCTCTCCATTCCTGCTTCCTGACACTAGTTCTCTAAAGCCACCCCGTTGCATATGCACGTTTGTAATCCATTGCTTGTGCTTTCGCCACATCTTGACCATAGCGGTCTGGGGCTTTTCGCGCGTATCGAAGATTCGGACGGCACCATCGCCATAGCCGGCGCAGAAGATGTTGCCGGCGACTTGATCAGAGGTCAGAGATGTGATACAGGAGCCGGAGCGAGCAGGGATATCCTAATAGACTTGTTAGCGGGTGCGGTGGTGGGTAAGCAGGTTGAGAGTACGTTTGTGCAGATCTCAGTAGCTGCGTTCCACACTCGAATGACCTTGACATCTCCAGCTACGAGGAGTTTGCCTTGCCCTTGTTGCCAGTCTAGGACTAGGCCTGCGTTCTTTGTGCTAGGGACCAGGTCCGTGAGTGCGCGGAAGGCAGTGACGAGCTCAACGTTCTTCTCCGATTCGTAGTTCCGGAATATCTTGATTACACCGTCTGAGGAGCCGGTCATCAATAATGCCTGATCATCTTCGTTGATGAAGCGAGCTTCATTGATACGAGTGCTTTTGGGGTTATTATTCGAGAATCGATTCAGTCGATGGCTGTTCTGCCAGTTGAAGATACTATGGTAGGGTCAGCATCGATATCCGCTCAAAGAATCTGGCGCATAACGCACCATAGACCATCACGATCGTCTGCTATAGCGAGATGGTCCTCGAATTGATGGAAGCACATTCTTGCTGGCTGACTACTATTGTTAAAGAATGCTGTAGGCGCATCCCAAGGGCTGCTGCCTGCAACGCCTTTCAATGGCTGGGTATCTGCCAATGTCTTCTCATTGCGAACCCGTCTCCACAAACGAGCATTATACTCATCGCTACCCGGCTCATCCGGTTCCGCAGGCTTCATTTGAGGTTCTCGGAAGTACTTCGCGCTGGTCAGTAATAGTATGGCGTTGGGAAATTAACATATACATACTTCAATAGCCCATTCGAAGAACACGCTCTTAAGCGGTAACACTGCCGATTCATTGCTAGTAGGCTTCCTGTATCGATTAGTCAAAGGAACCTTGGCTTTCTGATACTTTGTAGTCGTTACGGAGTGGTCATTCTGATTAGGTGGAGTACTCCATTCGGCGGGGATACCCATGCGTTGGGGCCCCGACAATTTCTTCTGTTCTGCAGTCTGCTGGGCAGTGGGAGGAGCAGCTGGCTGACTATCTGGTGTGGCGGAGCCGCTCCAACCAAGATATTTCAATGCCGCCGCCACACTCGCATTACGTCTGAGCCCAGTTGAAAGATATCCTTCATGCTTTGGGTGGCCATGAGAGCCCACAGGAGCTGGAGCTTGAGCTATGCGGCTACTCGGTGCTGCCGACGGTTGACGAGATCCGCCAGCCGATGGCCGCGTAAGGCTCAGGATGTTGTCAATGATCTGCTGGGTGTGGGTTGCGAGTGGTGATGCCAACAAGGCTTCGTGGATGCAATCAACAATGGTGGTGGCCGCCTGAGACACTTCTGGGTGGGCATCGACTGACATAACGAGAATGTGCAGCCACAGCGAGCCTTGGACGCTCTCTTTTGAAACCTTTGAATCATGGTGTACCCCATTCGTAAGTGCGTTGCTCGCCGAATGCATAAGATTATCCCGTTCCTCAATTAATGTCTCATACGCTGCGACCAGGAATTTGTTCTGGTATCTCTTGACGAATGCCGAAAGGAAGACTAGCAGCTCCTTCCTTACCATTATATTGCCATCCATGGTCATCGTCATCAAAGCGCAAGCAATGTTTTCTTCGTGTGAGGCCACCTGCTGTGTGAGATCGGGTATGCCAAGAAAATTGGTCAACGCATGTACAGCTGCTGCTCTGACTTCTGGGACCGGATCGATGGTGAGCGCACAGAGATGATGATGTGCGAAACAACGAATACCACTCCATTTGGCGTCGACATTGTTACGCCAGAGCATGCTTATACAGAGACAAGACCATTGACGGAGCAAAGGGTTCTCAGGATCTTGTAGATTGTTTATGCAGGCATCGAAGAGCTCCTGTGATATGCAAACGTTCTGGCCTTGTTTATAGTCCTTACAAAACCCTGCTGTGACCATCGCAGCCATTGCTTTATGTTCACTGGCATTGGCGACAAAAATCGGAGAATTGCTGACCAGGGTGTGTGTAAAATATTGATAGCCGTTGTCTTTCAGCAGATCCGCCTGGACAGTCTCCAGATCCACTGCAATTATACGCGCCCATATAAAAATCAGGATGGGCCTGAGCTCCATGGCAGGCGACTGGAGGAGCTTGACAACATAAGGAAAAATGCCAATTGTGAGTGCCATAGAGACTGCCCAAGGCCCGAGGTCCAGAAATCTGCTGAGGAGTACCAAAGCTTTCAGTCGGTGAATCTGGCTGAGAAGTACTTGTAGCACGATGGGTAACTGAGTCGGCGCTTGTTGATGAGGAGCCCCTTGTTCGATGTATACCTCAAAAGCTACTAATTGCTCTGTAAAGAAAGATGAGTGCTGATATTGATAGGGAGGACCATCTTCTTCGGCAGCTATCATCTGCGGCAGTTGTGACAGAACCATTTCGATCGCCAGGTCCCACGATTCCCATAAAGGATGATCGTGTGTCAGTGGGATTTCTGGCGAAGCTATCGGGTGGCAGCCATAATGTCTCATGATTCTCTGGGCGACAAGAAAGTTTCGATAAAGTGCAGCTATCATGAGGTCTTGACGGAATAGGGTTTTGAATAGAGCTGGCGGTAGTATATTCCACGCTATCGTATCAGTAATTGCGGTCAAAATCCAGTTGAGTTCACCCATTGGGCTTCTTCGCTCCGATGTACGTCCTGGTGTTTTCAATACATCTTGTAAAGAAATGTTCGAGGGTAATGGATTCTCCAGGATATGGAATTTCATGGACATGAAGATGGGCGAAGTCAAACATGCCGTAAACAAATCTGCGGGTAGGTTGGGATTCGTGGGTAGCATCTCTTTCGCTCCACATGCAGCTAGCTGGACGTTGTTGGTATATACAGGGACCTGTACATTGGGATCTCGTTGTTTAGCTTCAGCATTTTCCGCTTCATGCTTTTCAATGAAGCGATCGAAATTGGCGACGATGTTGCCAGCGTGAGAAACATCGTATACATAGACGCTGGGGCCTCCAAGCCAAGACTGTAGATCGTACATTGAAACGGGGATATACTGGGTGTAGTCTCTGTTGAAGACCCAGAATTCGCCCGAAGGAGTAGGCAAAGGCACTCCGTGGCCGTTGTAGTGGAACAGTACTCGCTCGTCTTTTGCATTTCGCCGAAGCGATGTGCAGAACTTGCGGGTTTCTTCAACGGAAGGATCGAGGTACTGCTTGTATCTAGTCTTCATGGACAGTGTTTCGTATTGATCTTGTAACTTCTTGCCTATGGTTTCCATTAGCTTGGTCGTTGATGTGTTCCATGTGGCAGGGTCCGTCCAACATTCCGTAGTAGCCGTGGGATTCGTCTTCACGATATCTGGTGGATCGACACCAATGTTGAGACATAGTACAAGAGCTCCTGAGACCGTTTTTTGCTTGTCCTTTTCCCGCCATTTCTCTGGTGGTGCGACGAAAGGCTCGTCTTTGGGCTTTCCTCCGCTCTCATGCCGCTTGTCGGTAAAGTACATGTAGAAAGTCTACGAGGTCTCAGTCAGTAACAAAAACAGCCAGTAATTGAGACTTGCTGGGACCCGTACCGAGCTCAGTAGACCCAGAAATTCGCTTGAATTGTATTGATCTTCCCACCCATGCCTGAGTTCTCCTGCTTCTTCAACGGCAGCTGGCTGTATATTGGGGGCCTGACGCTCAATATCGGAGTCAGTCCTGCTTCTTGATACCTGTGGTCTCGACCGTTGAGCCAAGGGCTGCTCTTCGGTTTGAGCTCGAGCGAGCCCTACTAAATCCGACGAGACACCATATAGGGCTGGCTTGGATTGATCCGCCATGCCATATCGATAGCTTCCTGTATCTTGACCGTTTGCAAGGGCTGCACGCTGCCCACCAGTAGAGACACTGGTAACATGCCCTCGTGATAACCCCGCAGAAGGCTGTAGACTTCGGCTAGAGGGAGGGTTCGCAAAATCGGCTTGGGCAGTGCCTGGTTGAAGTACTGTAGAGGAGCCTAGCGATGAGGAAGCTACAAGAGCCATTCTTGGTCTTGAAAAGCAAAGTAAGCCGTGGTCTGTACCTAAGCCTCACTATATAGAGCTCACTCACCTAGGGAAGCTTCACTGGGGCTCACTGCGTACTGGAAAGCACCGACATCTTTCAGGTAAACCTAAATCTGAGGACAAGGCAACCAAGAACCCATTTGCTCAACCTTGTCCGGTAAGGTGATACAAATTCGGCGTTGGTATACTGCATTTGTTTGTCTAGCCAAGGGTGCCATGCGATGAGGCTCTGCGGCTATTTCCGTATTTAGCTGCATTGAGATCCATACGCTTCGCTAGGTGCTTTGTCAGTTGTCGACTTTCTCTAACTACGTGTTCCTACGCGAAGAGTCCGTATGTACAGGTTACTCCAAGTATCAAAATGATATGTCAATACATCATACATTAGTCAAGATAATGATGACCCAATCGGACCGGTTCAATAGCTCTTCCCCGTTACCAAACTACCCTGCGATCGAATCACTCTTCACGTATCGACCCATAAGAACCTCCTTCCCCGATATATTACCTACCTAGACGTCCGAAATCGCAATCGAGCGTACTTTGAAGGTCTTGAGTCTCTGGTCTTGGACGGATAGTGCTTATATTCAGGACAAACATTCAAATCTTATGCCCAAGCATCTTAATTCAACGACTGCTCTTAGAGCTTGCGAGTATTAGAACCTGCCGACATGGCGAGCTAAGTATGAATGAGATAAGAGACAGTCCTAAGTCGATATGGTGTCAACCATCCGACTTTACAGCTACTGTTGTATACGCATGCTTTACCGTCCTGCGCGCTGGTGATGGAATCCACGACTACCAAAGCATGCTTACATGCGGGGAAGACAAGCAGCGCAAGGGTAAGCGTGTAAAGCCGCCAGTGGTCTAGACTACAAACATGGCCCAAAAGCTGCCCCGCTCGTTATCTACGTCATCGTTACCAGTGCCCCTTGGATCTGGAGATGGTGTTAGGTCTGCTGAGAGACCAGGGCAGTCAGGTGTGGCGGCCATC
>JAABUS010000738.1_pt1 | contig 80100 bp, 87 predicted proteins | sample 5560161 | NCBI WGS metagenome assembly JAABUS01 (sample SAMN10711885, study PRJNA513376) | rock metagenome | isolation source: Antarctica rocks | place: Antarctica: Victoria Land, Trio Nunatak nord | collected 2016-01-04
GGTTGTTGGGTGAAAAAGAGAGCGTCCTAAAAGCAAGCGCCGAGGTTGTCAACCGCTAGACTCTGAACTCCAAATGCTTTCCACATCTCGACAGCAAAAGAATCTCCTTTCATTCTCATATCCATTACTATGGCAGAACTTCCTCTATTTCCGATCGTGGATCCTGCAGACTACTCTCACATACTCATACACTCCTGTCAGCAAAAGCTGGAGGCAAACGCGACCCAATGGTTAGCAGCCTTCCATCTTGTGCTTCCTACTATGTTTCCGAATAGTGTTTACACAAGATCATTTGGCTCTGTGATAGATAGCCCTTCCATAGAGAGCTATGGGATCAGCCTACTTCCTCTATGAATGGTCCAGCGAAATCATTACGATGTGTACTGTTCATATGAAGCATGTCAAAATAAGTATGAAGGGTAAGCTGAGCGCTGGCGTCAATACGATACATTTTGTTTGCATTTCCTCCTAAGAAAATCGTACCCATCGACCCTTAGATTGGGGTTTCGATCATCACTGATGCTGCAGATAGCTCGTCTTCAGTCACTTCGAGCATTGCTGGAGCAAATGAATTGACGCGAAAGAAGACGGAAAAGATGACAGCCCACTCCATGGGTCAAGCCACGCCACTTGAGGTGCACCGTCAGATCCTTTCTGAGCTCTGGAAGAAATTGAATGACTGGTGTGCTGAGGCTGCAGATCTCAGAGCTGGAGGGCACGAGGCTGTGGAGCAGCATCGAGCCAGTAAGTTTCGAATGGGTCAAGGTTGTCGGCAAGACCCCTCGCATCTGCAGGGCTGCCTGTAGCTATGAGACATAGCTTTGGGTTCGAAGATCCTTCGCAAGGGCATCCATACTGGGGCTGGTAGATTCGAAGTCGAATTACCTCCGCGGCATCGTGAGAAGGGTAGTGGTTCGTTCCCATCCTTACGTCGCTGCTAAGTGCCGTAAAACTGGTAGCTTTTTACACAAACGCATCTGTTTAGACTGTGGTGTATTGCATCGTCAAGAAGGCCGCGGACTGGTCTTGGAAATCCAGGTAGATTGATCACTGTCGAAGGTCTACTGTGGTGTGTGCGAGTACGTCAATGAGATGATGAGCTTCTTGCTGCTAGCGCTAGACCCGCCTACAGTCTCAAGCTCAGTGTTCGCTTCTATACCCTTGAAAGTTTTTAGTAACTATCTTTAGCGCCTGCGTGATGATACGATCACTGCAGCGATGGCCGTCTCCCCGACCAGAGGCTGGGGTCCTCGAGTTTTCGCAAGTCCAAGAGAGGAACAAAATGCATTGTTCTAACTGTGTGTAAGGGCCTGGTTTCGAGAATTATCAAAGAGAAACCTCTGAATTCTCTTCGTTTGTCATGAAGGGAGGCACACAACGATGCGTATACCCTGAACTTCCAGTCCTTCCCACCTTAAAAACAGAGTCAATGGACCAAATTGTATTCTGGCCTGCTTAGTCTTCTCTTAATTCATTTCGTACGTGTAGTAGATGGGAACCTTTAAAACGCGAAAGGCAGCCCTGAACCTTCTTGCAATGCCGTTCTATTGCAATGATAGACTTCAAAGTGACCGCTCCCTGACTCGAGCGTCTGGAGATATGAACACAAGTCACAATCTCATCAGATAGTCAGTAGAAGTTTGAGTGTCAATCCGTATTCCTACATGGCGCCCTTTTCACGCATTGCAGTAACTAACGCAGCACACACCTTCGTTCGTACGTAATCGGTGCAGCAATTTTGCTCTCTCCACGACTAACCCACTGACAGTCATGTAGCGGCTTTAATGTCCAATCACTCGGCCGAATATCCTAATGGCTTCTCGACAACGAGACGCTCAAGTCATTCTTCGCCCATCACGGATGCCGCAGATGGAACTTTGACCTGGCAACCTAATTACGAACGTATCCCTGATAAATGTTACCGCCGTATTCTCGGCACTGTGAATGAATATAGCCCAGCATCCTTCGCCCAAGACCTGGTTCAAATGGCCGCTGTCATCCCCGACGCGGTCTCTGTTGGTGGTAACACTGGTACAGTGAACAGCTTCACTGGAGCTGACCTCGACAATATCACTGGTGGCGCGTACCAGACTTCCGACCTCTTGCACCTACAGAACTTGTCTGCTCCTTCTACCAGCTCACCTTGGCGGTCGTTCCCGAACTCTTGAAAAGCGAGGCTCTGGGAAGTGCTCTTGGCCTAGCTTTGAGTCTCCTGCAGTCCGAGATTGGTCCTTGTGTTGATCCTTCATGTGCCAAGATCGGTGAGTGCCTGGATGAAAGACCTGACAAGATTACTGAAGGCTGAAAATTCCACTGCAAGGGAACTACAACGATACATTCACTGCAGAATTCCCAGGGGCTGCTGTCGGTCAGCCTTGAAGTGCCTTTAGAAAGAACGCGCGGCTTGCTATACGCTACCGTATCCTTCATGTTGTCCACTTCGACGAGCTTCTTTCCATGACATCGTTATTCGCATTTGTAATGTTGAGACACCACTATTATCCACATAAGAATCCTTCATCGATACCAACATTTGTCAATTCTTGTTGATTCGTAACTTTTTGGGGATGACCTTTTATAGGAAACTCATCAAAAAATGAGACGCTCATTACAACCAAGGCCTTTCCGTCCCAATTGTGGCTCCGTTCTTCCAAGTCCGGTCGTCCATATCAAGACCGCTCTGAAACTCCCTTGCTACAAAAATTTCCCAGACCTCAAATATCAAGTCCATCCATACAGTGCCCGCACCATCCGCAGTCTGAATCGCAAATTCCGTAGTTGAAATCGTCCATGTACAACCCATCCTCCTGCCAGTATCTCTGGGGAGTCGTGCTTCCGCTGAACCCAACGAACCCATACTCTGGTGGATACAGGGCTCCTACCTGCCCAAGTGCGTCCTCTGTAGACAACTTTCTATAAGTGGATGCTTTGCCTCCCGCATGGCGCGCCATGTGCTGCTGAGCTTGGTTCTTGGGCCTTTTGTTTTTCTTCTTAGAGTGCGTTGCAGCGGTAGCGGCCTTCTTAAGCTGGATACCACTGGCTGTAGTGGTTTGGGTAAGGCCAAGTTGTTTGGACATAGCACCTTGGTTCTCCCTCAACCTTGCCACATGCGCTTTTCCTGCTACATGAGATTGAGCTTGATCTTGCTGCATCATCCGGTCACAGACCATGCAGTTCCACTTCGTCGTGTCGAGCGTAGCAAATACTCCCATCATGGCTGTATAATTGAATGTAGGACTATTTTTGATCGCGAGATCCATCATTGCCAACGTTGGAGGCTCGAAGTCCTTTGGTGTATCTAGAGCTTCCTCCGCGACTTTAAGCTCTGTTGTTTCCTTTTGCCCCTGCGTAACAGTGTATTCTTCTTGCGGTCGATGTCCTAGCCTCATGGTATGCTGATTTTCGGTTGTTCCCTGTACTTCTTTTGCGGCTGCGATTCCCGCAGGATTCTTATACTTCTTCTCTTGAAGTTTCGAGGTTGTATTCCCTGTGTATTTGGCACGACGTGCTTGGCCTTTCTGCGCACCATTGCCCCACGGACTCAATACCTTGTCCTTCCCCTTTGGATCGTAAGACTCGGCCTGCGAGTTAAGTAGTCTCTGACGAGTTGCTTCCTGCACTCGCGTAGCCCATTGTGTCGAGAGCTTTCGAGAGTACGTAGTCCATAGTGCCGGTAGGTAGACAACGTCTTGTGTACAGTAATCAATGATCTCTTGCCGCATTGGCCGAGTGTTGAAGACTTCGTAGCTACCACCATGCTCAGGTGCAAAGAGCAATAGTCCAGCTTCTTTGGTAGCCTTGCAAGCTTTCATGGCATCAGCCGAAAGATTGGCATCGCGCTGAATGCAAGTTGCGAGTCCATTGACACGCTCCTTTGAAGAAGACCGTGTTGCAATTTCCAAGAGCTGTACGTCGTGTATTCCACGCATAGAGACTTGGAATTGGGCGAACAAGGCATCAGCGTCGTTCCGAACATCGAAGAAAGCTTTTGGTATCAAGTCGGACTCGAGTACAGATCTGAGAGTAGTCCCCGAGGTATTGGGTGTATCGAAGGCTTGGCCTTGTAGAACATGAACATCGATAAGAAAAGTATGGTTTTCGGGCTCGACAAAGAGTTGAACAATGGAGATGGACCCGTATCTTGAGAGGTACACACCCTCAATGTCCAGGTAGAGGGACGGTGGCTGGATGGGCAAACCCTCCATACAGTCGAGCATAGATATTACAGCGGCCACGGAATCCACGATAATAATCTCCATGATGGCAGTAATGGCCTTTCAACGCTAGCGTTCACTCCAAGGTTCGTGTCAAATGAAAGCGATATTGGAAACAGGAATGTTTCAGGCTAGTAAGACACCTACTGTGCGGGGAATCCCATTTCGAGGGCCAGCCTTGTTAGCGTTGGAACGGAGTAGCTAAGTACTTAAATTCTCCTGAGCAGAAGAACCCCGAGATATAGAGGAGTATGGAAAGATTGAGTATGAACAAGCGTAGTTTTGATGTATGTGGGGGCTTGCGTTCGGGTGCCACGACTACGTGCATAATGCCACTAGTTCGAAAACGGGCTAGAGGATTCGGAGATCAAAACTTGCACCGTGGTCAATCTGAAGCATTGTTAGGCCCTGGTACGCCTGTGGCGTTGCAACAGAAGCTCCTGAGTTCACAACGACGTAGGATCGCTATTCTTTCAGTTGACGACAGCAGACCCCGGGGATAAGTAAGCCATCAAGCATGAGTCTTTCGCGAGGTCTGCTAGACTGGGAACGCCATGCCTGGATAATTGCTGAGGCTGTGGGAAGCTCCAGAGCTTCGGATGTTGGATTTATGATGTGCGAGAGGTCTTCTGATGACTGAACCGATTGTAAATTGTTCTTCGCGCCTTCAGGTGAGTGATGGAACCGCCTAATAGAAGGCCTGAGATGCCCAGACGAAACGATTCATTGTCTTTGCGACTAGGGGAGGCTGGAAGCCCAATCCCGTCGATGATTTCCAGGCGGTCAATCTGACGCCTTCACCATGACGGCTTATTAGCTTCTGGGGACTTTGGCTCCACGAGATTTTGATGGTGTCACAGCGTATATCTCGATCATTCGCAATCCTGGCTTTTTCTATACGCTTCATCCCCGGTCTCCTCCCACTCTCCGTCCTCCTCATCCGCTTCCTCAACGTCTTCGTCCTCACTATCTTCCCAACGCCCATCTTCATTGTCCCCACCATTCAGTTCCGGATGCACCAATTTCCTTAGCGTCTTGAAAGAAATATAAGCTTCCTCCTCCTTCCCCCGATCCCTCAAATGGCCCGCCAGAAACCACAATGATTTCATAGAGAGCGGATGTTCTGGTCCTAAGTCCTCCGACCTAGTACCGTATACTTCCCGCAACAGATCCTCTGCCTCCTCGGAAAGGTTGTCCTGGTACTTGAGGACAGATGCTAGATTGTTCATGACCATCGTCTGATCTAGCGGCTTCACCATTTCCGGACCTGGATCCTCCGATAGTACCCTCAATAGCTTCCGGTAATTTTCCTCCGACTCAGCGTACTTCTTCTGCTGTTGTAATACCCAGGAAAGCTGCATAAGGGTTTTCAGAGTTTTCCTTTCGGCAGGACCAATGACCTTACATTGAAGATCCAGAAGGTGTCGATACTTTGCTTCAGCGAGCTCAAATTGCTCCGTATCCCGGTATGCAAGCGCAATGTTCCACAGTGTGTCCAGGGTTTCATAATCTTCCCAACCCAAGACGATGGACTGGTGTTCCAAGACACGCTCAATGATAGGTATCACCTCCTCCATCTTGTTCTGACTGCCAAGAGCGATACCAAGCTTGCTGAGACACGCAATTGTCTTTGGGCTGTTGTCACCGCCGGCAGCCGTTCGGAGTTCTAGTTCTTGACGGCGAATAGGCTCTGCTTCTTCATACCTATTTTGTTGTCCCAAGCCATCTCCGATGTTTTCGAGAAAAGAAGCTATTTCGGTCTCTTTGTTTTCTGTCAGATCGTCACAAACTCTCATGCTCTGGCGGTCTTCCATTTCAGCTTCTTCGTATTTTCCCTGCTTCCTCATGGCCCCGGCCATGTTACGCCTTGTGTTCAATGTGTGAGGATGCGTAGGTCCCAAAGTACCATTCTGAGACGCCAAGCACTCTCGAAATGTAGTCTCAGCTTCTTCGTAGCTAGCTCTGTCGAAAGCGCAGCAGGCTAGGTTGTGCATTTCGTTAATCGTGGAAGGATGATTGGGACCAAGCGTCTCTATTTCGATCTCCAAGGCTTTCCTGATCAGGTCTTCTGCTTCTTTTTGTTTGCCTCGCCTGGCCTTGACGGATGCCAAGTTGCCCAGCGAAATCAGGGTGTCATAATGCTTCTCTCCTAATAGCTCCGTACGCTCATGTAGAAGGGTGATGTACATCTCTTCCGCTTCTTCTAGTCTGCCCTGATCGCGGACTGTACCTGTAAGCTCACCACGAGTGATGAATGAGTCAGGATGGTTCCGACCTAATAGAACTTCTGATCTCTCCAAGGCTTCCCGATGAAGCTCCTCGGCTTCTGCGTACTGGCCTTGCGAAGCGAGGACTCGGGCAACGTTGTTAAGAGCGATGAGATAATTGGATTCCATGCTGGGATCGTCGTATAAATCCTCATCGAGCAATCTCTTCTTTCCACTTAACTCTCTCCTGTGTATTTCCTCGGCCTCCTTATAAAAGCCAAGAGTCTGTAAATCGGAACCCAACGCATTCAGACTCTCAAGCGTGTTCCTATGGTCGTAGCCCATCACTTTCTCCCTTCCCGCCAAAACCTCCCTATGCAGTGCTACCGATTCGTGATACCTTCCCCGTTTCTGTAACGTATAGGCATAGCTTGCGATACTGTCCAGGGTGTCCTCATGTTCTCTACCACAAATTCTTTCGAAAAGCCGGATCGATTCTTTAGCAGCTCGCTCCGAGGCTTCAAATTGGCCTTGCATTCGCAGGTAAGTCGACATCCTCACTAGGAGCGACGCCCTTTTTTGTAAGACGTCCTTTCCAATTTGCTCGGAAGTATAGCGGAGGGCGGTGTCTGCATGAGGAAGATAGACGCTGCAAGTAAGCCAGCTCCCAAAAAATCCATCTGGGAACCTTTCGTAAATCATGCGCAACGCTACCAAAGCTGGTTTCTGTGGTTCATTCTCGTTCTCTGCAAGCCAGGCCTGAACGGCTACGGTAACGAGGCGGTGGACGTAGCAGTAGTGTCCATCCATGTCAAGAGCGACGAGCGAGAAGGCTTCCAAAAGCGCAATCGCTTCTTCAAAGTCAAATTCATCTTCGTCATCTTCTATCAATAAAGAGAATGGAACAGCTCGGTAGTCCATGTAGCTCATGATAGCTAACAGGTCTCCAGCCCTACTGTTCTCCATTTTGATGTCGTTAAAAGAGATCCACCACGTTGTCACGACTGACTCAAGAGGTCTTGCTTCTCTACCGTGGTAGTTGAATCTTTGACCGAGAAGTTTGATCCGCGTCGCTTCACTTTGTTTATACATCTTCATATATTCTGGAATCCTTTTGTTCCTCTTCAACATGAATGCAGTAGCTTGAGAGATCGCAAGCGGCAGAAACACCAATTCTTCGAGTAGTTCAAGTTGCTCTTCGTCCGTGCTTTGGGTTCTGATCCGTTCTCCTAGAAGACTGCGCGCTTCCTCTACCTCCATCGAAGGCACGTAAATAGGATCCCTGTCGAGAGATAGATTTATGCCAATGTCTCTGCTTCGCGTTGTGTAAATGATAGTGCATCGGCTGCACTGGGGTATATACTCTCGCAAAGCTTTGCCAGTCGATGGAGCAACCTCAAAGAACACATTTCGATCGTCGACATTATCAACAATCATTAAGACTCTGCATTCGTACTTGGCCTCCAACCAGTCACGGACCATTTGCAGCATATCTGAATTCGGGTCATCTTTGCCTGGCACATTGCACTCGGAAGCAATGCGTTCGTACGACTCAACAAACCGTGCAGAACTACTTGCATGTACCCAAAAAACAGACAAATCCGCGCTGCGTTCCTTCATTCGATAGGCGTATTCGAGAGCAATTTGAGTCTTACTAAGGGGCCCAGTCTATCAGCATATGTACACACAGCTTTCATAACCCACTTGATACATGGAGCTTCGTTTATGGTCAATATGGGGCGAGACATGTTAAAGGCTGTCCACCCGCCACTTACCCAACACCACCCAAGCCGCATAAAACAGCTGTATTCACAGAATCAGGAGTAGGCAACAGCTGGGATTCCAGTTTATCCATGACGGCATAGCGTCCAACAAAGGCCGCATTGCGCCCAATAGGTACCAGCCAGAGGGTCTTCTGAGTATAATCTGCAACCGGGCTCGAATCTACCTTCATTGTAGCACTGCGCTTTATGTCGTACAATAGCGATGTCTGCTCGAGCTGTCGTTCCAATATAGCGACTGTACTGTTTTCGACATTTTTTGTAGTCGACCTTTGGAGTCTCAGTTGAAGTGCCAAAAAAGTTGTATGCCAGAGTAGGCAACAACAAATGCTAGCTCGGCATCATACCGACTTCAGACTTACCTCGTGTCAGCCTGGAGCTGGAGGCTTAGTGTGTTAACCAGGCTATCAAGAATGCCTTGTAACTCTTCAATCTGATTTGACTTGTTGAGTGACTTGAAAGCCTTCTTCGCGTTCTTGAGGCGGCTTCCACTATCTCCCTTCAGAGCTTCCAGCAGATCAGACAATTCTTGCGCCTGAGCCTGACATCGCGATAGCACTTGCTCATCCAACGGGCTCTGACCAGAGGACTGCTCGAGCGACTTGAGAACAGCCAGCAAGTCTGACAGCCGGTCTGCCTGGGCCGCAAGCTTCTTCGGTGTGCCTAAACCAGTCGAATACTCGCGAATGCGAATGCATAATTTGGCAGTAAAATCGATCAGCTGTATAAAATTGCTCGCGACCCCAACAGCAATGAAAGCCTCCGCACCAGACATTGCCAGCAACGTATGAGCAAGTATTTTGCTGCGCGTGGAAATTTGTGAGAAGAAGCTGCGGCTGAGTTCTAAATCGGGTAATATGGTCGAAGTTGTACGCGCTTTGGCTGCCATCAATGTTCGTTCTCAGTACTAGCATCCAAATATCGTTTTGGGGGGCAGCGAGCGCGAAAAGGGTGGCCTTGCGACAATCAAAATAACTTTACAACAGCGAGGTTTAAGCCTAAACGATGTCTGGGGAATATGTACAAAAGACTCTAATCTACAATTTGTGTCGCGAGTTTTCCAGCCAAAAACCTGAGCTTGCTGCTCTAGGGTGGCTTGAATTAAGAGGATATTATTTTCTTCGCTAAATGTTCATAGACGTCCAAAGTTAGACCCGCAAGATTTCCAGGCTCAAATAGCGATAGCGGTCCTGCTCGAGCTTAGCTTCTCAAAAGGTTGGGCGAGATAAGGTACTTTAAGATAAGGTATCTTTCCGAGCTTAGCTAGAGAAAGGACCGTCCTCCATATATCAAGTCGATTGCAATGACTCACTCTCGACGAACACTGACGAAAAATGCTATTGCAGGGACCACTATAAAGAGGTTCTCGACTCGTGATCTTAGGGAATCTTCTCAGGATTTTGAACGCGTTGTAGTCTGAGGTGATCGCTTCCTCCAGGCACCCACAACATCAGCTTCTCAACGTGCAACTTACACTGCCAATCACTCCATTCAACTACCATGGCCACTGCTGATGTCGAAGCGAGGTTAAGATGCTTGGACGTGGCTGCGCGATTCTACTTATTTACTGCGCCAGCCACGTCCGCACATCTAATGCTACAGCGTAATCTAGAGGTAGCCAGCGACCCAAAATCTTCACGCAAAGGCAAATCAGGCGGATCTTGTGAAGGATGCGGGACTATTCTAGTACCAGGGTGGACCTCTCGAACTAGCATCACCTCGAAGACAGCGCCTGAGAGGCCAACTTCCACGGACAAAGCAAAGAAACGTCGCCGAAGACCTATTAGAGGGCTGAATAAAACAGTGAGAACTGACTGTCTCATTTGCCATCGCTTTGGGGAGGTTACGCTCCCTCCTTTATCACGCTCACAGGCTATCGGAGATACAATGGCCAAATCCCAGACGATTCCTTCCATGACCGCCAACACTACCGCAGCATCCCCAGTCCCAAAGGAGTCCCCAAAACTAGCCACATCAAACGCCAGTAGCAAGCAGCGAGCCAAAGCTCGAAAGCAGGGCGGGCTGCAGGCCATGTTGGCCAAATCCAAATCTTCTACAAGCCCAGCTTCTGGCTTTGGGCTGGATCTTTCGGATTTGATGAAGCAGGGTTGAGTTTGGCGTTGTCAGACATGCTGCCACTCAGCCGGCCTCCAGTCCCATCGTCTCGCTCTTCTCGAGTTCCTCGAGCTGAACCAGGATGTCTTTCTTCCACTCCCGATATTCGTGCCTTCGGTCATCACTAAGGTAGTCTACTCGGTCTTGCATCTGCCGACTCGTTAGCGTTGATCTTCGGAGCCAAAGTCAGTGGTCATACCATGGTGCCCAAACCTGCTTGCAAGTATTCCTGGCCGGACGAATCATCTCTGCCCACATCCCTCCCTTTTACCGGCAAAAGCCGTCCTTCCTCCACCTTCTCATCAAGGCTGTCCTCTACAACCCCCTCGTCGCCTTCTTCCTCACCCATTCCATCACCCGCAGGAACATTCTCAAACCAATCCATCTCAGTCCAACGCTGATTCTTGACCTCCCGCATACAGTGATCCACATCAGCCTCACCAACTTCAACCCACTCTGCATCCTCCCCCGCAGAGCTCTTCACGATCTCCAGCGCCTGACTTCTCAATTGCGGGTACTTCGTGGACGAAAAAGGCGTTCCGGACAAACGTGTCGTCACGAAGAAGTACACCGCGATAACCAGTGCTGGTGTCTTGACCTCACTAGCAGGACTGGTAGAGACGATGGAGGAAACGCCGGCAAAAATATGGTGAGGGGCAGAAGATGCGCCCATCTGTTTGCACAATTGACGGATGGCTATCATGACCCATTTTGGGACTTCTAGGGCGGCAGTAGATATCCTCTGTGGTGTCTTCCTCTTGGGTGTGTTTGGCCTGAGAGGCACTGCCTTCGCTGGTGTCCTTGGCTTGGCGGGGGAGGAGGTTGGTGTGGAGAACGGGTCATTCGTCCTAGAAGATCGAGTGCTTTTTCGCTCCCTAGCTGGCAGAGCGCTGTCTAGATATCTGTACAACTTCTGGTACACTTTTGGAGGACACGGTGGGCGAGGTTCAATTTTGGAAAGGTTCAGAGTCTGCTTCAGCCTGCAGAGCTAGTAAGCCCCAACAGCCAAGAGACGACACGGCCATAGGGAGCCTCACACCTTTCACATGCCAAATTAGCACACGCATAAGACCTTGCGATCTCTTCCTCCGCTTTCAAACTGCTTGCTTTGCTGCGAGATTGAGCAAGTAGCGACACAGCTAGCTCTACAAGCTCTTTGGGTAGAGGCCCGCTCAGGCTGGGGATCAAGCCTGTGAGTGCCTGAGCTACTGAACGATCCATGATTACTAGATCTAGGGTATGAAACTTGAAGCAATCAATATACGTGTCGCGGTAAGTAATAGACGCGCCCGGCGGCCCGACACACAACTCTTGGCAACGAAATCATTCACATCCATCCAGATCACTTGCAAACGTGAACAGATCTGTAGCCCGAAAATCCAGCAAATAGTGGAGGGAAACCAAATTCATGGGCTCTTTTAACGCCTCGGACACCACTGAAGATCATCATCAAATCGTGCGTTCGCCGGTCCAGTCCTAGATCTACATCAATGCTGAAACTTCTGCCTAGATTCTGAAGAACCTGCAGAATGCGAAGGCTGTCTGGGGAGAGCAGAGCTTGCAATATGCAGCTTCCGAGCGAATCGCAGAATTTCACCTGGACGGAAATACTCGGGTGCTGAAAGATGTCAGCCACGATACTATCGTGGCCCAACTGGAAGCTTTGGCTTTGAATTCTTGGAAAGCAATAGAGACCAGTCACAATGTCGACATAAGCTCATAATGAAACCAGGCGTTTTGTAGACGGTAGGCTTGCTAATTTTTTAGACCCACGTCCTCGTCATGAAACGACTAACGCAAGAAAGATCCGCCATATGTGCAAAGCAAATGCACGGATACCCTTATGGGGAATCTTAACGCCTGGACAGAGCCCGCTCGCTTTATGGACACCTTAGAAACATCACTTCGTGAATGCCGAAAACGCCCATCAAACCCGTGGAAGAAGGTGAATGGTATTGTAGAAAGAGCTGGCGAGTCAACTGCATCGGAGCAGCTTTGCCACAAAGCCATAGATATTAGCTATCGTCGAAAACCTACAAGGCATCATTCAATCAACGGCTTCCTTGAGGTTCCCACCATCGTCATACCTAGGGTATGCAAGGCGTTATAATCATTGACGCGAATGATGGTTGGCGCAGGAAGCATGGGGTTTTCTGGTCTTATATGCCCAGCGTCTTTGGCCGCTTGCTCGATGGCTTCCATTTCCTCTTTGCAGGCTGTGTGGTCAAGCGGACAGACGACGATGGGCTGGCGGAGAAGAATGTCTTTTGCTGAGGTCATGTGTGCCTAGGACTTATCAATATCAAAGCCTGTTGCCACGTATTTCAAGGATCATACCTTGACAGTCAAAAAGTACTCTATCTTATACAGACTGCCCGTCGTCGTAAACCCGCTCACAGAGTACATCGGGAAAGCCTGCTTCCCCCTAGGTATTATACCGTCACTATCTCTCACATCCTTTGCCGGAAACACAAGCCCCAGATTCGTAAAGTACCCAGCCTCAGGCATCTTCACGCCCACAGTCTGTGTCTGCTTCGCTAGTGTCTTGACCTTTCGTTGTGGCTCGTCGCCTTCGTGATTGTATGTGATTTCCTCCTCAATGCCAATCGTAATCTTTTGTATAGTGACTCGTTTCGCTTTGTTCAGCCAATCTAGATTTGGCGAAAGCTTGATGTAGACGCTGACAGGGTCCAGTGGGCCGTAGGACCACCGTGGTAACGATATACCTAGTGTGACGAGGTGATCTGTTATCCGCTCCGCTGATTCAGGTCTGTTGTACATGCCGAACGTCGAGAGGGTGTCATATCTCGATATAGGAACCGGAAAGTTGTATTTTCTCTGGTCGATCTGTCCTTGCTGCACCGTGACCACCATCTCATAGAACGTTTCCGCTGTTCTGCTAGCCAGCTGTAGGCTCGCCGGCGGTACTCTCCTCGCTGTCTCTTCTCCTCCTCTTCCAAATGGGATGAATATCACGAATGGTAGGTCCATTGAATAGACATTTTCCGACTCTTTGCCTGCCGGACATCGGAATAGCAGCATCTCCTTCCCCACTATATCTGTGATCTCTTTCCGAGGCGCTGCCAGGTGCTTCTTGGTGACCGAGTCCGCTGAAGGATGTATCGTTTCTCGCCGTTGGAGGCATATTGTGACTAGTGATACAGCGACTGGAGCTGAGACTCCTACTGTAGGCCGTATTTCAACCTTGCCTTCAATTCGCGGCTGCACAAACTGCGAGTCAGCATACCGATCAGGATTATGCCGCTGCAGCCCAGCTTATCCAAGTGTCTCCTTTCTTTTGCTGACTGTTCACTCACCAAAGTCGCTGATATGCCCGGATACCCCACCAAGAAAGCGCTGTTTGGCGGGCCACAGACGCGGACGAAGGCTGACATCGCGGCTTTGACAATGGCTTAGCCCGCCCATAGCATGCTGGAGAGAGTGTCCGCAATGCCAGCATATGAAAATTTGGCCACGTGTATAAGGAAGGGTCTAGGCTCAGTCCACAACCCTTGATTTATTCCCTAGGTCTCAAGTGCACGTTGCCCGCCTTTCTTTGAGTCTTGCGAGGCCGCGCTAATGGAATGGGGGCTTTGTAGCAAGGAGATTGGTCTTCAATGGCGTCCAAGTTAGGACGACTTGTCCTGCCAGTGTGAACAAGGGATCTATGTCATCGTGACGATGTCGTTGTTAACCTTCGGTGACCTTGCAGATTGCGTATGGTAGTGCCAAGACTGTGGCCCAAGCTCATCCCGCTATTTCCGGGCTTTTAGGCCGCGACCAGGGTCCGTAAGGCTAGAGATCGGCTATCAAAAACCACGTCGTCCGTCCGCTTGGACCATGACGCGGCTCGCCCACAGTCATGTCCGTTACCCTCCACACGACCCTTGGTGACATCAAGATCGAAGTCTTCTGTGACTCGGTTCCTAAGACTGCAGAGGTAAGCGCCCATTGACAGGAATTCTTCCTACAACGTCCGCAAGATACTAAAATGACTCACAGAACTTCCTCGCCCTGTGTGCCTCGTCCGGCTACGATGGTTCACCCTTCCACCGCTCCATCCCAACCTTCATGATCCAGACCGGTTCCCCAGCCTCCGCCTCCGCAAAAGTAAGCACCTCAATCTGGGGCAGCGACTTCGAGGACGAGATTCGCCCCTCTTTACGGCACAATACCCGCGGAATAGTTTCTATGGCGAACAAGGGGCCGGCCACGAATGGAAGCCAATTCTTCATTTGTTATGGACCGGCGGCGCATTTGGATGGGAAGAATACTGTGTTTGGGCATGTGATTGGGGATGAGGGGATGAGGACGCTCGCAAAGATGGAGGAGAGGGAGGTGGATAAGAAGGGGAGGATGAGTGGGGAGGTGGTGAGGGTTGAGAGGGTTACTATGCATGCGAATCCTGTGGCTGGATGAACATAGACAAGACGTCTATTATCCTACAAGCTCAGTCCTGCCCGATGCATTTGACGTATAAGATCCAGAAAATACAGGAATTCGACAATGGTGGTGGTCTGGGTACTCGCTCTTCTCCACAACCATCCATAGAGGACAACTCTCGATGAAAAGATGTATCTCTCTGTGATTACGATGATATGAGCAAAACATTACCCAACGATTCGAAGACCAAAAGGGGCAGTCCATAGTGTGGTCTACAACTAGCAAAAGCGCGATCTCGGGCGGAACCCTCACTGATGCGCGTGACGCCTTTGCACTAGGATAAAGAAGAAAGAGGGAAATTGGTGGGAGGACTCAGCTCAAGCACTCTAGGGCTCGGGCGCCGGGTAGTAAGTGTGAGCGAGAGCAGTAAAGGCAAGGCTTCGCGGAAAATTTATTATGCGTTGAAGCTGGCAACTAAGACTGACCCGATGGCTGATCTCTAATTTGTTCTTTGTTTGGTTATTGCAAGCCCATGAGGGCCAAGCCCTCTCGCCCCCCCTCGAGCCTCCCTCAGATTTCCCTCCGCAACCTACCACAGAACTCACCCTCATGCCTATAAAATCTTCTCTCTATCCCCAGTCCTTCCTTTCCTTCTTTGCTCACCTACCAAGTGTATGCCTGGAGAGAATTAGACTGAAATCGCATCCCAAGGTTGGGCCAAGGGTTCCTTTCGTTCTGCAGTACTCTGCGTGCGCGCGTCGTTACTTCTTGGGGCTGTGTAGGTTATGGGCCCTGTTGTAGTTACCATTTCATATGGTGCTATGAGGAGGTCGCCGGAGAATTGGGAAATTTTGCTCGGGGTAGATTTGGAAAGCAACATTAATCTTTCCTCCCCCAATCACCCGTTACTTCTTGCTCTGTTTGTTTCGCAGACTTGTGAAATCTGACTGTTATAGGTGGACAGAGGACGCTACATGCATTGTCGCCAATGGGTCTGCATTCCTCATATGATTGAATTTGGATTTGTTAATCCAACTGTTCACAAGTACAATTTCTTTCAGTCTTCTCGTAAGGTCTTACGTTGTTGCCAATTGAAGCTAGACAAGAGTATTCGAACTCCCTCTCTAAATGTCGTACAAAGGCCGAAGATGCAGGCAGCCTTGAAGCAAGTTCCAGGAGATGATGCACTATGTCTTGAGATATGTCACTGTTTGCGTCCGGTCTATAAGATACGTCCTGTCTCTATTAAAGATATCTAATCTGGACCGGACCGCTACTCCTATTCAAGGTCCATAATTCTATGGATCCAACTTCCAGTATCTAAGGACCGGAATCTACTAGAAACATACTAAGATCATGCTAAGATCTTGCTGAGATCTTGTTTCCATAAATTAAACATGCTCAACCACCTGCATCTCAGAGCCTCGGCCAATCGCATATAGCTTTTCCCGTATGTAGAGACCGCTACTGCCCCTCTCCCAGCTCACACACGACTTCACTATCCGCTGGCAGGCCCAGGCATATTCAAGACCTTGCTTTCCGAGGTTTCTTGGATTCTGAATGGCCGCAGAACCGGGGTCAGATATTGGAGGTTGGACACCTACGATAATCGACCTTGAGTAGGAACAGCGGTTGGGCATAAAGTAGGAATTTCTGATACGCAGGTAATATGCGATTAGCATGCATCAAGCGGCGGCCTTTACGAACGAGCAACGGTCTGATAGGGCTGGATTTCAATTTCTTTTTCGTTGCAGACAACGTGGTTATCGCACTAGGACCAGATATACCGCTGATTCTGAGACCTGTGGCCGGCGAGCCCAAGACCGTCCAATTCCTTGGTCAGGCCTACATCCGCAGGATCACGTGGGTGAGTTGACACACTATCCGAGCAAAAACCACTTCGGTTTCTTTGCCCTGAAATTCCTCGCCATAGCTTTTCGCACCAACTCCGCTCTACATAGTGGCTGATGATATATGAATGTCAACGGATTTAGCAAGCTTGACCTTAGCACGCCCTGCTCCTGAGCACCATTGCTCGTGTTAGCGAACCAACGACTTTCTGTTTGCTCGTTAATGCTAGCCCTGTATTAAGGAACGTGATAGCCTGACCACCGTGCATAAACATCTTAGTCTGATTTTCACATTTTCCAGATCGAGTTGGCTGCCTTCTGTGCTTTTAACGGCCTCCCCAATAGACTACAGTGGAACGAATTGCGAAGCGCGTGAGCCTCCTTACATTAAATAGAGGGGCCATTCGTGGCATCCCCGAATTTCTCACCACGCATGAGATAATATGCTGCGTAGCGTAGAAATATATACCAACCTAGTCTTCTTAGTCTGTACTTCGATATATTATTCCCAGTGCATGTGCAGGTATACGCAAAATTTTCGTCCAACTCCGTGTGTTCACGTGCTTGCTGTCAATGAGCCACCGCCCTAAAAACGCATTGATGGTCAACGCACAGCAAGCTAGGCATGAGACAGTAACAGATGTCTGCTTTGAGTGTCAAGAGGAGAACGCTCTTCTCGGATGTCTCCACATAGTCACATCGGCAATAAAACATGGACTCTCCCCTGCTTGGGGTTTCCAGCTCAAAAACTACAGTCCAAGTTCTTCGGTGTTGGCAAGGCTGGGCGATCGAAGCGTGCTCCCAGATAGGATACTGTACATTGTAATTTAATGAAGGCTAAATCTAGTTGATCGAACGGCATTCTAGTGACTATGACATTATTCCACACAAGTGTGCAATGTCTAACGCTATGAAATAATCATACTTCGATTACCCCCTGGTTTCATTAGCCCGGCTAATATCTGTTGCAGTAATAGGGGCTCCTACCTTTGCGTTACGTCTCGTTGGTATTCCTTCCATGCTTCCATGCTCCTGCGTTCTCACAATTCCATGCTCGTCTTGTGCAATCTTCTCCGTTATTACTCATGGTATATGCACTGTCTTAAATGCTCAGCCTCGTCGCACGATCAATCGACGTTCGCCTCTGCGCCGCCAACAATCTCCTTCAGCGCGTCCTTGCCCTTCTTTGGCGGCTCCCTCACATACTCTCCTTCCTCATTGAGGTGAGTCTTCATGTCCGTGTGTCCAAGATCGTCCTCCTCCTCCTCTGTACGCTTGTACTCCTCGAACCTCAATTTTGAATCTTCGACTGGTTCGCCAAAGGTTTGACAGTAACTGTTGGCCAGAGGGTCTTCCATGAGGATGGTAAACTCGAGGTCGCCCCTGATCGCCTTGTCAAGCTGCGCGAAGAAATTTTTCCATTTCTTTTTCGCCGGCTCGGGCATGGAGTCTGTAGGAGTCTCATCGTCGCCGATGTCGTATATGGAGGTCTTCAAGTCATCACGGATTTGGGTGATTAGGCCCTCGACTGTTGTAAAGCGACCGCCCATGGTTCCTGGTTGCACCTGGGCTTGGATTTAGCAAAAACAACGTGTAGCCCAAATCCCGGCGGTTGCCTGTGAAAGCGTGCCTACCTCTACTTCGCACTCAGGTATCTTGAGCAAACATGTCTCGGACTTCAGTATGTCACGGCTCAGATCTTCGACATCCTTGACAGAAAGGAATATTCGCTTTCCCATTTCGGGGACCTCACCGCCAGTCTTAACGTCGTTGGTATGATATCCACAGTGCTGGCATTGTGTCGTGGAAATGATGACTTGCTGGAAGCGAGGGATGTTGACCATTTGCATCACGATGATGGCGGGATTGGCGCAGCCTGGACATTCGATAGGCAGCTCGTACGCTTTGCCCTCGACGATGTCGACATCGTCCATCCCGCTTCCCTCCTCGGCTGTATCAGCATCAGTCTTGGCGCCTTGGGTATCACCAAGACCGAGATCCGCATTCTGCTGCGGTGTTCGAGGGTACTGCTTGCGCACATATTTGCCTTTCGTGGACGAATCACTCGAAGATGGCTCGACCCATGAATTTCCGGCTGGATCGTCGAGGGAGATGGTGCCCTTGCCGCTATTCAGCATCTTGATCAAAGATTGCACGACTGTGTCGATTTGCTTGAACAACGCTTCGTCTTCCTTTTTTCGCTGCTTCTGGCCGTCTTCGAGGTCTTTGAGCACCCCACTGAGGATGCCTTCGAAATTAGTCAAACGCCCACGGCCTGGTGGCACCTCAAGATCTATGTCCTCGATTCGGAGGATAGAAGTGTCGCTCTTGACAACTTGTCGTTCTAGGTCGTCCGCGCGGTCCAGCTTGAACAAGTATTTGATACCTTGCTGTTGAATCTCGCCGGCGGGCTGGACTTCGTTGTTCTTGAATCCGCAGTGTTCGCAATAGAAAGACATCAAAACAACTTCCCGAAAAAATGGGATCTTCGTAAGTAGTAACCTGGTGAGACCCTTCCAGTAGTCAGTATGCAATTACTAACAGATACCCATGCAGCCTACATCTTCGTGGCAATTCATGCACATGCTCTCTATCTCGTCGCTGACTCTCACACGATCGTCCTCGGCAGGTTCTTCCTGGTCTCCGAGATTGAGACCAAGGACTCTCTGACCGATGGCAGCGAACAGATCATTCTCATCATTCTTAGCACGCTCAGTGTTTAGGTACTCGTTGGTAGCTCTGTCCGCCATGGTCGGTTCCGGTTCGTGCACAATGTCTATGGTATCAAGGCAAGTGCAGGAAGTTTGTGCTGCAAGGTCTCAGAATGTATGGTAATGTTCTAGATGAAAAGTGATACAGAACCATCACTGAGGGCGAGAAGACTCATAAGAAAGGGCGAGAAGACTCATAAGAAAGATGCAGTCTTTTCTGACGCATTTTCTTATCGATAACGGGAGCTAGAGCCTTAATAACCCGCAAAATACGACCCTCGGAGATGAGCGACCGCAGGTCGTCGAGCATCATTGAAAAAGGAATATATAGGTACTTATGTTTCCCGTCTGCATTACCATGGACAGGTGGCCGGTGTGTATCCATCTTGAAAATGATGAAAGTCCATTTACTGACACTTTCAGAGTGGTTATGGCGCTACGTTTAGGTCAAATGTAGAGCTTCTCTCAAAAACTTCCGTAGTTCGAAAGAGCGTGGGTTCGAAGTTAGTGCACCTTGCAAACATGCTCGTGGCCTCGCGTATTAACTTATTCAAAAGTCCCACCCTGTTCAACATTGCTTTTTGCCATTTCTGCCTTTCATGAAGGCTCTTGTGCTCACACAACCTCTTCTCCAAGAATTCCTATCATCTCAATAGAGAAGTGTCTGGTGAATGGCAGTGGTTGCTTTCCGAACGCCATGTATTGGAAATAGAGGATCTATCCTACACGGGGGCTTTTCCTGGCTTTCAGCCGAGTACGGACTCACATCTGATCCGCAGACCATGCTTGATACCCAGATGGTCAAACTCGATGGGCAGGTCGGGTGGGCATCGTAATAGCCAGACTTATTAGGGGCGCTCAGAAGCGCTGGCGGTAGCTTTGGAGGTATGCGATTTAGCCTGTTCCTGGTACCTTGTTTCTCTGCCCAAGCGGCATGTCAGAGAAGCTATCTGACGAGCCTATAAATAGCTGTGGCCGCCTTTAAGATGCGAGTATACCCCTACACGCACTCGATATTCGTAGGTCCAATCTTCCTCCCAAAAGCTACGCTCCCAGAGATCGGACGAGCCATGGCGGATTTTATCCAAAGCTCAAGTGATCGCAAACTTGCTATGTTTCTTTACGTGCTTAAGAAAGAACTTCTTGATCAGCTAGGTGTGAATCAGGGTATGCTCGTCGTCCACCCGTTTGACGCCCATGGCAAAGAGCACGGGCATAAAGATGCTAGACTCAGTTCGGCCCTTAAGCTGAAGGGTGCTGTTGATGGCACGAAGATCATGGATTTGAAAGGAGTGGTCAATTTCCAGGCTGAGATCTTTTTCAATGTTCTTCGTAGAATCATCGACTCATTCGAATAATCCTGGGGTCGACAATTGGTATCTCATCTTCGAAGTCATGTAGGTAAGAATCTGTGCTTCCAAGGACCATTCTTATGTCCTTTCTATCAACAGCGAAAATAGAGAATCTATTCTCCTCCTCGGAACCGGGCGCCGTCCTGATGCAAGCGAAAGCGAGAACCAGCCAGTACGCAAGCTCATCATGGAAGGCCACGAGTACATCTTTGAGTATCAACAGATCGCGGGAAATGATTTCGTTGCAAATACCATCGAGGCTTTCATATACGAGAAGGTAACGGTATTCTCTTTCCCAATTGAAGTTTTGAAGGATGACTGATGAGCTATTGATCTATGGGCAACATTATGAGAAGCCGGAGGATTTTAAGGGAAATTGTGACCCGGGTAATGAATCCAAGGGGCACATCAACCTTGACATTTCAGCAGGATCCTAGGGTTGGCGTTGAGTTCGCTAGATGCTGAAGCGATGTATTCAGCTCTTGTCCAGGAAGAGCTAGATAACGAATGAATAAATCTAGAAGGGCAAGCTTAAGGAGATGACATTGGCCAATGCTTGGGTCCATACTGCTAATTATTGACTGCTAGCAACTGTGTGACATGCCAGGAATGGCTTCGGGAATCAAAGACAATCAACGTTGGAAGACGCACATCGTATTACATGAGGAAACCCTGAAAGGGTAAAGCTCTTTGCCGCCGCTCTGACACAGACACAGGGGGTGTGTAGAAAGGGTGCAGAGTATGAAATATAAGTCATATTCACTCATACGGTGAAAGCGTGAGATATTAATATGGTTGGCTCTCGCAGTATAAAAATACTATCCATGCCATTGAATGCTAGTAGTCGGTTGATGTGGCAAGTTTCTCACCTTCGCTATAAACGTTCTTGATCTTGATCATATATACTGATTGAATATTCGATTGAGTCTTAGGAAACTTGAAGGTTTGACTGTGCGTCCTCAAACTGGCGCCCACTGATCCTTCTTCTTTCTCCGAAGCCTTCGTATCGGTCCTGTTGTACGCGCCTTACAATAACCGTCTCATGATTGGTTACGCAAGCTGGCACTGCCTACTAGTCAATCCGTATGGGCGACATCTGGCTACACAGAGCGTCCCGATGTTTGCTGCGCACTCGTCACACCATCACGTCCAAGAATTCCGAGACTTGTTGGCCGAGCTTTCGTATCACTACAGCTTTGATCTCCTGATCAATTACGCAAGGTAGTCCTGCGTAAGAGTCAATCCATATCAACGACATTTGGCTACACAGAACGTCCGAATGGCTATAAAAGACAGCTTCGTTCCCAGAGAACCTATCTTCTTTTCACATCTCATCAACCAAAGCAAATAATTTCGAACTCGAACATCGGACCATCTAGACTTACAAAGTATATTCAAGTACTCCGTTTTATCAATAAGTACTCAGCTCGATAAGATACAGCATCTGCAAGTCTATCCCTTACCTCCACGAGCCCGTTTTCCCCAAGTATACTGACCTATGTGATCAGATAATCCTCTACCATGTTGGATCCCAACACTATCGACGAGTATGAGATCATCGGTGGCCGGTCTGATGGGTGGATCATTGATGACGGGGTAATCCTCGGTAAGCACCCGGGCGGAACATACTGTTGACATGGAATCCAACCCCACGATCGAGCATCGCTTTACTGATCAGGTACAGTGTCAGGCAACTACGAAACACCGATCATCGATCGGACCCCATTCTTCAAGAAATGTTGCAAGTGCGCATGCTGGTCGGAGGGAAACAGCTGTGCAAAATGCGGGCACCCCGTGTGCCGCGCTTGTACCACAAGTTGACCCTTGCTCGCTATGATTGATTCATGGACGACCTCAGAGACCTCGGAATAGCTGGTGGAGCGGTAGCGGTGGACTGTGTCATTGGTGCATGCAGCTTCAGTCAGTACTAAGCGAGAGGTGGACGGGTTGATTTTTCTGCTTTACTGCATGCACGTGGGGTCTACTTGAGGGGGGAGAGGAAACCGTTTTCTGTTGATTTCTTGCATGCACATGTTTTCTAGCTGTGAGACATTAGTCAGTCAAACCAGAAGCATTCTACCCTGTAACGTGTTCACGGCGGGATCGGTTGCGTATGTGAGTAGCACCGAAAGACCGGGAAATGCTCTTATCTGCGGATGCAGGTCTTTAAGGCTATGTGATTCAAGTGCTACACGAAATAGTGATGCACGTCAGCTATTCGAAACAAGGACGGATGCTGAAAATAGATTGGTGATCATCAAGAGAGTTTATCAAGAGGGGCTATGAAGCAAATACGAAATACCTACAATCGTTTTTATGGGATCATCCAGATTACCCCAATCGTTCCGTTCTGGAGTTTTGGTAGGAGGATTTCCCAACCAAGTTCAGACATTGTTCTTTAGTCTATAACATATCACGCGTGAGTAGCTGACCCGATGAAAATTAGCAACAGATGTAGGGAGATTCTCGTGGATGTACTCTTGGGATGGGTGATCCCGTCACAATTTCGCGGAAAAATTCCAATTTATGAAGTGGATATCCTTATTGAATCTCTTTCCTCTTCTTGATAGGTAGATGGAGACCTAAATCAAAGATATTGCATTCTCGTACAATGAACTCCGATCCATAAATACTGATAGGGTTAAAGCGTGGGATATTGACAAATTCGGCTCTTACAGTCCAAAAGTAGTATCGATACCGTTTAAATTTAGCAGTCAATTGATACTGTATGATATGGAATTGGAACCCGTTGGTCAGCTCATCTAAAGTCCGAAACCTACCCTGGTAAGTATAATAAGATTCTATCAGTAATTCGATATCAAGGCCATTGATCAATCTACCGCTGACGCCACCTCTAGGGAAGACTCATTTAGCACGAGAAGGAGATTGTTTCGCGGGAAACTCCACCAAAACCTCTCGCCTCAATTTACCATCTTCTGAGCCCACAGCCATTAGAACGTCTCCCTCTGGCCGGGAGATGTACCTTATGGGACCTTCAATCCATGTTTCTCCCAACCTACCGACCATATCCTTGGTCTCCACATCTGGAATAGGATGCATCCCCATCTCCCAATCCAGCTTTCCCCCGAACCGCTTCGGCAAATTCTCCAGCTCAATAAACTGCGTCAGGGTCGCCGTCGCCTGACTCGTCTGCAACACAAAAATCTTTCGCGTAGTCGCCGGGTCAAACCAGCGCGTGACGAGACTCCAGATCGTAGGGAAGAAATACGGGGCGCCGACCACGAAGATCCGCTCCACGGTTTCAGGATAGTGCGCTGTGGCCATACTGCTTGCCGTCTGCAACAGGCTCCTTAAATTCCAGAATTTACGTAACCCAACGTTGGAGAGGTCGATGATGTTGGTGGATTTGTCGATGATGAGCCCGCCTTGAGGGTCGGGGGGATGGGACAGCTGGGTACAGAGGCGCTGCGTGAAGCGTGTTACGTATTCGGCGGGGAGGAAGATGGAGGAGAGTTCTGGGTCTTCTTTGGCGATTTGGGATAGGTCTGAGGGCCGAATTTCGGAGAGTACGTATACCATTAATGGGACGCCCTTTTTGTCGCGGCGGCCGGTCCACTGCGGTTGCTGGTGGTGTGAAGGTGTGAGGATAAAGTGTATGTAGTGTTTAAATGCAAAGTGGAGGTTGGAGAATGGCTTACTACGCGGTTCATGCGCCCAAATCTCTGGATCTCGGCGTTGTCGTAGGTTTCGTCGAGCTTGTGCTTCCGACGCCAGGCTGCGGAGGTGCTGTATTGTTCGTATGCGGCTTGAGGGTCGTAAGACCGCGCGCGGAGATATCGTCTATAAAGCATAAGTAGGATGATTTGACTCGTCAGGTGGGGAAATATACAATAGATCGACATTGTTATTGCTTCCATGGGCTGGATGAGTTTCCAACTCACTCGCTGGCCAGTATACATTGTTTCTCTTACAAAGTGACTTGAGCTCAGCGAAAGCCTTGGCCTGCGGTTCGGGCAGTGTATATGGCAAGGCTGATGGAGGCTCCACTGGGCTTAATGAGCTTGCTGGTGTTTCTTGAGCCATGCTTGCTCGTGCTCTGCGTCTAGGGTGTGCTCAGTCGGTTAAAGGAGTAGATGAGTGCTACTTCAATTCACAATTATCTCAGCAGGTTACTGTCGTATGTGTTATGGTAAATTGCATGATTTGCGGACATATATGAAATCCGGAAGCGAAGCTTACGCCGCTCACTTTAGTCAGCAACCAGCCTTATGGGCCCATTTAGCATGCTCAAGTCCAACGCGACTTCTTGGCATTCAGGATTCCCTACCATATAAAGCTAAATCTACGTATAGTACTTCGAATACATGAACTTTATATAAGTAGATAGCTCTACGAAAGGCGATTCTAATACAGTAGGAATTAGCTAATTCGAATAAAAGTTCGATAAGTTATTAGGCTTGACATTTATTTAGGAGGCTTGCTCTTTTTAGTATTTCTAGGGCTGAATTCTAAGATTCTGGCTAACACTTTAATACCTTATATCTTTCTTGATTAGTATCCGGAAAAATTAATTCCGATTATGTTAGAATCGCCTTTCGTAGAGCTATCTACTTATATAATATCCATGTTTTGGAAGTTCTATACATAGAGTTAGCTTTTTGTGGTGGGGAAATCCTGAATGCCAAGAAGTCGCGTTGGACTTGAGCATACTAAATCTAGCCCTATTTAGCGTTTGCGAAACGGAGAACGGCTGGTACCGACGCAATCCTTCCTAATCAACCCATCTCATCCCACCCATCGTCCAGAACTCTCTCGAGTCCAAGAATCTCTACGCAACCTGTTCTGACGTTGGGATGTTCAATGTGAAATTGTCCTTAGCCATTGATATTGTGGCATTTGACTCGAATGTCCGTGATCATAAACAACTTCACGATGTAGCCCCTGACATCGAGAGAAAGGGGCCGGTGGATTCGTTCAAGTCTTCGTCTTTGCCTTCTCTTTCTTGTGACCTTCGATGGGAGCAACAGTCAATATATACCCTTTTAGGGTTGAGAACGAAACGAAGCAGGAATCTATACTTTTGGACTAGGTACTTCTTTGACTCAGGTGTACATTCATACATATATCGAGTCTACGTACTTTAGGAACCTGCTTTCAAGCTCGACTGGTGGTCTATCACCCGCCAAGGATACCAGCGGCCAAATGCGAAGAGGTCAACATGAGGACAAAGAAATGGTTGGTAGCGCGCTGTTGTACTCATGAACAGAGCATTTGACATCATACAAGATGGATTATGACATACTTCCAACAATGCTATCCCGGCAGCTCTGGAGCAGTCAACAGTTCTATGAGGCTACGGGGAATCGTTGTGCACGAACAGAGACCAAAACACTGAATGCGAACATCCACTAAGCGCTCGAGCCTATTTAGGCCTGAATCTACCGGACCGCAACTTACGATACGTTTTGAGCCGCAGGGTGTATTTCGTTTATTTTCTTGTTCAACAAGGCATGGACGCATGAGATGTTCGTCGTGAAGATGCTGCAATAGGCTACCATTCCAATTGTTCTTCTCTCCATGGCTACCGCGGCCCCCACACCCGTCGCGATGGCGAATCTCGAAGTACGAAGTGTCATGTCACCGCAAATCGATACTAGACCACATTCATCTGTTCAGACAAACGGATTTCCTGGTCTTCCGAATCCCAGGAATTCTCTCTTCGACCGCGCCTACACCAGAGGACCCGTCCAAATCTCTACCGCCGACGGCGTAACAATGAAATACCAAAGAATACCAAATTTCATCGGTCCCGTCCAAGTTGTGGCCTCAGTGCTAGATCAATTCTTTAAAGGCACACTTCAGCAGGTAGCAACGGCTCAACAGCAAGGCCGACCAGATCCAGGCAAAGCTTTTACTCTCAACATTGGAAGCTTGAATCTCGCTATCAGAGCTGCCAAAGGCAGTGACCGGGGGAACCCATGGAGTACGGTCAATACTATCTTGGACATTATGTTCCAGCAGGCGACGATGGTTTGGACGTCTGAATTTGTGTCCCTGTGGACGGCTCCTGGGCACAATATCTTGTTGTACGTTAGTCTTTCCGTCTTAAGGCGAATTGGACCTAGACCTATGAAGCCTTCTTAGTCTGGGTCGAAGTGAATTGGGGAGCCGCGAGACGAGGGAAAACACGGACGCTGCTCGAACGAATACATTCTTCCCGTTTATCCGTACAAAAACCGAAGACTGTACAGACATTTACAAAGACAACAAAAAGCACCCCCTTAGCCATCAGCACATCTGGCCTAGGTCTATCACAACAAGACCCGAGCGACGGAAGGCATGCTCGTCAAAGATGGTGCGAACATTGCCTTTGATTTTGTCTGACAATTCCTCGGTTTCGCTCTCAGCGATCTATTATGTAGGAGTATGGCATTGACGTATTCTTTGGCTTGGTGAGTTTCTCCGTCAAGTGGGAATGGTGGGACTTCATTCATGATGTGTTGGGTGCTGTACGACTTTGTAAATTCAACTCTACAACGCTTTCTTGCTCGTCTAGCACGGGTCTCAATTTCCATGCTAAATGAGGACATCGTAGCGACTCGTTTCATCAGATCTCCACTTACTACAGCAGTCAATTCATTCCCATCTAAAAAACCAAATTTGAAAGCATCGTCTGGCCAATAATGCGTGGTCCCATTTTGGGGCATACCCGTATCCCGGGCAGAAATCCCTCCCTAGAAAGCTGTTAGCATGTGAATCGCATCTGAGCTGCATTGACTTACTAGAGCACGAAAGGTATCATCCATGCCCTCGACGCTTGTGGCAAGCCGAGACATCAACTGCAACATGTCCTTCCCCCTCCTATCGTCGCCTCCTCTGGGCTTGGTCTGCCGAAGAAAAGACACGACGTCTTTCGTGTACCTGGGGACACGCTGGCGAAGACGCTCATCAGGGCCTCGACGTTCCAAACGGTCAAGAAGAGAACTCATGAGGGCATGAAATCCAGGAGGAATCCAGACACGTCAGCACGATTCGGTTTGGTATCGCAGGCGACATGCAGGATCACATGGGTGCTTGTTCTTTGCGCAATAGGCACACTTCACATTTGGTACCTTGTTGCATAGGACGTAGCTATCTAGACCTATCCGCTTAGAGCAGCGGAGGCACAGAAGCACGGACAAGGCAGGGATAGAAGCGGAGCGGGCGGCCAACTTGCGGGGAGCAAGAGTCGGAGATGTGGTAGACATCTAAACACCATCGTCAGCATCGTGCACCGCAGAGATTGAACTGAAATGCTGAGCATTGAAGCAATCAAGCTGTATGCGCATCGCTGGCAAAGTGAGAGGTGTGGAACTAAGAAATCCTCTTATCCATCTGGCGGTTGTATAATCTTACCGCTCCTAGGCCCACACTTGTCCCAAATACATCCACTCAGGTAAGCACTTTGCCCAAAGCTGCCAGTTTCCAACATAAGTTGAACATCACCCACAAGTCTTGCCGCGCAGAGAGGAGGTCATCCAAATTCCTCCTTCCGCATTGCCGCTGTGATCACTCCCTCGAAGCCGTGCCATTGATCTCCGGCGTTTACGCCTGCTAACTTATCCTCACGAAGGAATTCGGACAAACCCTGAGCAAGGATACCCATTTATTTCTCAACTTCCTTGCCGATGTCCGTACAGAGGTAGGTGGATTTGATATGAATCGGCGGTCTCTCTCACAGCGGTCCTTCTCCAGTATGTGCAGCCATCATGGCGAGCAGCAAAAATGGACGAGCGAGAACATCCTTGCGCAGTTGACCAATCAAAGCGAGGTAAGAATAGCTTCTAAAGATGGTCCTTAGAGCTCGGCGCTTCGAGAAAGTGAAGTCAGTATGGATGAACAAAAATTAGAAAATCAAGCATACAATTCTCGTCTGAAGCAGCCTTTTCGTCCACCATCCCCTTCTTATGCTAACGCATCATATATTCCCAAGTGAAAGCTCCTGTCTGGCTCGCTCACAAATAATCTTGCCACCATCACCAATCCATTTTTGGTTCCTTTTCTCGCGAACTTGAGTTGCGTGGTCGCGATCTTCAAAACTGACTCTGAGGCCGCCCTTCCCTTCGTCCTTTGAGCTATGCTTCCAAGGGGGTGTGATGTCATAGTCCTTAGGACGTACATTGGACTCTACGCCACCTCTATCCCCTCACTCTCCTGTGACGGCTGAGCAGACACGCTCGAGGGTTTCACTCTCGAATTTGGTGGTGAATTTTGTGTGAATTTCTTCGATCTTGAGGGTAACGTTTGCCACTAAGTGCTTTTCCCGCCGTCTCGAGCTGACATTAGGTTGCTGTCTTGGTTTGCGGCCATTTGGTAGCTTTGATAGGCGTGACGGACTTCTTTATGGATCTCCGTATTGCGGCTGCATCTTTGGCAGTCACCGAGGTATTTTTGAAGAACAGGGAGCTCAGCAAAGGTCTACCTTGGAGCACTACCCTCGACGCCAGTGTAGCTGCGGTCAACAACTGTAATGGTTCAGCTTCATCGACTTCGGAACTCGACAAACGATATGTCTGAGTATATATGTATGTAGGACCAGGAACAGAACAGCATGTGTGTGGGAAAGACTGAGACAACGCCAATGTCAAGGTTGTTGTACATAGAGTCAAGAAATAGGCTTGAGAAAGTTGAAACTCAACATTCTGGAGAGGGTGAAACGCAATGAATGTCAGACTTAGCATGTTCCCGGTATGAAGGCTACTGTCCTCATCCGAAATTTGACACCCGCCCGTCGAAAGGATTTCGAAGCCAAACATGGAATGAAGGCACGGTTTCGCCCTCCAAGCTCCCACGTAAAGTGGAGAGCTTAGTGGACTTGTACTCCATACGCTCGACAGGCAGCAAGCTGGCCTGTGAGCGTGGCACATTATTGGCCGAGTGATTGTCGTTCTACTCGGTTTGTATAGAAGCAAGGAGTAAAAGAGCAGCGGCCGCGCACCCCTCATCACCACAACGGTTGACCTCCAGGGGCACCCAGCTGGTCATCTAACATCCTACGAAATACGATAGATGCGACGTTCAACCGAACTTAACAGTAACGATGGAATACGTGACGTGGTGATGAAGATCGCTGCGAGTGAAGAATTCGACGAACTCCTCGCCAAGCATTACCAACCCTCGCTTCGTCCAAGTCGCCATCTTTACGGAGGCATCTACTTCCAAATCATCACTCGTCCTCTGTATCTTACGAGTATAAAGAATTTACTAGAAGCAACACTGAGAAGCAAATAGCCTCCGGTGTGTGTGAGGAGGACTAAGTGAAGGCAATTGAAGCTGAGTCATGAAACGATCAAAGGGTGTATGGAGGAACGATGAGCGCCACACAGTCTTGGCGACCTTGTCTACCATTTACACCTTACCTGATACAATTGCGCTTTTTGACGCACACTTTGGATCACCTTGTTCATTTCTCTTCCTCAGGAAACATACGCAGACTATATGATCACGACAATGCTTGAAGTTGAGAGCGAGTACGTCAACACATGCATGACACTGAACGGTTCCTCTCTTGACGGCATTATTACACTTTTTCTTTGGCATGTAGCATGTTGGAGACCAACACGATGCCTTCAACAATAGACCATCTTACTAGCTTCTGCTTGAAATGCATCGGCTGTAGAATAATGTGGATGTAGACTATGCATTGTACAGTTTTCCAACTCGCAATTGAGTGTTGCTGAGAGACCGCATTCCATACTCTTGCGCCAGGGCTATGCATGCTGACTGACACTGAAATCGAACGAAATGTTGAAAAGGTGTCTTGAGTACAGTCATCCGGAAGACACCTACCAGCGACGACTACAGCGCGTTAGAATGACAAAAGGACAAAAAATACGTATCAACTCACCTGTATGCTTCCGCAACCTTTGGTTGACGACGCTTGAGCTTCGGCGTAACGTCGTCCTCTTGGCGTCTTGCTGGCGTTTCTTCCTCGTCAGATGAGGAGTCGCGACGAGCAAAGCTACGCTTTCGGCTTCCCGACTTTTCTGATCGGGATTCAATTGGTGATTGCATCTGCCCATCAGCCACGTAGCTGGCGTGGCCATTAGTATAGTCTGCGCCATTAGCATTGTAGCTTTGAGCGTTTATATTGCCAGGTTCTGTAGAAACAGGGCTACCACCTGCTCCACCAGTGTAGGAATTCTGTCGGAGAGGAGGATACGGCGTTGACACATTGCTCCGATGATTGCTTGGTTGGCTAGATGTATCTGCTGAATTGACATTGTCGTCAAGTGAACCGGGTGATCCGCCAAGGTATGGTGGGAGGGGTCCTGTGTCGACAGGCTTAGGGGACCCAGTCACGCCCAAAGCCGCAAGTACAGCTTCAGTCTCTTCATCAGACCTCAACGGCTTCCTGGAAGTAGCTGTTTGCGATGAAGTCTTTTGTTCTTGCTTCACCATTGCCTGTCCATCCGTAGGCAATGACCCTGCTGCTGCTTGCGACGGAGAAGCGTGTTTTCCATTCTGCAGCTTCTTCTTCCGCTCTAATTCGGCTAGCTTTGCAGCTAATTTAGCCTTCTCCGCTGCAATACTCTGCTCTATGCTCGTGAGGGCGCTGTACTTGTCGACAGACTTTCGTCTAACGGAAACGCTACGAGACTGACTCCTAGACTTGCTTGATCTGTCTCGTGCTTCTCCATCAACATAACGCTGCCTGACAAGCGCAATCGCATCATCAACGGACATCGTACTGTCATCGCTAGGTCTCTCAGCGAATATGGGATCATCCCGATGATCATTCCAGTATTTCGAGTATTCGACGTTCTCATGTTCTTCATCGATGTCTGCACTGCCCACGTACTTTGACTGACATCTGCCTTTAAGCTCAGGTGCTGGAGATGCAATGGGATAAAGAGTGTCTGCAACGACGAAATTGCCTGGTAATGGTGTACAGATAAGTCTGATTGGTGGTGCCATTACAGTTTTTGGCAATTGAACGCTGGCAAAAGATGACGGACTGGGAGGGAGATCAGGTATGTCTAGTGAATCCAGATCATCCTCTTCGATTTCGTCATCCGCCGTTTCTTTCCCTTGTGGGGGAGACCTAGACTGCGTAGAGGATGAAAGCTTCGTTTGGTGGTATGGATTGGCGGCTGCATCATCTGGCGCCCTACTCAATTGCGGTGGATTGGTTTGAACAGGAGTTGCAAGGGTGGAGCGTCCTTGAGAACCTTGTGATTGGTACATCTGGGGATTTGAAGTATACTGTGAGCCTTCAGGAGGAGATGATAGGGTTGGCTGTTGCTGGCCATTCGAATATCCTGCTGCTGAATTCGGAGTTGCCGGATATTGTGGCTGCTGCTGCGGAGACCCCTGCTGACCGTGGGTGCCTTGTTGATGGGCTTGCCAATGGTAGTATTGTTGCCATTGCTGCTGAATGTACTGATCTTGAGAAGGCGACTGCGCTGTTGCAGGGGTTGCAGGGGTTGTGGGACTCAATTGTGCTTGATGCTGCTGGGGATAGCCGGCCTGACCGTGGGGTGCTTGCGGATAGCCCTGAGGCGGCGCCTGAGCCTGCGGGCGACCTTGGAATTGATTTCCAAATGAGCCACCAGGCCTTGGACGCTTTAAAGAGTTCTGGAATCTGTGGGGATCTAGAGCTCCTCTTTGAAATATATCAGGACTGAAATTGACCGATAGTACAAATGAGAGACTTACGCAGGTACTTGACGCTTTGGCTCGGGGCAATCCTGAGCAAAATGGTCTGGGCTACCGCAGTTGAAACATGGCTGGGGGTTTACTGGGACTGGCTTTGCTTGCTGTTGGCTTGGTTGCGGGTATGCTCCATATTGAAGGCCTTGGTGTTGATGAGCTGGATATTGCTGTGAAGGGTGCTGTGACGGAGCATATTGCTGTTGATAGCCATTATGACCCTGATACTGAGACGGATACTGTTGATGTTGCGAATATTGTCCTGGCTGCTGGTATTGGCCTTGGTGGTGCTGCGGTCCTCGCTGCTGCTGATGTTGCCCGTTTTGTTGAGACTGCCAGTGCTGTTGGTACTGAGCCGGCTGTTGATGCTGTAAAGGTTGATGCTGATACTGAGGCTGCTGATACTGAGGTTGCTGATACTGAGGTTGCTGATACTGCTGAGGTTGCTGATACTGCTGAGGCTGATGATACTGCTGAGGCTGCTGATACTGCTGAGGTTGTTGTTGGTGCTGAGGTTGTTGTTGGTATTGTTGAGCCGGGTAATTTTGGTGTGGCCAGGGAGCAGCCATCGCTGGGAGGTGTAGCCGGAACCCGGAAGTTGTAGAATAACACGTAGACCTCAGGAGATAAATGCAGACATATTCCAAAGCCAAGCTGTGAAAGCTTATAGAGCAGAGATATCCTTTTCTTTGAGGGAGCTTAACTTATCTGTCTTTGACAGTGACGAGAGAAAGGTGGGTGGATGAGTGTGTTTCGCAATAAGGAGAGTGAATGTGGGTAGATGTCTACCTCAGGAAAACTTGACCGTAACAAGCGATTATGTCCCTAGAATTGAAGGAGTAAAAGCTTTTGTGGTTCAGCAATAAGACGATCCCGTCTTGGAGAAAAAAGAACAGCATGTGTGTGGGCTTGATGTTGTTGATAGAGGGTCAACCGTACCTTAGTCTCAGACAAGAAAAATGAGAAGGAGCTATATTTCTACCACAAGCTAGCTGTATCCGGCTACAAGCTCCCGCATGTCTTGGCGTCATCTTGGAGGACAGAGAAAGCTCTGACAATCTGTAAATACGAGTTACAAAGCTATACTATGCATTCTTCTGCAAGTAACGACTGTTCATGATGATGGTGAGACATCCAATACAGCAGGCTTCAGCACTGCGACACCAAAACAAAGCGTGGCAAGCAAGAAGAACCGTCTGAAAGCCCAGTAGCTGCAAGAGGCAAGAAATGCCTGGTCTTCCTTGTATGTCTTCGACCATCCCATCGCATCTTACGACGAATAGTACGCTGACACACAATAGCGAGTGTTGATCTGGACGAATGCATAGAAAGACTTTACAAAAAGGAGCTGCTCGCAGACTCGGTCATCGAAGCAATATGCGCCAAAACAAAAGAGCTTCTGATGAAGGAGAGCAATGTGGTACATATCGCGGCACCGGTCACTGTTGTGGGAGACATACATGGGCAATTCTTTGATATGATAGAGATCTTCAGGATTGGAGGGTACTGTCCAGACACCAATTACCTATTTCTTGGTAAGCAATTCCGATCGAGGTCTACGGGGAAAATGCTGTCCCTTTCAAGGAAGCCCACTACATTAAGCGAGTTCTCGAGGATAGAGATCTTACTAGAGGCTAACATTTCATGCCCAGGCGATTACGTCGACCGCGGCCTCTTCTCCGTCGAAACGATCTCCCTCCTCGTCTGCCTCAAACTCCGCTACCCCCAACGCGTCCACCTAATCCGGGGCAACCACGAATCCCGCGGCGTGACCCAATCCTATGGTTTCTATACCGAATGCAATCGCAAATACGGCAATGCAAACGTCTGGCACTATTTCACCGACATGTTCGACTTCCTAACCCTCTCCGTCGTCATCAACAACCAGATCTTTTGCGTGCATGGAGGATTGAGTCCGTCAATACATAGTATTGATCAGATTAAAATAATAGATCGGTTCAGGGAGATTCCGCATGAGGGGCCGATGGCGGATTTGGTATGGAGTGATCCTGATCCGGAGAGGGATGAGTTTAGTTTGAGTCCGAGAGGGGCCGGCTATACATTCGGGGCGCAGGTGGTGAAGAAGTTTTTGGACGTCAATAACATGAATCACATACTGCGCGCGCACCAACTCTGCCAAGAAGGATACCAAGTGCTGTACGATGATCGGCTGAGCACGGTATGGAGTGCACCGAACTACTGCTATAGGTGTGGGAACATGGCGAGTGTGCTGGAGGTTAGTGATACAGGGGAGAGGTACTTCAATGTTTTTGATGCGGCGCCGGAGAATGAATTGCATAGGGGGGAGCAGGCGAATCAGCCGAATCAGGGGCAGGATGGGCAGGGGGTTGTAGTGGAGTATTTCCTTTGATGATACCATTGCATGTCAATTGGCGTTGGAGGAGACTTGGGTAGTCGTGATGCATATTCAGTGTCTACAATAGCATCTCTGTATGTAGACTGCCACCTGATTCTGCTTATATGCATCTGTGGATGGGTATTCGTATCTCAAATCTTCCACTCCTTCCCAATGTCGAATGACCAGTCGAACTGCAAATAAGTATGGCCATCGTCATCTTGGAACTTTGATATCGCTTCGTAATGACCCCTCGTCAGCATGCCGGACGGGGCCTCATCCGGCTCGACTAAAAAGTACCCCGTCAGCTAACCCTGTGATCCAGATGGTTGATCGATAGACTTACATTTCTTCTCATAGATCGGCTTTTCTTCCGTGTTCGGTGCAAAGGAGCCCTGGAGTCATACCTAAATCAATATATGCTACTCTCAATCGTCGTCGAATAGATTTAGACTGGCTTACAATCATCTCTTGAGCCTTCGACACCCTAATCCCCTTCCTCTTCACCACTTGCAAATACTTCAGTCCACTCAGCACATCATGCTGCACGACAAACTTCGCCTTCATGCGGAATTGTGCTCCCTCTTTGATAGAGAAGGGCTTGGACTTCAATGATTCGACCGAGCCGGGGGCCGTTAGGTCGATGGTGATGTCGGGCCGGCCTTCGACTTCTAGGGCAAGTGATTTGATTACGCAGCGGCGTGTGTCGTCTGCCGCGACGGGGAGGGCGGGCGAGGAGGAGATGCCGAGACTGGCTTTCCAGCGATTGAGGGATTCGTCGTTTTCGTCTGGGGCAGAGGTGGATTAGGAGGAGCTTGGGAGGATTTGGGGAGTGCTTTGTCTAGAGACATCCGACTCGAATTGAGACAAGTAAAACAGCCTTCATTGGGAGACATTTTGACGGAAAGCAGGAGATGATACGGTACACTACCGAAGATACACAACATGGGCTACACAGATATTCGGACAGTTTTAGGGACAGCAAGGACAGAGGCACTTGGACATTCAATGCTCGCAAACATGGTGTTTAGATGCTTCGTGTAACTCACCAAGCTTTGCATATTCCTCTACAGTTTTCTTCTCACCGACCTTGAAGCCTTCGGTCTTGGAGGCCTGTAGATCATCCTCGCCTTGGCTAGCCATGTTGAAGCGGTTGCAGAAGCGTTATAGAATTCTGATGTGAGGCTAGCTCAGGAACTGACAGACGTAGGATGTGGTCACTGAAGCGGTCGGTTGAAGGTGGGGCTTTTCGCTTCATCGTCCACTCACCTACAACCAAGCGGTGAAGCGTTCCGCCCAGCGCCATCGCAACGTGGTACCAACCCATAGTACGAGGACAAGCCATAGGCATGGTACGGAGTACCGTTTTACATGATCTGAATGCAAAGTATCAATTCCCAACATCGTAACGTTGTGGGGTCGAGAGCAAGAGCTTGCCCGCCACAGATTTCCTTTCAGCCACGCAAATTTTCGATCGCAAGTTCGGCCAGCCTCCCCCAGATTTACCCCCTAGGCCTAGCCTGGCGAAAGACTCTGAAACCGGAAGAACATCTCATCCGCCCTCTTCTTTTTACCTCGCATTATCTGCTACAAGTCATCATCATCAGCAGCATCACTTTCGGCGCATCGCTCCGCTCGCGACGAGTCACACTCCCGCTTCATTTGACGTGTCCACACCGCGCGCTTGGCATCCGCTCAAAGCTCTTACGCACTACGTCAGTACATTAACAGCATCATCAAAGGTGGAGGTATTACAAGGCACTTCAAACATGTCTTCAGAACAGATCAACGGAGTCGCGACGAGGTCGCTCCCGAAAAAGCGCAATCCTTTGCTTGCCCCAGGAAAAACACCAGCCCGTACGCTACAACCCGCAACCTCTGTCCGCCGCGCATTGCTAATAGCCCTCGTAGATGACGAGCTGATCAAGAAGCGCAGACTCGGACAGACTACCCTTACAGTCAAGCCTGGTCTCGTCGGAACATCCAATTCGACGAAGCCAGAGAATCTAGGCCCATTTGACTATGCGCACCTTCGAGCACCTCTTCCAGAGAACCTCAAGGGCTCAGAAATCTTCGCGCCTCATGCCAATCAGTCTACTCCAGAAGTCTACTTCCTCATGGTACGTCCAATTACGCGATTCTAGCGGCTACTAGAAGGAGGCTCACGATGCGGTGGCCATTATAGAGACGGAGTAACGACGGATTCGTTAGCGCAACGGGCATGTTCAAAGCTGCGTTCCCCTGGGCGAAGCATTCGGACGAGAATGCCGAGCGGGAGTACATCAAGACCCTTCCATCTACCGCGCATGATGAAGTGGCAGGGAATGTCTGGGTGTCGGAACACTATGGTGCGTTACACTGTGGGAACAGGAAGATTACGAGCTAACAGAGGCCCAGCAATCGAACTTGCCGATGAATATGGCGTAGTCCAATGGGTTGCAGCTCTTCTCGATGAGACAGCCATTCCACAGACGCAGGATGCCCCAGAGAAGGCTATTTCTCCACCACCAAAATTCAAATTTACAGCCAACGACAAGACCCATCTACCACCTCCAAACGGCACACCTCGCGCTTCTACACCAAAGTCAAGAGGCCGACCCAGAGCTGGGTCTCCTGCAAAGGGTGCGAGCCCCGCGAAATCAACTAAGAAGCCCAGAGCTACAAAAGCGTCCAAAGAAGCGGATGCTGCCACAGCGCGCCAAGCCAGCGAGGCTCTACAGTCAGCTCTCGACGATGCCACATCAACTGCAGCTTCGGAGCCAATTGATGGCGACAAAGTCGTAGTTGAAGTGGAGTCCAACGTGGAGGTAAAGGGTGACACGGAAACCACTACTACGAACGTCAAGATAGAGCTGCCAGCAGGGTCTCCAGAAGTGCCAATGCCAGAAGATACCGAGAGAATTATCGCCGACGCCAAGAAGATGGTGGAAGAGGCGAGAAGGATTGATGGCGAGGGCAGTGCTTCTGGATCAAAGCGTAAAGCAGAGGAGTTGGATGAATCAGACGAAGCGGGAGACAATGAGCTTCAACCTGCGAAGAAGGCCAGGCTCCTGGAGCAACAATTGAAAAAGGAGAAAGTCAGGAACAGGGCTATGCTTGGTGTTGCGGCCACTTTGGCTCTCGGGTAAGTGCATGATGGTCTCGCTTTGACATCTGGAGCCACACTAACATCGACTGCAGGGCTATCATTCCATTTGTTCTGCCTGGGTAGTGGCATCGTCACCATCGACTAGCATTGTACTTCCAGAACCCGAGAAACCATCAGCACAGAGGGGATTGGTTCGAACCCCAGAGCGTCTCACGATATCTTCCTTTACTGTTCATCATACCCTCTATTGTTATCATTCACGATGCTCGTTGAAATAACTACTCTGAACTGTGGAAGGCGTTGGGTGGCTTGCCAAGGCAGGGGAAGGGATCTCAGTCCATCGTAGGATTAGAAGCAAATAATACAATAAGCTCAAAAATCAATGAATAAAAGACCGAATTCAATCGTACGATATGTAGCCAACTCACGAACAGACTGTTCATGAACAATCGCGCGACCTTGGTAGACACGTGACATCCCGGCTTTTGCACGATCCAGACTCAATGGCTTTTCGCCGCCCCCCCTTCCCCTCCACCATCTCCAATCAGCTATCGATCTCGCGAATGATACTCCGTAGGTCCAGTCAGGGACATGCTTTCGGGTACAATCGGACCAACATCCAATTCGCCCATTGGTTAATCCAATACAACACTAGAAATACTTCCAGGGCCGCAGGGGGGTTTGGTAAATGCTCGTAGTACAGGAGTATGCTCCCAAGAGCCTCTAGGACTATTATATCTTCAGTATAAAAACCTGCCCATTGACAATTGCGACAATTAACACAGCAGGATATACTATAAGGTACATATACTGGAAGCCTTTTATTATTTCAGGAGATCCGCTGATCAGGAGACCATTGATACCGCGATGCTGAGTCAGCGGTAAAATATAATACTAGGCCCAATACCCGTAACACACCCCTATAACATAATCCTACCCGTAGTAGGCGCAGATCACTTCCCCGGCACCAGTCTAGGATTCGGTTAGACCGCTCATGAAGTTTGTCACCTACTGGTGCCGGGGCGAAATCAGCTGAGTCCTTCGAATCCTGAGAATCCTTAGAATCCTGAGAATCCTTCGAATCCTTCGAATCCATCGTCAGAATTTTTCTGGTGTTGATGCGCATAGCGGTATTGAATACCCGAGCTACTCGTATCAATCCTTGGTGCTCCCTGTTTTATAGATAGTCTCGTATTTAACAAATAATACTGAGTTATATTTATCATTAGGAGATCTTTAGCCCTAGGAGATGATCCTTATCTACGAGGATCCTAAGTATCTCAGTTTATTACTAGCGACCACGTAACTGATCCTATATTAATTACGATCACCGACGCTGTAATACAAACCATGATACTCGTATTCTAACGAGATTATGACGATGCTTGCTACTGAGGGGATTCATTCGGGATGCTTGTGCAAAATCCCCTGCAGCCCTTAAAGTACCAGTCGAGGGACAACGAGTGGATAGCCTTTCGCATGGACCCCTTCTGAAACCACCTGCGGTTGAAGGCCTTCCCAACGAGCTTTCACCACACGCGGCCTTTGTTTCTTTCTTCTTTAAATACACTTTACACAAGCCTTTCTATTCCGCAAACGTTTGTATCCTTGACGACAAGATGAGGCCTGCCATCTCCACCCGCTTCTCCCCCTCTCGCCTGTGCACGCTGTGTACCAATGGCCCCGCTTCGACATCGATTACGACAACAACACGTCGTCCTTTTGCCTCTACTCCTTCGAATTTGGCAACATGGGGCTTTATAGGTCTTGGACGAATGGGTGAGCTTCACGCCTTCTATCGCGCGTGAAGGCCCCATTCACATCGTGCCTTGAACCTTACCCCACAATTCCGAAGAATCGTGCTTACATGTGATCGTGTGCCCGTCTTAGGGTATCCAATGGCCAAAAACCTGCGAGCGAAGATCCCTGCGACTGATACGCTGGTTGTACATGATCGCAACACTGAGGCTACAACGAAGTTCCTGCAGGAAGTGGGTATAGCGGCGAGTAGTCCCGATGCTGAAGGGAAGGGGATGGGGATAGAGGTTGTTAGCTCGCCGAGAGCTGTGGCGGAGAAGTCTGTAAGTGCATTGCTGAATTTTTTGGTGACCGCTTGTTTCCTATGATGAGCATGTTCCAAATTCAATGATCTAAGTTGGGGTCTCGCTTTCTGCAACCCTTTCCCTGATTCGAAATACACATCAAAGCCAATCCTCTGATCTTTCCCGCTATTTGCTCCAATTACACACACATAGCACACTCAATTCGCAAACCACTAATTCCTATCCTAGGATGTAACAATAACCATCCTCCCCGAGCCCCCCCATGTCAAAAACGTCTTCCACAACATCCTCAACCCATCTCTCCCACCACTACCTTCTCCCTCCACAGTCGCACCTCCAGAACGTCTCTTCATAGACTGCAGCACTATTGACCCCACTTCCTCCCGCGAAGTCGCCAACGCCGTCCACGCCACCGCGCAAGGTCGATTTGTCGACGCCCCAATGTCCGGCGGCGTCGTAGGCGCTCGTGCCGGCACGCTCACATTCATGCTCGGCGCAAGCAGTAGATCGGGAGGACTAGTGAAGAGAGTCACGCCAATCTTGCAGCTCATGGGTGCGAAAGTCATTCACATGGGCGAGCAAGGAGCCGGCCTCTCAGGAAAACTCGCAAACAACTACCTCCTCGCCGTCTCCAACATCGCTACAGCTGAGGCTATGAACCTCGGCCTGCGATGGGGTCTCGACCCCCACGTTCTTGGCGAACTCATCAATGGCAGCAGCGGGCGGTGTTGGGCCAGCGAGGTGAATAACCCTGTGGCGGGCGTTAGTCCGGGAGCGCCGGCGGAGAAAGACTATGAGGGTGGTTTTGGGATTGAGTTGATGAAAAAGGATTTGAGACTTGCTATGGAGGAAGCGAGAAGGGTGGGTGCGAAGGTTGAGATGGGAGAGAGGGCGGGAGATGTTTATAAGGATGTTGAGATGGCCGAGAAGGGGAAGGATTTTAGTGTTGTTTATAGGTGGCTTGAGGGCCGATGAGACGAGTCTTGGGGAGGCGCTATTGTCATGCTATGAATTTGCATAGAGAAAAAGATACGTTGGATAGGTATGCGGGTTGGAATTGGAAAGGCAGGCTTGTGTGCATATTGTGCATCTATCATGATCTATCAAAATCAAAACCTAAGGCCCTCTTATCGACATATGAGATCAAAATTCATTTTCAGTGAGTTGCAACACTTCAACTAGATCAAACCAAAGCTTTGACACTCCATCACATCAACACCAACCACGATCTCCACCTTCCAGCAGCCTATATTCTACACCCATCTCCTGCACGCTCGAAACCCAAAACACATTAATATCATGGCGCCACGACCCGAAGAATCCACCCAGCACATTAGCAAGATGCCTCGAATCAGTCGGTAAGTCACACTACCCTCATAGTCGGTTTATCTCCAGCCAGTCCTCCAACACATCCGCAGGGGCTCCTTCGAAACCATGGTCCAAATCCTCGTCGGCCCAGACAAGAAACCTTTCACCATGCACAAAGAACTCCTCTGCAACACGGCGCCATACTTCCGCGCCGCCTTTGAAGGCCACTTCATCGAAGGCAAACAGCAATTGCTCGAGCTGCCCAGTGAGGATCCAGGGACGTTTGAGAGTTTCCAGCTATGGGCCTACACCGGCAGCATTCTCGAAGAAGGCGAAAACACTGCTGGGATCTCTTGGGCGACCCTAGTGGATCTCTACATCTTCGGAGATGCGCACGGAATCTCTGGTCTTCAAAATGCCGTCATCGACCTCATCATCGACAAGCACGATGTCGACAAGAAAACACCTATCGAGGAGATCCGTAAGATCTGGGGGCAAACTTCAGAGGCTTCACCTCTTCGACGTTTGGTGCTAGAGATGAGTGCGTGCAATGGCGCCGTGACAGTATGGTTCATGCGCGGTGATCGGAGCGAATTTAGCAAAGAGTTTTTGTTCGATCTGGCCATGAGGTTGTATGAGCTGAAGCAGGAGACGGAACCCCCTGTCAAAAACTTTCAAACTGTCCGCTTGGACTACCACGTCAGCTCATCGCCGACATCCTCTTCCAGCACGCAGAAATGAGGCTGGACTCATGAGTTTCCGAGAATCGCGATCAGGTTCCAGTCCACGGGGTTTTATTGTGGTATGAAAGCTCTACCGCCACTTCGCCTGCATGTGCCAGTGGCGATGAGCAATTTCGGTCTCTACGTGGTTAGTTGGAATCCAGATAGCAATTCGAGGCACCTCCTGACAAATTTCAACTTGTCAGGCACGGCAGAAGGTTTCTCTTTACCAAGGGTGGCGCTTGGATATGACGTGCAGCGACTTGGAGAGCTTAATTGATGGAAGCCACATATTTCTCATAGCTATCCATCTAATGGCTGACCTCATACAAATCATGGTTACTCTGATGACACGTTCAGGGGCAGAGTATCTCAAGTTACGGTGAGGCGTTGCGTTAGTATGCAGCTAGCTCCCAAATGCTATTGTCTAACTAATCGATCACCCTCTTCCTCACCCTCGCTCTCACTCTCACTATCCTCCTCAGTCTCTTCACTCTCCGTCTCCGTCTCTTCCTCCGTACTCCCCTCCTCACTCCCTTCAGCCTCCTCCTCATCCAACCAATCATCCAAGGACTTATCCTTCATCCCAGACGGAGCCTTCCCCATTCCTTTCTCCTTAACAGCTCTATCCAAGTCCCTCGCAGCTGGCACACTCTTATTCTCTCCATACACCTCGTTTCCACCTACCCCATCCCTCAAACTCGCATCCGGCTCCTCGCCTTCCCCAACCCACTCCGGTAATGGCTCGTAGCCTGCCAAACCGCCAGCACCCGCTGCTTCGACGCCAATTACTAAGCTCGAAGAGCCGATCAGCAAGCCTTTGCGAGTCTCTGACGGTGACGGGGTGTGAGGGACGGGTTTTGGCGCTAGTAAGAGTAAGGAGGCGAGTTGGGTTGATGAAGGATTAGCGAGGAGGGCACGGTAAAGGCGCGCGCGGTCGCGGAGATCGTAGGAGGTGTCATAGCGGGTTAAGTGGAGTATGTAGGTCCAGAGGAGGGGAATAGGGTGATTTTCTTGTTCAGGCGTGGGAGTGGGGGAGCGATCTCTTGAGGGTGGTTGTGGTGATTCTTGCCAGCCGATTTCTGTTGCAATGTCGAGGGGTAGCGAGGGTGGTTCAATCCAATGGTCAGGGGAGGCGTTCGGTGCTGTCTTCTCTGGAGGAGGCTTCGTGCGGTTCAGGTAGTGCAGGTAAACTTTGGCCGCAAGGAGGACAATCTGAAGCTTGGCCGCTTCAGACTCGTCTGCGAAGCCCTTGGCTAGAATCCGGAGGACGTCAGGGGCGATGTTTTCCTCTTCTGGCAGACCGGCAAATTCGCCCACAAGCCAAATGATTGTAGCCCTCGCCTCCGGATTCGAGATCGTGTCTAGGTTCTTGGCAAGTCTGATGACGGTCATGATGTGAGCTTGAGGATTTTGTTGGATGAGATATCGTATTACGGTCAGTGATTCCGCGACAAGGTTGCCATCTTGACTCGAGAGCTGGTTGAGGAGTAGGCGGAGACAACGTGCTGAGGCTGTGCTATTTTTTTGGGCGCATCGCCCGATGGCGCGGACGCTCTCTTGTACGAGTGCTGTGTCTGCAGAACGTGTGAAGTGCTCCAGCTCGCTAAGGATAAGCTCCTTGGTTTGCGTTTCACAGTGAGGAAAGATCAGCGTCAGGATTTCGAATTTTAGGCGTGAGATATCGAGAGTGTCCGTGGCGCGAACGAGGAAATGGCTTGCGTATGTAACGAACGACTGTGGTCTGACTAGACAGACAGCTACGATGTTATACATTGCGACGTGTTGAATATCTTGGGGACCGCGTAACAAGGCCACCAGAGGTCCAATTGCAGAGTCGATGTACTCGGACGTACCAAGGTGAAGGAAGCAGCGCGCTGTAGAGACTATGACGGCGGAGTTTCGACTCGATAGCAGTGGCTTGCAAGCTTTCAGAAACAGCTCTAGATCAGGGTCCAGCACTCGAACTTCTTCTCCTGCGCCGTCTTGCTCTTCATCGCTGGCTTCGTCCTCATAGAAGCCTTTGCTCTTGTTCTTCTTGAGCCTTTTGGTCCGTGCTGGGAAGCACTTGCGGGAGTAGGTCGTCAAAAGTTTGATTGTTGCCAGCTGACCCCACTCGTCCATGTCCATCAGCTTTTTGACCAGTGGTCTATAATGCTTGTGGATAAGGTCTATCCGGTTCGGGCAGACCTCAAGGAATGCCATCACAGCCGGTCCAACCACGAAGTACTGTCTATCTCCAAGCAAAGTCGATAGATACTCCAGCAGCTGAGGTAGCGTATTTGGATCCAGCCTGTAGCATTTAGGGATTGCGAGAGCAGCTGCTTTCCGCACGTAGGGACTCATGTCCCCACAGCCTCTTTTGATAGCTAGAGAGACTATCTGGCTGATTACAGGTACCTTGATTCCTGACATCACTCGCAGAGCCATTGCACGGACTTGAGGGCTTTGGTCGTTCAGCGATTTCTGTATCGTATTAATGGATAGTAGAGCGAGATCCGGTTCGGATTCGGCATAATGTAACAAATAGATATACACGAGTTTTTTGATCTCAACATTCGGACTTGCAACGTTCTTGACCACTGCAGAAAAATAGGCCAGACATGGCTTAGAACGGTACATTTGCTGCTGAGGGCGTCAGTAAGTTCCTATGAGAGGAAAGCGGTACCATCTCATACGCTTATGACCTTTCTGAGGCCTTCTAGAATCTCTCTATCATTACGGCTGTCTAGTAACTTTTTCACTTGAAGAAATGGTAGATCTCTATTCGAAGGGCGAGAATTGAGGGTCCTTGCAGAACCTACAGATTGTGCTGCTTCTAAAGTCATTTCACGAGCTACGGTCTTTGGTCAGCCGGGGCTCTCGGATCTTGTAAGCCAGAGAGCCATACCTGTATCTAGCATGGTAGAAATTCGTGAAATAGACTCCATTCTGGCAATAGATTCCTTAGGTTGGCGGAGCAAATGGGTTCCCTCTAGGCATAATTTATGAACAGCTCGATACTTTGGCCGAATTTTTGCCGGAGATCTTGGCAGTCTAAATTACCATCGCCCTTTGTTGGACTTCTATCAACTGTCCTTCCATAAAGACCAGCAAGCCACGCGCTTGCTGCGATCAAGAAAGTCGGCTCACGAGAATCGAGGTGATGCAACAGCAAGAAGACTTACGATCAAATACTCGGTGACAAGGTGATAGAAAAATGATCGAAGTAGAATTTCTTATGCAACTTTACGATCGTAAAGTTCCCGCTTGCGCATCTATAGAGGCTTAAATTTAGAAGGTTTTAAATGTTTCTGCTTGGTCGCGACGTTCAGAGTTGGACCCGTAGGATTTGCAGGCTCAGGTAGGGATAGCGGTCCTATCCGAATTCAATGTCCATAGAACCTCGCTTCGCAGTGTCAATGCTAAAAGCATCTCATCCAGAGGCAAGATCGAGACTGCACTCTTTGAGGCTGTGACTACTTTTACGGATAGGAAGATGCACGACGGGCTCAAATCTGTGGCTCTGCCACCTCTGCTCTGCTCAGACTTCATCGCCTACGTCTTACGCCACCACCAAGCGCCCACAACCGTTGTCATCTGCTCCTCACGAGAGGCTTTTCTCGACGAGCTTCGAGCCTGCTTCATTGACCATACGGCAGGTCCTTCGCCATCGCAGACCGAAGGGTCCTCGAGACCCTGGCATCCTCTCCTTGTTCCTACTCTCCATCTAATTGCAAAATCTCAATCTGTCAGTCTCGTCTTCGCGCCCACGCTGCCGCACCTCCGAGCTTTCCTTTCAACGTACTCATTCCCTGCCAAGCCAGAATTTTCTCCATCTGCTATGACAAAGCGCGGATCTCAGACTCCGATGCTTGCCATCTGGGGTTTCGCGCGTCTGCATCAATATACTGTCGAGCATTCTGCACAAGGTCTGTCGCGCACCTTAGCTACCGTTGTAGAAGCAACGAGAACAGGAGGGCAGAAACTAGTCCTAGCAGAGCCAAAAGAACGAGATGAGAGAAGAAACGACGAAGACGCCAATGGTGGGGATGAAAGGTTTGAGGATCCGTGGAAGGAGCAAGTACCGCTATTGAGTGGTAGTGTCCGCTTTGGAGGCGAAGAGAGAGCATGGGCTGGAAGGACCATTGAAGTGGGAAGGATCGTAGCGACATGGTGCAATTTTTTGAAACTGGATGATTGAGAGATTTCAAGCTGAGGTATGGCTTGGACAGCAAAGACTGGCAAAGGGAACCGACACAACTTTCAAGGCTTCACCGGGAACAAGACGCGTGCAATGGTAAGCAGTCTGATCTCCGTTGGATCAGACTTGTTAAATCATTTCACCGTCAAGGTACCGACTTCTAATTCAGGTAACGCCACTGGCACCTACCAGGCCTTCCAGTACCAAAGTTCCCGTGGCTCTGGAAAACATGGTACTCACGAAAACCGTCGACAAGCTGCAGGTCCTCCGTGGTTCCGTTTCCGGCTCTCTTTCGATCATAAGCTGCCCAAACCTCTGGAGATGGGTTGCAGGAGCCGAATACCGGACTGCGGCGGTTGCGCTTGCCGTTGTGAAGATAGCGACCTTGGCTGTGTGCTGGCTTGATGGGACAAGCAGGCGACTTGCACGGAGTTCTTGAGTGCTCCCATGCGTCTAGCTTGTCGAGAAATCCTTGTGCCATGGTAGTTCCTGTATAGGAAATTCGTGGGGTAAAGTTGCTTTGAAATGGGTCCATTTCCATTGCCGAGCTGTAATAGGTTTGCGTAAAGTATGAGCAACTCGATGCGCAGGGTTTGATTGATCTAATAGTATGCTATTCTGATTTTCAAGGAATCGTGGTACAGACCTGCGCTTGTACAACCTCGCTCACTTGCCCAAGCAAAATAGTCAATCATCAAACAAAGATTCATGTACGTAATGAAACGAACGAATGGCGACATTCTTAGCACCTGGATTGTTTCGATTTGTTCTTGTTCTCGCCTATTATTCTTTGTTCTTGTTTCAAGGGAGTGAGGCATGGACAAAGGAGTACTGCAGGATTTTGCGTTCGATCATTTGTTGGCTAGAAAGATTTTCCAGTCTTTGTCACGGACTAAGCTCCCATCAATGAAGCTTTGAGCCATGAGCCAAGACTAGGATGAGCAATACCACCACCTTCGCAACCCCAACCCCAACAATCCAAAAAAGATAACCGATAACAATGACCATCTACAGCGGCGCAGAATGCAGCCCCGACAGCCGCGCCGGCAAGCCCGGATTTTGGGTAATTAACATGATATACGGTACAGATTACGCCAAAGTCATCCGTTCGTACTCCCTCAGCCGCAACCTCACCAACAGCGAGCAGCTCGATTTCAGCACCGCGCACCAGAATTCCGGCGCGACGATGGACAAGACTGTCATTGACAACACAGCCAAGTCCTGCAACTATTACGACTACAGTGCCTACGCTAGCAACACTGGCGAGGGTGGTAACCAACCAGGTGCAGGCAATGGGCGGAATGAGGGCTGCTATACGATTGAGAGCCCGCATGTGTTTGAGCAATGTGTTAGTATCAAACTTGTAGATTGTCCTCAGGGTCTACCAGCTTGCGGGGCCGAGATTTCTTCTGATGCAACGAATGGTCAACCAGCACTGGCCAAAGGTAATGGGGCCTCTAGCTTGAGCACTGATACTACAGCTCAGGGTGTGAGTAAATCTCACTATATCCATGGATAGGCGTGGCTTGCCTGATTGGTGTTGGACGATGACGGTGGCTTCATTGGGGTTACATTTGCGAGTGAGGGGGCCCTGTACTGTTTATCTTGTCTTGAGATTTTGGGTTTTGTTTCGGCATTTGGTTTTTTGTGCCTTAGAATTTATTACGGGAAATTTCGCTAGTACTTTTAATGCGTTCAACATCTCTAGTGTGTGTGTGTGTGCATACGCTGTTTGGCAAAATGCTCATAATCTGATGGAAATCATCCCTCGATCAGCGTACACATTGGGGCCATCTCCTCTGTTCCAGGACTTAGCTCCTCTCTCGTTTTGGATCAGCAACAAAGGAGCAAAGATACTTCTGAGTAGTGCCCAAGCTGTGCTTGGTCATGGAACGTTCGTCTGCACAACATCAATATCATCGTACTCATTATGAAGTTCTAGAACAGATCAGTAACTTCTGCCGAAAAGCCGCACGAATCCTCTGAGCTTATCATGCGGAGCTTATTTGCAATCCAATCTGCCCCCTCGCTCGTCAAGATACAGCAGACGAGTTCCCTAATCTCATAGTCTCTAACGAGAGGGTGATATGGAGTCCGCCGTCAAGAGTCGACGCTCCCGATAAACCCTTGGAAACGCATATAGTGTTCACTGCAACAGCTGCTGCCCACAGATCGAACCATCGCCCGGTCACAGTGTTACCATGTTCACTATCCACGACAGCAGAAAATTGGCCTGGTCCTATCGTGCGTTAGCGGTAGTGCCAGTTCTGTGCATTGTGCTGTCTTACCAGACTCGAAAGGAACCATCAAGGTGTATGGTAGGACAACGTTCACACCCGGCTCTCCTTCATAACCGAACCTTGTAAAAGAATAGTCTGTGGGTATCAAGTCAAGCAGATCTTGACCTACCGTGAGAGCCGCCTCTTTCGGCCCAAAGCACGCGACGGCTGGATGGTACCTACTGAGCACTACAACGAGGTTCTTACCGTCACCTTCACGAAAATAAGTAGTCAATTAGGGTTGCCCACACGCCGTTTTGAAGGCTTCAAGTTGGTCTCAGGAAGTGGCAACTCACCTACATCGCTAAGATACCCACCCTGGCCGTTCTGTCTAGGCGCATGTCCTACACATCTGTTGATAATAACATTCGCTGACTGAGAGATGTGCCAGAGCGAGCTGGTATCCCTCACGGCACTGTGTTTCGCGAACACGTCTATTACGCAAAGCCCATCCGCTGATCATACAAGATATAGTAAGTACTTCGTCGGAAAAGCCTTGGCTAGGGAAGATCCACATACAGCTGCTATACCGGCGGGGCACCTGCACATCGGCGTGCTGGCCTGAGCGACCAAATGTAGTCTTTCGGCGGGATCTGTCAGGAGAGATTCGTCGCCATGCTTCTTTGCAGCTAGTGACGGGAGGGTTGTAGCCGAACATTGTGCCATTGCAGAGAGGTACCCATGCCGAAACGTCAGGACTTCCAGCCTTGTTCTCACTCGGGAGAAACGTTGATGCGAAATTCGGGAGGGTAGATAGACTGTTATTGGATATCAAAGAAGCGCCGTTGGAGGAGGTCAATAGTGGATCGACGGGTAGTAGGGCCGCAGGCACAAATGCAGGAAGAAGTAGAAGGAGAAAGATAGTATAGGAAGACATCTTGTTGTTTGCCCATGCAATCAGATGACGAGGTCACTGCAGACTCAGTCACAAAAGACATCGAATGGAAAGATCTCGATAGAACTTATGGTGGCGGAGAACGGCCACGTAGCAGGGCCAGTCAATGCCTGAGCGTAGAGAGGGCGAGCGCCTATCTAGATGCGCATATGCGATTAAATTACCATACAAATGCCCATGGCCTACACCCGCCTAGATGCTAGCATTGTGACGGCATTGCCACAATGCGTGGATGCCTGGGCATGATTTTGTAGGCGTCTCTCCTTGCTCGCGGTAGTTCATGTTGGTCATTGCGATATGTCTCGCATTGAGAAGGGTGCAAGATCTGTCTTTGCATTCTATCTGTGAAGTTTATCGAGTCTAGTGAGCGTTGTCTGTTCACTGTTCACCAAGCTATAGAATTCATGTTGCTATGCCTTTATGTCTCCTAAAATGCTCCCAATTACTTAAGAACCAGCTTCCATGAGCTCGACACCTCTGATCCATTATGCCTCATGCTCACTTTGAAGAGTCTTCTCCTACACTGAGAAAATGAGCGGACACGGTACAGAAGGCCGTCCATTGGGATCTTGTCCGACGATATTTAGCCATTCTTTGTCTACGGCCATAAGCATGCCATTGACGATTAGTTCGCCATCACTAAAGATCGAGCCAGCCAGAGCAGTAATCTTGCCAGCTAGAGTCTCGCGGTATTGCAAAGTGGGGAAGGTGTTCTCGTTTCGCGGGCGCCATTCGACCTCAAACAATTTGTAGAGCGACTGCGCGGACCGTAACACCTTTGCTTCTTTCTGCTGATCCGGGCTCAACTCGTCGAAGTTCTCCGGAAGCTCAATGCGACCAAGCCCTTCAGAGATAGGGCCAGTAGATTCAGTAAGCGCTGGGTGCCCAGCTTGGAGGAAAATAGGACTTAGGTGGACGGGTTTTCAGTCAATAATACCCACTATCTCAATTGGCTTTTCTGGGTTGACGAATATGTTGTTCGTATATAAATCGCCATGCCACATTGTTGAGGGTCGGAACGGTTCTTCCTTTGGTAAGACATGTTCTGCCACTTTCAGGGAGTCAGGTACCCCGACAATTAGGAGGCCGCTGTTCGTTGATATTGTCCGGGACTATATAAAAGACGTTGCGGCCTAGGGAATTCTTAGAGTGTCATAATGCATGCAATCTCGCGGCGCGCTGTGGCGATAGCGTAGTTCTCAGCGGTACGCCCTTGGAGCAGGCCTGTCAGCGAGTTGTTATACAAGGTCCTCGATCCACTTGGACAATTCCACGGCCCTCATCGAAGAATATTCGATTGTTTGTGGGGCCTATGGCGAATTAAGAGCATCGCATCTCCGTCCCATCTTCATTCACGCACAGTATCTCATTGCCAGCAACCTTCGGAGTATCCTCCGGGTAGTATAAACTTCCAACTACGTAAACCTGGTTGAAGCGAATGACTTCTCGAACCCAACCAGTTGCTTCACAATCTCATAATTCTGTCGGCCTGTGATATCTTCCCATAAATAATGGAGCTCGATCCCAGGCACCTTTTCCATGATTAGGTACTCGGCGTTAACTGGGTTCCCTTCCCGTCGGAAGCTCCATGCGAGTACTTTAGGAGCCGGTATTTTCAGAACGTTTCTTACCAGTGAGCATTTTGTTGGCCACAGTTGCTGAGCAGAGTAAGGAAGATTTACGTACAAATTCCATTGTGGCAACCTTACTGGAGGTGGTGAGGTAGGGATGACCAGCATCAGATTTTAGAGCCTGTACAGTGAGTTCATTCCCATCGTTCATAGTCAGAAGGAAGGTATTATTGAAGTTGCCTTCCGGAAGCTTCTTGATCTCAACGCATAATAAGACTCCTAGTCCAGCACCAATCTGTGCAAGTTCTGCCATATTAAATTGAGTATAACGACGAGAGAGTTTTGCTGGTTCATCGCAGAGCCATCGTCCAAATGTACATCGATAGAAGGACTCCTCATCGCCACCTACAAAAAATGATAAGCTGTTCTCTTAATGCTTGAATTAGCTTCTACTGACCTTAAATTTGTGGCTCGTTCGATCCCATCGAAGGCTGAGCAGAGTACAAGTCGCGGCACTGGCTCATCAATTGACAGTACTTTATCGAGGCCGCCCTTGTGCGGTATTGAAAGGGCGTTTGCCAAGCAGGACTGCTTAGACGTTGATATACTGCGCGCTTGACTGAATAGAACGTGTAGGACAGACGTCATGTCCAGTGATAGGACATGTTTGTTTTTCCAACGAGTTGGAAGGAAAAGGCCCTGTGCCCGCTTCGGCCGACGCGGGCACCCACGGCACCCTAACTCAACATGGAATACTGCACGTGACCTCGCTGCCAAGACATGACTGAACATCATTAGGGGAATACACGCCCGTAGCTATGAAGGACAAGGATGAACTACGATATTCTGATCTTCAATATCGCTGTCTTCATCGCGGCTGTTTTCCTCCTGGACTATGGCGCAGATAAATTCATTGACCACACTGCAATCGTGGCATCGCGGCTTGGCGTCTCCCAAACACTTGTTGCCTTACTGACGGCAGGCGCAGAATGGGAAGAGGTACGTTTCTTCTACACTAGCGTGAAGTCATGTGTTCATTGTGTACCAGCTCGCGGTTGTGATCGCAGCGGTAGCACAACATCAATCCCCGCTTGCGCTCGGGAACATCATTGGATCCGTCATATCTAACGTTCTTGCTGCCTTCTCCTTAGGTCTGCTGTTCCAGCCTGGCCACGTCAAATTCGACGGGAGCTCCAAGGTTTACGTTACCTTATTATTAGTACTTGCTCTTCCAGTCACTATACTCGGATATTTCGGCAAAGGAGGGGTCGTTTTCGGTAGTATCCTTATTGTGGCCTTCGGACTCTATGTGGTCTCAATTGGTGTCGCTATAATCAAAGGCGTACTCGCACCGCCGGAGGCCGAGGATTCTTCGGATGACGACAGGGACATTGACAGCAACAGCAACAGTCGTGGCCCATCACCTATGAGGCATGAGGGAAATGGAGAAGATATTTCAAATGAGAATGGTGTTTCGGTAGCGGACATCAGTCCCTCCACACCGCCTTCTAGAGCTCTGAGACGCCACCATCGCCGCCTGCGAACCCATCTCTTCCAGCTCATTCTCGGTTTCCTGGCTCTCTCACTCTCAGGCTATATATTATCTCACTCCGCCACGTCGATCGCCTCAGAGCTAAACATTTCGGGAACGGTTTATGGCATAACAATCCTAGCTTTCGCCACGACACTGCCAGAAAAGTTTATAGCCGTCATTGGAGCTTCAAGAGGGCATAGCGGTATTGTAGTAGCGAATACCGCTGGCAGCAACATCTTTTTACTAACGCTGTGTCTTGGAGTAGTCTACGTGAATAGTAACGAAGCAGGAACAATAACCCTTTTCGAGCTGGCGGTGGCTTTGGCATCTATTGTGGCGTTTGTGGTGAATGTGTTCTTTGGTGCAAGGAGGTGGATGGGAGTGGTACTTGTGTTGGGATATATTGCATTCTTTGTGCTGGAGTTCACAGTCTTTCGCAGATAGATGGATTAGTGTGAGTGCCTTCACTAGATCTTCGTCTGTGAAATCCTACCCAAAGAGCTCCACATGGTGATTCAATTTCATTTTCTGCTCAGACAAGCTTGCAAGCGATTGACAAGGAAATTTGACGTATATACATCGATCTTTTCAAACCCGCTATTTGACCACTAACAGCCGGAGACATCTTCCCGTGACCATGAGAAAAACTGAGATGGCAGGGTACAGTCTTAAAGCTACAAAGGTGAGCCAATACATATTTGGCACCAAAGGTAGGCTTCAGATAAGTTCAACAGATACTTCGTACAGTGTCCTGTTCCTCTCCTTTGGCGTTGCCGTCTTCATCGGTTTCGAAGATTCGCCTGGCTTCAGCCGCGGCTTTATCCTCGTTGTCCTCAAGCGTCCCGCCCCTAGAAGTTCAATAGTCCAGAGACCTCAATGCCTCTCGGTGCCACAGTCTGTTCATGACTCGCAGCCTGATCAGTATTCTGTATAGATATTAGGTCTCAATTAACTTGCCTAGAGCTTTAGAAAGTTAGATGATAAAAGGATTACTCCGTAGGATAGATTAGAATAGGACACGTAGGGGTATCTATACTACAACATAAACCTCGTATTAGTATAGAATATCGGATCTATAATTGACCGAGTAGCTTTCTCCGGGGCCGCCTTGGGGCCCTTATTGAATTCTATTCTTAACATGGCGTGACAATATATAATACATGTAGAAGTGTGCCGAAGAGTCCAGTTTTGGCACGGCCCTGTCATCGATTATAATCGGTCCGTCCCTGCGAATAAATACGGCATGAAATAAATCAAGGCGGTTTTTGTCACAAGCTCCATAACACGCCACGTCAACATGCGCCCTATAAAGCTCGATGTTGCTGAGCAAGTGAGGCACACGCATGAGAATACATGTGTTCGATGCCCTAAACCAGTGCATATCTCGTCTGATCGCTGCCGGAAGATCGGCGACCCGAAGATTAGTATTTAACCTGTTCGAGCTAAGATCAGCCGTTTTGGTGCATAGCTGTCATCAAGGCGCCGTCTTCAGCCCTGCGCTTTAGAACGCGTCACCGGATCCTACCCTGCGTAGATGTTACAAATTATCACTTCCATTTGAATCACCTAAATGTCCTACTACCCTCCTACTTTCATCCATCATCTTCCCTCTCGCTGCTCCCGAACATGAATCTATCCGCTCTCCTAAAAGCATCCTATGCCTACGGCGGCCCCTACAAGCTCCTCCTCCTTAACCTCCGCGGCGGCCAATTCATAGGCGCTATCCTTGCTCTCTCCTGCTACGCATGGCTCATGTCCGTGCTTTCCTCGCACCACCTCGCCATCGCCTCCAGCAACAAAGCCATCGTTGGCCTCGGAACCTACCTCTCCATCTACATCTTAGCGTCCATACCGGCGACCTGGCTGTACTTCAAGAAGGCCTGGTTCCGATGGGCGAGCATGAGCGGGGATGTGCTCGGAGTGGCGGGGAGCATTGCGGTTGCGGTACTCACGAGGGGATCGACGAGTACTTGCAAAGGGCTGTTCACGGCCGGAGAGGAAGTGCAGGTGGGAGCAAGTAATATGCAGCAGGCATGCAAGTTGCAGAAGGTTGTGTTTGCGACGGGGATCTGTAATTCGTGAGTCTTCCGTTGCCTTTTGGATTCCTTGATTCCAGTTCTGTTGAGTAACTCTGTGAGACGGATCCTGAAAGCTGATGGTTGATGGTAGGTTGATGTTCTTGGTTACTTTTCTGCTCTATGCCACTCTGAGGAATGGATTGGCCAACAAAGGGGCTAGCAAGGGGACAGAGGAGAGAACAAGCGTGGAAAATGGCGACGTTGAAAAATTATCAGAAATGGGAGACGTGGATCGAAGTAGAAGAACAAGAAGGTAGACATTTGTTTGACTTGTTTGGACGAGACATTCTCGTCTTAAAAGGCTTGATAGCGCGAGAGTGTGAGGGGTCTTTCGCTGGTTTTCCGTAGCCATCGATAATCGCTGAGTAATGTGTTAGTCGCGCATCTATGACATCTATAAGGACTGAGCAACATTACTCCTATGCACTTTGTTATTGATGGGATTATCCTGGTACGCCGTCGTCCGATGCAAGCTCGAAGTCTGCTTTGAACACCAATGCTGCGGAAGTTGCTGACGAGGATTTGGTCAAGTTGGGTTGGGGAGACATAACCAATGCACATGGAGCCAACTTAGCGCTCATAATATCGTAGAACGTGCGACAATTTCATCGCTTGACGAGTGAGGCCGGCCTAGAATTACCGTATGGCTACATCGAATTGTGCTGCCATGTCCTTATGTCTCCTACATCCATACAAAATAATTTTATTGGATGTGGATCGAAGCACCAGCGTCTCGACTCATTTATACTACTTTACCAAATCAACTTGATCTATTCTATACCAAGCCGGGGACAATGTCGCTCCTGGCACTCGACAACCTCGACGCGTTCTACTCTTACACGCGGGTGCGTTCTTTACAGCATAAGACCCAATGCTGCTCCAATTTGGCACCCAGGGCGAGCGTCACGGGCAGCTTCCGCTGGCCTTGCTCTCCACTCTAGTCTCAATGCGTTACATGTACGATGAGAGCATTGAAGTGATCAAGGAAAGAACTGGCATCAAGGCCATCACGGCCCAGATCATCTACGAATGGGCCGAAGATAACGCAGCGGGCGACAATGTTGTAGACGTCCTTCTGAATCGAGGAAGGCTAAAAGGCGCTGTCTGGAGGTAAGCTTGCTAAAGATCGAAGTACTCGCATAGCTGAAACGCAACCTCTATCCTTTCCGTTCCTCGGATTACCGCAAGAGGTACGAGATCAGATTTACAGACTCGTCCTCGGTAATCAATCCATAGACTGTTCGAGCAAGGGAAATACCACGCTGCTTGTTCAATGCGCCAAATGGTTTGCCGTTGTTCCCCACCCTTCCCTCCAGTAGCCAGAAAGGAGAAGCTGGAGTTGGGTCTTTTACGCGTTTGCAAGCGAACTAACACCGAGTCAAGACTGTTACCGTACATGACGGATACTTTCTTCGATTTCGAGACCGCCAATCGAACAGAAGCTCACACCTGAGCTTTTTCCTGATCAGATCAGCGCCTTCTGTGCTCTCCACTTCCACGTTTTGCTCACTTGTCACAAAGACGCCTTTGCATGGGACCCTGCGATTCACAGCTCAAAGCTTGTACCTAATCCACGCTACGACGAAGACTTTGGCCTGAACGCCGCCAAAGGCTGAACATGCAGACACTACAAATATGCGTGGCGCAAAGGTTCAACGAATTAGAAGATTACCGATCTTTTCATGATGAATACCCCAATTCCTGGGCCGCCGCATCTCTTCGCCTCCAACGGTGTCCCCTCCGAAGTGTAACGGTCATTATGACCGATGAGAACTTTGGGCAATACGCCGATGAGTGGGATAACGTCGTGGACGACAGCGAAGCGTGGCAGCGCTTAGAAAAGCAATATCGACTTACAGATGCTGAGAAGCGGTCCTACTGTTCGAGATTGTCAGAAAAAGTGCTTGGCCCGCCTGAGTCGACATCGCATCTCAATGACAAGATTGATATCAGGGTAGTGTGGAGGATGGATAGAGAGATAGGCCCTGGCTGGAGTTTCCGATACCTCAAATGCGGGTTGAGACGATCTATCACTATTCAACACCACCGAAACTATTGGGGAAGACATGAGACAACCAGCGGTTCTGTCTGCGTTTGCAACGGGGTAGAGAGCATGACGACACTCACATCGCTACTCAGTTGCATGCACTGATTTCTTTGCTTTAATCAGATCGGCCTCGATATCTATTAAGGAATGCTCTGTCGCCCAAATCATTGATTCAGCGCCTAACAAACCAAGCTTCGTAGGAGCCAAGGCGAGAGCGTCAAGACAGCCAGTGCTGCTAGTTGCGTCGTTCCCTCTAACATGTCACCTCTTCATAGCAGTCTAACTCACGCCGGACGTGTTTACAAGAAACCGTTTCTCCCACATTCGCTCTCCACTTCTATGTTGTTTTCTGGCTACACTATTCTTGGTGAGTCGACCTCCCACAAGCAAATCTGCTTTCATAGCTATCCCTTTCACTCATTTTCCTAGAGTATAATTCGGAGTTCGAAGGGGTTGAGGCCTTCACATCTGCATTGTTTTGTACCTTGGGTATCTACAAACGCCTATGCTCTGATTAAGCCGAGTTCCCAACTTAAGGAACAAGAAATCTATCGAATTGCAGTAGCGATGAGAGAACAGTGTGGAGTCAATGCTAAACAGTGAGTAAGGTCAGACGCCTTGAGGCGAGCAATACAACAGCCGCAGCGGTAGCAAAAAGGTCAGAGCATGAATGCAGCAGCCTCGGTAAGCCTTAAATCGATTCTAGATATATAGTGTAGAGATCTATAAATTTTAGTTGACACCGGTACAACAGTCCCAATCATGAATTTTTAGGTATAGTATTGCTATTAAGACCATTCTCCCAAGGTAAGCCTCGACAAGGACCATGCAGGGGAAAGGTTCTGGAGCAGATCAGCAGCATCTGCCGGGATTGCCGGATTTTTATGCGGGAGCCATGCTGTGTTTGCAAATAGACTCAACGCTTGACCGAATCCAGAAATTCCACGTCGTCTGTATGTAGTTAGAATCATACGCCACGTTCGATCTGAACAATGTAGTTTAAATCCCCGACTTCAACAATGACAATGTCGCGAATTGTCTATGCACTGTCAGAAGTCGTTGGCTGCGTCGGAGCACAATGGAACAGCTCTAGTCTGATATAAAGAGTCTTGTGGACTGTATTGCACGAAGAATCTACTGTCAAAGGACGCGAATATAAACGTTGATGGCTCAACTCTATCTACAAACCAACCAGTCGTGGACCAACGGCAAGGCTAAACATCGATAGCAGCTGATATTCATTACGGCACATGCCATAGGAAGGCTGGCCTAAGATGACGACCTTTGTTCTCGCCATTTTGCAATATGTAAACCTTTACATATTTTTGGGCAACATGACGCCATTGCCGTCAAAAACTGTATTGCTTTGTTAGAGTAGCAGCCGTTCGCGTCTTATCAACACCGCAGCTCGTTCTCGTCTTTACTCACCTCTCCTCCCTATAGCATCACCTTGGGCGCTCTCACGCCCACCCCGTCACAATGAACACCTCCCAGCCCACTCCGACCTTCGACCATAGCCTCCGCGCCCTCCTCCGCCGTCTTCCCAAAACCGCTCGCGGGCATACCGTAGCAGTAATAGGCGAATTCATCGGCACCATCTCCTTCCTCTTCTTCGCGTTCGCAGGAACTCAGGTCGCCAACATTTCCTCGAATACCAATACAGGAACGATGGTAGTGACGACCGTCCAGCAGAAAAACCCGTCGCAGCTGCTTTATATATCCCTGGCGTTCGGGTTTTCGCTGGCTGTGAATGCTTGGGTGTTTTTTAGGATTAGTGGGGGCTTGTTTAATCCTGCTGTGAGTGGATATACTGCAGCCAGCTTGTTCGCTGGCATAATCGTTGCCCCTTACCTAGATCTGTGACTGACTCGATACGCCACCAAATAGGTAACAATAGGCATGATCCTCATCGGCGCCATAACCTGGGTCCGCGGGGTCCTCCTCTTCGTAATCCAAATCGTGGGGGGGATAGTCGCAGCCTACATCGTCCAAGCACTCTTCCAAGGCGATCTCGCAGTCAGCACGACTCTCGGAGGAGGAACTACCATCGCTCAAGGTGTGATTATAGAGATGATACTTACGGCGCAGCTGGTATTCACGATCTTTATGCTGGCGGCGGAGAAGCATGCGGGAAATTTTATTGCGCCGGTGGGGATTGGATTGAGCTTGTTTATCGCTGAATTAACCGGTGCCCAATCCCTTTCCAAGTCAGACATTGGAAAGAGAGGAGGGCTACAACTAATGGTATTGCACAGGTGTCTTCTGGACGGGCGGCTCAGTAAACCCAGCACGCTCATTCGGCCCCGCAGTCGCTGTACACTACTTCCACTCCACGCACTGGATTTACTGGGTCGGTCCCATCGCCGGCTCCCTCTTCGCAGTCCTCATCTACAAGCTGGTCAAGTCGCTGGAATATGAGAGTGCGAATCCGGATCCGGAATTGGGGCCTGCGGCGCCGAGTATACCGGAGTCAAAGAAGGTGAAGGAGGAGGTTAAGGTGGAGAAGCTGGTAGATGGTGATGGGGCTGCAATGCACTTGCCTAGTCATCAGCTTGCGAATCATGGGGTTTGAATGTTTGGGGACGAGGGCGTTGGAGGGGAAGGGGAGGGAAAGGTACAACTAGGGAGGGACATAACGTAATGTTTAATACTTCATGTACATACAGAATACCGTCGGCCGCGCTGCTGCCGCCGAACAAGACTCTTGTTAATCTTGGAAAAGTACTTTATTTACTCAGGGTTAGTCAATATAAACCTTAATCCGAGATAGGCATGAAGCATGAAACTCATTAAACCCAGCACCTGTACCACAAATCATCAGAGCCTTCAAAGCATCATCAGAAAATGAACATTAGTACCTTCCCGTGGCTTCCCAAAGTACTCGGACTTGCATCTCAAGCAGCTTAAGCGACCGCGTTTACTCGTTGGGACCGAAGGCCAGGCAGAGAAGATTTGATGATATTGGCTCTCTCAACACCCAGATCCGTCCCGTTTTAGTGAGTTCATGGCTCTTCAACTTAATCAGGTGTGATACGCTACGTCTATATTCCATGGAGACACTTTAGAGTAGTGCGTGCAGGTGGTGAATTTTTTTTTCAGCTCCTCGTCCTGGGTGGTATGTGATGAGTGATACTTGCTGGCTTGCCACGGCTCATCTGGCAACTGTGGGGCTTTATTTGACAAGCATCAGGCCTTGAACAAAATGTGGTGCTGGCTTTCAAGGCCTATCTTGACGGAGGTCGACTTGATCATTAATTCATCTCATCGAGGTATAATTGTTCGTCTGGCTGATAGAACCTGTTTGACCCCACCGAGGGGTCGGTCAGTCGGAACGTGGCACACCAAATGGGGCCCAGCCTTATAACACCGCAGATTTCACCCCTTGTCCTCTTCAATAACACCTTCTACACAGCCTTTAGAGGACTGTTCAGAGCGTAGAGGCTTGTTAACTAGATCCTAAATATTTATGGGGCCCTTAATGTCTATGCAAAGGGTAAAATCTGTGGTGTTACAAGGCTGGGCCCCATTTGGTGTGCCACGTTCCGACTGACCGACCGTCGTACAAGGAGTATCACCGTCGTAGTTTTTACTATTACTGTAACAACGCGCTGGAACACGACAACTATTTCGGAGCCCGAGAATTTCAGGACTTTTGACGGAAGGAAGGTTACACACATACATGAGGCTGCAGATGGAAGAGTCAGCTTGGGTGGCAATGTCGGTCTGACCGCCAAGAATTATCACGTGCAGCCTTCAGCCGTTGGCCGCTGTTTCCGCACGCTATTACCCCCATTTTACGTCAAATGTATGCAAAGCCAAATTCATCTTCTCACGAGTGTTCCAAGGATTGGCTAATAATGGATCCCATGATGTTGCAAAGCCTGCAAGGCCAAAGTGATGCCATTCGTGGTAAGAATTTTGCAGCGGGGGATATAATACCAGATTGAACGCTGCACTCAACAGAGATCTTTGCCAGTCAAGAGAGCATCTAAGCATTGAGTCGTTTTCAAGACATCGATCTACACACACAACAACAGCGAAATGCCAACGAGCATCAATAGTCTCCCCTACGAGATTCTCTCGGCTATCTTAGAGCAAGCCGCAGAGCTGAACATCCAGCAAGGTCCTCAATACACCTACGGCCTCAGCCAGGCCCCAGAACCATTGCAAGATGCACGAATGCAGCGTGTCGTCAGAGGCCAACACTTGCCAGATACATTGAAATGGAAGGCCACCGAGTCGATTCGCCAGGTCCGTCGACAATGGCATGACTGGGCCTCAGAATTCGCTTTGGAAAACCTCTACATCACCCGTTGGAGGGGCAGTGAAAGGTAAACATACATCTGAAAGGACTGCTCCGGCTTGGTGTATTGACATTTGTGCCAGATGGATGCAGTCACGAACTCTTAACGTCGTTGAGTCCAACCCCTCAAGCATTGCGGTCTACCGTGACCCATACCACTCCCTGAGGAAGACATCACAACTCTTCGAGAACAACCCGAAGTTTGCATCTTGCGTGCGGAGGATCGTATTCGATGGGTATTATGGAGCGGCAACAAACGCTATGATCTTCGACATCCTCCGCCGTTGCAACAACATCGTCTACCTGACTGTCCCCTGGACTGCACTGAGATATGGAGACGAAGACGATTGGTCAAGACTGCTTGGACGCAATGAAGAGAGGCGGAGTATTGCATCTCTGGAGCTTCTCGCCGTCGATCTCAAACAATCTCAAATGGACAACGCGGCCAACCAGGTGGACAAGAAACCACTCATCTCTACCAAGCTCGACTTCAGCGGCCTCAAACGCTTGAAAATCTTTGGCAATTCCAACTTCATGCCACTGACCGATGAAGACCTTGTTGCTATCTCTCATACCGCGGTGAACCTCCGCGAGATTCACGTTACCGGCACAGCGTCAGTGACCATTGACGGCATTGGAGCTCTAGCCGACTCTTCAGACGCAACGCTGGAGATACTGGAGCATTCCCCTCTTTCTGCTGATGGCTTCGCGCACCCCGACCCAACTTCCTTACTTGGCCGCAAAGAGCACCTGTGCCCCAAAGTCTTGAGCTGCCCGCGCCTGCGGAACCTGTCCCTCTCGTTGCCTTCACTATGTGAGAAGCTCTTCTCCGATCCCACCGTCAACTGGACCGGCGAAATACAGATCCGCACAACTACCGTCTGCGGCCGTCATTCTCTCTCCCTCAAGTTCACGTCAGAAGCACAAGCTCAGTTCTGGCGCATACTCGACCAAGCGCGGTGGCTCATGTCGTCGCGAGAAAGAGATGGAGTGGAGCTTCACATCGAGATCTTTGTCGAAAATTTGATTTTCGAGCCTCGAAAGTCTTTGGTACACGGAAACTTCGATATGGCGGAAGTGCTTTCGAATGGAACGTGGCCGGCTAAGAGATTGCAGTCGAGCAAAGGCCCTTATGGACAAACGGGACTTTATGGCAAGGTCGAAGGGCCGTACGAATGTGTGTCGGAGCGAACTTTCAGAGAAGGTTTGGAGCGACATTACATTTCTATCTGAAAGCTTCACCTTCCCGTTGGGGTTTCTTCGAGCCTTCCCAGTCTCACATCTCAAAGTTTCAGGAAGCTAGATCTTAGTTCCACCTTTGTGGTATTTTCCAGGTCACTTTGCTCGTTGTCATTACCTTCAAGTAAGGTGGCGGTTCCATATTACTTCCCCTCTGCTTGCCAACCTTTTGTGCGCATGATGAAATGTCGAAGCTCTATGTCTTATCATGTCTCCTTAACACTCAAGTCTTCGACTTGTTTGCGCCATTGCTATCATCGCATCGAAAATCTATAATCTAGATATAGCTGAGACGACGCGGAAAGCTGGTGCTGCTGCTACATCTCCGTTTGCACAGATACAGATCAGATGTATACATGAAACCGGCGATCGGCATGTTTGTTGACACGCATCAGTGGCATCTCCCTTGACTTCCTGTGATCAAGTACAATAGTATCTTTCTGAATATCAATAGCTTGCAGCCCACTTGCTTCGATGACCATAACCCTGAATCACTCAAACCCATTACTGGTGCTAAGATGTCAGACTCGCCTTTGCGTTTCACTGCCCTCCTTGCCCACATATCTGCATCTAATCTCGGCGACCCTTCCACCTCGCCCCAGCCACCACCACCATCTCCCCACAACCCAACACCAGATCCAGACTCATCGCCATAGCCTGCTGCATGTGGTGCCTAGAAAGGCGACAAGACCTCGGACAGAACGACGGCCACGACTAGGAAACCGCCCCAAAGGAAGAATCAGACTATTCTTCTCAGAGCATGGCGAGGTCCCACAGAATCACCCTCCAGACAGTCCCTGGACTGCTTCATCTGAAACTTTCGCTGCGAGATTGGAGGAGAGGCGTGGGTTTAGGACGAGGTTTGAGGCTCTTGATTGGGTGAGTTGTGGATATTTCCTTTGTGATGAGGATTAAGGCTGATAGGGGTCTAGTTGAGGCATTATAGGTGGACGAAGCTGGTGCTTGATGGGGTTGGGCGAAGTGAGAGGGAGAGGGAGAGGGAGGTTAGTAGGGTGATGAGACGGGAGAGGGATAGGAGAAATCAGGAGCTTGGCAATAAGCAAAACTGGAACGGGAAGGGGAAGGCCAATGGGGACAAGGATGGTGGTGAGTTGGATTTCTAGGTTCCTTTTTGTACGAAGGGGGTGTGAGCGAGGCATGGGAAGCAGAATAATGCACTAGGGCAAGGCCCGAGTCTGAGCCATTCGGGAAGAGCGCGGTAGGGTGAGAAGGGTTTTTTATAAAGTGCAAGGGCGGCGGATCATGTTGAAATCTAAGATCTGTGATGGCGCAAGTTCTAGAAAGGTGCGTGAACTTTGTGCAAAAGAGTATATTGTGAGTACTTGTACGCAGGATCAAGTGTTTCCTTCGCGGTATTTGGTACCTACTGAAGTGGTACAATTTTCATATCGCAGAAACCTACGGTCTCAGTCTATTGGCTGTGAATACTGACTATGCGAGGGTGAAAAATGTAGGAACAATGGCTCAATTGAGTTGAGGTCTACAATGGATTGACCGACTGAACAACTACAATGACTGTCCCAAGGACGCCACTGATTTTACCAGGATTTTTGACTCGGCTAAAGGTGTCAAGGTCACTAAATTTTTACATAGGTCATACGGTATACCCTCGAATTCCAACACTTGCAGAGACGTAGGCTGGTAGAATGTATAATACGCCTCTGAGGAGGTGCTGCCAAGGATGATTTCGCGCAATTGAAAAATACAATTGGCTAAAGTCGTGCATAGGCCATTGGGCTACCATTGGTCCATCCTCTATCGCCCACATCAGCACCTGCATATAGCTACGCTGAATGAGGAAGCTGGCCCAGCTCTCATGCAAGATACTCACCCTCAGTAAGCCACAATAAGCTATAAGCAGATACATGGACTTCGACACCGTTGCAGCTCCAACGGTGCCTCCAAATTAGTGACATTCATTGCATGGTCACACAACATAGACCCAAATACTTTCTAGTCTACAAAAATAGCCTCCATATAAAGCTTGTACAATCTTCCAGCCTCATCAACCATGAAACCAAACCCCGAAAAGCCGCCACCCTTAGACTCAAAGCAAGACCCAGAAATCCTCCCCGGCACCATAGCAGACCTCCCCATCAACGCCTCCGGCCACCACCAAGAACTCGACCGCAACTTCAACCTCCTCAGCATCTGCGGCGTTGCCATCACAACCGGAAACACTTGGGTAGCACTCGGCGGCACCGTCACAGTAGCAATCTACAATGGAGGTGCACCAGGCGTTCTCTACGAATTCATCGCCGTGTCCTTCTTCTACTGGCTCGTTGCCGCTTCGATAGCGGAACTTGCATCCGCAATGCCTTCGTCTGGGGGCGTGTATCATTGGGCTTCCATCACAGCCGGTCGTTATGGAAGGGTTTGTGGGTGGTTTGCGGGATATTGGAATTTTCTGGCTTGGATTTTTGGATTGGCGGCTACGGCGCAGATTTGTGGGCTGCAGGTTGTGTCGATGTATGCGGTCTTCCATGAGGGGTTTGTGACGCAGAGATGGCATGTTTTTGTGGCGTATTTGATTACGATTTGGGTATGCTGCTTTTTGGTGCTGTTTGCTAATAAAGCTATGCCATTGTCTGAGACTGTAGGGGGATTCTTGATTATTGCTGGGGTTCTTGTGACGGTTGTTGTGTGCGCGAGTATGCCGCCTGTGCATGCAACCAACGCGTTTGTGTGGACTGAGTGGCAGAATTCGACGGGGTATGAGAGTAATGGCTTTGTGTTTACGCTCGGCATGTTGAATGGAGCTTATTCGGTTGGGACCCCGGATGTGGTCTCTCATCTCGCCGAAGAGATTCCCAGGTACAGAATTGAGCTCCGTGTGGTGTTGCTGGCAAGGAGTCTTGCTGACTCGCGAACAGACCGAGCAAGAACATCCCCAAAGCTATGCTCGCTCAATTCACGATAGGCTTTGCCACAGGCTTGGCCTATCTCATCGCTCTGCTCTACGGCATACACGATCTTTCTAACATCCTGGAGAGTCCCTACCTCTTCCCGCTTGCATCAATCTACCATCAGGCCACAAATTCCTCAGGCGGGTCCGCGGGATTACTCATTCTTTCTTTCCTACCCAACTTCATCGCATGTCTAGGTTGCTACCTGACCTCCAGCCGAGTCATCTGGACGCTGGCTCGTGACAATGCTACACCTTTTAGCGAAGTGCTAGCTCGCGTCAATGTCAAACAACGCAATCCTTTCAATGCGATTCTTTGCTGCGGTATTATTTCGACGGTCCTTGGCTGTATATATCTCGGTTCTTCAACCGCCTTCAGCGCCTTTGTGGGGTCTTTTACCGTGTTATCAAGTCTCTCGTATCTCGCAGCAATCCTGCCTCACCTTTTGAGCAAAAGAGCCGGTATCGAGCCTGGCTGGTTCTGGATGAGAGGAGCTAGTGGCTTCGTTCTTAATGCTGTGGCGTGCGTGTATATTATCGCGTTCGTTGTGATTTTCTGCTTTCCTTTCTCGCTGCCGGTGTCCGCCGCAACGATGAACTACGCAAGCCTTCTGACTGGTGGATTGAGCTTGTTTGTGGCAGCTTTCTGGTTTTGGCGGAAAGGAGAATATAGTGGACCTACGTATGTAGCACTGAATGCTGAGGTTCTGGCTGCAGATGCGATATGAGAAGATATGCAAGACTTTTATACCGCTTTAAAACAACTCTTCCTTGAGACAGCGTAGATACTCCCAATGTAGCATGATGCAAGAGCCAATCGTAGTCCCCACAGAAATAACCTACACAGCAGCGAACTCAGTACATCTCCTCATCAGCCGACTTTCCCCTTCAATCGCAGAGAAAAGAACCATGAACGTACGCTGGAGTAGCTCGCAGGCGGACTTCTCACAAAGTAGAACACGAAAATCGACAAAGGCGGCAGTGGGGCTGAAAGCAGCGTGCTGACGGTTCGTGTGAAGCGGTGGATGGACGAGTCGCCCCAGTGTTTGTGGTAGAAGTTTTCCTGGAGATCTCGGGTCGATTTCGGGTGGATTTCGGTGGGTGCGTAGAAATACAACATCGCCTTTCTCCAATCAAGATACCTCAATCAGCATAAATCTCGCGCGAAAATAGTCTATTATAGACTTCGAAAGTAGAAGGTTATCTACAACTTTCTCAGCGAGTATATAAGCTCAAATGTCTTAAGTACTAAGTTAGTGAGGCTGGAAGTTAGAGATCTTGTATTTTTTCGCTGAACTTTATTAGAGATTCGATGTTGGACCCGCAAGATTATTGGGCTTTGATAGGGATAGCGGTCTTACTCTAGTAGGGAGCCCTTGATATGGAGCGACTTTTTCTTTTGGATCTGACCTGCCTAATAAAGCCTTGGATCGGTCTGCCACCCGAAACCGACTCCCCGCACATCCAGCCAGAGAGGCTGCAGTTTGGGGGAAGTCCATGTCTATTTGGTGGGGGACAGGCCACGGCAATGTTTGAATAATCGGGACGGCGATGGGTCAATCCTTAGGGGCAAGGAGTACTCGTACGCGCTGGACGCGACAGATGGAGCATGCTTGTTACATAGGCCGTCATCTACATGGGAGACGTCTTATAGTATACACCCTAGCTATATAACGGAGAGAACCGAAATTCCGGGTGACGAGCCTGGCAATAATATGTGGATGATCACTCGCCTGGATGTCCGCTGGACTTATAACTACCGACTAGAAGTTTGCAAATTCGCTGCGGTTGTAAGCTTCAAGGATTGGTTCTACATCTTTGGAGAATTTTCTGGGCGGGCGTTTGATAACTTCGACATTACTATATCGTGCTTCGACTTGATAAACATTATGCCCATTCTGCTAGCGGTCCCTGACTATTCATAGAATCCTGGGTATGTCGATTTAGAGATTGCATTTATGAAGCCGTCGACGACTATGGAGATCAGCACCTTCACCCTGACATACTCCATTATGGCCATATAAAAAACTACCCGTGCTCGAGACTTTGTCTTTTTTGGGGGTGTGAGGGGATGCGGTCCGCAGTCGGGAAAACCAACATCCAGCGCTAGGATGGAAGCAAGTAGCTGCGGAGGCTTCCCTCCACCACCAAGGCATCGTCATACCATGGTTGACGATGGGACTAATTTGTACCTGTGTGTATATTCCGTCTAGCGATGAAGCTTTCAGCTGATTGTACGTAGATTCGAAGGTACAGGCGACCAAACGACATTCGACGATGTTTGGATGTGGTAACGCGATGAAAACACTTGGAACAGGCTCGAGGCAGCCGACGACTCACCCAAAGGACGGTTTAATCACGGCGCTGTTTTAATCGATGGATTTATCTACGTTCTTGGTGGCCAGACACATTTACTTTATCCCGCTTGGCGACCTCGCGGCCTTTCATATTGAGACTCGTAATTGGTTCCTGTTTCCACCTTCTTTGCCGAGTCCGTGGCCGCGATACGAACACACAATGGTTGCCAATTCCGACAGAATACTGAATAATGGTGGCCTGTTGTCCGATGCTAGGGGACATCCAAAGGATGACAATTCGCTATGGGTACTTGAGACAAAGAGGCTCGTACATCACATAGAGGCATCGACCATAGCGCCACCACCGCTCCAGCCAGATCAGTTCTCTGAACAACACCGACCAGTAGAAGATACCAACATGCCCAGATTGTACGATCGAATGGCAAGCACCGAGGCCGAAGATCCCATCATCCCAGAGGTAAGCACAAGAAGGCAAGAGATCGCGTTCCTCCCACATTGTTAATTTGTGCTGGCACAGGGCAACGAATTGATCAGGACGATGACAGTTGATTTTTTTTTCGCAAAGCCAGATCAGGAAAAGTATATGACTCGAGAGGCTCTGCTGGACACTCAGGCAGACGGAAACCTCGTTTTTGATACGTTGGTTGAACAAGCCGGAGCCTCAGGCGAAATGGAAGAATATAGGGGACGACGGTTTCAGACCGTTCGAGGCGAGGTCACACCTATTGGAGAGGTAACCATTGTCTTGGAATGGCAAAGGGCAGGGAAATTGGGAAAGAAGAGGTTCTTGGTACTCGAAGACTCAGGTCATATGCCATCTGATCTGATTTTCGGCTTCAACTTCATCGACGAGTGTAACACATATACGCTCCAGGCCAATCTCTCTATTCTGTCCTTGGCAACTCTAAGCGTTGGTAAGTCTAAGGTACCCTTAACGAGCAAGCCTACTTTTTTGGCTTACCATGTTGCCAAACAAAGGAAGAACAGACTCGGCAAGACACAGCAACGGCGCAACATCAGCAAAGAGAGGAGGACCAGAGACGAGAAGGAGCCGACAACCGAGCACGAATCGACGTCCAGAGACAAGAAAATGCAGCAATTGCAGCGACGGCAAGAGGGAACGGCATCACAGCAGCAGCAGCGGCCACAGACTTGAGAAATACTCTCGGTAGAGATTGGCGAGGCTAAGGAGTGATGATATATATATATGACTGCATTCCAAGAAGTTTACCGGAGCATAGCATCGGCGTCGTAGAGGCGCTAGAACACTCTGGTTGTCAAAATGAGATTGTCGACCACTTTTTCCCAGGCCTTGATCAGCGTCGTGTACACGAGTATACCTTAATCTTAACGATATACGCTTTTGGTAAAGTAGGGAACGGACGGTATCCGTCAAAGAAGCTCCGAGCCAAGAAAAGACTGCCAGAATGGAACTTGCAAGCAGATCACATCACATGAACATGGTGTGACTCGATGCCTTGAAGAGCAGTGAATTAATCGTACGAGTCGGTTGAAGTACGTATGAGCCAGTAAGAGCCATGGAGCCATGATACAATTGGAAATTGGTCTTGTCACCAATGATACGAAACGAGGTCGATACGAGCCAAGCACAACAATGCATACAAATGATCACAAGCAAGAACGATTGCACATCAAGCAAGCACGGTTTCAAATCTTGGTTTCATGATCTATCATGCAATGCAGCTAGCTCATTTGATGCATCATTCCTCCACAACATGCATTGACAACAACCACCACCAATCACACCCAATCACCCCCCTTGGGCCCTCCCCACACACCACCTAACCCATAACCTTCTCAATCGCGGCCTTCAACGCCGGCGCATTCGCGCCCACCACCGTCTCCGCCACCTCTCCATCCTTGAAGACGATGAAAGTGGGCATAGCACGGACTGCGAGCTCCTGCGCGACGTCGGGGACTTCGTCGACGTCCAATTTGTAGTATTTGACGTTGTTGGACATGGTGTCGTCGTTGGAGAATTCGACCTGTGGAGGGGAGAGGTGGTATTAGTTGGGGTTTTTTGGGGGTGGGGATGTTTTGAGAGGGGAGGGAGTAGGGGATGGGGATGGGGATGGGGAGGAAGAAGGATGAGGAAGAGATATAGGGATGAGGGAAGAGGGATGGAGGATGGGGCACTTACGATCTTAGGAGCGATCATCTTGCATGGAGCACACCAGGTGGCGAAGCAGTCGATCACGACGATGGGGGAGGCAGTGATGGCTTCCTTGTAGGCGGACATACTAGAGAAGAGAATACTGTTAGTAGGGATTCCGGTGAACGATAAGGTGTGAGCCAGAGGTGAGCCGGATACTGGCTAGGGTAGGAGAGAGAGTGATTGTAAGAGGATGTTGCAAGGACGGGTTGAGCATGGTGTTGGACTTACCTCTCGATGTTGTGGACACCCATCTTTGCAGCTGTTGTTTTGAACGTCTTAGGATTGACAAGAGGCGTGAATCGCTGTGCTGTAGCTGTGAAAGTTGGAAGTCTGCGTGTTGTAACGAAGCGTCCGGTTCTGAGGAAAAGGTTGGAGGATGCCAGAATGCCGGGGGTGTTACGGTGACTTTATAGATTTCCTTAATCAACAAAGGCGCGATGATTTGGAATATAATTTTCACAGTTGCTACCCGGTGGTGGAATAAATGATTGTATTGCCTCACAGTATTGTATTTGATTCATGGTGGGTAAACTAGGGTAGATGACGCAGCCCTTTCGAGATTGATAATGCGCTTTGGCGGGGCGGGGCGATGCAGGGAGATTTGGAATGGCGTGACGCTTTTGATAGCGGAATGAGGTGATTGATGATTAGTCATACTACTGTCTATACCAATGTGTATACAAATACTTTCGCATTGAGATAGAATGCGATAGTATTTGGTGGAAGATTTGCGTTATTGATACATGTGACCCACTTATTTGATGTCCTTTTCGGTGGTTACATACAATACATAAACTACATGTATCAATCACCAAATGCAAGATCTTCCTACGGGTAGATCTGGCAGAGCTGCAACGGGCTGCTGCATGACCTCAACCCAGGTACCCATTTTGAGTGGTTGCGAAGGCGAGACAGGGACTCGGGAAGCAACCAGGGTGGGGATTGAGTATTTGTGAGCCGTGGCTTTGGGTGCTGTGGGTTTTGTGGGGCTGCAGCATGCCTTATGATGTGAGACAGAAGACGTTGATGTTCGGATACGGATTTTTGCCACGACTTGGTCTCAAATGTTTCCTACATCGCTGGATACATTTGATAATTGACATCTCCTTCGTACGAGGTAGTTAGCAATTAGTAGTGGAAAGGTTAGTTGGACGGATGGGAGGTCCGTGTGATACCGATCTTCAGATTGTTTTATTAAATACAAGAAGTTATGCTTGAAGAGACGGCCTTGCCATCTCTCTGCACCATGGCACATCAGGAAACCTTGAGAGCGAGCGTCGTTGTCATGGACAGCCGCTGAGGACGCCAGAGGCTTATTTTTGAGTGTAGACATCCCAAGAAAAGAATATAGGCGTTCCAATCAATGCCCTCTTCTCAAAATTTGAGCTGGTTCGGCCGAGGAACACCAGCAATGTTCTGAGGCGCTGTGGCGAGCAGGGCCGATGTTTGATGCTCGGATTATTCCGATTGTGGGTTGAGAGTGATGAATCCGCTGAGTGGACCACAATGTCCAGGTTAACAAGATGGGGTATAGTAATGAGCGAAGCCATTTGTCATGCAGACTCCGAAGATGTACAGCGTTAATCACATAGGAAACATATTGTAGCGTAAACACTAGTAAGTACTTTCGGCCCTCAATAAACATCATCATCCTAGCTCTCTGGCAATCTAGGCGAAGGCATTAGAGGGCTTCGCTCTCCAGACGCTGCTGAGACCCCGCTGAACCTCTTCAGCTCGCCTGAAGAGCGAGGTGGTAGATTTAGCAGTCTGGCGCTACCGGCGCTGATGTGTCGTGCATGGCCTTTGCCAATATCAACAGACGTTGCTCGCTGAATGGTGGGATATGAGACATTCTCTGGGCTAACTGGAGAATCTCCTGACGGCGATGACTCAGCAGACTCGACCTCAGCGGTTTGGAAGTCATTGAGCAGACCCTCCCGTGACTTCATTCTAGGTCCGGGTCCTTGGCGTACGATCGTGGGATGCTTACCCAAAGCACTGTGCCATTTGCCTTCTTCCTGGGCTGAAGCCAAGGGAGCAGGTTGAAATGAGGAATCCTCGTCGTCACTATCACCGCCGATATCAGTGGCTGCACCCATGTATGGCCGCTTTCGCTCTGGGATCCTCGGCGGTTCCTCCCGCGCTGGCGTGAGACTACCCATGTATTTCTCTGCCTCTGGTGTCCCTGGGACATTCTCGTCATCTGACTGCTCAAGCTCTTGTAAGCGTTGCTGTAATGAGCCCGCGCTTTCCCGAGCCTGTGGCTGCGAAGTCCGCTTGACTGGTCTGCCTGTCAACCAGGATCCTTCCGAATCGACTGAGGCCAATGATTGAGACAGGACTGCGCTTGACGGGACTTCAGGGGAGTTTGCCCGCAACGAGGCGTTTCGGCTCAGAGCTACCTCCTCACGGAAAGCAGGATGGATATCGGATAAAGGTGCATTGGGGTTGACGGAGTCGTGGCCTCGAGATCCTGGGATGTCTGGCAGAGGAGGTTGGCCATGCTCTGGAGACTGCATTCGAGAGTCCGGAGGTGATATAGGTAATTCAGGAAGATCTTCCTTGAACCTGGACTGGGTTCGTATGGGAGTTCCTGATCTGACCTGTGGTATTCTCGTAAAGGCGGATGGGGGCATCTGCCGTCCTTCCCTTTGACGCACTATTGACTCCCTTGAGGTGTTGGAGAACTCCGAAGGAGTAGCCCGTCCTTTGTCCATAGAACCGCGTTTCGCTCTGGTGTCACTGCGCCTGAAGATTGACCTCCAATTCGTGGAGAAGCGAGCACTCGTGTCCGAGTCTCTTCGCTGATCTGGGCCGGACATTCCTGGAATATCGGATGTATTTGATTGCGCAAGCTCGGAGAATTGGGAAAGATTGGAGGGTTCATGAAGGTGGCGAGTAGGAGATGTCGGTGGAGACATGCTAGCTTGGGACAGTCGGACTTCTTTCGCAGTCCCAAGGAACGGCTCATCGCGTTCGTCATTCGGCGTAGGAGCTTCAAGGTGGGATGTTGAAGCCCCAACAACCGGGTCATGGAATGGGTCTTCCACCGGTAGATGTTCTCTCGATGGGTCCTTGAGCCAAGATTCAGGCGTTTTCACAGCCTGCTCTCTTGAGGGCTCTTGCAGCGTTTCTGGGAGTTTTGGTGCAGTAGCAGCCCCTCCAATACCAAGACCAATGTCCTCCTCTTCGTGTCTGTGTTCACTGGCTCCAGCCGCTGCCTCCTCTTCTCTGGCTTCACGCTCCCTCTGTTTTTCAGCCTTCCTTTGTAGCCTCCTTTCCAGCTTTTCATGTTCTGATTGCCTCTTCTTCTCTAGACGTCTTCTGTCACGCTCCATCAACTCCTTGATCGTTCCAGCATCCATGTCATCAGCCAGGTCATCAATCCTTCTCCTAGATCTCGGCCCTTCTTCCGGAATCATTGGTTGCTTGTCCTTTCTCGTTGATGTTCTCGAGGGCCCGAAGCTGCTCGCTGCAGACCGTGGATTCTCGGAGTACTTGATGGTAGGTCTGGGAGATAGGGCATCGAAGGCACTGACCTTGAAGGCATGCTGATCAGAAGCAACGGACATGGTCGAGTGCAAAGACTCCTGCCTGGGCAGCGAGACATCTGACGTCGGTCTATCAAAGTTGCGATTCAGGCCACCAGGTATCTTCTTACTATCACGAGCCATGATGCCGGGATTATGAGAGGATGGGCGCTTCGGTATTGGGATAGGCGAGCTCATTGCTTTGATCTCTTGCTCGCGAGCATGATCATCTGCCTTCCGCTTGCTAGACTTCCGCCTTATGATACCTTGATCATTGGCGCTTCGCTTGCCGGAGAGCGTTGGCGGTTCTCGGACGACACTGAAGTTCTCGGGTTGCAAACTTGTGGCCGACATGGTATTTTGGAAGTAGTACGATGGTACGTCACCGCGGTCCTGTGGAGCATTGGTGGGCTGTTGATTTGATCTGTTCATGCCGCCCTTTTCGTTGAGTTCTTCTGGCCTATATAATTGAGGGATGGCGGGGACAGCAGGTATAGCGTCGGCCTTTTCGTTCATCTTGGTCCTTGATTGGGCTTTGCTCAGCTTGCCAGAAGAGCTGCGTCTTCGTTTCTGACTCTCTTTGCGGCTTGTTCTCCGTCCAAGGGTTGGAACACTTCTGTCGCTTGTGTCACGCACTGGCTCCGTTCTCGCCCTGTCCGGCGGTGCATTTCTCGATGCGGCCATAGCTTGCTCTTCTGATTTGCTTGACTTCTTATTCTTGCGGCCAAATGGCCAAATGGCCATTTCGTCTTCAGGCGCCTGTAGTAGTCCCTCTCCTCCACTGGTCCGTCGCCTCCTGCGACGCCAACATAGGAGGGCCGACAGCTTGAGTGATTTGTGAAGGTATTCGCGAATCAGGTCGCATTGAAGTCGAGAGATATCTCCGATGATGGCATTCCATGCGCGTAATTTGTCGTGGGGCCGTTATGGCTGGATGGTGTCAATGGCTTGAAGGTTATGACAGAATCGGGTAGAGTGCGACCGGGAAAGGGTTCTGTAGGGTTGTAACCGGACCTAACAATGATCGTGGATGAAATGGATTGTAAGGAATGACAATGAATGAAGGTGTTCAAGAGCGACAAATCAATCAGGAGATGGTCGTTGATGGAGGCGTGCAGTGTGGTGATCTGCTGAAGGTCGGATGACAGTGAGGCTTGGGGGGAAGGCTTTGAAGCGGGAACATCTGAACACTGGGCAGTCGCGACGCTCAATTGGTCATTAGACGGTGGCTTGCACCCTAAAGTAAGGTAGGTTTAGCGGCAGAATTTTGGCAGGCACGTGGCAGGGTCTTGATTGTGTTCATCTCCGCTGTGCAAACTTCGTCATCCAAGCGATACATCTTGCTATATGAATGCCATCTCCGACTCTGGAGAGCTGACTTGCGATCTGGAAAGGCTTGACAGGTACAAAGGTAATTGTGTGTCCATGATCGGCTTCTGATTGGCCGTGTACCTGATCCAAATCTGGGGTGCATGCAGCTCAGCCACGGACTTTCTCGTATTTCCTGTCCCTAGGTACGGAGTACGAGTACTTGGTAGTCACCAGGCACGCCAGGCCAAGGTTGATAAACCAAGATCGTTGACGTTGAGCAAAGGCATTGATGTGGGTTGACCTGCTCAGTTCATCGAGTAGCGTCATGTTCGGTCTCGTGATGCAAGCCTACATCTAGATCTCTGACATAGCGCTCCAGACTATTCCTTTCTCGTTGCCATGTACTGTACATAGAAAATACTACATTCTGGATTAGCGAACGCCGTCTAGTCAGCGACAACGTATATAGTTGATGTATTGTGAAGATGTATTTCCATTGATTCTACGGATCTCTATCCTGCGAAAGGTGCATTGCCCTTTGCGGAAAATCTTGATCTGATCCACTATTGACATAATTCTCCCTTCCTCTTTTCCAACAACTTTCTACCCAGACGCCCTGCTAAACGTGGTGCCTATACTGGACTGCGGAGCACTTCCTAATCCAGCGAAGCAATGTATGCCCTGTACACTCCTTATGATGCTGCCTAATGATAAAACGTAACTCCTCGCTCATTCGATTTCCGTCGCTATGCTGTTTCTGATGTAGATGCGGATGGGGGATCAATCCGAGAGATAGCGGTGATAATGTAGTTGGTTGACTTAGATGCTGAGCACCTTAATGCCCATATCGATGACGGGCGTGCTTTGATTCTGCTTCTTTGTAGCCGTATACAATGCAGTATTAGAAAGGCGAACGGCCTTCTGTGCTGCGAAACGCTCGTGGCCAGTGATGAGACGTCTTCTTGGCTTGGCAATCTTGCGAGCCATTTGAAATTTCTCAGCATCGGCGTCGTACTCTCCGGCGACAGATTGCTCGCTGGAAGTAGTGGAGACTGGGCGGGCTTTGGTGGTTTGCTTTTTAGGCTGAGAGAGCTTCAAGCGGATGGGCCCAGCTTCGCCTTTGCTGTTGGTGGAGCAGTCGGACACCGAGGTTGAGACTGATGCAGACTCGGAGTCTTTGATATTTTGCCAATCTTCCTCCTCTGTCTCGTCGGGATCGATCCCCTTGCTATCCTTCAGCTTGCTGAGTGCGGCGGAGAGCTGGTTGGGGTCTGGAGAAAGCATATTGGCATCTTTGGTCCGGACAGTGAGAAGATGTTGTGTCTTGAGTGGGTGAGGTCGGCTCTGTCGACGATCTTGCTTCTTCTTTGGCTTTTGATCCATTTCGTAGTCGTCATCGGCATCACGCTCGATGCTAGCTGGAGAGCTTGTGCCGCTAGTCTTGGCACTGCTCTGAGAGGATGGCGGTAGAAGGTTGGAGACGGCTTCGTTAACGTTGCCTTTGGTTGCTTGTAGGGCTTCTTCGACAAGTTGACGTTCGACTTCGTAAGGGAGTGATCGAAGTGCGTCTTCGACCATCCATTCCTTCACATATGAGTAATTTACGAGTTCTGCCTTCATGGTGGCTTCGGCTTGGGCGGATGGCTGAACGATGTGCACATTGGGAAGACCCTGATGAGGGCCGGCAATGTTGCGAATAGAGGAGTAATGCTCGTATGCCTACCGACAAGATTAGCTGCATCCCGTTGTGAGTAGAGTGAAGTGCTTACGTGGTGAACGATGTAGACGGTGCGAGCCCCCTCACCAGCATTGTTTGGTGTTGCGACGGTATAGAATTCTCCGTGCTGTTCTCCGAAGATCCACACGCTGACTCGAAAAGTAGAGGCAAATGCAACGATTTCCATGTTGTCACCATAAGAACCCCCCTGAGCCATTATCTTTAGATAGCGTTGGAATGTGGCTTCAACTTCGACCTCTGTAGGTGCAGCTGCATTCAATGAAGCTGAGAACGATCCAGCATTCTTGCGTTTCGGGTTTCGACGTTGCCCGCCCCCAGGATGGACGACGATGAAAGATTTGAAGTGGTCGGAATTGGCGGTCATGTATTCAATGACAGCAGCACGAAGCTGTGCATGCTTGGATTGGTCTCCATACAATTGGTCGGAGAGGGCGTGGAAGAGGCAGTTTCCTGCAAGGCAGTATTAGTGTACTTGGTCTAAGAGGGCTGCGTAGGTGGTTGTTGCAGTAGGGGCATGTGCCTACCATTGCCTTGAGTATCAGCAGCATAGACACCGATAGCCTTGAGAGTGGGGTGGTCGTCCTTGCGACCCATGATTTATGTTTCGAGTGGTTACTGTATATTTAGAGAGACGTATTGGAAATTGGTGGTTGCAGATTCGTGTAATGCAGATGTGTGAGCAAGGCCAGCGAGCGAGGTACTTGGTGTTCTGTCAATTGTGGAAAAGTGTTGCAAACTGCAGAAGAAGTCTACGAAAGGAAAAGTTTGTGGGGGAAAATGCAGAGTCGAGGAGGCTGGGAGGCTATTTTCCAAAAATGTTCTGGTTGGTCTTTGGAACGAAGGGGGCTGGTGGTTTTCCCCCAATGCAGTCACCTTTTGAAAGTGAATGTGAGGCAGCGTTCAATGATGGGTGGAAAAGTAGCGGCGGATTTTAGGGGTCTCGTCCCACAAAGCCCCGTGCCAAGAGATGCCAAGAACTCCACACTCCGTACCCTTTGAATAAGGTACTTGAAAAGAGGAATTCCGCAAATCTTACTTCTAAATGGCTTCAATGATATGTGAAGGCTTTCAAGAGCTCTAATTCTTTTCACTCTGTTGAGAATAGATTTCAGTGTGGGCGTGATCTTTGCAGGCACCTTGTCTCACAGTTGCTCCAGACCGTGATCTTGTCATTCTTGAAATCAGGTCCCACATTGTGGTTCACTTTCTTGGCAATTGAGTCATCCTGATTCTTATTGTCGGATCGGCACTTGATTACTGTAGAATTCGTATACCACAAAATGGCAGAGTCAAGTATTGTAATTGTTGGGTGAGCCACCAAATGGTCACGGCGCCACCTGTTCTCCACCACCCCACTGATCCATCCACGAACACAGTGCGGGCGTTGCGGGTCTCACCTCTGCCTTGTTACTGTCTAAGAATGGCAACTACAAGATCACGGTGGCAGCGAAGCATATGCCCGGTGACTATGATATAGAATATGCATCGCCATGGGCAGGAGCAAATTATCTGCCGTCAGTCTTTCTCGAATTTTTCACAGTATTTATCTGATTTGGGTAAAATTGCTAAGTGCAGCTAGCAGAGTCTCCGCCAAAGGCACCGAGTCTGCAAAGTGGGAGGCGGATACATGGACAGAGTTGGAGCGGCTGGCCAAGCTCCATCCAGAGACCGGAATCCACTTTCAAGGTCAGCCTGCGCTTACACTACAGCCCTTGTGAATATGCATTGACCTTATCCCAGAGGCCGGTCTTTACAATCGTAATGAAGATCTCGAAGGTGGCAAAGCCGTAGCGTTGGCAGCGTCAACTGTATCAGATCCATGGTTCAAGGAATTCGTTCCAAATGTCAGTGGTGGGCACCTACGCCCAGAGAAATTGCTAATGTAATTATTGCAGTTCAGAAAGGTACCGCAAAACCAGCTTCCTCCAGGCTACGATAATGGCAACCTTTTCACATCCGTCTGCATTGACACAGCGATATACCTGCCATGGTTGAAGTCTCAATGTCTAAAAGCGGGCGTCATCTTTAAGCGAGGCGTCTTCAAGCACATATCTGAAGCAACCCGAGCCCACCATTCTGGTAAGCCTGCAGACGTAGTGATAAATTGCACAGGCCTGTCGGCTGGTAAGCTTGGTGGTGTGGAAGACAAGGACATGGTACCTGCTCGTGGACAAACGGTACTTGTCAGAAATGAGGGTGACGGTGTGATGTATGCCACGTCTGGGACAGATGATGGAGACGACGAAGTTTGCTATACCATGCAGCGACCTGCTGGTGAGTCCTCAATTCCTGTCGATAATGACTGGCTAACAAAGGATGCCAGGTGGGGGCACACTCCTGGGGGGCTGCTATCAGAAAGGCAACTGGGATTCCCAGCCCGATCCCAACCTAGCCGTCCGCATTATGAAGAGAGCCGTAGAGATTTGTCCTTCACTGACCGACGGCAAAGGTATTGAACATCTCAGCATTATCCGCCATGGCGTCGGTCTCAGACCTGTGCGTTTAAGCGGCGTGAGACTTGAAAAAGAGACGGTTGATGATGTCTGGGTCGTCCACAATTACGGTCATGGTGGTGCTGGGTATCAGTCTTCGTACGGATGCTCGCAGGATGTGGTGAAGCTTGTCGAAGATGCTTTGCGAATTCGAGCAAAGCTTTGATCAAGCGGTTTGAGGTGATTGTTTCTAGAGGTTAATATCAACACTTTTTGGGCCATACCTGACGAAATACTGGTCTTCAACTAGATATTCATACTGCAGACAATTTCATGACTAGCTACCAGTCTGTCAAAACCAGAACCTGGGTAAGCGGATTTCATGGCATTTAATCTTCCAAGAATCTGCCAGAGATGCGGAGCGCCTTCATCTTCCAAGTCATCGCAACTAGGGATCTGTAGATCTAAATGTCTGATGGCTATATTAAATGGAGGACCTGATGCCATCTCAATGTCACCACACCTCTCTGGCATCACTACAACCTACCGATCACAGAGTTTCGAAAAGCTGCAATCCACGCCTTGCATACCATTTCAATGCTAAGGAATCCAGAGTTCCACGAGTATGTATCCTGCCCCACGAAAGCGGTTTCCCAATCCTCGGACATCAGAAGATCCTTCCCCACGAAATTACTGCATGGAGAACCAGTGAAGATCCTAAAATAGGGCAATGAGGGATACGAGGATACGGGGATAGAGCCTACAAGGCGTGTTATTACGGGAGCAGTCCATAAGCTACTACGATCAGAAAAAAGACCTTTTCTTTCTCGGAGGAGGTTGGATTCCATATCTGGGATCTAGAGGAAGCGACTGCTGCCAAATCTCGCCCCCAGTTTCATCGCGCGCGGATCCAGTGAGACTCTACTTTTTATTTGCTAGTGTACTAGCAAACAAGTGTAGAAAACACATCGTTATATACGACCGAGGACCTAACGCACTGTTCAATTCGATTCGTTGCCTTCTAAAGCCAAGCGGGCTTCCGTGGCAACGCTACACCAAGGGTCTTACTGATGAGGAAGAATCACTTTGTTTAATGCAGCTTAAGCATACCGAGTCCGTCGAGACTGGGGGCGAGGGCGATACGTCGTTCACCTCCAATCCCGTCAAAACCGGAGGCGAGGGGGAGACGGCATTGAATGGGACACCAACTATGGATACATCTGAATAATTTGGTCAATTGGTACCAGATTAAGATAGTCTTGGCGCCCTAATAAAGCGTCTAATGTCCAGAATAGGAATATGGATGCCAAAATACGATTTCTGAAACATTTGACGATGATCATGTTGATGATCGAACTCAAGAACTTCTGCGTATTAGATAGGATTCGTATGGTTAGATAAACAACTACACCACGCGCACTGTGGCGGCGAGATTGAGTGATGTGGAGAGAGCCGCTTTGGAGAAGTGCCGAGGGGACGTAATGGATGAGAATTCTGAGATGCAAATGTTTGAGGCTGTTGCTGCTGGATTTGATGCAGAATAGCAAAAGGATGGGTTGGCGGCAGAATTGCTCCATACAATTACGGAGGAGGCTGGTTCGAGCGTGAAAGAGATGGGGGAGGATGGGTTTAGGCTTATGGTCAGAACGATTAAGGAGGTTAACGGGGTAAATGGGACAAAAAAATGGATTCTTACCTTTCGTGAGACATCATTTGCGCTGGGGGCTTTTGGAATGAC
>JAABUS010000739.1_pt1 | contig 80037 bp, 36 predicted proteins | sample 5560161 | NCBI WGS metagenome assembly JAABUS01 (sample SAMN10711885, study PRJNA513376) | rock metagenome | isolation source: Antarctica rocks | place: Antarctica: Victoria Land, Trio Nunatak nord | collected 2016-01-04
AACGCGACTATAATATTAATAAGAAGAAATTCTTTTTTCTCTTTTTTCTCCTCCTCCCCCCCCCCCTCTCCCTTAACGAATTAAAGCGATAAAGAACGAACCCTCTATAATATAATTAATTAAAAAAGTAACCGTAGTCGCGGCCCGATATATTAGAAAAAAGGAACTACGAAAAGAACGTATTTATTATACCTATATATAAGAAAGAGAATAGAATAAATATATATATACGAAGCCGAAATCTTAGGTCTAAATAAAGGCTCCCGTTTAACTATTTATTAAATATTAATAATATTCGAATTATAAAAGACTTCCTTTACCTTAAGAATTATAAAATAATTATTATATAAAACTTTATAGAACTAAATATTTTCCTCCGCCGTTAATGAATAAATAAAGTATAAATACGTAAAGCGAAATTTACGTAAATAAAAGGACCTTTATTTATACTCCTAGATATTAATATTTATATAAAAGTCGTGACTTTAATAACCGGGTAATTATATTAAAGTGCCGGGGGGATATAGAGTCTATTAATATAAAGAAATAACTATATATATACGGTTAAAAATAAAGATAAAAGAGTATAGAATAATAATAAGGAGGGATAATAGGGCTAGTATACTAATATAATAAAATATATAATATTTAGCTACGGTTATACCTACGTATATTATAAGAGTTTAAATTTATAATAAAGATAAATAATAAGTTTTAAAAGAACGGGTAAATATAAAGGATAAAATAATAAAATTATTTAGGGTTAATATAAAATTATTAATTTTAAAGATCTACGCGAAGAAGAAATTTAAAAGAAGAACTAGTAGTATATAAAAAAGCCTATTAATTAATAAATTAAAATATTTAAAACCGAGATTAAAGATAAACTAAAGTTTTTATCCTCTTAAAAGATTTCTTTAACGGCTATTTAATAATATTATCGGGTATTATACGTATCCTATAGAACTCTCTTATAAGCGAAGTAGTTTTACTTAAATGAGCGTATAAATTAATTAATTAATTAATTAATCAATATACGGTTAATATTCGTAATTTAGTTTTAATAATATTAACTAGTATCTTCTAATAATTAAAAGTAAATTATTTATCTCGATTAAAAATAATTAATTTAGGGATATTATAATTCTTAATTAACTAATTTAATAATATAAAGACGGTTTATTCTACTTTATAAATCTCTTTAATTAATATTATTATAGTATATTTATTAAGTTTATTATAAATTATTATTATAGATTTAAAAGCCTTTATTATATTAGGGTCTTTCGATTTTAATAATTTAATAACGAAATTTATAATAACGTCGTCCTAGGGTATCTTCGGTACTAGGACGAATTAAATTTAACCGTATTTAATATACCTTATAGATTTATATTACTAGTATTCGATATATTTCTTAATATATTTTTCGACGTGTAATTATAGTCCTAGCGCGTCGTATTTCTTATAAATAAATTCTATAATTTTACTAACTCCGGGGTATTCTTAATTTAAATTATTATAATAATCGCGAATAATTTCCTTAAGATATCCTTTAAGAATATAAGTTTTTTTATTATATTTTAATAATTTAATTTATAGTTATTAACTTCTTAATATTCTAGTTAAAATATCGTTTTTATATCTCTCCCGAATATTATTAATAATCCCGGGAATAAAGATATATAGCGTCGCTACTATTTATTATATTAAGACTAGCGATTTATTCTATTATTAAATAAAGACTAATTATATTACTATATTTTAATTTTTTATATAGTCCTCCCGTTTATTAAATATATTAGCGCGATTATTATCTTTTTCTAGAATATAGAAAATTTTGAATTTATATTATTTTAATAGTTTTAATTACTTAATTTATCTCCTATTTAATTATTTCGTAGTAGTAAAGTTAAGAAGGTTTTTATAGTCTATAAAAATAATAAAGTTTAAATAATTTTCTATATATACTCTTTATTACTTTAATAAAAATACTACTACTAGTAATTCTTTATTATAAATATTATAGTTCTATTCTATTAATAATATCTTTTAAAATTAATATATAATAGGGTATTATTTATTATCTTTTTATTAGAGTATATAAACTCTTATTATAAAGTTTAAAAAATATCGGTCTCGATCCGAGCTAGTTTATTATTTCGAAAGGAATATAGTACCGGCGGGTTTTTATAGACCTCTTTGAGTATTTCGAAAAATTATTATTATTCTTTTTTTTATTAGAAAATAATATCTTTTTTCGTAATATCCGTTAATAATAAAACTTTCTTAAAGTAATCTTTAAGAAACCTTCTATTAAAGTTCGTAAATTTTAATAAACTCTATATCGTTTTAATATTATATAATATAGGTTATTCTTTAATACTCTTAATTATTTTAGAGTTTATATAAATATCTTTAATATTAACTATAAATTTAAGGAATTCGATTAATTCTTTATAAAACTCGTATTTCTTTAATTTAAAGAGAAGTCTAGTTAGTAATAAATAAATTAGGATATTCTATATATATTAAATATATTCTTCCTTATTAATAGAGTAGATTAAAATATTATCGAGATATATAATTATTATTATATTTAAATATATTTATATAATATTATTAATTAATATTTAGTAGGTTACTAGTATATTAATAAATCCAAAGAGTATTATTAAATATTCGTAATAATTATATCTAGTTCTAAAAATAGTCTTCTACTCCTCGTCTTTTTTTATTCGAATTAAATTATATACGCCTCGAAAGTTTAGTTATATAAAGATTTTTATTATATAAAGATTTTTATTATATAAAGATTTTTATTATATAAAGATTTTTATTATATAAAGATTTTTATTATATAAAGATTTTTATTATATAAAGATTTTTATTATTATAAACCGATCCTATAACTCGTTAATATTTAATAGAGGGTACCGATTCTTTACTATAATATTATTTAATTTTCGGTAATTTATATATAGTTATAAACTTCTATCCTTTTTTATTATAAAGAGGATTAAATAATTTATTAATTAAACTAGATTCTTAAATAAATCCTTTTTTAAGATTCTCGTCGATATATCTACGAAATACTCCGAGTGCTTTTTCTAATAAAGTATAGATAAGTTTAAATATCGGTTATTTACTTAATTCGAGTTCGATTTTATAATCTTATAGTTAATATTTAAATAATACTTTTATAATTATCTCTTTTTAAAAAAGATACTTCTATTATTTATATTCTTTAGGGATATTAAGAGATTCGTTTTTATTTTTAGAAATTTTAATTTATTCGCTCTATTAACTTCTTTAATTAATATGTATCGAGTCGGATCTTTATACGAGGTTATCTTTCTTCGAAGATAAAATATTATAAATTTCGACCGAGTTATAATTCGTCTTCTTATCTATAATTATTCTTTATAAATATATAGATATTATACTAGCGACGTCTTTAATACACGGAAATATAAATACTCTTATTTTTTAATTAATTATTAGATTATATTTTTTTAATTAAAATATTCTTAAAATAATATAATAAATAATTATCTTAATTATATCGAAAGTAATTTCCTTATAGTAGCGTTGAATAATAATTAATAGCGGGAATATTTCCTTATTTATTCTTTTTATTAATAGTTTTAACTTATTAATTAATTAAAGCTCGTATTATTTCTTTTTTCCTCAAGTTAATAAATTAGTTATTTAAATTATTATTTAGGATACGAAGTTATTAATCGCTCCTAAATCTATTATTATAACGATTTTATATTCGTTAACTTTTATTAATATTCGTATATATATACTATATTAAATTAAATATAAATATTATTCTAGGGTTAATATATTAATCTCTTTATATTTTCCTTTAATATAAGGGACTAGTTTTTTCCCGATAAAGATAGGAATTTATAATACTCTTTAGATTCGAAGTATCTTTTATATTCTTCGGTTAAATAGTAATATTATTCGTTTTAATTATAATATTTTAATTCTTTATTATAATTTTTTTAGTTTCGTAATTATAATTATTAATCTTTATTATAGCCCGCGAAGATTTAGTTCTCCTTTTTCTTAATTAAATACTATAAATAATTATCTCTAATATAATTATTTTATTAATTATAATTATATCTTAACTTTACGATATACCTTCGCTCTTTTAAACTATCGTAATAGTATTTATAATATTCGTATATATATATTGATTAATATATTTCCTAGTATCGTAGGTAATATTTATTATAGATATAATTAATTCTAAAAGATTATTTTTTCTTTTTCTTCTTTTCTTCGGGTTTCTTTTCTAATATAATAGATTAAATTCTAGAGTTATCGAGGTAGTCTATTATTTAAAGTTATTTTTTAAAATTTATTATATTTTAATTTTATTCTTATCCTTCCTCTAAATCTTTTTTTAAAGTTTTATTATTATTATTATTAAATTCTTCGAGTTCTCGAATTCTATAAATAGTCTTTTCTTTAATATTCCTCTATTTCTCTAGTAGATTATTAAGTTTTATATCTTTTTATACTAGATCTTTAAGGGACTCGGTTATACTATTTAATATCTCTTTCTTAAATATATTTAACTATTATCGATTTATTATATTTTTCGAATAATAGTTCTTAGTTATATAGCCCGGTTTATTATAATTATAATAATTAATTACTTTTTTCCCCTTTATTATTATTTACCCTTTTTATAAAATCTTTTTATAGATCTCTTTTTAGTAAAATCGAGTTTTATTAATATATAATTATACGGGTTAAATTTCTCGCGGCGGTAATAATTAATTAAATTATATTTATTATTATAAACTCTTAAACGTTTTTATCCGTTAATTCCTCCGTTATAATATTTCTTTATTATATATTCGTGTAGTTTATTATCGATCGCGATTATTTATTTTATAAATATTTCGAGGTTTTAAATATCGGCTCTTATTTATATAAACTCGTTTTTAATATTATTTTTTAAACCTCGTCGATATATTATCATAAAAGCGGTATTATCTTAATCCGTTAAGGTTATATAATATTAAAATATCAAAAGACGGGATTAATATTTAGATATTTATTAAATTAACGGCTAGGTTTATTAAATTATAACCTAGTTATAATATAGAAGTAAACTAAAATAAAAGATAAAAGACGAAAACTAGGGTAGGGCCAGCTACTATCTAAATAAGAATTAATATATAGAGTATTTATTTATTTCCTATCTTAACTATATTAGGATAGAAATAAAGAAACTAATTTAAATTTAAATTAAATCTAAAATAAGTTAAACTAGGTTAAAATAAATAAAACTATATTATAATAATAACCCCCTATTTAAGGTCGAGCTCCTATAAAATAAATAAATAATTAATTCGATTAATTAGATTTCGTAACCCTAAATTTTATTTAGGGTTACGAAATAACTAAGATAAAAGCGCGTCGGAGTATTCGAGTCATCGATAGTAACGGATAAGGGACAAGACGGGGAATAGGCGGCGGTATATAATAAACGATAACGACGGGGCTAGGCTATAGGGTACTATTTATTTATATAATAATATAAAATATCGATCGAAGCCGATACGGAACGATAACCGAGGGGATAATAACGGATAAGAAATAAATTATAATATAGGCGGGGGTTAACTTCTTAAAAATTAAATTAAAATAAAGATAATAAAGGTTCCTTATACTACTATCTTTAAATAATATATAGTAATTTATAGAGGCCAGCGGCGCTAGGATTCGAGATATAATATTTATTAATAAATTATTAATAACGGGTAAAGTACTAGAAGGGTTTTTATATAATAATATAACTTTTTTAATCGACGTAATACTTTAATAAAGGTAGATTATAACGGCGATTATATTTAGAATTTAAAATACCGTTAATATACTATTTACGTTAATTATCTTCGGTAATTATAAATTCTCGAATAAACTAGATTTATCTAGGTAGAGAGTTATTAGCTATTAATTATAATAGGCTAGTATAGAAAATAATATAAATTTTTATAAAATACGGAAAATTTAATTAAATTATAAAAGGATTATCGAAAATCTTAAAGACTCGGAAGGGGTTAATATTATAATTATCGAGTTTAATTAAAAAATATATAATATTTAAATTCTTAATATTTAACTATATTTAGTCGTTTATTAAATATATCGGATATAGGCGCCTTCGTTAGTTAGCCGAGGATTTAAAGATAATTTAAATAATAAATATTTTATCGCGGAGATAATTATTTAAAACTTCTATTTATATTATAAATTCATTAATAACGATTAAATAAGTATAGGCTTAGGCGGTAAAATCTTAGAATAAAAATTTAATAAACTCGAAACCGATATATAAATATTAATTATAATTAATTAAGAAAAGCGAGGCTAAAGTATTAGAAAAATTAATATTATTATTAGAAAACTCCGCTTTAAGGAGTTATTTCACCTAATTATCCTATATATAATTAATATATATACGGAGGTAGTATTTTATTATAGTATTAAACTACTCGGTTTAATTATCCGTCTAAAGATAGTATTTAATAAATATATATTAATCGATCCTAAAGTATTTATATAAGGTTTTTTAAAACTCCGATATAAACTAAAATCCTCGATCCGAAATAAAAATATCTAGTAGTTTATAAAGTTTTTATATATTTTAATAAAAAATATCGTAGGCTTCGTTTACTTCTATCGATATAATTAATACTAAATACCGTATCTTAATTAAACGGTCTACAAAAATTAAAATATATTAATAAATAATTCCTATAAAGATATAAGGCGGTAGGGGATTTATATAATTTATCGAGATATCTCTTTAATATTATTACGGGGGCGGTAATAAACGTAGTTATTTTTAAATATATTAACGAGAAGGCTTAATTCTTCGGTATATATAATAATTCTTAATAAATTATTAGATAGTAATATAGACGTTAGGCCATTAATAGGCCCGACTAATTAATTCGTAATATTTAATATAATCTAGGTAATTACCCGCGATACTATTATAAATTAACTAGATTAGACGAAGGCGTAATTTATTAGAATTCGGAATATATCTTTTTCCTCGGAAGTAGAGAACTCTATCCTTATCTTCGTATTTAACGAAGGGAATTCCGCTATAATAACGCGTTTTAGAATATAGTATTTCTAGGACTCTAAGGGCGAATTAATCGGTTTAATTAATTATATTCTATAATTAATAAATCGGGGTATCGTATAAGTCTTTATTTAAATTAATAAATTAATCTCTATTTAATTCGGGTTTATAAAATATAGGTAGGGTTTAAAATTCTAAATTAATATCCGTATTAAAGTTTATTAAAGTTATATAAATTAATATAAAGTATAACTAAAAGGGCTAGACGAGAATTATTAAATTTATTATTAATATAATTAAAATAACTAGGATTAAGACTAAAATCGTTATATTTAACGATATATTATAAATATAGTCCTCGAGGACTTCTAAGGCTAGGTTTTTTCTTTTTAATATAATTTAATATTAATATTAATATCTAGGGTTTAATTTATCCCTCTTTTTAAAAAGGTCTCTTAACCGATATATTAATATATTAAATTTACTACCTTCTTTACTAGGCTAGTAGATAATTTTATAATTAAAATAGGATAAAAACTCGCTCTATCTCGCTTAACGGCGAGATAATACTTTAAATAAAATAAAATATTTAAAAACCTTATAATTAAATATTATCTCGATAAAAAAAGTAGATCCCTTTAGTTTAAAGTATTATTCCTCGAATACGCGGACGATTACTATAAGCGCTTTATTATAAATCTTATAATTATACTCGGTAAAGTTATACTTCTTTAAAAAATAAATAATAAAACGAAGGATATTTTAATTATTATACTAGGATAAAACGCCCTTAAATATATAATTAAACGCATTTATTTCTATTATAATTTTACGGTCGGGGTCGAAATAAATTAAAATAATATTAAAGATAAAGACCTTCTTTAAAGTATTAAAAGTTATTTAATATCGAGTACTTTACTCGAAGATAATACCCTTCTTAATTAAAATTATAAATAGTATAACGAGTTTATTAAACTTATAAATAAAGCGCCGATAAAAGTTAACGAATCCTAGGAAATTTTAAATATCCTTAATATTAACTAACTATAGTTAATTTAGGATAATATCGATTTTCTTTAAATTTATTTTAATCTCTTTAATAGTAATAATTAATCCTAGATATATAACTTCCTTAATATAGAAATTATATTTAATAATATTTATTTAGAGCCCCGCCTCGCGGAGTTTCTAAAGAATATATTTAATATAAATTTTATACGCTTCCTCGATATCGTTATAAATTAAAATATCGTCGAGATATATAATATAAATCTTATCGAGAAATTTATAAAAAATATCGTTAATATAGTACTAGAATAAAGTAGGGTTATTATATAATCTAAATAATATAATAAGGTATTCGAATAAACCGAATCGGGTATAAAATATAATAAATTCTTCGTCGCCCTCCTTAACACGGAGGCGATTAAAAGTAGATATAATATTTAATTTAGAAAATACCTTAATACGATTTAATTAATTTAAGGTTTCTAATATTAAAGGTAAAAAGTATTTATTCTTTATAATAATAATATTTAGCCCTCGGTAATTAATATAGAAATATAAACCTCTATTAAATTTCTTTATAAATTAAATAAAGAATACGATATAAAATTAATTAACTCGAATAAAATCTTTATTAAAGTTCTTATCTAGGTAACGGCGGAGTTTTAAGATTTTATTATAATTTATATTATATAAATTAAATAACGGAGGTTATAGCCCTTCTTTAAATTTAATAATATAATTATATAATTAATATAAGAGTAAGATATTAGCGTCTTTTTTTAAAAAAATATCTAAGAATTTATAATACTATATAAATAGGATTATAGTTAGGTTAATATTTTTATTATCTCGGTAAATTTAAAACTCTTTTTAAATAACGACGGAGGTAAAATAAAACTCCTTATTTATTTTAAATATAACTCGGTTTTAGACTTAATCGTAAATATTTAATTTAGAGTTTTAATTAAGGCGGGGTTTAAATTTATAATATCTAGATTCTTAATAAAACTAGGTATTTAGGGTCGAGATTTCTTCTAAAATACCTAGGAATTAATCGATTTTTATAAATAATAAATTAAATACGATTTATTTATTAGGCCTAACGAGCTAGGTAAATAATCGAGATTTTATTTTATATATATTAAAAGTAACTAAGTACTAGGTTCGTTATTTTTAATATTAAAATTTAAAATAAAACGAGGCTAGGCTACGATATTTAATTTTAAACGTCTTTCTTTATTTAATAATAATAACGATATAATTATACTCGTTATTATAGCTAGTTTTTATAGGAATAAATAATTAAAATTAAGGCGGGGAAAACTCCTTTTAAATTTAAATTTATTATTAATAAACCTAGAATTAAGGTAATTCCTCTTAAATTTTAAATTATTTTATATAAATACTAGGCTAGGTTAAAGACTAGGTTTATTTCTAATAAATTTAAAACTAAGTTAACTCTTCTTAAATCGAGGTTTACTTTTTATAAATTTAGGATTAAATATACTATTAATAAACTTAAAGTTAAAATAACTTCTTTTAAATCGGAATTAATTATTTAGTAATAGCGTTATCGTTTATAAATAATAATAGCTCTCTATATACTAACGACTTCTTTTAAATCGGGGTTTACCCTACGCGGGTATTAAATAAAATTAAAAACTAGGATTTTTAAGTTTAGAAACTTTCTTAGGGTATAAAAAAGAGTTTATTTTCTATAAGACTTTTATAGGACTAGAGGTATAGTATCTTAAATAAAAATATAAAGCGAAGGTTAAGGAATTATCTAAGAAATTAATAGTAATTTTATAATAATAGAGGTATAATAAACCGATTAAAACGAGGTATTAATTAAATTTAATAATAAAGAAAATTATTCGTTCCTAATAATTATAGATATTTAAAATCGCTTTTATAATATAAATAATATATTCTATAATAGTAGATACGTTATTAAAAGGTCGGACGATATAAAGATAATAAAAAAAGCGAAGGGGTAGATATTAAATATATATAAAATTATAATTAATAAAAAGATAACCGGATATACTAGTATTAATTAAAGCTTTAATTTAAATTCGAGATTAATTATTCCGTAATTAATAAGAAATAACTATATATTTATTACGAAAAATAGGGTCGGTTTTAAAAAGCTATATAATAAATTTAAACAAAAACTTAATTAATAACGAAAGTAAATTAAACGATATAATCGATAAATAAAAAGGTATATATAGAGTTCTAGGTACCTATAGTCCTAGTACGCGATTTTATACCGGGACTATTCTTTTCCTATATTTAAAATAACTCCTTTTATAACGCTCTCGTCGTCGTCGATAATAATTATAATACTAGATTAGAGGCTAGCTAGTTTAATTAAATAAACTCTTATATTATATTTAAGCGATTTATAATAAAAGTAAAATCTCTATTTCTCGTAGATAACTTTAATAGCCGAGGTTTTTATTAATTTATCTTTAATAATAATTTAGGTAGAATCGAGGTTTATTAACTCCCTAAATAAAAGAGTTAAAGCCGCGGTAATAAAAATAAAAATACTCGTTATAATAAAGCGAGCTATAAAGGTAGAAATTAATAAAGATATAATAAACCTCCTCGAGGTTTATCCTAATCTAGTAGGAGCGATACTCTAACGAGATAAATAATACTTAATCTACCGGAGTTCTTAATCGATTTCGGAGTATATACGAACGTATTTATCGAAGGTATATAATTATTAATTATTAATTTTCCTTTAAGAGATAAAGGCCTATTAAATAATATAATTAATATTATATTTTATAATATTAATTAAGGATTCGTTCTTTATTCGAGAATATTTCTTCTTTTAAATAACGAGGTTAAAGTATTTATTAAAAGATATAAAACCTTATTTAAATTCCCGGATATAATTCCGAGTATCCTTTTATTTAAACGGGTTATTATATATTTCCCGTAGTTTCTTTCGTTAATTAATAAAGTTAGTTAAGGTATAAAGACTCTCTTTTTAATAACGGTTTATAAAATTAAAAGTCTTCTTACCGATAATTAATTTAAACTCTATATAAACGATCTTATCGTTATCGGTAGAGTAACGGTTACAATTAATATATATCCGCTATATTAATATTTATTTTTAAATATCTAATTTATCTTAGTCCTATTTATATTCTAAAATATCTAGGAGCTTTTCGGATCTAGGAGGTATTCGAGATCGTAAAGGGGCGGGTTATTAGGTATTTAAAAAGAAAAACGAGCGTAGGCCTATAATAATAATATTATTAAAAGTATTCTTATCGAATACTTAGGGCGGGGGTTAAGATATAATTTAAATTATAATAAATATAACCTAGGTTATTACTTAAACGATAATATAAATTAAAGATTACGTATCTAGTATAGGAGGAGGAGGAGGTATAAATAAAAATAAAGTATTGAATAAGAAATTACTCTTAACCTAAATATATAAATAATCGAAGGTATTTAAGAAATTAATAAAATTATTCTAAACTTCGGCGAGGAATTATTATACGCGGTCTTCGGGGTTAAAGGGTTAATTCTTTATAATAATTATCTTAATACTAGGGAGTACTAACTAAGTAATTAATCTTTTATAATATTAAAGAACGGGATTAATATCTAGATATTTATTAAATTAACGGTTAAGTTTATTAAATTATAATTTAATTATAATATAAAAGTAGGCCAAGATAAAAGATAAAGGACGAAAATTAAAATAGGGCTAACTACTATTTAAATAAGAACTAGTATATAAAGTATTTATTTATTTCCTATCCCGACTATATTAAGATAGAAATAGGGAAACTAGTTTAAATTTAAATTAAATCTAAAATAAATTAAACTAGGCTAAGATAAATAAAGTTATATTATAATATAAAACTATACCGAGTAATCGGATATAGACCTCCGTTATATTGAATATTAAATAATACGGACTACTATATTACTTTCATTAGAAAGTCTAAATATATAACGAATTTTAGTTTTAAATCGAGAGAAATTCTTTATCTAAAACTTTACTACTAAATTATCGACGTTATTTAATTCTTTTATATAGTATTTTAAAAATAGTTTAATTTATTTCTGCGCGTTACCTCTTATATAAATAATAGTAAAGATCGTTTATTTATTAATTAATATAATACTCTCGTTAAAGGCGAAGAATAACTAAATTTAAATAAATAAATTATAAGGTTTTTACGCTCTTTATAATATTAGTTTAAATAGGAGACTTTAATATAGTCCCTATTTTTTATAATAATATATCTTTTAGTATTATTTTAGATATTTAAAGCTAGCGTCTTTATTAATCTTAAAGTATTTATTTTAAAAATATCTAAAATATTAAAGCTCTCCGTTTAATATTTTAATATAACGTCGATAGAATTTAAATTAATACTCGTAGAGAGGAGTATTAAAGATTAATAAATAGTAGATTTTATATAAATATTTAAATAAGGCTAGATAAATTTAATAAACTTAATTAATTATTTAATAAATATTTATATTTAGAATTTATAATTCAAAGTTTTAAGGGAAATTAAATACGAAGCTCCTATTTATTAAGAAAATACATAGTCTATATAAAGAAAGGAAACTATACTATTATTTATTTACCTATTTATTCCTTCGTTAAATAGTCGAGTAGTTAAGCGTTTATTTATTTACTAGTCTATATACTACGTCGAGTAATAAATAATCTCTTAACTTACTAAATATATTAAGTATACTAAAATCCGAAGAGAACTTTGATCGTAATAATTATCCTATATATCTTTATATCTTTATTTATCGATTATAGTATTTCTACTACTTTATTTATATATAATTACTATTAATAAGAGCCGCGATATATAAAGATACGAGATTTATAAACAAATTATTACTACTACTTTAAGATTTAATTAATAAATTTTATAATTTTATTTTATTAAATTTAATTTATATCGAATATTTTTATATCTTAAATTTTTTATAATTTATTTTACTTCTTATTTAATTTCCCTATATAATCGCCGAGCTAGGAATAATAATATAAAGAGAAATTACTTTTTAAATAAATAAAACATTATTAATAATAAGAATTTTAATTAATAGACTTTATAATTTTATTTCTTTAAACTCTTATTTATTCTAGACTCCTTTATATATTAAATAATAATATCTTATTAACTCTTATATCGAGTAAATAATAACCCGCGGTTATTTATTTAAACGAAGATAATTATAGTAAAACTATTAATAATATATATATAAATTCTTAAATTATTAAATATAACGAAGCCGATAATTTTACTAAAGATTAAATAAACGATAATATTATATTAATAAAAAAGAAGAACCCTTCGTATAAAATAAAATTATCTTCGAAGATTAAAATAAATTTATTAAATAATTTAGGAATAAAGCTATTTATATAATATATAAAATTTATATAAACGAGAATAATAACTAGTTATTTAATATATATATTTAAATTGAAGTTTTTATTAATAAAGAAAGACCTACTCCTAATTACTCTCGCGAAGAGTAATTATTTTATATTTAAATATTCCGACTAAATATTATAAATAATATTTAAGACGAATTATTAATTTATATATATTTTAAAACTTTTATAAATAAACCCGCCTAGAATGATTCTATCGAGTAAATATACTTTTATTATTATATTAAGCGACGGGAGGTCGGACTAATTATATACTATATTATAAAATAATTAATATATATAAATTTTTTATTCCGTTTAATAAAAATATAAACTAAAGGAATTCTACGAGAAATTAGTAATTTAAGCGAGTTCTAATATATTTAAAGAAAAAACCGGATAAATTAAATTTCGTAACTCTAAAAGATTTAAAGATACGAAATTAATTAGAATAAAAAATAATAATAATAGAGATAAGATTTAAGATATTAGGTTAGAGAGTAGATATATTTTATTAACGCGTTTTAACGGGACGAAGACCTCGTAATAAATAAATAAAATTAATAATTAAATAAAAAGATATAAAAGGGGTATAAAACTATTAAAAGAATTAATAAAAATTATAATAAAAATTATAAAAGTTATAGAATATAAAGAGATATAATAAATAATATACTATAAATTATAATTAAAATAGATCGCGCTAGGAATAATCTTTAATTATATATAGAAATTAATAGAAAAATATAGACTCTAAAAGACCTAAATTAAAGTATTAAAATAAAAAGTTCAAAAACTTAGAGCGAGGAGCGTACCTACGCCGGTAGTATAAAACTAGGTTAATATTACTCGTGGAAAAATATTTATTTTATTAAAGTATATAATCGAAATAAATTTCTCTCCCCCCGTTATAATTATTTACGCGAAAGCGAAGTATTTAATAATTAGATTAAATAATATTAAGGCTAGAAAATAATTCAAGAAAGTAATTAGTTTTTAATTAATAAAAATATTCTAGAACGGAGCCTATATAATAGCGGAGTCGATCGTCGAAGTAAAATAAATAATAAAAAAAGACTTCGTTCTATATTATATAATAATAAAAGTAAGGTAAAAGTTAAAGAAAATAATTAAATAAATAATAAAATATTAACTCCTCGGCGAGAGTATTAAAATGAATTTATATAATAATAATATACGATATAAAAAAGAAGGTCGTCGATATAAATAATTAAAAAGCGATAATAAAGATATTAAAGAAAAATAATTATAAACTATATTTAGGATTAAATATTATAAATATAAATTAACTAGGATTCGCTCTTAAACTAAACGAATATAATTATAAAAGAAAGTATTTAATACTCTTTCTCGAGATCCCGGACCTAGATATAATAAATAAACTAGTAACGGATAGGTTTTTAGAAAGCGAATAACTATTATTATATAAAAAATACGAGAGAGCCGGTAATCCGAGGTAGTATTTTAATTATTAGAGATATAATTATATAATTTTAATTTATAAAAACTATCCTAAATACGAGATATATATAGAGTTATATTAATTATACGAATATAGTACCGGAAGCTCGAAGGAGAAATACTATATAATTTATTTTAAATATTATAAATCCTAGAGTAGAGCGTATCTAGTTAGGTAAAAAAGAATATACCGAATCCGATAAAGATTAGAGAATAAATTTAAATAATTCGCGATATTACCGAGGATAGTACCCTTAAACTCCTAGGTATAATTAATTAATAATAAATATATACTAGTACCGGCTAAAGATACGAGGATAGTAGAAAATAATAATAAATATAATTAATAAAGTCTAAAATACTATTATTATACCTAGGAAAATAAAGAGACCGAGATAAAACGAAAAAGTAATAATAATATATAGATAAATAGTCATTTAAATTTTAAATAACTTTTTAATAATAATATTCGATTAATTAAACGAAAACCGGCTAGAGTTAATACTATTAAATAATTAAAAAATAGACGAGGAATTTACGAATATAATATTAATATATAATAAATTATAATATCTAATTTAAAGTTATATAATATAATATTAGAAAGTAATCGAAATTAATAATAAAATTACTTTAAAACGTTAACCTCTAGTATAAAGATTCGAATATTTATTAGAGAGGGAGTTATCGGTTAAATAGAAAAAAATATATATAAATAAATAAATAACGGATATAAATAATCTACTAGCGGCGGTATTAATTTAAATAATATAAAATTATCTTTTTACTCTCGTCTTTTATTTCTTTCTTTATATTTCTTTTTATCTTTTTATTTCTTTTTTATTCTCGTTAATAATATCTCTTAACTAGTAACGAGATCTAGGTATATATTCTACTAGCTACGAATCTTTAGCTATTATTTATAGTAGTCTAAAAAACTAAAAGATTTTATATTATAACGCGTTAAGCCTATCTTATAGCGGTATTTATATTCTTAATATAATTATAATATCGATAAGGAGAAATTTTTCTTCTTTTTTCTCCTTCTTTTCCTCCCCCTCTATTCTTTAACGAATTAAAGCGATAAAGAACGAACCCTCTATAATATAATTAATTAGAAAAGTAACTATAATCGCGGCCCGATATATTAGAAAAAGGGAATTATAAAAAGAACGCGTCTATTATACCTACGTATAAGAAAGAATATAGAATAAATATATATATATAAAGCCGAAATCTTAGGCCTAAATAAAGGCTCTCGTTTAACTACCTATTAAATACTAGTAATATTCGAATTATAAGGGGCTTCCTCTACCTTAAAAGTTATAAAATAACTATTATATAAAGTCTTATAAGATTAAATATTTTTCTCCGCCGTTAACGAGTAGGTAAAGTATAAATATATAAAATAAAACTCGCGTAAATAAAAGGACTTTTATTTATACTCCTAAATACTAGTATTTATATAGGAGTCGTAATTTTAATAACCGGGTAATTATATTAAAATACCGGCGGGACGTAAAGTTTATTATAATAAAAAAGTAACTACGCGTATATAGTTAAAAATAAAGGCGAAAGAGTATAAAATAATAATAAAAAGAGATAATAGGGCTAGTATACCGGTATAATAAAATATATAATATTTAATTACGGTTATATTTATATATACTATAAAGGCTTAAGCCCGTAACGGAGATAAATAATAAATTTTAAAAGGACGGGTAAATATAAGAGATAAAATAACGAGGTTATTTAGGATTAATATAGAATTATTAATCTTAAAGATTTAAGCGAAGAAGAAACTTAAAAAAAGAACTAATAATATATAAAAAAACCTACTAGTTAATAGATTAAAATATTTAGAACCGAGATTAAAGATAAGTTAAAGTTTTTATCCTTTTAAAAAAATTCTTTAACGGCTAGTTAATAATACTATTAAGTATTATATATATTCTATAGAACTCCTTTATAAGCGAAGTAGTTTTATTAAAATAAGTATATAAATTAATTAATTAAATAATTAATTAATATCTCCTTATTTAATTATTTTAAATATTTATTTTAATAACTCTCTACTATACCGTAGTATTTTTATTTAATAATATAGTTATATTCTATCCTTATTAATCTAGATTATATGAATTTAATATAAGGGTTAAATACGAGCGAGATTAATTATACTCCGCGCTCGATTATCTTCGAGTAGGAAATAAATACTTCTTAACGAGTTAAAAAAATTAGACGAAAGTCGGATTAATTAAATTTCGTAACTCTAAAAGTTTTAGAGGTACGAAATTAATTAAAAAAAAAAAAAAAAAAAATTTAAGATATTAGGATAGAGAGTAGATACGGGCTATTAATAAATTTTAATATAACGAAGACGTCGTAATAAATAAATAAGACTAGTAATTAAATAATTATTAATAATTCAATAGACTCTAAAACGAGTTAAATAATAAAATATTATAATTTTTATTAAACCTTATTAATAATTCTAAGAGTAAAAATAACGGCGATCGAATTATAAAGAATAATAGAATCTTCATAATACACGGTAATAAAAGAATTAATTAAGTTATAATAAATATTTAATCTCTAGTAAATATAATATAAATAATAATAATAATTTTATTAATTTTATCTATAATAATCGATTTATTGAAATAAATATAGAAAGGTTTTATAAATATTAAATTTATATATAACGAGAAAGTAGCTAAAAGCGTAGTTATTAATTAAATATTTAAATAAATATTTATCCCGGAGTAAAATAAAATAGAAGAGGTTCCGATTAAAGAAAATATCAAGAAGTCCTTAAAGAAATAAACGAAGGATAAATAAATTAATAACTAGGTCTAAATACTAAAGTTAATAAATCGGGTTAGATTATTAAATATATAATCTACTATAATAATTAAATATATATATCGAGATAATAGATAATAGAAGAACTATTATTTTCTTTTTAAACTAGATAGTAAAGAAAATTAAGAAATTAGAAAATTAGAAAAGAGATTTATATAAAAAAAGAATAATAGATTTTACTTTATTTAAAATATTTAATATAATTATTTTATTCGAAATAAAAGTCTTCTAAAATAAGGGATAATTTATAAATTTTTATAAATTTTAGAAAAATAATACGACTAACCTTTATTAAATTTAAAATTATTAATTAATAAGGATTTTAGATTTTAGAAAATCTTAGAGTAATTTATTTAAATTATTTATTTATATTAAATTATAAGGACGTAAAGAAAACTAGGGGGGAAAAATATATAAATTATATTTTACGAAGAGAATAATAAAGAATCTCTAATTATTTGAAATATATTACTTATTTAGGAACTCTTAAAGAATTTAATATATATATATCGACTCTAGTATATTTAAAAGAATTTATATCGAGTTATAACTCTAACTTCTTCTTTACTTCTCTAAATTTACTACTTTATTAACTAAATTTAATTAATACGTAGATAAAATAAAAGAATAAAACTTTTAGATAGATTTTATAATAAATTTATAATAATTCTAAATTAAAATTCTTTATAAAGAAATTAAAGAAATTAGATTATAATTTTTCAATAAAATTAAAAGAGGCGTCTAATTTTATTAAAAATTATATTACTTTGAAAATACTTTATTTTATATCTTTAACTTTAATTCCTAGTTAAATTAATAAAAATATAATGTAAAATTACCGTAGTAAAAAAGAAAGATAATAAATTTTAAATAAAAAAATTAATTATTTAATAAAAAGTAGAATAAAATAAAATTATAATAAATAGAATAATTACCGAGAATAATAAAGTATTAGAGACGATTACTAAAATTCGAAAGATTAATAATATAATATTAAGTTAGAATCTTCGAATAATTTTAATTAACGAGACTCCGTTTAAATTATTATCGAAGTAGATAATAAATTAAATAAATATATTCTAGGATTAATTGATTAATTAATTTATATATTTACTCTAATAAAATTATTTTACTAATGAGGGAGTTTCGCGAATACTTTCTTAATAGGGTTACTAGTAGTTCCTACTAGTCGCTAAAGAAACCTCGTCGGTCAAAAATTCTAACGTATCGATAATTTATCTCCTTTTCTTACTAGTTAGTAGCCGATAGTTATAATTATTCTAAAATACTATTTATCCTTTCCCTCCGTTTCCCTTCTACTTTAATTTTCCTAACTCTATTTATTTATCTCGTGGGCCTATAGGCCGCTTTATTATATATTTATTAAATAGTCGATACCTACGGCCCTCCGGCCGGCGGCTTCTTCCTCTTCTTCCTTATATTCTAGGATAATAAATAAACTACGTTACTTTTTATATAAAATTACTTTTATATAAATAAAGCGCGTAAGCGCCTAAAATATTATCTAAGAGAAAATTTTATTAATATTAATAAAATATCCAAGAGTTTATCCGGAGTATATATAATAATAAGAATATTAAAAACGAGTATAAACGATATAAAAAGATTATAACTATTATTATTCGAATACTTTAAATATAATATATATAAAACTTTACTTTTTTCGAGGAAATACTAGGTAAATTTAAATATAATTATTATTTCGATAATTTTTTAAATTATCCGTAACGGTAAAAATTATTATTAAATTATTATTTTATAAAAATAAATTAAGAAGTTTAATTAATTTATCGTAATATTATACTCGTTTTTAAGAATTATAAAAAGAATATTATATTAAAGAATATAATATATTCAAAAATCGGGGTTATATATTATATAAGAAATTTATTATTATTCTTTAAACTAGTTCTTTATAAAGATACGAAGAATTTTAAATTAATAAATAATAAATTTAAATTTAATAATTAACTCCGGTTAAAGGAAAGAAGATTTTATAAATTAAAATATAAGAATTTAACTTTCGAAAAGAGTATTAATTAAATCGCTAAAGTAAATAATTATTTTAAAATATAAATATTAAATAACCTTAAAAATAAAATATAAAGGGTTAATACGAAGATAATTATTATAATTATATTCTTTATTTTAACTTTTATTATTTACTAGGTAAATATCTCTAATTGAATCTTATATTATAATATAAACTTTATTTTACATTAAGAATATTATATTAAATATTAATATAAATAATTTATTCAATATAAAAGAGATTTATAATTTTAATTTACGAAGATATATTTAAATTAAAATAAATTGAAATTATGAAATTCTTCTAAAAGTATAAAGATAATATAAAGAGTATATTCTCGAATTCTATATTTTAATTTATAATAAGATTTATTATACTCTTAAATATAAAATAAATATTTATAATTTATAAATATATTATTATCTTTTATTTTAAATAACTAGTAAGAGTTAAGAATTAAATTATATATTATATTAATCGAATTAGTTAAAATCGTGCGATATATATTAATAAATTTATAAATATAATTTCTAATATAAATATAATTATTAGTAATAGATAAAGAGCTCGACGACGAATATATTAAATAATAAAAACCTTTATAAAAAGGTCCGGAGAGTTATAAACTCCGCGAAGCTTTAGAGGAATATATTAATAATAATAAAAATATATAGAATAAAGATAATAAATCGTTAATAACTACTAGAAATTAATCGAAGATATATTTTTAGATAATTCTAACTATTTTTAATAATAAGAGCGTCGATATTTATAATTAAATAAATATAACTACGACGTCCGTTTCGAAGTTATATTATAATATATTTAGAGGAATAATATTATTAAAAACGCTCCTTAATATTATTTGAATATATTTATAAAATTTAATTTTAAACTCGAGGGTATTACGTCTATAATTAAATTAAAGACTAACTACTTCGAGGAATTTATAATAATTATCGATATTAATAACTTTTATACGATACTCGATTTAGAGTAAATTATAATAATTATTATAATTATCTCTATTAAGAGGATTACCTCTCGTTATATTATTATAATCGAGACGAATAACTCCTATATTAACCGCGAATATAAAGATTTATCTCGTAGGATAATATCTAGGAATAAACTATACTAGTATAATAAATAATATATTCGCTATAATAAAGGAATAAAAGTATATATATATATACTTTAGTAAAGATCGGTAAAAGTATTAAGAAAATTATATATAAATATAAATATATTCTAATTAATACTAGTTGATCGGCTCTTTTAAAATATAAAAAATTAATTATCGACTAGGTAAATATTATAGAAAGTTATAAAGATTTATTAAAGATTTCCCCGATTCTTTAATCTTTAATTAGAAATTCCTTTTAAATAAAATCTCGGAGATATTATATTACTATAACCCGATCGAAGACGAAATTATTCTATTTATAAATAATTTTTCAAAACTCTACGAGTTCGGATTTATTATTAATAATAATTAATTATATAAATATAAAAGCGCCTTCAAATTAGAAAAAGAGATAATTAAATATTAATAAAAATTATATATATTCTTTATTATACTAGGTAGTAATTAATCTTTAAAATTCTTCGTAATATTTAAAAATTAATAAGAGATTATAGTTTATATCTATAAAATCTATTTATATAAAGTATTATTTAATTTATATAAATAAGTTTTAATTAATTATAAATATATTATAGAAAGAATTAAAGACTTAAAAATTATAGAGTAGAAAAAAATTATATAGACTCTTTCTGAAGTTAATATATTAAATATAAATTATTATTATTTAAATATCGTAAAGTAATTCAGCCCTCTATTATTCGTAATAATAACAAATAAATAGAAAGTTCCTATAAATTTATTAAATCTAATCGAAGAAGTCGTTATTAAATATAAATTACCGCGAATAAAAAAATAATTATAGAAAGAAATTTAAATTGTAGTTTATATATAGTATAATTATATTTATAAAAGTATAGGGTAGGCTTTAAATATTATAAATATATATAAATTAATAAAACTAGGTTAAATAAAATAATATTAATATAATAAATTTATCTATATTCGAATATACTAGGCTATATTCATATTCGAATATAAATATAACGCGTCGTATTTATATTCGAATAAACTTCTAAATATATTTAAATAATATTCGAATATTTTTCTAAAAATAGAAAAATCTTATAATTAATATAAAACGAGCGATTTTAATAAAGTTTCTATTTATAGTAATATTAGTAATAATATACATAACTCGATATTCTGTTATTATATATTAAAAATAAATATTCTATTATATTTTATTAATTTAAACTCGAATATTATTCGAATTAATAAAGAATATAAAAAATCTTCTAGATTAAATTATGAATTAAATTATGAATTAGATTATAAGTTATATTATAAGTTATATTATAAGTTATATCATGAGTCAAACTATGAGTTATATTATAAGTCAAACTATGAGTTAAACTATGAGTCAAACTATGAGTTATATTATGAGTTATATTATGAGTCATATTATAAGTCAAATTATGAGTTATAATATAGAAAATGTTTATTATATAAGAAGAAAAGACGTTCTCTTTTCTATCTCTTCTTTTTTCTCTACTATAATTATCCGATATTATCTATTTATTATCTACCTACTATAGACTACTTTCTATAATAAAATTCACTTTATATATCTATTAATAATGGCCTCTACAAGCTCTACTTAATATAGTAGCGAGTACGAACTTCCCTCGCTCGAAAATCAAGAACCTATTTTTAAATCAAAACTCTATAAATAAGAAGTTCTATTTTATAAAAATAACGAAGAACGAAAGGTAAATATTCTATAATATATCTAAAAATAGATTACTAATATATATATAGAGAAATATTACTTGTCTCGCTTAGAGATGTAAATATTCGAAAATCGAAAACGTTTCGAATAAATCTCATAGTAACTTCTATTAATATTATCGAAAACATTATCCAAAAATTTTAATAAAAGAGAACAATGATACTAGCTCTCAGTTATTAGGTATATTACTATTTTATTTATTTATTTATTTATTTATTTATTTATTTATTTATTTATTTATCTAATAAATATTAATATTAATTATAGAGTCTCAGTCTCAAGATACTACTTTAAATACTTTTTTTAGTAGTCGAAGACTCGCTAAACGACCTTCTAATTTTTCGCTTAATGAAGATTTTAATGAATCTACTTTTAAAACGAAAATTCTCTATTTTCTTATAGAGAATAATATCTCGTTTCGAGTAGTTACGAGTAAAGCTTTTAAAGACTTACTACTATATTGTCGAAAGTACGTCTAATTATTCTATTAATAAATTAATATATAATAATAACTAATATATATAATAGCGATATCCCGGCTCTTTACTATGAGAGTATTCGAAACGAACTCGTTTAACTCTATAGAACGAACGTCGAAAAAATTAAAATTGAACTTCTATTATTATATAAGAAATATAATACTAGATATTCACTTACTTTCGACGGTTGGACGGCTAGTAATCAGGACGAATATCTCGGAATAACTATTTACTATATTAATTCCGAGTGGGAATTAATAGCGAGAGTTATAGGAATGAAAGATTTAAAAGAAATTCACGACGCCGGATATATCTTATCGGTAAAAAAAAAATGTCTTCTGGAATTCGACTTATACGATAAGCTTTTAACGTAAATAATTAAATTTTTAATTATTTAATTAATTATTAATTAATTAATAGACTTACAAGCGATAAAGTTTCCGAAAATCTATCACTCTTAAAAATTCTTCGAAACGAGTATAAAACCTTATATAATCGAGAGATATATACGATAGAGTGTGTAGCCCATACGTTAAATATCGTCGTTTAAGATATACTAGGATTTTTAACCTATAAACCGAACGATAGACGAGTAATTCAAAATATAGCGAATAACGAGGAAGATGAAGAAGAAGATAAAGGTATCTAATTTCTTTTTTATAGTTATTACTATTAGTATACTAATTAATTAATCTAGATATTTATCCGATTCGAAGAATTCGAAAAATCGCTACTATATTCAAATATCGAGCCGAGCCAAAACGAATACTTGAAAATCAAATAAAAATATATAATTTATCTTTTCCTTATACTATTCGAATAGGTAAATATATTTATTATTTATATTTTAATTGATTAATTAATTAACTAATTAACTAATTCTATTATAGATCAAGATACGCGCTGGAGCTCTATTTACGAAATGATTCGACGATTTCTATATTTATATAAAGTTATTAATAACTCTATTACTATATCCGAGAAAATAAAATATAAGAATCGACTACGTTTTACCGACGACGAGTTAAAATATATTAAAGACTGTCTCGATATCTTTACTATATTCGTTAAAGCTTCTACGAAATTACAGGCCGAAATTTACCCGACTATTCAATATATATATCCTTATATATATCAAATTCGAATAAAACTAGAGGAAAAATTTAACGACGAGAGTCTAGTAAGTTTTTTAATTCTTATTTAATTATTAATATAGAGATATATATTAATAAATATTAGGAAATTGATCTTAGGAACTCTTAACGAGCCGGTATTACTAAAATCGATAAATGATTTCCTAAATTTAATTATAGAACTTGGAAATCTACGTATAAAAATATCTTCTTTGGAACGATTCTCGATCCTCGATTTAAAACCTCAGCTTGTAATAATTGAGGATTAAGTTCTCAAGATATTAATATTATTACTACGGAATTTATTAAGGATTTTAAAGAGTGAATCTTTTTTTTATTAATTAATTAATTAATAATAATACTAATAGTAATAATTAGATATAAAGAACGCTTTAATATTCTACCTACGACTTCGACTACTAGTTCGATTACTAGACGAGACGAAAGTGATATTATCGATAGCGACGACGTGTTATTATTTGGCGATACTAGTACTACTAGTCGAAACGAAGAAAAATATGAAATTTACTTTCGAGAACCTCGAGCCTATAGAGCGGTAAAAATTTATTCTATCAATAAATTAATAGTATTATACTAATTTATATATCTAGTAAAATTTATTAGAATATTAGAAACTTAATAGCGCTAAATTTCCTATTCTTTCTATACTAGCGAGATAGTATCTCGCTATTCCGACTATCTCGGCCCCCTCGGAGCGAATATTCTCTTAAGCCGGTAATATTATTACGAAAAATCGTAATAAATTATCTAAAGATACTTTTAAGATAATTATATCGCTTAAAAATTAGAGGGTAATTAAAGATATAAATAAGGAAATCGATAACGAAAGCGAAATCGAAGAGATTCAAGATTAGAATAAATAGAATTACTATATATATATAGTATTATTTATAAGATAGTATTTTTTATATATTTACTAAGTTTTACTATTTAATCTTTATTAAATAAAGTTTTAAAATATAATAATCTCTTTATTATCTCGATAGAATAATTAGAAATTTCTAAATTATTATAATTATAGTAGTAGTAATATATATATATATATTTAAGTTTATTTAATATTTAAATTATATAATTATTAGATATTCGCGTGAAAACGCGAAAAAACGCGTGAAAACGGGAAAAATACATATATATCTATATATAACTAATATTTAGAATATATTTAGAATATAAATTTACTATATTTATATTCTAAATATAGACCCCTATATTCATATTTGATTTAAATTCGAATATATATTCTAAATATATTCGAATATAAATTTCTTTTTAATTATATTAGGTAATATTATATCTTAGCCTTAAAGCGCTATTAGCGCCTATAAACGCTCCTGAGAATTTAATATACTCTTGAGAATCTAATACGCTCCTGAGAATTCAATACGCTCCTGAGAACTCTATAAGAAAAAAATTACTCAAAATTGAATATTATTTAATTATTATTCGAGTAATTAATTAAGTAACGAGTAACGCCCTTAATACTCGATTAATAAATAACAAATTTCGTTACTCGATTAATACTCGAATAATACTCAAGTAATTTACTATATTTAGTATATCTAGTTTTCTAGTAGTATTTAAGGTTTTCTAGTAGTATTTTAAAACTTTTTAAACTAAAAATAGACTTATTTAGTATATATACTATATTAGATATCTATAAATAACTATATATACTTATATATATAATTAAAAAAGATATAATTAAAGGTTTTTTCTTATATTTATTATATTTTCTTAAATTTAGAGAAAGATCTATATAAATATAGACTTATATAATATATAGACTATATTAAATATCTATAGATAGTTATATATCTCTATATAGAATTTAGAAAGATATAATTATAGTTTTCTCTTCTATATTTCTTATTATTTCTTAATTTTGAAAAAAATCTATAAAGAGAGAACCTTAAAAACTACTTTTATAACTTAATTAACTAGTAATATATATTATATATATAGAAACTATATATAGAAACTATATATATATATATCTATATATAGTATCTAAATAGATATCTTTATAATTTCTTTTTTATAATATCTATTATTCTTGAAAATTAAAAGAATATTTATATAGGTAAAGACTGTATTTATAGTTTAACTAACTAGTTATCTATATAAATATATATAAGATATATTGAATATCTATATATAAAAGATAGAAACGCTTATAACGCCTTATACTACTTAAAAAAACTACTCTTCCTCGCTATCCTCGTCGTTTTCGGGTATAATACCCTAATTCTTTAAAAGAAGAATCTTTCTAAAAACTTTATTAGATAGCCTATTACGTTTTTTCGTAATAATATCCCCCGCTATAGAGAAAATCGACTCGGATGGAGTTAAAGTAGCTAGTATAGCTAGATATCTCCTAGTTAGAATAAGAGGGAATAAGATAATCTAAAGCTCTAGTCTTTCAATATTCGAGAGGATTAATCTATATATATAGAATTAGTATAATATAATAAAAAAAATAGTAAATAATAGGGAATTATTACCTTTCTTAATAGAGGATCTTCGGAAAGATATCTCTCTAATTCTAATCTTTTATTATTAGAGCTAGATAGTCTAGTAGGTAGAATTCGAAATTCGTTATCAAATTCATCGTTACTATCTAAATCTAGAATTTCTGAATCTAGACTAGTAGTAGCCTCTTCACTAGCTATTTCGTCTCGGGTTTTAATAATAAAATTAGTTTTTTAATTAATAAAAAAATTAATGTTAATAATAAATTTACTTTTCGAAAAGACTTCGGAACTCAGCTAGTATAGCCTGAGTATCCCGATTTAAAATACCGAAATTTCTAAAAGCCTCAGCTTTAAATCTTGGGTCGAGAATAGTAACGAAAAAGATATTAATATAAGTAGCTTTCCAGCTACGAATATTAAATTCTAGAAGTCATTTTTCAAGATTTTCAAGCCTATTAGCGCAGGAATTTCGATGAACCTGAGGCTAGTTTTTATTAGTATATTTATTAATAATTAATAAGAAATAAGAATAGTTAAATTACTAGAATAGGATTATCTCTCTTCGCTTTTAGCTTTCGTCTTATCTAGTGAATATAAGGATAAGCTAGGTTAAAATTAGGATATTTTTCACTTTAAAGTATAGCTAAGGGTTTAGTAAAGATTTTAAATATATCGAGAGTCTCTCGAATATAAATAAGTTCTTTACTCTTTAGAAGATAATCCTCGCAACTAGGAAAATTTCTAGAAATTTGAATAGTATTTTCTATAGCCGGCTAGAGTCTAAGAGAGGTCTCTAGTAGCTGAAAAGTATTATTCCAGCGGACGTCGGTATCTAATAAATTTTTTAGTAAATATCCATTTAAAGAAATTGAAAGAATTGAAGAAAATTAAGAAAATTAGAAAAACCTACTAATTTTCAGCTTCGTAGATCCTTTTATATTCAGAACCTCGATTTGATTTTCTAAGGTTCTAGAATATTCGTGCTGATTTTTGAAAATTGAGGCCAGTTTTCGAATTTTTCGAATAGGATATTTAGTTATAGAATAATTAGTTAAAAATTTAAATAGAAAAATTAATAAAAAGTTAATAGAGTAACTATTTTAAAAGTTAGTAGAGAAAGTAATAGAGAAATTGATAAGGGGATTAGTAAATAAATAAATAAATAAATAAGAAAATAAGAAAATAAGAAAATAAAAGAGTTAATTTAAAATTTAATAGAAAAACTAATAAAAGAATTAATAAAGAAATTAAAAAAACTAACCTAAAATAAGCTCCCGACTTTCTTCTTCTTCCTCTTCTTCTAGTAGTTCTGAATTAATAGCGTTAACTACTAATTCGTTATCTTTTTTCGTAGGTAGTAGCTAGTTTAATACGTCTCCTATAACGTTATTAAAAGTATGAGCTATACAACCTAAAGAGAATATAGTCGTATTATATTTCTCTTTATAAGACTTCTTAAAAGTTCTTAATAGGGCTAGATTTTCGGAAGCTTTATTCGTTATTAATTTATTAATAAATTAGTTAGTTAAAAAACTAATTAAAAAACTAGTTAAAAAATAAAATATTAACGAGAGAATTTTATCCTTTATACCCCAAATAGCTAGACTCTCGTTAAGAATCCCCAATAAATAGGTAGTTTCTTTTCGATCGTCTATAGGAGTTATTTCTATAAGTCGAGAAATAAACTCCTAGTCTTTATTCATATAGTGAATAGTAATAGTCATATATTCGGCTTGGTTCGAGGCTGTCCAAGAGTCGAAAGTAAGAGAGAAATAATTTCTATAAATAGAACTTATAGTCTCGACTTCCGATTTGATTTTTTCGGAGTTAATTCGAAAGAGTAATTAAAATTCCGAGCGAATCTTCTCGTAATAGAACTTCGGAATATCACTATTTAAAAAAATTAGTATATATATATCTAAAAATAGATATAAAACTTACTCTCGAGTATACTCTAGTAGATTTCGAAAAGATTTACTAGAAATCGCTTTCTGAGAGATATTATTTTCGAGAAAGAATTCTAGTACTTTTCGGACTAAACCCTCTTGGGTATAGTATTAACTTAGACCTATATTCGAAGGTCTTTTTCGAAGACTAGGATAGAGTCTTAGTATAGGTTAAATCGAGGGACCTAAATCCGAACCTATAAAGAATTAGTAAAGTTATAGAAATAAATAAATTCTTATAAATATAAATACCTTCCGTCTAAAGTTTAGACCTTATAAGAGTATTTCTATTTATAGGAATATTCTTATAAGAGTATTAATAGTAAGATAATAGGTTACTAGTTAAGAAAGGTAATTTTTTAACTCTCGAATATTAATAGTTTCGAGCTAGATAACGAATAGTAATTTATTAATAAAAATTAGTTATATATAGTTAAAAATAGATATTATATATATCTTTCTCGGCTAGGCCATGTATACGCGTATCTATAGGTTATATATACGTATATCTATAATAATAGTAATAGTTATATAAATAAATAATCCTAAACGGCCTTAAGCGGCCTTGAGTGGCTCTTAACGGCCCTAAGAATATTAAACTAGTACTAAGAATATTAAACCGGTATTAAGTAGTTTTAAGAATCCTAAATAACCTTAAACGCTCCGAGCGCTCGCGAGCGGGCCTAAGCGCTCCGAGTAAATTATAATTCTCAGAGTCGCTTATACTTTTATAGATATATAAATACTCTCCTAGTTTTTTATCTAGTTTATATATATACTAGTATTTAATTATTATTTTATAATATTTATATCTTCCTATATATAAACTAGAATATACGATATTAAATAAAATTTTAATATATAAAGAAAGTATATATAAGCGCTCCAATATAAATACGCGATTAATAATTAAATTATTGATATTTTATATTAAGTCGTTATCCCCCTTCGAAAAAAGAAAATCTACGATATCCTCGGTAATTTCTATATTATAATTAAATATATAATTTACTCTAATTTAGAAATCGTTATTTTAATACCTTTAAAGTAATTTTTATTTAAATTATATATTTATTTCTACTAATATATAGACTTTATATATATATATTTAAAATATATTTAACTCACCTTCGGAAAAGTCTTTAACTATATTCTTTTACTATAGTTAAAATAGAGTATCTAGTACTATATATTTAGCGCTAGGTTTATAACGGAATTTTATATTTTAAAAATATTAACTATAATTTAAAGCCCGTATAATACGTAAATTAATCTTTATTATAAATAAAGTAGTTATATTTATTTATTTAACTATATTAAATATAACTTTATAATTAATATAAACGATTATTTTAGAGGCTAATTAAATTATATATTCAATTTTAATAAATATTTATATTATTCCTACTAGTTCTATTTTAGTAAATTAATAATATATTTCTATATCTTTAAAAACTCAGTTAAAGAAAAGGATAAATTATAAAGACTTTTTAGTTTCTTTATAATATAATAAATTATAACCTAGTAACCAAATTCCTTATTAATATTAAAGTCGATAAAGAATTTTTTTCTATTATCGAAATAATATAAAAAGAAAGACTTAAAAAGGATATTTTAAATAATTTTAAATAAACGAATCTTTTATAAATATCACGGGGTAGACTCTAGTATAAATATTACTAGGCTAGGCCTCGGTATTTCTATAATAGGACTAGCGTCTTAACTAGATTCTAGTATATTAGGGCCAAATCCTCTATAAATAATTATTATCTTATACTAAATTAATAAAAGTATATATTCTATATATATACTTTAATAAATAGTAGTAACGGTATATATTAATTATTTTATTCATTAAGACGCTTCTATATATTTTATTTAATTAGTAATTTAATAATTCTATCTACCTTAATATCTTTATAGCGAGAATACGCTTATTTATTATAAATTAGTATTTATATAGTCTCTCCTTATCCGATAGACTCTAGAAACGACTCTTTTAATAAGTCTATTATTACTATTATTATATTAAGTAACTCTAACTATAGTATTTACTCCTAGAAGAGTTTAAATACTAATTAATAGAAGTTAATATCGCTTTAAGAAAATATACCTCCTTATAATCTTAATCCGGGTCTTATACTAGGTTTTACTATAGAGTAAGTTATATTATTAATAATAATAATTACTATTATTATTAACTAAGTTATAAAGTAAATATTAACCGATTTTATTAATTAATAGTAATACTAGCTATAAGAGTATACTCTAGATAATTATACTCTAAATAATAACGTCGAGTTTCTTAATCTTTTATAGTTTACTATTAAAGATAATAAATTAAAGGTTAAAGATATTAGTTTTTTTAACCTTTAATATAAACTTAGAAATAATACTCTAGTTCTAAATACCGGTAAATATATATATTATTAAAATATTTACGTTTTTATAAATAGACTTAAGGATATAGTAAATATAAAGTTTAATATTTATATTATCTTTAAGAACCTTATTCCCGCGTATTTTTATAATTTAATTTTAATATAATATTTAGTCGAGTTAATAGAGTTTAAAAAGAAACTCCTACGTAATATTATATTCGATTTATAGTAGTAATATACTACCTTTATCGATTAATTTAAAATTAGAATATTAGTAGTTATAGCCAAGATCGCTACCTTTATATATATACTCTAGGATATTCGAAAGAGTATTTATCCTCGTATATTTATTTCAAATATATTATACCTCGTAAAGTCTATAAATATTACCTTAATATATTCCTAGCTTTTGATTATTTAAAATATATTTTATATAAATATATATCCGGATCTCTTTAAATTAAAAGTAATAATAACGTTAAATTAATTCCTTAAAGATATAAATAATAAAGTATTAATTTAAAAAAACTTTATTTCTCGCGGTTTTATATTATTTTAAAAGTTATTTTACTTTTAACTTTAATAATAATAGTAACCTTAATAATAACCCTATTAATAGAATAATTAAAAATTACTCGATAATAAACCCTATAAACTCTTTAAAGATAAATTTAATAAATTATTCGATAAGAAGTTATTTAGTAATTACTACGCCACGCTATATTAAAATACCGTTTATATTATTACACTATATTAATATACTACCTATAACGGCGTATTAAAAAAAGACGAAGATAACGAATTTAATCTCTATTAAATTATAGTAGTTAAAGATTAAATTTAGGAGTTTATTAAATTTGGACTAGCCTCGCGCTAAAATCGTTTCAATTTTCAAATATACTAGTAAATAACTACTTTCAAAATTCGTTAACTATTTAAAAACTACGCTAAGAACTCACTTTTATATATGAAGAAATCGACTATTTAAGACCTTAGTTCTTTAATATTAATATTTTTATAACGTTAAACGCCTACTCCTCTATTTTATTAATATTATAGTTATTATTACTAGTTATTTACGTTATCTCTATACCTTCCTATCGCCTTACCTCGTTATCGCGATTTCAATAGTTATCTTTACGGCTCTACGTTAAGTTTTAAAGTTTTATAATACTCTCGCGGCTATCCCGCACCGACTATTTAAAAATTAAAGATATACTATATATATTTATTTACTTTATTATTTCTATATATAGACGCTATTTATATTATTATTTATAATACCCTATATTAACTTATTAATAAGAGTATTAACTTCTTTCTTTTTAAATAAATATTTTATTACGGGGTAGACTCTAGTATAAATATTATTAAACTAGGCCTCGGTACTTCTATAATAAGATTAGTGTTTTAGTTAGATTCTAGTATATTAGAGTTAAATCCTTTATAAATAATTATTATCTTTTACTAAATTAATAAAACTATATATTCTATATATATACTTTAATAATAAGGAAAATAATTTGAAACTAGTTTTCTTAATATATTCCTATTATTTAATACTTATAGGGGTACTTTATTTAATAATATAGTTTTTTTATTTTATAAAAATTTAACTAGAGTAGTATAATCTTTAATATAATCTCTTAATTAACTAGTTATTCCTAAATATATTTTAAATACTACTAGTATTTAAGAGAAAATTAATTATTTAATAATTATAAATTTTTCTTTAGAAGTTAATAACCCGAACGAGTTAACCTTTTAACTAAATAGTATAATTAACGAATAATAAATAAATACTTTCTTAGGGTTAACTAAAATATTAAATTTAACGAATAAAGAAAAAATTATATATAGATATTAAATATAATCCTCGAGGGTCTAAAAGAATATTATAATATTATTAATATATACTCGGGCGAATACTTTATAGATATATAGAATCCGATTTATTTACTATTATATATATATAGGCGAGTTTTTAAATTTTATTATTATAATATTAAAAGTCTCCTAGCCGGGGTATAATATAACGATAAATTTATATTTATCTTTAAAGTATACTCGTTATTAATAAAAGAAATTAACTATTTTAATAGCGAGTATTTTAACGATAATATTTAATAGTATTAATTATATTATTCTATAAAAGTAAATAATAAACGTTTATTATAACTATAGTATTTAAACCTCGAATATTAATAACGATACGATCTTTTTTAATACTATCTAATTTTATAGTTTAAATAACGAAGACTAGGAAGTTAAATAAAGTAGTTTATATCGTTTATTTAAATCGTCGCTAAATATATAATTTATTAAAAGTTTCGTTAATAATCTTCCGGCTCTCGTTATTTATAGACGGAATAAATATATATTATTTTAAATACTTTATCTTCCTAGTCGGCGCGAAGTAGTATATATATTTATTTATTTTCTAGAATATTAATAAAGCCTCCTTCTATTTAAAATATAGAGAATTAATTAATAATCCTTACTAGCTCCGGTTATATACTATAAATAATAATATTATTTAAGAGAATATTATTTTTTATCGAAATAGTTATTTTTATTAACGGAATAAAAGACTAGGAATTAATTAAATTCTTTATATTTTACTTCTTTAAAAATTATTTAAAAAGTAATAAACTAGTATTAATAGTAATTATACTATTAAAAGTATTTTTAAAAAAAGTTTCTTTATACTCTTAAAGAGGCCTAAACGATAACGAGTTCACGAACGTCGTTATCGTTTATAATAATACTATAGTAGTTATTAAATTAAATCTCGACTATTTAACCTAGGTTTATATTCCTAGGGATTTTAATATACTTATCTATTTTATTCTTTATAAATATTAATTTTATTCTATTATTAACGATTCTAGTAAAGAGGTATAAGTTAGTATCTACTAATTTATAGAAATAATCTCGTATTAATAAATTAAGTTTATGGACTTCGATAATTATTATAATTTATAAAAGAATAATTTTTATTTTCGTAATATATACCGGCCGGTTTATATTTATACTTTTTAAATAAACGTCGATAAGGTACTTCTACTCGTAGTTACCGATATAAAATATTTGATAAAATATTAATATATTAGTCTCTTTAGAGGCTATAATATTTATATTAATAATTATATTTATTTTAAAATTATTTATAATATAGACTTCTTTAAGAACGGTTTCGGTTATTATTTTATTACTACTTTTATTTTTCTCGGTAAAGTATAAAAAGATAACGATATATTTAAAAATTATATAATAATTAATATTAATACCGGTAACTTGTAGTAGGGTTACTATAATACTAATTCTAGTTTTTAGAAAAAAGTATAATATAAATTTATAGTCGGCGATAATTATTTTATAACTAATATCTTTATAATTCTTTTCTATTTTAATTTCAAGGTCTAGGTTAACTCGAATACCGGTATATTAATATTTCCTAAATATTTATTCTATTCCCGTATTTCTAGAAGAGTTATAGTTTAATTTAATAATAAACTTCTATTTTAGTAATTCGTTATTCGTTTTAATTTAGTAATAAGTTTTGATATTCTCGTTTATTATTAAAGATTATTTACTCTTCTAAATAGTATTTATTATTAAATATTTAGAGTAAATCTCTTTACTAGTATTTCTACTCTATCCTCGACTTCTAAGATAAATATATAGTATATTCCTAGATCGGAAACCTCTCTCGTAGATATAGTATTAAAATAAATTAAACTGAATAGTTAAGCTTTATTAGTAATTACCTAGAAATTATATATTTCGTTTTATTTATTATAAATATTATTCTACTACTAATCTTAATCCTACTCGTTAATATAATTAATATTAAGTATATATTACTCTTTTATTTATAACTTTATAATATTATCTTTTTAGTTCTTTTATACCTCGATTCTATAATAAATAATTATATATTTAGGGGTATTTATAATTACCCGAAATAATTAAAATTATAAATACCGGTTATAGGCCCGCGGTTTTCTTAACGCGGTTAATATTATAATTAAGATTCTCTTAGGACCTTAGTATATTTAATATATTTAGTAGGCTAAGAGGTTATTTACTACTCGATATAGTATATAAATTAATAAATAGTAAGCGCTTAACTACTCGACTATTTAACGAAGAAATAAATAAATAAATAGATAAATAATATAGTTCCCTTCTTTTATATAGACTATATATTTTCTAGTAAATAGGAGCTTCGTATTTAACTTTCTTTAAAACTTTTAATTATAGATTCTAAATATAGATATTTATTAAATTATTAATTAAGTTTATTAAACTTTTCTAGTTATATCTAAATACTAATACGAAGACTATTATTTATTAATTTTTAATACTTCTCTTTAAGGGAACTAATTTAGGTCCTATTAATATTATATTAAAATATTAAACGGAGAGCCTTAATAGTTAATAATTAAAACAATTTTTATTTCTAAAAGAGAAAGATATATTCTTAATACTATTACTAATAATTTATAACTAAATAAATAATAGTTATATTTAATAAAACTACTATTATATTTAAAATATATTTAGTATATTCTAATAAACCGGATTAATAAATTAATAATAAATTATTTAAAATAACTAGTTCTATTATAACCGGAACTAGTTAAATTATTAATAATTCTACTAGTTTTATCGTAAACTCTTTAATTTAGGAGGCGGTAAAGATTTAATAATTTTATTACTTCGTATTATTCCTAGCTAGGCTTTTTCCTTAGTATTAAATAAATAAAGGAATTTATCTAATAAAATATTAAATTTAAACGGATTAATAAAAGATTTAAAATTAGAGTTAATCTAGTCGTAAATTATAAATATTTATTAATATATACTAGGAATATCGGCGGCCCTAGTTAAATTAAAAATTTTATTTATATATTATTTAGGTATTTTATTAATATATATTTAAATAAATTTATATTTATTAAAACGAAGTTTATATATAACTTCTAGTATCTTTATTTTAAATCGTTTAATAAAACGATTTATTAATTTAAAGCTAGCGAAGGTATGTATTAATATTTTAATATTAATATTTAATTTATCCCAGAATTATTAAAGGATTATTTCTTTAAAATATAAAAATAAAAACTTTCGTATTTTCTTTTCGCCGTATTATATAATTATATAGTTAACGCGATCTTTAAAATCGAAAGTATTTTAATATATAGTATACTTTTTTAACTAAATAAGTTATTTTTTTTTATTACTTTTAAAGTCGAAGAATTTAATCTCTTCGAGTTTTAGTTTATTTTAGGCGCTTATCTTAATACTAGTATTATTATAACTAGTTAAATTATTCTCCTCTACTAGGTATTAAAGTCCTATCGAGTTTACTTTTATTTTAATTATTAATTTATTAATAATAACTTAAATCTTTAGCGATTCTATAAAGTCTACTATTTATTCGAGAGTTATAGTTAAGTATTTAAAAGGAGTTATATTTACTTTATTTTCGTCTTTATTTTCTAAAAACTATTTCTTTTATAAGTATTAACGAAGTTCTTTAATATCTCTTCGGAAAATATTAATAAAAAGTATTATAATTATTTTATTAATAATCTAAAGTAACTATATAATAAGTTATTTGAATTTAGTATACTCCGAGAGTTTATTATTAAATTACTTCGCTTTCCGGCCTCTCTTTAATAAATAATAAATAGATACTTTAATAGGAGGATTAAAAAATTATATAATTATCTAGGTAATTACTCGTTTAATATTAAAAATAACTTTTATTTATTTTAGGATATATTTACTTAATAATAGGAATTTTTATAAATAGAAAATAAAATTAATTCTAATAAAATTTAACTTAACTTTTTCTAGAGTAATAATTCAAATAATAATTAATTCTAAATACTAAAAGTAGTAATACTAGGCGAATAGTATAAAAGTAGTATTAAAAGACTAGTACTCTAGTATTCTTTTTCTATAACGGAAGCGTAAAAGATATAATTAATAATATATTTACTAGGCTAGATATTTACTTAATAAATAATTTATTAATATAAATAACTATATTAATAAAAGAGAAATAAATAAAGGGACGTTCTAAATATTTAGTTTAATATTTATTATAACTACTCTAAATAAAAAGAGTATTGAATAAATTATTTAAATTATTTAATAAAGAGTTTAGAAGTATTTATTCAAGGTAGTAGAGTATAATAAAAAAATATTAAATATATATAATATAAATAAAGCTCGCTATCGATATAGAGTAAACTATTTTAAATATAGTAGTTAATAGAGAGTATATTAACCGATTAAGAAATTATTTTACTATTTATAATTAATATAATTATTTTTACTAATATAGAAGAAGTATAATTTTACGTTAATATTATTATTACTAATATTTAATAAAGAGTTAATATAATAATATATAGTATAAAAAATATAAATTATTCTATAGAAGATTTAGTTTTAATATATTAAAATCCTAGTATTACTCTAGTTTTAATAGGGCTAGCGGTAGGGTTTAACCCGCTATTTTAATAAATATTTATAAAAATACCCTTATTAAAGTCTACTCTATAATAGTAGTAACGATTAATTATAAAGAAGAAATAATAATAAATATTTTATTTATAAAAGTAAAATTTTAATATAAAAGTAATTTAATTTCTAATTTACTTTTATTACTTTTAAAAAAGTAATTTAATTAATTTTTAATAACTCTCTAGTCGCTAGTGTTATTTATAAATTATAGATATTATTTTATTAATATTTATTTATTATAAAATAGAGTCGCCGTTATAGAAAACTAGTAAATAAAGAGTTTATATTTAAGAGGATATTTACTAGCCTTTTTTTAATAGTCTCTAGAAACTTATTTTAATAAAAATAATTTTAAATTATTAATATTATAACTCTTTAATTTATTATATAGAATAGTCACTTTCTTTATCTAGTATAATAAAATATAAATTTAGTATAATATCGTTATAAATTTATTCTTAATAATAAATATTTAAAATATTAATTTTAATATATCGGTAAAGCGGTGAGTTTATATTCTACCGAAAAAGACGGAAAAGGCGTTTAGATCTATTTAGCTCATATACTAGCCCTAGAGATTAATTTAACACCGGAGTTACTAAATACGTATTTAATACCTCGATTTATTTTGAATAATTTTGAATAAATTAGAATAAACTCGTCCAAGTAGTACCGGTTTATAATTAGATATATATAGTAATATAGTGAATTATATAGTCTATAATACCGCGCTAATTTAGGGGATATTACGCGCGTATATAATTTTCGTGAATTAATATAATCTAAAATTTAAATTAAATTAATATAATTATAATACTCTATATAACCTTAGCGAGTTACCCGGCGCTAGTAGAAAATTAAGGATTTAAAATCTTAAATCCGAGGTTATTATCTTTAAGTTTTTTTTTATTTTTTTTTTATTTTTTAAATTAATATTCTCTTTTCGTTATTTTTCCGCCTAAAGTAGTAAAATACGTATTTAATACCTCGACTCTTCTCGTATAGTCTCCCGCTTTACCGATATAGTAATAATTATAAATTTAATAATAATTTAAATAATAGTTATAGTTTTAATAATAACTAATTTAATTAATTTAATAATTAGTATTTTATAAACTTTACGCGCCTTAATAATTCTAATAATAATAAATTTAATTTATTTAGTTTTAATTATAATTATTTCTCGCTTAAAATCCTTATTTTTATTTTTATTTTTATTTCTATTATTTTATTAAATAGTCTCGTTCTCTAAAAGAGTAAATTATTAAAGGATTTAAATAATATTATAAAAATAAAATTACTTCTAGCCCGTATTTTTATAAACTCGTCGAAGTTTTTTTTAAATTATAAAGAATTTAAAATAAAAAAGAGAGGGTCTTATATATAAATTTAATTAAAATAAAAGTAATAATAAAGATCCTAGATTAAATTAAAATTATTTAATTATTTATTAAATAAGATTTAAAACCTAGAAACTTTACTACTTTTAAAATAAATTATTAACTTTAAATATACTAGTACTTTAATAAAAACTAAGTTATTTATTTTTAATTAATTTAGAGTCTATTATAAACGAGGTTAATATAATTTTATTTATTAAATAAATAAAGAAGTTATAGAAGCGGCGTTATTAATAGTAATATCTTTTAATAATATAGATAATCTTCGTTTCCTAAGAGTAGGTTTCTTTAGTAAAGACGTTTTATTATTATTATTTCTAAACTTTTTAAAAAGTATTTTAAAGATAGTAATAATAATAATATTTTTATAAAAGTTAGGAAAGAGCGGTTTATATACTACATTATAGCTAGGCCCTAGTTTAGCTTTAATTTTACCCGATTAGGGTACTAATACGGGCCTACTACACGAAGAACTTATTATATCTACGTTTACTTAACGTTGATGGTTGCCCCGCCTAAATAAGGTATGCGGGCCATCCGTTCGGCGCAAGTCTCGATGGTTTTAATATCTACTGTACTCCAAGCATTTCTGACGCGGTGTCAGAATCTCGATATTCACCATGGGCTTTCAAGTTCTTCCTGCAGATGCCTTGGATCTTCCAGAGATGAATACGCTCTATCATGATGTATTCGAGGACAATGACATTCGTATTCATCTATGGCCCAACGCGCCTAAGGAAGAAAGATTAGGGCACCAATTGCGTCGATATTTCAAAATGTCTCCTCTAGACGGCTCACGCTTTGTCAAGGCAGTAGATTCAGAAAGTGGGTGCGTGACAATGCGGTCGATAAGTCTCAGGCATGCCCGTTTAGGAAAGCCTGGCTAGTCGTGACATTGCATTCTGATGCTCGGCTCTTACTCAAGTACTGACTATTGCAGCAAAATTGTTGCATTTGCCAAGTGGCAGTATCCGCATACTTTGACCACGGAGCAGTACGCCGCAAAGGAGGCCGCGGACAGGAAAGCAGATGAAGAGAACCCATTGCCAGCCGGGACAAACAAGTATCTGTACGACGAATTCTTTGGAGCACTCAAGAAGAGGCGAGAGTTGTTCTTAGATGACAGCAAAGACTATTGTCAGTCTTTTCTCTTTAGATAACGCCCCCTGCTGAATAGCTTCCCACTGAAATCGATCCCACGCTACATGAACACCGTCATCACGTTGACCCTATAGGAAAGCTGATTCTCATATCAATAGACCTTGATATCCTCGCCGTCTCAAAAACTCATCAACGTCAAGGTCTTGGCGCCCTGCTCCTCGACGAAGGCTTGGCTATCGCAGACGAACACAACGCCAAAACATACCTCGAAGCCTCACCAGCTGGCTTGAAACTGTACAAAAAATATGGCTGGAAGGACATTGACGAGATTCTGGTCGACCTGAAGCCGTATGGGGGAAGCGGACATCATTCGGAGATTTGTATGATGAGGCAAGCAGGTGGGAAGTAGCCTGTGTCTATGGAGACATAGAAACTATTCAATTGTGCGCGAATTCTGTCAAATGATATCATGATTGCTTTTTCTGAGTTTGAAACCGTCACAATCTTTGCAGCCACTGATACAGTAAACTGGCGGCTATCTTCGTGACTTCCACAATCTCTTGCGATTGCCCCAGCGTTGTTCTGAGAGAGACCTATCAGCGGACTTCCGAGGCCCTGAATCATGGCAAGCCCAATTATGGCCACGGCACGGCACGGCACGTATTGACTCCCGTCATAGGATCTCTCGTCGGTGGTGTACTGGTAGCTGGCACACCTGCCCCAGCTCCACAAACACTAAAAGCAATTTTGGGTATTGAGGTCACAGGCTTTACCAAAAATCCTAGTATGGAAGGACCATTTTCTCCGATCATCAACCAACCGCTTCTGGGAGCTACGGTCAGGGCGCAGGTTTATGTGGAGTGGATGCAGTATGTAGGCCCCAGTGATGCAGAGTACCTGAGGCTCTTCAAAACGACGAAATATCCATCGAGGTGATCTTGAGTGAGTCGCAGGGCCTCTTCATTTTCTACTTCTCAGGATGTAGGACTCATCTTCGGTAGGCGTTTTTGCGAGGATTGCTCACCTGATGCCGCAAGTTGTCGGCGCTAATCCACCACCGGGAAATGTGACTATTGACAATATTCTGAAGGTCAGTAGTGATATCACAGAATTGTATGCGTAAGCTGACTGGACCTTTCTGAGTGATTTCCAGCAAAACCATCCCGATGGCTCCAATGGCGCATATATCGAGGAATCCGCGAAATCGAGTTGTTTGAGGGATATTGGAGATCGCGAACTGTCAATTTGCGAGGCTTCGGACAGCTTACGGGTTCACAGTATCAGAAATCTCTTTCCTCGGCTTCTACAGGCATGCCCGGTATCAAAGCTGTCTACAAGAGTAGAGCTACGGTGATCTTGCATGAGGTGCGCCAAATTCGACTCTCATAATGAATATAGCACACGCTGACGTGGCCTCAAAATTGATGCACCTTGCCTCTTGCGAGATGCCTGCTTTCGAGACTATCACCAGGGCCACTCAGTCCATTGATCCTACATTCGAAGGCGGTCACTTCGTTGATGTGTCCTCTGGCAACTTCTTCTTCCCACGGAATGATCCCGCAGTCTTCGCGAGGAGTCAGGATCCAGCCTCTGCTGATATAACAGTCTATCTACTCTCTATTCATCAGGTTCCGATGCGTCATTGCTGAGAGCGTTCAGACGGGTGTAGCAGCGGACCACGTCAAACGAGCAGAAAGGCCCATGGCATAGTCTTGACACCGCTGCTCGCCCAACTCAATCAGGGCGATCTGGCGGCTGTATTGAATGCTGATAGCTATATGACATCCGCTGTAGGTATGTGAAATTTTATTTTCGTGTCTTTTGTACTTCATTGCCATGCTGACTGTGATGATACAAAGGCTGTTACGACGGCACTTGCCTGCAATTTGAACCAAATCAGCAGCTTCAATAGGGACCTCACAATGACAGACATGAATTCTTGACGAATTGGTACGATTTCAGTCCTAGTCTTATCAGGAATTAACTGACAGACCCTTTGCATCAAATTGAACCTTTTGAATTGAGGGAACAACTCACAAAGGACAGCGATTATACAGCATGAAGCAAGAGCTTTTTGGGGTATCCGCAATCAAAACATACACCGCGCCAACCTTACAAATTTCGAATTTTCCTCGAACGCCAAACCTCGTGTCCATACCAACCATGTTCAACAATTTCCTCAAGTGTTTTCAACAGTGCTCCTCAACGAAGCTGCAACGATTATCGGCAGGGGCTCATGTCCAGCCATAAAGGCTTGACTTAGCAGTCCTTTTCATGCTGCTCACGAGCGCCAGCAAAGTTGTACTTGTTCTTACGATCCTTCCAATCATGGCGAACAAAGCTTCTTCTTGAGTTTTTGATAGCTTTCCCAGTCTCAGTGTCATCAGAGCACATATGACACTCGATTTCGACATCACTCTTCCCCTGGTCATTCAGGTCCAGCACATCCTGCTTGAATGGCTCACAGTAGTGAGCAGTCCCATTCTGGAAGCGGTGGTGCCTGTCCTTTGCGATATGCAGCTCGTCGTTCTTGCGGGTGGGAAAGTGCCACCCGAGCTCGCAAAGGGTCTGGTACATCGTGACTGGATCGGTCTTGTCGACATCAAAACTGGTTTGGCATGCTTCTGCAAGTCCTTTGCCGTTGTCATACGCCACCCAGGAGTCCATGTGCATCTCGGAGATGAAAATTTTCGTCTCGTTGGCAGCCGTGCCACAAGCGCAGGGAAGTGCCTTGTCGAGATTGTGCTCCTGGGTGTAATCCTGCAATGGTTGTGGGGAGAAGCAGACTGGCAGAGCAGAACTAGTGGCTCCAGAAGCAGGCTTGTTGTTCCACACCTCGTCGACACTGAGCAACATCGGATCGTTGCTATATCATGTCGTCTTCCAGTGGAGGTATGAGCCCTTCAGAAATTCTTTGGGGCTTGTACCCCAGACTTCCTCCTTTCGGGCGTCGAGACCAAACATCTTGATCTGTTTGGTATCTTCCCAATTCTGCCAGCATTGCGGCTGGCATTGTACTCCTTGCTCGGGCTCGAAATGGAATACACCGGGCTCTACTATACCCGCATTCCCGGAGACGCCCTGCTCGAAAGTGTCGATGTCATGCTTCGTATAATGGATGGAGCATATGGAGCTTTTTAGCGTGAGAGAGATTGCTGTATTCTGAAAGTATGTCGTCATTGCTCTAAGAAGCACAGAATTGGTCAATTATGCCTTGAGTAATGAAGAGCATGCTTACTTTTCGAGCTTCAAGGGTTCGTTGATGTAAACCTCCTCCTCCTCAGCACTAAGCTTGATATATCTCCCTGTGAAGATCTCGTCTGCCACGATACTCCTGAACGGATTGATGAAGGCGCCTGTAGCCATCTGCCAGGATTGCCCTGTTCATTAATTTGTCAACGGCAGCTTCGAACCCACCGTTCTCTCCAAAAACCGATACCGGCGTTCAAATCTCGCATAGCAGCATCGATACTTTCCCGATATGCCTCGCCCGCCTGAGTGACAGCGGCGTTCAATCCCATTCGGGTTGCCTTTTCCTGTTCAGGATTAGCATTCGGGTGATGCTTGCATCACCCGCAACAAAGGTCGGTATGGTCGAGAGCATGTTCAGCGTCACTCCAGTCTTCCCCTTCCCTGCAGTGGCCAGACCACCACGAAGCCTGGTGAGCCAGGGTGTCTTAGGAACCTTGGTCATTCGCTTCGGCACCGTCTCTTTCACAGATCTCGCTGCTGTTTGTTTTGCAGCCTATCCGATCTCCAACGATTCCTCCTTTGACACTCCAGCGTCGAGAGCCTCGGCATCCGCGTCTAAACCAGCTTGAGTAATCTCGGCTGTCGTTGCTTCGACTGATTCGAGACCACCCGCGACGACAACAGGGGCCCCGACCTCCGAAAGCGCTCCTCCGACGCCCGCCACCGCACTCCCGAGTGTGCTCGCTTCCACGCCAGCCGCCGCGCCAGCTTCAGCACCGGCCACGGCGCCGACATCAGCCACGCCAGCCGCAGGAGCAAGCATAGGCAGCGCGACTAGAGTGCCGATCATTACTGCCATTATCGCTACTTTTGCGATACCAGCCTCCAAAGAGCATTGGCTTGTCGGTCGAGGGATCGTGTAGCCAGATGAAGGTGTTAGCCATCTGTTCAGTCTTGGCTATACTTGCTAGTTGAGCGGGCAAGGTTTGCTCCTGCATCACAATTAGTACATATCTAGGAAATGTCGAAATCAGGATGACGTACATGCAAGTTGCCAGCAACCAAATTGACGTTGTTGATCGACAGCAATACGTAGCAGATTTGTCGAGCGTGCTCTTTATGTCATACCCTGGCATACACATCCCGGCATGTGGACAAATTCGAACAGCTTTTGCACAATGGATGTCCTGGTGCCAATTCAGGAGATCTTTAGCCATAAAGTCGGCCATGTTCCTCCTCTCTTCCCACTCACGGGTGTTCTTCAACACCATGATGGTGTAATCAACGAAAGCTTGCCCCATTCCCGAGGCAAGGATGTTTTCACCCGTAGTCTCGAAGAAGGCCTCCTCGTACTCTGGACCATCGTCATTCATGTGTACATGCTCCGTCCCGAGGCCTCTCCAGCCAGTAGAGAGGGCGACGGTCCCATTGTAATCGGTACTGTTTCTGGCAGCGGAGACCGAGGAGGGAGAGGGGAATGGGGAGGAGGACGAGAGGGTTTCATTGTGAAGGGAGCCATGATCCGATGCGCCATCTTCGGCGGTTTCTCTATAGACCACGGAGTACGACCACACCAGGTTCGGTGACCTACCCGTTGACGACACCTACAGCAGGACGGGAATGTAGGTGGAGAGCTTCATGGTGAGAGATTGATGGAGGTTTTGGGTTTAGGGTAGCCTGAAGGGGCAGTTAGTTGGATTTGGGCGCGGTGAGATAGATCGAGTAGAATAGGTAGGACAACGAAGGTAAGTTGAGAAATTTCTTTGACTCCGAAATGGTGGCTTTTAAAGGCCAGCTCGTTCTTATGCCAAGGTCCCGAATCCCCATTCTCATCAAAGCTTTTGTGGAAGGGCGCGTTGACCGCCCTAAACCCCACATTGTGATTCAACATTTGTTTTGTGGGAACATGTCCAGTTCACTACTGAAAGAATGCGAGCCGATTGTAACCCTAGACAGCCACGAAAGCGTGAATTTGATTGTACTATGGCGAATGAATAGTCGAGAATCAAACACAGGTGTGTAAATACACGTTTTTGATAGACAGATATCAAGACCGGGGTTATCACTCTGACCTGGGCTCAAAGCTTGGTAACATTTCACCGAGTTGATAATCACAAGGCTCATCAAAGTTTTACTCGGACGATACATTCAATCTAACCGACTCCTTCTAAGTACAGAGTCGACTTCGGTGCACTTGTACTACCTCAATTCACATACCACAGTCACCATATCAGCCCCTTTGTCAAGCGTGGAAGAAGTGCGCGCTAATGATCAACCCACAAGTGATTGACATTGTTGCAGATTTGTGGCACACGCTAAGCCTTGCGTGATTCTTTGACTTTTCAAAGGGGCACCCGCCTCCACCCGAAGGCTTCCATGAAGGCCGAAAATGCTTATAATGGCTCTTGAAGGCAGCCTCGAGTGGGGCCTGATACGAGTCATAGGAGCCCTTAAGGGGTTGCGGAAGCATGTTGAGATCTGATCAGATTGCAAATTTGTTGTGACTTAGCGCATGCGAGTGCAATCGATCCTTAGAATACTTACTGCGGATTCATTGATGATTTCATAGTGAAATATATATATCACATACACGGACCCTGTAATCAGCGCAACGAACTTGTGATCTCGCAATAAATGTTTTCGCTCTCTGCTCGCAGCTATGATATTCGTACTCCGCTTTCATTTGGCGATAAGCTTTGGTGGAAAAGCTTCGCAAGATTGAATCCAGACTTTCCTAGTCTAAAACTTTGTTGATACTGCTTCACACCTCAAGTTGCACTGTCTTGAATAGACACTGTACAATGGTACGCTCTTTCTACTTCCAACGTGGTAGCAAGTCTCCTTCTAAGTGGTCTGATATGAATTGTGGATATCCAGATTCGCAGCGTCAAATTAGGCCAACCTCTTAGATACTGGATAGCGTGAAGACAGGAAGAGCCGCAGAAACGGGACTGGAGGATCATAAAGAGGTGCTTGTGGAAGTCTTTATTCCATGGGCAGCGCAATTCCTCTGGGATCAATTTCTTCTCAGCATCGACTTCTTCTCATGATTACCTGATACTGCGCATCCTATTTGAACCCTACAGTAATTCCTGTCCAGATCATCAAGCTTTGCCATTCATTCATTGCTCGTTGCAAGGATGACACCACAATCTCCCTTTATTCCCAGTGTGCGAAGATATATCAACCTGCTCTTGTGGACACAAGCCCTGCCGCTATGGCCCACACGCGTCATTGCAGCAAGATTACCCATTGAAGTCCGGATGACTAGCGATGCACACACTGGCCTCCTCAGCTCCTACAACTCAACAAGATTGGGCCATATCATCAATAATGGTACTCAAAACAGCACGGATTCGCACTCACAAGTCTGGCCAGACTCTTACCACGGTGTCGGCACAGATGCAAAGCACAATGTCGGCATAGACAACCCATTCGGCTTCGACAACGATTTCTTCGAGGCCACTGAAGCGAACGTCAATGCGTCCAACGTCGCCGAGGCATACGACCGCTGGATAACCCTAGTTGAGAAGAACAACTCGGACTGGGAGAAGCGGACATCGGAGCTACAGTTCTTTTTGCAGCAGACTTTGGACTGGACAGATAACGTCGAGTGTAGTCTTACGATCAAGGGATGTCAGCAAGTGCCATCGCCCAGGGAGGTCAACAACGTAATCTGGAACAAGGAGCACGCGAGGCAAATCTGCTTTATCATTGATCATGCCTCGCATGTCAATTTGGAGGCTGGGGTCACTAGTGTAAGTCCTTCAACCACTATTACTTCTAATCTGGGCTTGGAATCAGAATTCATGACATTCAAGACTGCCACTTGCTCTTGATGGTTGGGCGGACTTGTGGTACATTTGGGCTGACGTTATACACAGGACCTGGCCCTAAATGCGGAGGTCACTCTTCAGGCCGAGGTCGAAGCCATGGCTCGCACTTTCTATTGGCAGTTTGACCAGAGCATCGAGGACAAATGTAAGCACGAGGCAGCGATCGTTCAAGCGGTCATAACGGCAGTTGAAATGGCCGCCATTGCGGTACGTACTTTTTAGAGTCATCGTTACCCAAGTTGGTCCATAACTTGGGCCGGGAGACAGTTTCAATAGTCTTCGCTTGATAGCAAGTCTCCGAACATCTGTTATGACTCACTCACGAACTGGAAACAGTGATGCTGATTTCAAAACTGTGTAGTTCGCGCCGATGCTTCTTCCTGGGGTTGCAGCTACCACGGGAGCAAGTGCCGTGGCGATGAAGGTCGAGCAGGGAACTGTTAAAGCCGAGCAGGGAGCGACTAAAGTCGGTAAACTTCCAGGCTTTCTGACTGGGGTACGAGGGAAAGTTGGCAAAGCAAATAAGGGAAAGACCAATGTTGCAATCAACGCTCTCAAGGATTTGCCGGGCTTTGTAAGTTGCCGACATCTCTTTTTCTCTTCAACAGCAGGCTGGAACTCGGAAGTGTCGATCTTGAGTGCCAGCGGACGCAAGATGCTATCGACTTGACTATTTGATGAACTTTTCTACCCTGTTCTGGTCAACACTTTGTCTGGAGATTACCCTCGTAACCGCCACTCATTCTCACAACATGCCTTGATGATAGGATTTTGATTCTCTCACTAATTTGATATAGCTTTCTGGCCCTGCCCTGGAGAAGGCAATGTGCGACCGCTATCCGAACGCGAAGAAAGGAAGCGAGGAAGCTTATAAACAGGAACTGGCACGCTGGATCTCCAAAGCTTCGCTCGAATATCAAACCTTTATCGACTCTGAGATGGCCGATCTCAACAAGGGTACTGGACTTGGGGAAAATGGTAAGCGCTATATCGATAGGCTGGGAACGCAGTAGACTAACCTAGCATGAAGGATCATTCGCCAACTCTGGTCAGACAGTGTTTGCTGCTTCGCTCTACGATGATCATGTCATTCTATCGCCTTGGGAACATGAACATTACCTGGAAAACCCTCATCTTTTGACGGAGTATGTGCAAAATAGCGTCGTGAAGCCACGATCGTGCTGACATTTGTATTCTCCCAGGATACTGATACGGTACTTCACGAACGCAGCAATTTCGATGGCTCTGCAAAGATCTATGTGCTACTTGCATTGTACTAGTGACTCGGGTTCACCATTAGTGAACGCAACTCACCAATTTGTCCCAGAAACCGGCGTCGTCTGCCAAGCCCAGTGCTTGCAGGATTGGAAGACTCCCAAACAGATCGGAATGTTTGGCACAAAGCAATTGGACACAGATGGCAACGAGTACGGCATCAATGCCACAGAGTACTGGCATTACTCGTATGAAGACTGGAAGGAGACTCGATACAGCACGGACCCGACTTACGCGATGCCTACCATTAGTGATCTCTGGTCTGAAAATTCCACGGAGCTGACTAGTGGTGGTTCTTCCCTCCCCGTTTGCTTCTCGCCACAGCCATTGCATGATTATACGAACACGAAAGATGACCAAGACAAGCCACTTCCGTGTATCTGCGGCGATGAATTCGGTAACGAGACGTTACCCTTCCAGGTCGCGGCGAAGTTGAATACTTGGACCGCCTTCGAGGATGGAAAAGGCCTTGCTGAAGCTTGCGCAGAGAGCTTTGAAACGGATCCCGTTTCGCCCGTCCAGACTTTCCTGACCTATTGTGACCTAGAATGGCACTGGCCCAACCATAAGAACAAGGAGCTCAACGTCCCTCACGACTCTCATCACCTCTTCGCCAACAATTCTGATCCCTACTGCGGCGCATTCAAAGACGAAGTACAAGTGCTCATTGACAAGAATGTGACCTTCGATGAGACCAACTGTCAAATGTGCGCAAAGAGCAACACTAGCGCAGGAATTTTCGAGCACCAGAAAGACAAGCAACATGTCAAGGGCAAGCCGTCTTACAACCACGCAGGCTACATGTGGGAGGGTTGCTTGGATTTCCTTTTCAAAGACAACAGTCCTTGCGAAAAAGACCGAGATGCCTTTTGCCGCATGCCTCGCGCCGACGATCTTCATGTTAAACATCTCCACCACGAGTACTGCAGGAATCGGAAGCCTGATCGCGTGTAAGCTTTGGTGATGTTTCATGAAGGGCATAAAACTCTTTAGTACCATGAAAAGAATTCAACAATCCAATGACTACTGGTTTTACACTTGTCAGTCTCATGCGTCCACGATCTAGCTGCAGCTCCGAGCAGAAGCCACTGGAAGACAGACTACCGGCAACCTCAGTCAGGACCGGTAGTCATCCGACTTGATCTGAGTGCATGGCATGAGCTGAGGTCAGGACTGGAGATACAAGATGCGGTGATGAGGCCATAGGCATCAGGCTTGGTGCCAGAATAAGTGGCAGTCCAGTTGATAGGTGGATAGAGGTTTTGAAAGACCCCTTGACCCTAACACAGCACTCGCACTACCAAAGGTAGTCATCACCTAGCTCATGGATGGCCACCGTTGTCAATGTCTTCAATGCAATCCCAACATCAAAAAAGATCTATAAAATAAGAAAAACATGGATAAGAACGCCACGGCAATGACCGTAGCAGACAGGAACGCCATGACAGGCAAGAAAGACAAGAACGGGAGGACCCTAGCCTCGCTTTCCCAGTCCAGGCTCGATCTCATCGACCGCCAGTCACTCTCTGACGACGAGGAGATGTCCGAGAACAAGCCTACCACCGCCACCGAGGAGCGCGTTACAGTCAGCAAAAACGCGGCAGTGGCCATTGGCGAAAAAATGGTGTGCCTTACCCTGACCAGCGAACACTTGGACCACGTCGTCTGGAGGTATAAGACTACAATGAAGCAGTCCGTGGAGAAGTGGAAGCTGGTGCTAGACATATTAGAGAACGACGAAACTCCTCTGGCAGATATTATCAGGGCTGTCAAGGTAGAGAGGACTAACATAAAAGCAGGCTGTCATTGCTGCCAGAGACTCAGGCCTAGCAGAGTCAAGGGAAGATACGCGAATCCTTCAAATCAAGAAGTACATAGCAGAATTTCGGAGTAATGCACGCGAGGCAGCCCCTGATAAAGCGAAAGCAGACGCCGAATCGGAAGTTCATCAGCAGGAGCTGGAGGTGCTTAAGAAGGAGTGGATGGCGTCACTACGAAAGCAAGTCGAAGAAGAGATTCGTCCGAAGCTAGCAGACCAAGTGCGTAAGGAGTAGCTGGCTAAGTTGGTATCTCAGTAACCTGTCACGCTTCATGAGAAGTGCTACGTCGATGCTTGTCTTTCTTTATGAGAAGTGCTACGTCGGTGCTTGTCTTTCGTCGGTTCTTATCTTTGGTCGCGGGGCTCGTCCTAGAAAAAAGAAGTAGTTGATAGGTGGAAGGTGCGGGGGGCTTGGTAGTCAGCAGCTTCTGCTTTTAGCAGAATCCATAGCAGATAGAACCATCATGCTTCCAACCCACAAACGCATGACCCTGTTGTTGTCCATGTTATTTAGTCCCAGACTCTCGTGCAATTGAGTCAAGCCAAAAACGGGCTCGAGTCAAATAACAACAACAACATTACAGCTTACTCAAAGACTGTTACATACTGGGCCGCGACTCGTACGGAGTGCTGATAGAAATCCGCTTGAATCTGTTTGTGTGCTGAGGTTCTCGATCTCTATAGTCGTTGGAGACCGCCTATTTTGACAGCTTGCCCGGCGTGTACAGGATTCCGTGAGGAAACAGTTCATCATGCATATTGAGATATTTCGCAAATCTGATGATGTGTGGCAGGGTCGTCGAGTTTCGAGAATTAATCAAAAGGATGTTTCTGATTTACTTTAAGGGCCGCAGGGGGTTTATAATTGACATAGCAGGATATACAATAGGACAGATATACCGGGAGCCTTTTATTATTTCAGGAGATCCGCTAATCAGGAGACTAATAATACCGCGATACTAAGTTAGCGGTAAAATATAATACTAGGCCATATGAGTACCGTAACACACCCTACACGCCTATAGAGCACGCTTATAGAGTACCCTTAATAGGCGCAGATTACTCTACCGCGGCGAAATAAACTGAGTTCTTCGAATCCATTATCAGAATATTCCAGGTGTTGATGCGTATACCGTTAATAAATACCCGAGTTATTAATATAAATCCTTAGCGCTCCCTGTTTTATAAATAATCTCGTATTAAATTAATAATACTAAGTTACGCTTATTTCTAGGATATCCTTAGCCCTAGGAGATCCCTTATTAACAAGGGTCTTGTCCTGATACTAGCGATTATGTAATTAAGCCTTTTTTAATTACGATCTCCTACGCTGTAATATAAACTATGATACTCGTATTCTAACGAGACTATGACGATACTTGCTACTGATGGGATTCATTCGGCATGCTTGCGCAAAACCCCCTGCGGCCCTTAAAGTATTAGAGCGAACAAAGGGTGGATTAGTCAGTAATACAAGAGTCTTCTAATTAGTCAATTGTATCAGTACCAAGAACCATTTTTCACTCTACTCATCCACAACGCTTATCGCGCTGTCTACTTGTTAGCAAACTTGTAGCAGACAGTGATCTGTGACAGGCCATTCGCCTTATCATGCAATTGCGATTGAAGCTGACCCTCAGCACCGTCTGGGATGAGCAAGGTTCAGGTCCTGATTGACCAGGCACAGCCCCTCCCATACACGCCGGTTCATGTTGGCAAAGTCTTATCAAACATTCGAAACATCCTTCTAGTACCTCCACCGTGGAAATGATGGCTCTGGAGATTGAAGCTCGTCGACCGCAGTGTTGGTGGGCGATGATGGAGTCTTGCTCTCCTTCTGCCTGTCTTTCCAAGCAGTGCTTGATCTCCTTTGAATGTGATGCTCTTTTTCAATTGACTTTTTTACCCTACCTTTCTGTTCTCCATTCAATATGATGATGCTATATGCTTCCTTCGCTATACTCACATCCTCTAGGCGCACACGCAGCCAAGACACGCCTTCGAGCACCTCAGCGTACGTGATAGTCGGTACCGGCGACCCTATACCAACAGCAACAGGCCCTGTCTGCACTCAACTTCGTCAACCTATCGACCTCCCAGCAACCTCCATCTCCCAAACCTTCGCCAGTGCCTCCGCCGTTCCCAATGCCTGCAACATCTCCCTACAACAACGAGCTACAGATGGTCTAAAAACAATCATATATTATGCTTATAGAGGCTACATGTTCAACATATCGCGTCCCACCGCCGCGCAGCGCGATGAAGTTATCTCGCCTGACCTCTGCCCGAACACTTTTAACCAGATCATAACATCGTGCATTGGAGATACTGCGCCACTATACTGGGGTGGATTCTGGTCGACTGGCGTTACGAACTACTCTGTGACCAACAACGAGTCCCCACCAATCCCTTTGAGAACGTAAATCTGATTGGGGGCGCTATATCAGATGGAATTGTGGGACAGACTGCTAGTTCGACAGCGTCTGTTGGAGGTGCGGATGCATCAGGTGGTGGAATATCAACTGGTGTGGAAGGTGTATCCGCGGCCAGCGCTGCGAGCGTGAACGGAAGTAGTGATGCAGGAACCGCTTCTGTGACCGATTCTGCAGGTGGCCCTGGTGCTGGGGTCGTCTCCACAGCGTCCACCGACTCAGCGTCCACCGACTCAGCACCACAAGGCGCGAACATCGCAATAAATACAGAAACAGATACAGAGAACGGCTTCGGCAACGGATTCAACGGGCGGTCTTGGTGCTGGGTCCCTTTCTACTGCGTCCACCGACTCGGCCCATCAAGAGGCAAAAACTACAATAGATACAGGGATAGGCAATACTGCCACCAATATTACGACTGGAGTTGGCTCCGATTATGCCACTTTAACTTCATCTGGAAGTAACATTGGCCCCACTGGCGGAGCTACTGTAACAGATAGTGGCAATCTACCGTCTACCGGGAGCAGCACACTAGATGGTGGAGGTGTTGGATTAGGTACCACAGCAGCGCCCCAACAGCCCGTTGCTCCAACGAGTGCGGATACCGCTATACCCTCTGGCGACACGAGAGTAATTGCAATCGTCAGCCCGCAGGCAGTCAGCGAACTCTTTGCACCCTACGTTATCCCATCCCTCACGGGGCTAGCATCAACGTTGACAACGACCTCTACTGATGCTCAAGGCAGTCCATTCACCATGGTGATTGGTCCCGGTGGCACTGCTTGGACGCCGGTTGCCCACTCGACTGGGGCTCCAGACCTACAGCCACCAATGGATCCCCCAGTGAATCCCAATGGTATCAGTGGAGTCCCTACTATAACCGCCACAGCTACGATCTCTGCTTCTAGTGGCGCCTCCGCGGCTGAAATTCTTATTGGCGCTGCAACAGCAACAGATTCCGCTCTTCTCGCTGCTGTATTTTGCGGCACGAACACAATTACTACTCTTACAGCGGGAAGCCTGGACATCATCTATCACAAGGAAACCTTTCCCAATCTTGTCGGCATACCCAGACCAACCACTATCACAACGCCCGTTGTGGAGACTAATAGAGACGGCAGCCATTGGACTATTAGTGCTGCAATAATCATTGTTCATACAGATGGTAGTTGGTGGAACGGAGGCATTGGGGGATTTGGGCTTGAAGGCCCCAGATGTATATGGTGAGTTATCTTTTCGTAATCACATCATCCTGTGTAATTTTATTGGTGTGAGACATGTTTCATTAGTGTACTGTTCCTAAGATGTGTATCACGCCTCGGTTTCTGTCCTGAAAGAGCGATACTGAATCCGGAATTAAGGCCCTTCTGCCCACCAGGTGGAGGTGGAGGAGGTGGAGGCGGCGGTACCAAGCCTCCGCCAGGAGACCCAGACGATCCACCCCCATATCAAGGAGAAGATCCACCCCCAAACTACGATGATCCGAATAATAAAACAGATGCTGAAGACGATCATAAGACCGATGACCAACAGTCGAATACCGAGGACAATCAAAGTCAGACGACTCAAGCCTCTACGCCCTCCTCGACCGCCGCCCCAACGACGGGAGGAACAACTCAAACTTCGTCGCAGTCTACAACCGGCATGATGTCGGCTTATCCTATCGAGACCCCGGAGCTATTATACTCTCCACAAGACGACGATGCTGCGATTCAAGCTCAAGCAGCTATTGTGCTGGCTAGAATCTCGTCTCTAGGGCTTCTCATTCCTGGTATGGAGGGCGGTGTAACTGGATCTGTGAATAGTACAGGAGCCGTCACGCCCACAGTAAGCGGGTCAGGCACGATTTCGCTCGGAGGTGCATAATACAGTGGCAACTCAGGCCTCATAGGGGCTTTCAGCTGCGATGGACTAGCCGCTACAGCAGTATCATGTGGGCCTCCCTCGGCGACAGCCACAAGCTGTACAAATGGCCATAACATCCAAGCAGATGATTTCAGTCCTCTGGTAGTGTGTGCATGGTCAAGCGCGCCGCCGCCTGCGCCAGTCTCAACGCCTGCACCGTCACCGCCGGCACAGACATGCAAGATACAGAGTATTGCTGGTGGAAAGGTAGGTATTATGGCAAGAGTCTGTGCCTGTAATACCGGTCCTACGCCTAGTCCCACCACCAGCGGTGGCTTGTACGTCTGTCCGACAGTGGCCGCTGCGAAGAGAGATTGGGCGGACAGTGGCAGGGTGAATAGATTTGCGCATATCGATAAAGCTAAGTGGTAGATATCGAAATCAACTTCCATTAACTTTATCTTAGATACGATTGGGTTTCTATCTAGGTGGATTCTCATGTACAGGTAATCTTCTGCTAGAATAGCCTAACTACTACACCAGAAAATATCCAGCATCATATATTCATACTGTTCAGTGAAGCATTCTCCCTCTGAAGCGACTTTCATTCTCTACTAATTTGCTCTTGAGCCAGAGGGAGTCGGTATACTTTTATGACAGCCGCCGGGGTGTTTTGCCTGTCCGTGATTTAGCCGAATTTCGTTCACCGGTTAGCTAGTCAGACTTTGTTGGGCTTTTACTTTGCTCGACTCCAGAAATTTCCTCTTCCCCACAAAGCTACTTTGTTTTTGCATTTTCGCATTTTCACATCATCACAACGTAAAACGGATGCCCAATAGTGTCATTGCCAAGGTTGAATACTAGTAGAAATCAACTTACACTCATGTCGAAGATTTACATCTCACCAAAGAATTGCTGAATTCAATCAAGATCTTCCTCTATCCTCAGTTCCCTCCAGAGAGCACTAGCACAAATTTGCTATATTAGCGATCGTTGTACTACTTTGGTGGCAAGGTCTCACACATTTTGCCCGGAATCCCGCCCATAGCACCATGTCAGCAGCGAGCAGCAGCAGAAATGATGAATGATGTCCACTACCGAGCACGGACTCCACCCTTGCCAGCAGTAACGATGGACTGGAGTCGTCCAAGGATCTGGCAACTGATGCCTCCTTCACAACGCAGGTCGAAAGTTTTTCTGTCGCTGTCCGCCGTCCAAAAGGTAGCCAGTCGTCTCCGTAACACATCAAACTCCGCCGATGTGACGTGAATAACAGATTTAGTCACACTGACGAGGGAACTTCATTGTTCGACCTCCAACATGTTTTGAGTAACTCTACCTCCATCCTCCATCCTCTACTAGATGAACCTTCCCGACCTTGTCGCCTTCAATATTCTTCAAAAACCATGTGACAGGAATTTCACTCCAAATCTCCATCGTCACAAAATATTCAGCTATACATGATTCGACTGACAACTTCACGGTACAAACGACCAAAATAATTCCCAATATTACTTTCAACCCCAGGACTCACGACGTCGATTCTCGACTCTCGGCACCTTTCGACCCCAAGACCAAGAAGGCAATGACCATCCTCACTCATAGCAGCCTAACAATCCTTCCAGACTTGAAGCGTGAAGACATGAAAGGCAACTCCGTCTTCGTTGGCACAGTAAAACACCAAGACTCTAAATAATATAGTCACCTCCCTTGCGCCACCGGAGACTTAGCTGGGCGTGAATCAGTCCACTTTTAGATCCAGTCCCAAGACTGGCGTGGCTGCGCTGTTTTCGATGACGAAGACTAGCTCGACGATGCAGCGAGGGCTGCCCAAAATTTTGCGCAGGAGACCATACTGAAATACCTAGAGGTACCGGCAGCATCGTGGCAGGAGATGATGAAAGTAAATACCGAGGAGCTGAGTACTCTCGAAGGCGCAGAGGATGACCACCAGGTAGTACGGGAAAAGTACTTCTCCATGATCATGAAGACTATTAAGTTGTACGTTAAGCTGTCTCTAGTCGAAGCGCGCAAGAAGGAGCTTAAGGAGTTCCGCGCCATCTTTGAGAAGAGTGTTTGGCCCGTGGATTTGAAGGGGGTTCGAGAAGTCTATAGACGCTGTGGGTATGCTGTGTTGGCGAAGATGCAACCTATGGAGTTGATGGGATTGATCACAGTGGGGGCGACTGTTGATTGAGGGCCCTGGGAGACGATGGTTCGCTGGGGTGGACTAGTCGGGCATTTGAGAAGCCTTAGGGATGTGGAACTCTACGAGAGCTCGAATCTCGAGAAGGCATGCGTGGATAGCACATACAGAAGTTCTTCATAGTGTGCGATTCGAGTTTGACCTGAACGATAGGCTTCAAGATCTAGTGAATGCAGTGAGCCTCTTTTTGTCTGGGGGAACAAATAAAATCATGCCTACCTGCCTAACCCAATCTTGGAGCATGAGAGATTCGAGCCATCTGTCATGCGAATACAGTTCAATATCCTAAGTAATCACTGCCAAGAGAACAATCACCAATCATACGATTAAGCACTTCACTCGCCGTTTACCCAACGGCGCGATCGTTGATTGCACAAATAAACAGCCCACTCGCCACACTGAAAGCTGTAACAAGATATTGTGACCAGCGCATGATGCAAATCGAAGTGTGGCAACATCCCCTGTGACCGGTGACTGTGTCCATAGTCGCCTCACCTCATACAAGGCGCCAGGAACCAGTTGTTGGCAGCCTCGGTCTGTGAAACAGTTACACGAAAGTGACGATGTGCAAGTACAACAAAGCCCCACCCCGCTCTCCATGACCTCCCTTCTTTCAAATTCTCTCCTGCTTAGAGACGCATAGGTCCATCATTGGACTCAGATAAAGTATACGCAATGGCGGACAGACCACGCACCTCACGCCGAATGTCTGAGCTGCGCCCAACGAGCGTAGCCATCAAACCAGGTGTGCTACCTGATATCGCACCGCCAAATGAACGAGCAACCTCAGCACGGCGCACGAAATTGCAAACCTTCCTCATCATGACTGCCATCTGCATGGCGGCCTTCCTCGCTGCTCTCGATACGACAATCATTACGGCGGCCCTACCTACGATTGCGAAGGACATAAAAGCCTCAGACTCGGGCTTTGCTTGGATTGGAGCTACTTACCTCATCGGCAATGCTGCATCGACGCCTCTCTGGGGCAAGATCAGTGATATATTCGGGAGGAAGCCTATTTTGATTATCTCGAATGTTGTTTTTATGATTGGGAGCTTGATATCTGCTCTTGCTGTCTCTTTGAACATGCTGATTGCTGGAAGAACTGTTCAGGGAATCGGGAGTGGGGGGGTTCTTGTGCTTGCGAATATTGTTGTCAGTGATATATTCAGCCAGAGAGATCGTGGTCTCTATCTTGGGTTGGTTGGGTTGACTTAGGCTTTTGCCAGCGTCATTGGCCCGGTGGTTGGAGGACTCTTTACGGAGGAATTGAGCTGGAGGTGGTGTTTCTGGAGTACGTGTATATCCTGCCATAAAATGGGCAAGACTTTGCTGACAGCGTCGGAGGTCAACCTTCCCTGTGATGGACTCTCACTCATCCTCATTTTCTTCTTCCTCAAGGTGCACAACCCACGAACACCGTTGCTCGAAGGCCTCAAAGCAACCGATTGGCTCGGAGCTCTGATAGTCACTGGAGGTACAGTGATGTTCTCGCTGGGCCTGGAATTTGGTGGTGTCACCTACCCTTGGAGCTCTGCTACTGTTTCCTGTCTCATCAGTCACGGCGTCTCGACCTTCTTGATCTTCCTTCTATTCCAGTGGAAGATCGCCAAACACCCCATCATGCCATTGAGACTTTTCAATCATAGATCAAACGCCGCCGTCTTCATCGTTGTCATCGCACAAGGAATGGCATTCATCTCGACGGCGTACTTTCTGCCATTCTACTTTCAAGCAGTACTTGGGGCGACTCCAATCCAGTCTGGGCTCTGGGTGCTTCTATTGTGTGGTGCTCAGGCTTTAACCTCCATCGCTACTGGCGCTTACATCCAAAAAGGTGGCAATTACTGTGGCGTGATTTGGTTTGGCGCCTTCTTCATGACACTCGGGTTCGGCCTCTTCATTGACTTGCAGCCTTATCATAGCTGGACACGCATCACGGTCTACCAGGTCCTTGTCTCACTCGGCATCGGACCCCTCTTCCAACCTCCCATTATTGCTCTCCAAGCGCACTTAGGCGAGAAGGACGTCGCCACTGGCACCTCGACGATCAGCTTTCTTCGCATGTTGAGTGCTGGTGTAAGTGTGGTTGTTGGCCAAGTCATTTTTCAAAGCCAGATACAGAAACCGGCTTCTTATGCAGCAATGCAGCGAGCGGGGATATCTAACATTGACACTGATACTCTTGCTGGAGGTAGCACCGTGTCCGCCACGTTCCTCATCCAGACATTGACACCGGAGCAGCAAGTCGTTGTTAGGGGTGTCATCACGAGTTCTCTGCAGAAGCTTTGGATCTTCTACGCGGCCATCTCTTTTGTAGGACTTCTGGCATCTCTTGGTGTTCAGAAAATGGTGCTCTCGACGGAGCATGTGGATGCGCGGACAGGTTTAGAGACAGGCACCAGCTCTCCTATGGGCTTCGAGAAAAACGAGATGGGAGGATCGACAAAGCACTTGGAGCATGTGTTTCACTAGTAGAAAAGACGTCTGTATGTCATGTCTTAGGCTGGACTAAGGTTGACAAGCCAGTGTATCATCACATTTCTTGCAGATATTGACCAAGTATGCAGCCGCGCGACAGATAGTCACATGCGGGTATCAATAAAAAGCAATCGAATCTCTTCAATATTAGCAGAGAGGACAAGAGTCTTGAGACATTATTCTACTTGCTCTCACAGAGTCTGAGGGATATCTGTGTCAACGTCCAACAGCTCAGATTCATTGTCTTTCACGTAAGTTTGGAGTAAATCCACAGCCATGGTGAGCAGTCGGGTCAAGATGAATCGCAAGGTCCAGCTTCCCCGCAACTGATACTGGATGGCTTGTGTGGGAGCTGGAGGGCGTGGAATTTTAGCGGCACATCACGTGAAAGCTTGGAACTAGCTCTGCCGCTTGCGTTACCCATCGTGTCGTGGGCAACAAACGCTCCTTTCCCGAGTTGTGTTCATGGGAACACTGCGCTCTGCGCTACATCTGATAAGTGGTACTGCCTTCACTGACATCCACCATCGCCGCAGTCCCACGCGTCTCTTTGTTGAGCAAGACGTGATATCGTCCTAACATAAGCAGCGCATTCTGAGGGAATAAAAGCGAATAACATAGAGTAGCCAAAAAGCACTGCCATGCTCTCACGAGCCATAGAGTGCATCCATATGATCCTGCTTAACGTCCTCCTACCAGATCTCCTCTGTTCCCCACCCTCCGCCCGAATGGCGAGAACAAAGGCCCGCCACATTCGCCTATAAAATTGCTGTTATGAAAGGAGATATTTTAGGTACACAAGATTCGATTACTGGGCATTAGCCTATGGTATTCAATATCGAGCGGACAGTCTATTCTGCCATTGGTTCATGGATGGTCTGCCGAGACGCTGGAATGAGAGTTCATACAAAGGTGTGAAAAGAGAATTTGCCTACGGAAAGAGCCGCCATGTTACAACACAAGTCACGTCTATATGTAGCTGGAGGGGCTCAAGTCGGGTTGTGTTAGAGCGGGGCTAACATACTGGATGTCACGCTCACGAGCTTTGGCTTGATGAGGCTTTTCTACTCACAGTGCTCCGGTCCTCGATGCAGCTTCAGACTTCACCGTGGATAGCCTCAGCAGAATCTTCCGCAAGAACAAATGTCTGGAGTAATGCTCCAAACGCTGAGATGTGAGACCCTTTCGGCCTCACTTGGCACATGATATGAACGATCTTACCCATTGATGTGTCGACACTTTAGTATGTGGAATACCATACCAAAATTCTCTTACTGTTCATTGACCTCTTTCACTGCTTGTTAATCAATCTGAAAGGTTGACGTTACACCAGCCGCACAAAGATCTTTTGTTGTCACCCTTTGAGATTGAGACAAAAGTGGCTAATTATGGGCTTGGCCTTTGTCCTCAAAAGTTGAATGGCCAGTGCACCAAGATCTACTCATGATCGAGGGCCCAAAATCTACCTTCATTCCAAAGTCACAACTTTCGAGGCAAAGAATCCTCGCATACTTCTTCAGCAATGAAGCTACTTCTTTCCGCTGTCGCATTTGCAACCACAGTCTTCTCCATCCCAGATGATCCTTCTCTTGCCCAGAGCTATGAGCCTGGCCAACAAGACCCTCAGGCCTTGACTATCTTCACGTTCACAAAATCTAGCTGCAAGGGTGTTACGATCGAGATCCCGGACGTATTGCTTGGCTCAGTCAATCTGATGCAAATCCGATCTTACAATCTTAGCCGTGACCTAGTGCAGGGCTACGAGCGACTCGATTTCCGCAACGCACTCTCCCAGGGCGGTCCACTCGACACGTCCTTCGATGGTAATATGGCGGCATGTGCCACATTAACTCTGACGGCGCAAGGGAAGCAGCTCAAGGAGGGTTGTCATACTTTAGATAATCCTCAGGGATGTCTTAGGGTTTGGATTCCTCAGACTGCGCAGTTCCACAATTAGGAGGGAATACAGGAAACTTACGCGCTGTGGCTTCGATCATGTTGTTGAATTAAAGTCTCTGGCGTGTAAGAACGACCTGTCTATCGCGGAGGTGTGCTGCAGCAATCACTAGTGTTCTTAGCTCTATCAACTTCTTTTCCATGCTCCAAGGAAATATATGCCCAAGAGTCTCGCAACTTGAAAGACCTGAATAGCCAAGAGCTTGGCGTGTTCGACGTGAGATTTAGGTGCCTTGGCTCATGCAGCCCTAATGTCAGGATTGATTTGTTGGCATGCTAGTAGCGCACATATATCAACGAAGTCCTCTGCAGCATCAGAATATTAAAGCACCACGCAGTGGGACTTGGGTGGATGAATTTTAGATACGACCGATGGACCCAATTCGCATATGGAAGTACGCTGAGGAGTCTCTCGGGCAAATGCTATCATGGCCGGAGCTATACCGGATAATTCTAGATTGATCTATCGACCTCTCCAGTATAGAGAGATCCGCGTGGTAACCTTGGCACCAGGTCAATGGAATGACAGGCTCTAATGTTCCCTGAAGATCGTCTCATTCGATGACAATCCGGCGTACGAAGCTCTGTCCTATGTCTGGGGAGATACTACCATTAAGAAGAAAATACGACTACAAGACTATGACTTCCAAGTAACCCGAAGCTTACAGGTAGCGCTAAGGCATCTTCGTTATGAGCATTCTGCGAGAACAATGTGGATCGACGCGCTCTGTATCAATCAGACTGACGATGTGGAGAAGTCCGAGCAAGTAAAGCAGATGCAATTCATATATGCGCGAACCTCCCACCTGGTCCTCTGGGTTGGCGAAGCGAGCGAGGACAGTGACCTAGGAATGCAGATATGCAAGCTGGTTGGTCCTGAATTGGAAGAAGTCAACTACTGGGACGTCGATCTGGGACACCTAGCTTTAAACAAAGACGCCCCGACTGGGATTGAAGCCTTCCATCCCAAACCTTGGGTTACCGTCAATCGTTTGTTTCACCGAGATTGGTTTGAGTGAGTTTGGGTACTGCCTCACCTCTTTATCGGTGAAATCGAAGCTCATTAGTTCTTGTAGGTTATACAGGAAGTCTGCATGCCAGCAGAAGAGATGTCGTTCGTTTGCGGACGGGAAAGCATAAGTTGGGAATCTGCATCACGAACCTCTCGAGGAATCCAAAGATTCAATTGGGGCCTCGATCGAGCCCTCTTCCTTTTCCAAGCAGGGTATGACTAGAGCAGCATTAATCACCCTGTGGATCTCGTCAGAGAGATATGGAAGGCAAAGGGAGTAGAGAACCATAGTACACTCATAAAGAATCTCTAGGCTTTCCGAAGTCGGAAATGCGGGAATCCACGAGACAAGATCTTCGCTATACTAGGTATCTGCAAGAATCTTCGAGTCGGAGATATTCAGGTCGACTATTCGTCATCTGTTGCACATGTTTATGCCCACGCCGCGAAGCACCTTTTACAGAGGGACCGTAATTTCCAGCTGTTGAGTGCTTGCCAAGCTGAGGGCAGCAGCGTTGAAGGTCCTTCTTGGGCCCCTGACTGGAGCATCGATGCGAATTTTTCACCTTTGAGACCGATCGCAAGCTGGGAGGATGACGAAAGCCCTTCACTCGAATTCTATGCTGCTGGAGATTTCTCGGCCCATGTGAAGGTTTCTGATGATCTACAAGAATTGAAACTCCAAGGGCTTCGTAACTGACAAAACATCGGTCTTGGGTGTCCCTATCGATTGGGATACAACCAGTGTTGACGAGAGGTTCTCGCCACTGATACAATCATGGTGGCCGTTAGCTAAAAGCCAGACACCCGACATTACAACTGCTGGCGAGCGAAGGTTTGATGCATTCTGGCGCACCATTGTTACGGATATGAACATGTTCTGCCGGAAGGCCCAGACAGATGAAGAAGGTGCGCAATTCCGGCGGTGGATGAATAAATTTGATGCTTCCGCTTTCGATCAGGAGGACCTGGCTATTATCTCGGGTGTGTACCATTTTATGGAATTTGTTGCTAGCTTCGAACAAGTGTCAAGAAATCGAGTCTTTTTCATCACGGAGGAGGGCTACATGGGAATGGGTCCGCGAAATACGAAGCTTGGAGATTTCGTGTGTGTGCTGCTCGGCTCGCGGGTGCCCTTCATTTTGCGAGCAGTGGACGACCATCACGTGCTTGTTGGCGAATGCTATTGTCACGGTATCATGGGAGGGGAATTAATGCATGGAGTGGACACGGGCAAAGTTGTCCTACGAGGCTTTGTCCTCAGATAGTCTCCTGAATTCTTGAGCCATTGGAGTTGGGTGCAAGGTTGATAACACGAGTAGCAGTCCCGACGTTTGCGGCTGATCAATGATTGGTGCATCTGGATCTTCAGCTAGGGCTACCTAATGCATGAACGCGACTTTTAGAGGGCGCTATAGCGCACCGCTCATTCATAGCGAATCCTTCTGAGCTATAATTGTGTAATCATGGTTGCAACGCCGCGCTTCCCCATGATCTTAAAGCACTTAGTTTGCGAGTTTCCGAAGAATCGGCATTGAATCTGTCTTTCTCTTTGATCTCCCATCAACATGGACAAAGCAATCTCTACTCCTGGATTCCATGTTCTGGTTATTGGAGCCGGTAGAAGAATCCATTCAATACGTCATAAGGCCTTCAGCTAACGCAGAGTACTCGTCAGGCTCAGTAGGACTGTTGATAGCGCAAAGCCTCAAGACGGTACTATGCACTCTGCTTGCCTTATGCCATGGAGCGATTTTGACAAGTGGGCCTTTCACTCTTTAGTTGGGAATAAAGTGCACAGTTTTCGAGCGCGAAAATTACCTGAACCAGCGCCCCCGCGATTGGAGCTTCGGCATTTACTGGTCCCAATCACCACTCGCAGAATGTTTACCAGGAGACATCAGAGCCAAGCTGAAAAACGCCTTCGTTGATCCATCCAGGGTCCCTAGCGCTGATGATTACATACCTTTGCTTAATGGGCAGACAGGAGAGACTCTGATGAACATGCCCACGAAATATGTGATGAGATTGAGAAGGTCGGGGTTTAGGGCAGTGGTCGGAGAAAACATCAATGTGCAGGTAGCCAGTTCAGGGCATTCTCGTAAAAAGCAATGGCTGACGCCCATAGTACGGCAAACGACTCAAGGGTATCTCAATCGATGATTCGAGTGAGATGGTCACAGCATCATTCGAAGATGGACCCAACGCTACAGGCAATCTGCTGGTTGGCGCGGACGGTGCAAGATCAATGGTCCGAGAATACCTACTTGGTCCTGAGAAGGCATCATTGCAATCGCTTCCTCTGATGGGCTGTGGAGCTCTCGGGTCCATCCCAGCGCATCTTGCACTAAAGCTCAAACAAGACCACGACCAGGTTTCGACGCTCTCATACCATCCCGAAGGTCTTTGCGCATTCCTTGCATGTAAGTAGTTGATTAAACTTGCTTACCCCCAGTGTCGTGCTATGGGACGACGGGTATCATATAAGACGGTTGCTTATCATCAGAAGTACATGAGGTTCCCGACAAGGATCGACCCGAGACTTGGAAGTGGATGCTGCATCTGACCTGGAACGACTGCGGCGAAGGGAACATAACTGGCAGTGAAGCAATTAGAAGCGCATGGAATGAACGGAGCGAGAAGCTGTTTGAGCCGTTTCGCTCTGTATTTCTCTCACTACCAGAAGAGGCAACGATCTATTGCAATCGTCTCGCCCAATGGCCTACTGTGGCGTGGAACAATTACAATGGGTCCATCACCTTAGCCGGCGATGCTGCCCATCCTATGACATACCGTAAGTTTCTATTTCCCATGGATTGGATTACCAAAAATTTGTGGGATCTTGATGTCTGACCTTGAACTTGCTAGACCGTGGACAAGGCATGAATAACGCAGTATATGATGCCGTAAATCTCGGGCGGGCTTTGTAGGAGCACAGCCGCGACGGCAAACCCCTTGAGGAAGTAATCGCTGCGTACGAGGCGGAGATGATCGAGCGAGGCAGGGATGCGGTTATATTGTCTGGTCAAAACTCGATGATGGTCCATGACTGGGAGCAACTGAAGAAGTCTCCGTTGTTTACCGCAGGTCTCGTACAAGACAAGGAGGAGTGATGCGCTTTCCGGAATTGTTGTTGTCTAGCGAACTGCAACGAGGTTGACAGTCGAACATCTGAACCACGCCCTGCTGTCTAAATAAACACTGGCTGTCGGTCATCTAATTTTCTACTTGTTGTGCTTATCCCCATAGTAGTCCCACTGCTCCAGTGAGTGCCCACCCTGCGCCCAATGCAACAAGTAAACGTCGCAAGTCATTGCTTTTCCTGATTCCCTCGTTGAAGCCAGTCACAAACGGGACCTGAACCTTCAGCTTCCAAAAGTTCGTGATATGCGTGTAGGCGGCAGCAGTAGTGGCCACGTTGACCAATGGCAGAAACGGCGATACACTGGGGCGGAAGAAGAGTGTGACGGATGATATCACAGAGAGAAGTATCTAGACATGGTCAGAAATTCTACCTCGGAAACCAAATCGGAAAGCGAAATAAAAGCAGAAGAATCTTTCAATATCGGTATTCTTGCTTGTGATATCTCCTCAGAGAAGACCAAAGCACTTTCTACCTTTACACAAAGGACAGGCAAGAGACTCCTCGTTAGGAAAATGCTAATCGAAAGACAAAGTATGACAACAAAGTTTCAGGGGATTAATACGTACTGCAGCAGCTCCGCTAGCCTGAGTGACTCGAGTCTTGTACAATTCATGAGCCGCTTTGTCAAAGTGTTTCGCAGCTTTTTCGCTTTTCTCTTCGTATTGTTGGAGATTGGTGATGGCGATATAGGATTTCTGGGATGCGTACAGGGATAATAGTGTGAGGACTGGCGCAAGAAATGATGAGGGAAAGGTTGCCATGTTAGTTGTTGATTATTTATAAGGCTTGATTGTAAGAGAATGACTTGATTTGGGAAGGCGGATTATTGGCCGCTCTACGTCAGGCTTGGCGCTGGCTCTTTGCTCGCCCATTTTGAAACCGCCTCGTCATCAACGAACTTCGGTTACCAGGAACCTCTCCCAGGCTTGATCATGGCTATGTGATGGCTAGCATTTATTCTCAATAGGTAGGGCGCCGGTGACCTCGGTAGACCTAATGCGCTCCGCACCGACCCTGTGTCTCCCTTGGATCTCTGGGTCTCTAAATCCCTGTTACCTCTGACAACACGGCCTTGTCGTCAGGATAGGCCATTACAAGCGCGGGAGCATGTTTCATGTAAGAAGACGATGGACGTTTGTTAAGCTTAGCTGCTTTGACGAGGAGAGGGATGTGGAAGGCTACAAAACCGTGGGCGAGTTAGCTACCGAGATCGATGGCAAGCTAGAGCAGGAACAGAGAGCATACGGAGGACAGAAACCGGCTACGGCTTTGGCAGGCTATAAACGACAACAAGAAAGTGGACGTGAAGTATAGTCAGTGGGAAAAACAACCCCCACAATATCGATCGAATTGTACGGCTAATACTATCACAGAGCTGCCTCTAGACCATCTACCTCTATACCCTATCACCTTATCTAGGCGAAAGAGAAGTGCTGGTAAGATCAACGGCTGGAATAGAAGACAAAGTCAGCGAGGCAATAGTATCCAGCTCTACAAGCCTACAAATTGTGTCGAAACGCCACTGGTCTATTGGGCGTCGTCGCTTTAGGAATACTTGCTAGCGAAATGCCAACGACAATGCTGATAATACTGCCAATCGTTGCCGACTGAGAGAGCGCTCAGCGATGTTCGTAAACGGGTCCTTGACCTGGAGTGGGCATAGGTACGAGCCACGAAATAATTCGGAATATCAATCAATACCTTTACAATCGTTGAGCGCCTGCGAGGCGTGCTGTTCGGAAAGGACAATTCATACATTTTAGCTGCCAATCGGCCAATGGGCTTTGTAAAGGCCTGCGGAGAGCTCCAAGAACACGTAGCTCTTGGCTCATACACGCCTTCACGCGGAGTTCTCTCACCTGCTTGAAAGACATGGCTGTGCTGACTCATCAGAATTTAAACATTCCTGCCTTACGAGAACGTCTCTTATCCTAACGATGCGGCCTCTTGCCATTGATTCCTGGTTGTCATGACCATCGACGCTCTGGTTGTCAGCAATAGTGCTGCTCCAGTTCCAATGGCCGTTTTGAATCAGTCTTAGGTAACTGTTTTGACTCTTCACATGTTCAGAATTTGATTGCGCTGGCTACCACATCATCAAATCAAACAGAGTGATTGAGATCTCCGTGTTCCCGTCTACTCCTTTGCTATCCCAAGGACCCTAAAGTGGTATAACACCCAAAGAGAAGTGGATACCTGCATAACGCCAACTCACTTCACACTGTCTTGTCTTTTCGTCTCTGTTGATACTAATACTGTCTACTGCCCAATGTGCTACCGTGGCAAGCCAACCTCGTATCAAACTCTTATTAAGACAAGTCCGATAGTTGCCCATGTCTCCTACCGCTCAGGAAGTCGAAGATAGCGCTATCCGTATCTGCGTCTCAGGCAAAAAATTTGTTCTGTGCTGCCGTCCTGTACTGATGAGGTCTCCGAACCAGAGTGTCTTTCATTGGAAAGTTCTTCACTAAATCGAGTATTTATTCTAGAAGCCTGAAGACTTACTAGATCTAGTGGATGATGCAGCAACGAACCCCGCTAGGTCGAACTGGACCAAAGGTTACCTCATGCATCTCACCGCTAATGCTACTAGTAACTTGCCCCACGCTTAACACCTTTTCCGCCGCTGCACCGTGCCCTCCACTAAACCTTCGTTCTAGGGTACGCGGCTCTACACTTTCAACGACATGAGCAAAGTGAGCACCTTTACTATTACTGGTCGCGATAGCAAACGATTCACCAGCCTTGTCACGGTCCCATGAGTCGACATAGTCTGGTTTGTTGGTGATCAGCATCGTCGTGGATATGAGGGTAACGAGGCGGCGACTGAGGCACTGGTCTATGCACTGTATCATCAAGTGTGCACTGAGAACTTGGACACGACATATATTCCATGGTGTCTGATGCATAAGGGGGAAAGGCCTTGGACGAAGGAAGAACACGTGGTGCATTTCGGCCACAGCAAGAAGAAAGTGGAGCAAGCGGAATGGGAGGGGGTAGATCATTCTGCTGGCGAAGTTGTTACTGAGGTTTCAGGGTCAGGCACTTGAGAGAATCTCGACGTTGAAGGCGCCGAAGGCGTAGAATAGGGTCAAATAAATGCGAACATGCGTGGAGCAAATCGATGAAGGCAAATATATGACCAAACCATTTGAGCTTACAACATGCGTGTTCAAAAGCTCTCCGATTTTCCACCGCTCGCTAGTCCAACTATTCAGTGAGCTAAACTCAGCCATACGGTACAAAGCACCAATCCGAGTTGGCACTCGGGACACCCATAATTTTCTCTTCAAACGATAAAGCAAAGTCTTCCTACCTCCTAGCAAGCTTCCGCCGCTCTCTTCATTTTTGGTATCAGGTTGGTCAGGCGTGCGTCGCAATGTCACATTGAAGCTTAGCCTTACAGGGCTCGGCGGAACTGCGGCTAGTTCTATCGGCGATCGAGCCTGCCCAAGGATTCATCCACATTGTGTTTTTGTATTATATATTACCCATAGAGCAGCTCTTAACAACTACTGTTAGTTGTACTTATCTACTCAACCTGGAATTTTAGTACATGGACGCTGACCACTGCTGAGAACCCTTACTGCAAGGGATTGTTCTTCTTGCGATTAATCTGGCCGCCAAGCAACGGCATTCAATGACAGACACACCGTCGAGTCAGAATTCACGAAGGCGGGCAGAGGCCGACATTGTATCAAAGCATCTACCTTCTGGTTACACTGCCGAGCCTGATGCATTCTCGAGTAGCCATGGTAATGCATCCGCGTCGGCCTCAGACCTCACAACACCAGCAGAGCCGCAGGACTCACTGAAGCTACAAGGCGGCGACATTCACCGAGAGATCTTCAAGATCGAAGCTAGAGCTAAGCTTCACCAGAGATCTGCCACCTTCCACCATCCAAGCATACGGAGGTCTAGCACCTTTCGTCCTCGCAGAAATGACATCACACCCAGCGAACAGCGTGCTCCAGGCGGATTCCGCCGCCAATTCATCCAGCGGCAGAAGGAACGTCTCAACAGTGTAACAACGCCAGTGACCAGAAATTTTGTCTCATTCCTCGACCTTTATGGAAGCTTTGCAGGAGAGAACCTCGCTGAATCCGAAGATGAATCTAGCATTGACGACCCCGAGGATGAAGAAGAGGCGCAATCTGGCGAGATCAGACCATTACTAGGCAGGCGCAAGAGCTCAAGGCGGGCAAAGGATCGAGGCGATGCGGGGATCTCAAAGTCCTTTTTCACCTTGCTGAAGGCCTTCGTTGGAACGGGTATCATGTTTCTACCAAAGGCTTTCAAAAATGGTGGCATTCTCTTTTCTTCTCTTACTCTGATTATGGTTTCATCGCTCTCTTGTCTATGTTTCTATTTGCTCTTGCAGTGTAGGAAGCGGTACGGCGGTGGTTATGGTGAGCTCGGCGCAGCGATCAGAGGCCCAAGGTTCAGGGCTTTGATCCTTGGATCCATCACAATATCGCAGATAGGCTTCGTCTGCACTGGCATGATTTTCGTCGCCGAGAACCTTTTTTCGTTTCTAGACGCTGTCACATCGGACCATACAACACCACTCGGTACCAACGCCTTAATAGGCCTACAACTCGTTATAATTATTCCCCTAGCCCTAATCCGCAACATCTCGAAACTAGGTGGCGCTGCTCTCCTGGCCGACGTCTTCATTTTCATCGGCCTCACATACATTTGGTACTATGATATTGCCACAGTCTCAACACACGGCCTGCATAAATCCGTAGAACTGTTCAACCCACGCGACTTCACACTGACCGTCGGCTCCGCAATCTTCACCTTCGAAGGCATCGGACTTATCTTGCCAATCCAATCCTCAATGGCCCAGCCTGAAAAGTTCTCACGTCTTCTCTTCATTGTCATGTTCATTACCACCATCATCTTCACCTCCATTGGCGCGCTTTGCTACGCCGCCTTTGGCTCTCAAACACGTGTGGAGATCATCTCCAACTTCCCACAAACCAGCAAACTGGTCAACGCGGTGCAATTCCTCTATTCAACGGCCGTGCTGGTCGGCACGCCAGTGCAACTCTTCCCTGCTACGCGCATCATCGAGAACGGAATTTTCGGAGAACGGGTCTCTGGCAAGCGTTCTTCGGCGACGAAGTGGAAAAAAAATGGGTTTCGTACCGCGATCACTGTGCTGTGTGGAGTCATTGCCATACTGGGTGCCAGCGACCTGGACAAGTTTGTAGCGCTTATTGGCAGCTTTGCGTGTGTGCCGCTAGTGTATATTTATCCTGCGCTGCTGCATTACAAGGGAGTTGCCGAGTCGCGGTGGGCGAAAGCTGGCGATGGAGTACTGATGGTGGTGGGGCTTGGGGCGATGGTTTACACTACTATCATCACGGTGTCGAGATGGATACAGGAATGAGTGGTGTCTTGAGGAGTAACACCGTTGTTGCATAGCATCCTTTGAACAGGAAAGTCTTTAGGAGACGTTAATAAGAGCTCTCCTCTTCCAATTTATACTTATCGCGTTTGGAAGATAGTCCAGAAGATAACCAATCTATTGGAACGATTTGGACGTATGAGGAAGATTACGAGGCGCAAAGGCGACATAAGCGAAGTGACCGTTCACCACTGAAGGTCTTCATCCTCTTTCCCTATATCTTGCAGCCTGCGTGTGCATGTAAGTTTGTTTCGCCAGTGTTGTGACACGCAAAATCTCTGCCTACGTGAATCGAGAATGCCAACTGCTTCAATTGTGCTAAGAGCTATTACCCCAAACATCTAGGTATGGTCCAATATGCTTCTGTGTACTGTATGATGTATGAGTGTTGATGTCCCCATGTGAAACTCACTTTTAGTTGGATTCAGAAAGTTCCTGAGCGGACGACCCTAGTCTTTCCCGGCCCCCCATCTTGATATCGTAATGCAAAGCCTGTGCTGCACAGCCATCCAGTGTATATTTAGAGACGGCCACGATGCCATTCCTACCTACCACGCTTTAAAGACACATTCAAAAAGCCACTTCGAAATCGAAATGACACTGTAGATGTTGCTAGAGTATGTGAAAGGAGACTACCAGTCGAAGCACCGTATTGTATGAAGTGAAACCAAGGGGTGATATTCGAAATTCAGACACTCAAGACCTTCATGTGAAAGCGAGGGGTACTTACGACGCAAATATCGAGATAAAAGTTTCTATTCAGTGGTGCCACCTCTTTTGTATATAAAGCGGGTACTGGCCCACAACAATATGACTCGAACATTGGCATCTTCTCTATCCGAGGGTATTTTCAGGCGACCTACAGACTCTCTCTGCTCTTCCCTAATAACCGACATCTCCTATCAACAACTAAGATAACGCAACTCGCTAACAACCACCTCCTTTTCTCCGCCACTATCCTTTCCCGCTTTCTCTCACTCGACCATCGCACGCGCTCTACCATATAAACCTTCGCCCTCCATGTTGAACACTTGTATCGACAGCGGCAGGATGGTGTTCTCCTCTGACATCCCACAGGCGAGTTGAGAGCAATCCTACACTACTTCTTGTGCGGACATCCGCTCGGGTTCTTGGCAATGTACCGACACTCTGTCTGCCGGAAGTGGTACCGCTGCTGCTGGCGATGGCTCGACCGATAGCTACTAGGCTCGGCGAGAGGAAAACGACGACAATGATCGAGTCGAATGTGCAATCCTTGTGTTACAGTCTTCCCTCACATCGAATACAAAGATTGACATTGTTGAATGCATTCATGAGCAGGGGGGTGGGGGAAGCAGATCATCCGATTTCTCTTCGAGACCGTGCGGATGATTTCCTCGCTCCCAGCAGGCTTCCCATAACTCCAAGCATGCTCGTTCTGCTCCGCAATTTGGGCGAAATTTGTATATATCTTAGCGGTCTCCGCATCATTCTGCTCGATTGACTGCCCGCGTTGTGCTTCGGCTAGCAATTTCATAGAGAGGATAGATTTGTATTGGAGCACCAATTCCGTGCTTTCCGCTAACCATATTGTAGCTTTTCTCCCACTCATTAGCGGAGATAGAATTAAGACCTTTGCTTGTTTAGGACCAATGTGCGGTGACTGTCGTACGGCCACGTCCATATTCGAACGACGTTAATGCTATCGAGTTTGTCGTAAAGCGTAGGGTGCCGAAGCCATCACTCCTTGTATTCAGCCACCGTCGCTCGCAAAGTCTTGCTCCGCAAACACCTCTTCTACTACCTCTTTACACGCCATAAAGGTTCGTTGCTCTCTACCACTCTCTTCCTTTTGAAAGGAATACACCCACCATTCCACGTTCACAGACATGGACTGTGGAGACCGTGTGTAGTGACGGACAACGTTATATAACGTATTCTAGTCTTCCCCTCTGCCCCCACATGGGTTCTCGGAAGCAATAGAAGTCGATTGTTAATGCCAATCAACAGGAAACACTTCTTGTTGAAAGGAATTGTGAACAGGAGACATTTGTCGAAGCATGTCTCGTCATGCATATTATGTATGGGACGAAACATTACCGCAACTTACATGGCCTAACCTCCTACCTCGCGGAGACTCACAAGGCACACGAGCGTCTATCTCTCGACGACCCGACTCCTTAGAGAAACGCATCCGTGGACACGTCCCCTCCCAGGACGAAATCGTCCAAAAGTGCGCTGGCCCTTTCGAGAGCACCAATCCCGACGTGGTCCTGTCTCCGCCGGCCTTGAGACTACGATACAAACCACACTGGTCCTACTGATCCATGCCTCAATCAAGACAGGGTTGATGGGCTGGTTAGACGATACGTCGCTCCACTATCGCCTTCGGCTCCTCGACGTCCGTCATCCTCACAAAGACGTCCGTCCCCCTCGCTATGAGGACGCGATGCAACGTGGAATCTACTCGTCCACGATCAAAATACTTAAAAAGGCTATTGCCTCCGAAAGGTCCAGAGACTCCACGTTCATGGGGCAACTCCTTGAGCCTCTGGCACACTATGGGCCAACAGTGAGAACGTCGAAGCTGGGCGACCTGTGGAAAATTTCCGGCTCAGCTATGATGCGAAAGCTCTTCTACATCACCACGGTATACACGGTCCCATCAAACCCCAACCACACCGGCTCAACTGATCGCTGCGAGGACACCGAATGTAGCCACATCGACTGTCAACTCAGTTTCACAAGTGGCAAATGATTGCAGAGGATAAGAATGCCGAAGTCTGTGTAGAAATCCTGCTTTCCCTTCACCGTTTACTTCAACTTCCTTTCTCCGAAAAACATGACTCACGCCAAACCACATCAAACTGAATGCTTGGCCAATCATGCATGATAGGTAATGGAAAGAGGTATCGTACAGGTCAAATCCTCCAAGAAAACGTTGGTGGGCACAGGGGAGTGCATATTTCCCGAGCGCTGCGATGTTTGTAATCTACATAAACAATGACATTCTCTGGCAAGGACTCGCTAATTCTCCCCTACCTTCAATCTATACCTTTCTTGGCAAATGGCGTTCAGGCGCTAATCAGGTGACCCGCATTGTAAATAGCTAGATTCAACCCTCCATAGACCCTTTTTGCAACAACATCGACATCAAACTCATCTTGCCAATGTATCCTTCAACTCACACTTATGAGCTCTGCCTGTGGGATTCTCGGACAGTGGCTCTTCGACCTTGTGTTTCCTCAAGTCTTCGTCTTTCGATGTACTCGGCTAAGATCAGGCTTACGGCCGTGATACCGACTGCTAACACTGGAGGCGTCCATTTCTTCTGCCGCGCAGTGGCTGCCCCGGTTGACGCGCCAGCGAGTATCGCTAGGACTAAGGACGCCCTTCTGAAAGCTATTGACCAACCATATTCGTCATGTCGTAGACGATCATGGAAAAGGGTATTGACAGCGCCTGTACAGATAGGGAGAGGCAGATCGGGTACGTTCAAGAGCTTGATGGAGGAGAAGCTGAATCCAGACCAGACTGAGAGGAGAACACTGACCGAGAAGCTCGCAGGACTTTCGATGTTGTCGATATCGAGGCTTAGGAAGGCAGTACTAAAGGCGGTAGCGATCAAGAATATTGAGGCCAAAGATATCTCCAGCTGATAGCTTCGCATTTGCGACAATTCGTATTTCCCTGAGAACTTTTTGAGTCCATAATGGCCGCATAAAACAGAACCCAAGACAAAGCCAGCAATTACGAGGAAGGCATCGTAAGGAGGTTTTGAATTTGATATTGGGCTAGAAAGGTTCTGCAGGCGAGAAGCAATGATGACGACAGTCCCGGTGATGAAGCCAGCGAAGACGCCAACACTGGTAAAGGTGAAGCCTTCGATGACGCTTTGGACGAATATTTGAAGAAAACAGAGTACCGTCATCGAGCTGGGAGTGTAGACAGGATGAGGCTTCAACCTTTGCCAAAAAGTAAAAGCGAAAGCGTTCCATTGCTCCATTTTCCCGTCTTGACTCTTGACGCTTGCTAAAGAGTGTTGGAATGAATGGTTTGGGCCGCCTGGGAACGGCAGCTAGGACTACTTTAAATTGCCCGAAAAAAAAAGTAAAGACCCTTGCCAACTCCTCCCGGAAAAGAGGTCGGACCGAGATCCGTCTAACAACTCGTTTTTGGGTGGGATGGCACGATGGCTGTGGACATAAGTAAAGGCATAGTCCTCTCTATTCATGTCACACTCACCCGTTACATCGCTGTATAGGTGGAAGAGGCTTTTACCAGTCGCTCCGAATATCTACGTTTATTTTATTACCATTCCCAGGTGAAGCAGGCTTCACTCACTCAGTCGCCATGTCGCAAAAACATCAAGCGACCGCCGAACTACTAGAAGAACCTCCGCCAAGAACTCACAGCCAAGGGCCGCACTGCCCCGAAGTATACCGATAACACCAAGAGAAGCACGCCGATAACACTAAGAGAAGCACATGGATGGCACTAAGAGAAACACAGTATCACTCCTAAAGAAATAAAACAGGTTAGTTATACTAGGTCTTTCGCGCTCGCCGTCTATAATTAACCAAGAGGTTAATAAAGTACTAGTAGATTCTACTCCGAGATCGATAAACTCCTCGAAAACTTCCTTTGAAACGCCTTCGTAGAAGATTTTAAAACGTTCTTATAGTAGACCTTGAATCGCTACCCGAGGGTACGAGCTAGCGAAAGTCTAGATAATTACTAACGAGTTTTATATATATATATCTACGATTAAAATAGTCGAGAGCTAGATAAAAGTATAAGGAGAAATATAATTAATATAAATAACTATATTATAAAGAATAAACCGAGTTTATTAATTCGTTATTAATAATATAAAAAAGTCCTCGTGAGTAAATATAAATATCGGAGACTCTCGAAGTAATAAAATCTTAATAATATCGATAATTTATATTATATTATTTTCTCTACTATTAAATATATAATAATACTATATATCGAGATAAATAATAACGAATTAATATTATAACGAGTTTATTTTTAATTTTCTACTTAAATTATTAATTAATATTAATATTTAATAAGAGAATAAAGTTTAAAAATAATAATAATATTCGTAAATTTATTAATTATCCTCTAGTCGCCGGGAATCCGAATTCTTTCAATAATAATTAATAAAATAAAATAATTTTAAATAATATAATTTAAGATAATTAATAAATAATATTTATTAATTTCGACTATAAATTTAATTACGGCGGCGATATTAATATATATAATAATAATAATAATAATAATAATAATAATAATAATAATAACGATAATATTAATATTAATATAGATTTTAATAAAATACTATTTATATTTTAAATTATTATTATTATTATTATTATTATTTATTATTATATTCTCGGAGAACCTAATATTCTCTTTATTAATATAATAATTATATATAAAAAAGGAGAAAATAATTATTTTCGAGAATCTATATTATTATTATTTCTTTATATTTAATATCGTTAATTTAAAATTCTTTATTAAAAAAATATTTATTATCGAGTAATAAAATAATTATCTCTTTTATTTATTTAATTACTTTCTCTATATAATTCTCTACGAGGATATATTTACTATTAAATTATTGAAAAATATTAATAATATTTTCCGAGTTTAAATTCCTTTAAAAAAGGAAATAATTTAGTTAAAAATAAAAAATAATTTTTTTAAATATACTCTTTTTTCGTAAACTCGAGTATATTATAAATAAATATTATATATTATTTACGAAGTTATTATATTCGAGTATATACTTTCGTTATTTTCGATAATTCGATTATAACTCCGAGTTAGAGAATTTCTATATTTAATATTATATATAATATAATTTAGTTAATATTATTTATAATAAATTAAATATTTTATTATATTCGATTATTTCCTCTTATAGTATCGATATTAATATGTAATATTTTATAAATCAAATATTATTATTAATACGAGATTAATTTATCGATTATTAATTTAATATAATTTAATATTAATTTGATCGAGAGATTCGATTTAATATTTAAATTATTTTTCTATATTAATAAATTAGTAAATCAATATTTTATTTATTAAGAGACGGGATTTATATCTAGATATTTATTAAATTATAATTTAATTATAATATAAAAATAGATTAAAATAAAAGATAAAAGACGAAAATTAAAATAAAACTAACTATTATTTAAATAAAAATTAATATATAAAATATTTATTTATTTTCTATCCCGATTATATTAAAATAAAAATAGAGAAACTAGTTTAAATTTAAATTAAATTTAAAATAAATTAAATAAATTTAAAATAAATAAAATTATATTATAATAATAACCCCCTCTTTAAAATCGAGCTCCTACGAGATAAATAAATAATTAATTCGATTAATTAAATTTTATAACTTTTAATTTTATTTAGAGTTACGAAATAATTAAAATAAAAATATATCGGAGTATTTAAATTATTAATAATAACGAATAAAGAGTAGGACGAGAAATAAGCGGCGATAAATAATTTAAATATTAATATTATTATTTATAAATAATAATAACGGGGCTAAATTATAGAGTATTATTTATTTATATAATAATATAAAATATCGGTCGAAGCCGATATAAAATAATAATTAAGAAAATAAACTATTATATAAATAGGGGTTAATTTCTAAAAATCGGATTAAAATAAAAATAATAGACGTTTCTTATATTAATATCTTTAAATAATATATAGTAATTTATAAAGGCCCGCGGCGCTAGGATTACGCCGCGGAATAAAGAAAGAAAGAGATAAAACTAATCTCTATTCTCTTCTCTAGAGTAGAGAAAGGAATAAATAGAGAAGAAAAGAGAATATTAAAAGAAAATAAAAAAAGGAAAGAGTTCCCTATTATTCTTTATCTCTACTCTCTTTATAAAACTAATAATTATAACTAATTAATATACTTTTTTAATATATATTTTAATTATATTAATCTTTATCCTAACTTTAGGCTATATTAATTATTTTAATATCTTTTTAATTTCTTTTATTAAATATATATTCACGATTTATTATAAAGAAAGTAGATATAATATATTAAAATTTTATTATTTTAAATATTATAGAATATTAATATTTCTTTTATATACTTTTATTAGATTTTTTAATAATTTAATATCCTTCGCCTAAATAATTATATATTTAATATATATAATAATAAAATTCGTTATTATAAATTCTAAAAATTAATATATTTAGTAATATAATAGGCTTAAAATTTATTAAAAAGTAATATAATTATATAATACTCCGTCGCTTTTTATAATATCTTTAGAGTAATTAATTACTATCCGAAATTATAACTTAATTATATATTTTATATAATCTCTCGAACTAGATACTAAAATAGCGCTTTAAGAATAAGAAATTTAGTAGTTTTCTAATAATATCGAATTTAGCGAAATATAGATACTAGTAATAAATTAATATATTAATTAAAATAAAACTAAATAAAAAGACAAAATATTTACGTTTTTAATTTATATAATATCGACGGGTTATAGGAATAACTCCTATCTTCCGTCCCTACTTTCTAATTTATTATCGTAGAGTTTTTATTATAACTAGAACTTTTCGAGTTATTAAAAAATATATATTAATACTTTTATTATTATTTTAAACTAGGTTTTTACCCGATAATTAAACTAAATTTCCGTTTATATCCTTTAATTTCTCTATATTAATAGATTAATATAATAATTACGATAAATCTAGAATAAAAAATAAAATATTTATAGTTTATAAATTTTTTTAAGGTTTAAAATTTCTTTTTTTTTTAAAATTAGGATTTCTTAACTTTAAAGACTATAAATAATAATAAATTAATATATTAATTACGATAAAGTTAAAATATAAATTAAATATTTCTTACCTCGAGTTTTCGTTATTATTTTAGTTAAGGTAATATATTAATATAATAATTAAAATAATATTAAAAGAAAGGGTTAAGAAAATTATAATTTAGAATTTATTTTAAATTAAATCTACGATCTTCTTTTTCTCTTTTATCTCTTTATCTTTACGAGTTTTTTAATTTATAAATATTTTATCTTAAACGACTAAACGCGTAGACTTTCTTTTATTAAATAATTTTAAATCTTCGAGTTTTAATTAATTAATTTATAATAAGACTCTTAAATTACATTTAATATTAATTAATATCTCGGTAGAATCTGGTTTTTTTTATCTAATAACCGGCTCTTAATATTTAATTACGTATTTAATCTCTATAATAAAATATTATTTATATAATAAATTACTAGGTCTTTATCACGGGGTAGACTTTAATAAAAATATTATTATAAATATTTATTAAAACGGCGGGCTGAGCTCTACCGCTAGCTTTATCGGGATTAAAGTAATTTTAAAATTTTAATATATTAAAACTAAATCCTTAATAGAATAATTAATATCTTTTATATTATATATTATTATATTGACCCCTTATTAAATAGTAGTAATAATTATATTAACGTAGAACTATACCTCTTCTATATTAATAAGAACGATTATATTAATTATAAATAATAAAATAACTCTTAAAACGGCTAATATACTCTTTATTAATTATTATATTTAAAATAATTTACTCCGTATCGATAGCGAGTTTTATTTATATTATATTTATTTAATATTTCCGTACCGTATCTTACTACCTTAAATAAATACTTTTAAACTTTTTATTAAGTTATTAAAATAATTTATTTAATACCCTTTTTATTTAAGGTATTTATAATAAATATTAAACTAAATATTTAAAACGTCCCTTTATTTATTTTCTTTTTATTAATATAATTATTTATTTTAGTAAATTATTTATGAAGTAAATATCTAGCCTAGTAAATATATTATTAATTATATCTCTTACGCTTCCGCTATCGAAAAAAGAATACTAGAATACTAGTTTTTTAATACTACTTTTAGGGTTAGGGTTAGGGTTAGGGTTAGGGTTAGGGTTAGGGTTAGGGTTAGGGTTAGGGTTAGGGTTAGGGTTAGGGTTAGGGTTAGGGTTAGGGTTAGGGTTAGGGTT
>JAABUS010000740.1_pt1 | contig 79859 bp, 76 predicted proteins | sample 5560161 | NCBI WGS metagenome assembly JAABUS01 (sample SAMN10711885, study PRJNA513376) | rock metagenome | isolation source: Antarctica rocks | place: Antarctica: Victoria Land, Trio Nunatak nord | collected 2016-01-04
ACCCCTCCCAACAACAACCCACCTCTTCCAGCCCTCCACCCTAGCCACCTCCCCCCACATGCCCGCCCTCTTCGCGCTCATAAACCGCACTTTCTGCACCGCCCACAACAGCGCCGGCCGCTCCCTCCTCCCCCCAAACGAACACTCTCGCCTGCGAACACACGAACAACTCGGCAACGAGATCGGCGACGATGGATTCACGTGGATAATGCTTTCCGCCTCTACGCCTGCTGACAAATCCAAGGATCACACTAGTCAGCAAGCTAGCTCGCAAAGCTCAGAAAAAGTAATCGGCACCGCAAGCGCAAAACCCTACCAGCCACCCACCCCCTACGATCCCAAAACCGCCAAAATCCCCGGCGCAACCAGCCTCTTCAAACGCCAACCTGGCACCGAAAAGGAACTCGAAGCGCACGCCGGCCTGCCGAAATGGGAGATCCTAGTCACAGTCGTCGACCCCGATCTACAAGGGCGAGGGCTGGCGGCGCAATTGATGGAGAGTACGGTTGGGGAGATTAGGAGGCGGGTGGCTGCTGAGTCGGTGGTGGCGGAGGAAGATGGGTGGGCTGGGGAGCGGGGGAAGATAGTATTGCTGTTGAGTACGATGCAGGAACTCAACGAGGGGTATTATGCTAAGAGGAAGTGGACGGCTACTGGAGTGAGGAGATTCCCGCCGGGGACGATGGGGAGTAGGGATGGGTTTGGGGTGATTGAGATGATGAAGGTTGTTGATGCATGACGATGGAGCTGGTGTGGTATGATAATGGTTTACTGAAGATTATCGAGACCTTGTGACCGGCTAGACTGAATCTAGATACTGACAATGTTGCAGAGGAGGGAGGTGTGGAGTTGAAGACTGAATGCAATATATACCACATTCATGTGATTATTGTACTACAATGGGTGAAGCCGTATAAACATTACAACCATTATATACCCAGTGCCAGCCAAACATCTGTGTCCAGCGCCCCGTATATCTGCACGTACAAATCCACAGAGTCCAACAGCAACTAAAATATGTATATAAGAAAGGAGACGGAATGGGGATTATAGCTATCAAAAAACATGAAATTTCCACTCCATACACAAAACAGCCGAGCAAGAACTTTTTCAGCGCCCCATAACCGTCACAACGCTTTTCCGGGTATATCAGTAAGAAGCCTGAATAGCAGCAGGCTTAATCTTCTTCTTCCCAAACCACAGCCCATTCTTCTCAGGCTTCTCCTCTTTCTTCGGTTTCTTTTTCTTAGCCTTTTCCTGCTCCAGCAACGTCACGCTCGGCGTCGTGACTTCATGAATATATATCCCGGCCTTATTCACCTCCATGGCCCTCGGATAGATGCCCGTCTCCACCTCTTTCTGGTAGCTTGGGCCGCGGATCATAGGTGGAAGTTTCTGTAATTTGCTGCTGCTGTCTTTCTTTGAGTCCTTCGAGGTTGTGGAGTCGGAGCGAAGGCGGGTTTTCGAGCTTTTCCTTATGGCAGAGTGTTCGATACTTTGGCGGGAATGCGAGCGGGGCGGCTCTGATGGGCGGATTCTGGGGTTTGAGATGGCGGAGGAGGCGTTTGATTCATTCCTACCCTGATTTTGGTTTTGCTGTTCTGGCTGGCGCGTTTGGGAATGCGAAGGCTGTCGTCGATTCTGAGAGTGGTTGCGAGGCGGTTCCTTTTGGATTTGGGAATTGCGGTAGCGGTGGAGTGTGCGTTCCATGCTTTCGTTGCGGAGGATGGGGGCGGAGATGGAAGCTTTTCTGATGTGAGTGGTGGGCTGCATCGAGAGATTTTGCTTGGAGACGTATTGAGCGTCTGCATCAGGGCGGGGAGTTTTCTCCTTCTTGCGACCACGGCCGCCAGATTTCATGAGCTGACCGATATGGGTCTTGGCTTCTTTGTATTGATCTAGGCCTGGGAGGGCAGGGAGAGGGCGGTTGAGGTTGGGCTCGCCGTTCTTCTTTGACTTGGAGGGTTCGTCGTTGTCGGGTCGAGCGCTGCGGAAGGAGCTCCAGCTGCCTTTCCTTCGTAGGCCTGCACCTTTCCACCAACCGCTACCGCTTTGTCTGCCCAAGCTGCTGCTGCGGCTATGAGATCTTGAAAGGTTCGAGGTTGATGACCAGCCAGAGCGCATGCTGTCTTGGCTTGCGCGTGGGCGAATATAGCTGTTGATACTGGTGGTAATGCTTTCTGCTATACTGCCCGCTCTGCTGAGCGGTCGTGAGCCGTCGTTATCGGGTGCGCGCCTGAGGGACCTTTTGGACGCTCGGCTACCTGGCCTTGCTGCCCGTCCGCTCTTCTGGTATTTTTCTTCTGCGGCGCGAAGGGCGAGTTTGTGCTGATTCCACGCCTTGGCGTGTGGGCTCATTGCCTCCTCTTGTTCTGTGTCCTGATACGAGGCATTTGATGGACGTCTGCTGTATGTGTTTCTCTTGTCGTCGCCTGGTGTGATTATCGCAGAGGTCATGGCAGTGGACGTGGGCCGGCCGTGGTTGTCATACTCAGTGTTCGAGCGGGTAGTCGATTTGCTGGAGCTGTTTGAAGGCCCAGCATAGTCGACACAAGCAGCAGCAGAGGTCTTGGGTCGAGCGTGTATACTGTCACGGATCTGGCGAAGGGCTGGGTCCGCTGCTTCTCTTTGCCTCGGTCGAGAATTTTGCACGATTGTAGCATGTACCGGCGGGAGAAACTCGAGTGGTGTGGCACTGCGTAATTCTACAGGAGATAGCTCATTGGGCGATTTGTTGCTGATGGAATCTTCTGGCGGTATTTCCTTCTGCTTGCCGAGGACCTTACTCGAAGCCTTTGTATGTGTAGGCTCGATCGGTTCCATCGTAGCGGCATTGTAGACCTCTGACGGTTTCCGTCTGCCAGTAAGACCATTGAAATTTGCAAGTGTATGCTTTGGAACGTAGGTCTGCGGTTCTGGCTTCGAATCTGGTTTGGGTCCAAAAGGTGGGACGTCTTCCGTAGGCCGACGAACAGAGTATCTTTGAGGCTGCTCTTTTCGAGGCTGTTCCTTTCGAAATGCCGTTTTTGGCGCCTGCTCTTTCGGTATTCCTGCCTTCCCCATCTGTATCTCGACTTGCCGAGCTACCACCTGCCGCCGTTTTGGCTCAGCTTCTCGAGCGATTTGCCTTTGAGCTTCATTTTCGACCTTCCGAGCATAGGCCTTCTGCTCTTTTTCATTGGCGCGAATCAGATCCTTGGTCTTTTGTGACTTGAGTGACTTCTCTTCTGCCTTTCGTGGCTTGACCTCCACGGCATGAGCCTGGGCTGTATATTTTGCCTTTCGGTCTTCCTCGAATCTTCTCAGCAGCTCTCTGTGGTCGGGCTCCTCATCAGGATCAGGGGGGTTGGTTTCATTGACTATGATGGCGCACGCTGCCCGCAGGTCGATCATGGCCTGAGGTTGCAAGCACGGTCGCTCCATTTCAGAGGCTGTTGGGCTGTATGGAGGGGATGTGTCGATGTCGTAGTCTGTTCCCAGATCGACAGCAGGTGAAGAGGTCTTCTGGGAGTCTGTTAGCATTGCGTGGGCTCCATACTCGCGAGCCACTCGAGATGGAAATCTTGAAATGTTGTTGGAGGGGCAGAAATTGGAGGATTGAACTATTCTTACCAATCGCAGCGAGGAGAGAGACCACTTCTTCTTCGTAAGACCCATGGCGGCGAGTTGGATGCTCGCACCGCCTCAAAGGGCCACGAAACGACCCCTGTCAAGACCGTTGAGTGCCACGTTCCTTCAATTTCTGGTGTGTAGGGGCATAAAGGTAGGGAAGGGCGGCAGCTGGGGTCGAAACTCGCGTGTCGGACCTGCGTCTGCTGTCCCTTGAATTTAGAAAATATCGAGATATACCATCGGCCTCACAACTATGTAGACAGAGAATACTCGTATGGAGAAAGGAGCAGAAAGAACGAAGTCAGGATGGTAAATGCTGATAGGCATATTCCAACCTAACGACACCCCTGCCGTTCTCCTTCTGAGGAAATGCAACTGTTTGGCCATGCAACGCTTTGAAAACCGACGATGCTTTCGCGAATGGCAAGTCTGGCCAATCAGCGTGGATCTGTGCCAATGACAGGGGAAAGAAGGTCGATGCCGGCTGTTGGCTCGCCTCTAGACTCTCCCTAATGCTTGGAACGCGTGATCGGCAGCTACTACCGATGCCAAGGCAGATTTTATGTGTGGGGATATATTGACCATCCTCTGGTCTGTGCAGCGGCTGAACGCACATACTTCGACAATAACTCACGACTAATGGGTCGCACAATAAGCAAAAAAGAGACAAAGTTCATTCAAACGGCTTCGACGGGAACAAAGAAGCAATCCGCATAATTCGGAAGACGAACGACCAATAAAGGAGGCTTCAATACGGCCAGTCCTGTGCATCGACTTCGCCCACACCTTTTCATGCCATCTTTGGTAGATGGTATTATAGCACGCGGAAAAGACACGTGCCCAAATGATGGGGATCAAGTAGAGATAGGACTACCATATTGAGATGTTCATTATGGCAGAGGATATCTCGCCATCTTTCCTCCTGTCTTACCAATTCTCTTCTTTCTTCGTGGTCTCGCGTATTGATACACTACCAAGTCAACGCTTGAGAACATCAAAAGGTCCAAAGCTGCTCAATTTACAGGCGACACTTGTTACAAGCTCTGCCTGTGAAGCGCAAAGACGTTTCAAATGCCTATGGCTTGTAGCGAGTTCGGGTAGAATGCTCGAGGAATGAAGATCAAGAATGCGAATGTGTTTAAGAAACCAATCTAAGTTGAGCCGTCAGCTTGGCCACCTTGCTGGTAACTGTCCAACGAATCTGTCAAAGTGGCACTCATCTGTCACTCAAGTTGGCACTCTTATTGCTCAACGACACCTTCTATGAGCCTAAGTATGCTTGAACGAGACGCTCAACATATTGCCTCTTTTTTGGGTAGTTTTTGATCCACTCTCTTGAACACTGCTTGTTTATCCATACTGTACCCGGTTCCTCGTACGCCTTTGTCTTGCGCCAAGCGAATAATTAGATGACCTGCAAATCACCCTCCGCTTGCTTTGTTTCCGCCATCAAAGGCTATGCCATTTATAGTGGTCAATGATGAGAAAATTCCCAAGCTTTTCAAATTCATTTAATTTTGAATGCCTCCTCGCCATCTAGACATCGAATCCCAAGCTCGTACCATCAAAAACCAGTCTTCGTGAATCCTATCTTTCCACCATCCAAAGAAAACCCATTCTACACTCGCAATGACCTTCCCATCATCCAAAATGCTCACCTCTCACCTCTCTCTCTCCTCCTCACCTTCCTCTTCATCCACCACTCTCTCACTCACGCCCAAGCCGACGCCCCCCAGCTAGGCATGAACGCCTACATGAACTACAATTCCGACGCCGCGCAACTATTCCCCATCACCGACCTCAACAATACTGAATTTGTAAGTCCACCGCACAGCAAATACATTGTCAACGTCAACGTCGGCGGCACAAAATATACCAATATCTCCTGCACAGTCTAGACGACGCCTGACTGCACTACCAGTAAGTACCCGCCTCCTTTTCCCATCCCACGTAGCCTTTTCCCCCAAAGACAATTCCCCCCTCTTTAAAAATGAACAACTCTAGAAATAATTGGCGACAAGCACCAAAATCTACCCAGTCTACAACGCAATTCCCTACAGCACCGCCCAAGGCACGCAACTCTCCTTCAGCAGCATAATGTCCAACTGCGACCTCCTTAACATGGAACGTTGGACGTCAGGTACGTCCCTCCGAACCCCTACCACCCAAACCCACCATCAGCTCCCCAAGCTCAAGAAGTTCCCACCCTTAGTCCCATCCTTGTCCCCACCCCTGCGTTACCACCTACTGACCACAAAACCCCCATGCAGCACCACACCACCCGGAAAAACAAGGGTAAACGACCCCTCTCGAGCGGGTTTGAAGTGCAGATTATACCAGGGCCAAGTGAATTGGCAGACTAGTGTTTTTCAGAAGACGGGGGATCATGGGGATCAGGGAGGTTCGAATCAGTGTTTTAGGCTTTGGCTGCCGTGATGTGATGGCGAGGTAGATATGGTTTGGTGAGGGTTTTGTGATTTTGGAGTATTTGGATATTCGATGTTAGGCGCTTAATTTGGATTACGAAGTTGATCATACGTATGTTGGGAGACGAAAATTGAGATACGATTTTTGAAAGAGATTTGATGCAGGTATCTTGTTCTCACATAAACACTCTATTTGAGGAGTCTATAAGAACATCGTAGAAGGGGATCGACAGGCAGATCTCCCGCCCAAACTCCATCGTAGCACCCAAAACGCCTTGCAGATGTCGCTCCGGTACAATGCATATCCACCCTCCCGCGCCCTTCGATGCAAGCTTGATGTTACACACTGACTGTGAGACTTTATCTCCTCTGTCTCTTGCCGTCTGAGAAATTCCTGTCGCCCTGCACTTCATCTCCACCTCTACCTCTCTTCCTCCCACTTCCTCCACCATCCCTTCTATCTCGTTCGTCTCTCCGCTCAGGCCCGTCACGAGGGTCACGTTCCCGGTATTGACCATCGTCTCTTCCAGACCTTCTTGTATCCCTTGGCGGTCTTCCATCGCGCATATCCCTCTCTGCGCCGCCAGCACCACGGGTAACTGTCTCCGCTGGACCTTCTCCGCCTCGATAGTCTCTGTCGGGAGGTCCATCAACGCCTCTTGGACGCTCTCTGCTTTTGTGCGCCCCTTCTTTTGCAGGAGACCGGCTTCGATGTCTGCCAGATCGTCGCTCTGCGTCCCTAGGCCCATCCCTTGGACCACCTCTCCTTCCACCTCTACCGTACTGATCATCCTCTGGTTGCTGAGGAGCTCCTCCGTTCGGTCTTCCAGCAAAGAGGTCTTCGCGGGCAGGTGGCTGATCAGGTCGCGGCAAGCTTGGTTTAGGAGGACCGGAAGTCACAGGAGAGGCTGCGTTTACATTGTTGGCGCGACCACCTCTACCACGAATGCTTGCGCCTTGACCTGATCGCTCTTGTTGAAGCATGTTCTGTATGCCTGCAAAGCGCTTATCCCTGCCGCTTCTATCGTTGGACATTGCTGGGCCAGTGGGAGGACCTCCACGATTCGCCGAAGGCCCAATGGGACTCGAAAGTTGGTTGTTCAGCCCCCGCGGACCACCAGATGCAGGGATTGATACTGGCGGTGGGGGCTGTCGCAGCCCTCGGCCTTGTGACTGAGGAGGATTCTCCGAAGCTATCACCCCTGATCCTTGAAGTGCTCTTAAGCGATCTGGGTGAATGCCCGCTGTCTCTGGGCTTTGAGCCACGGGCGTCGAAGGCGCTGAGTTCGTAGCAATATGCTGGGAAAAGGGAGCTGGCTTGCGTGGTGATCCCCTTGATGGTCCGCTTGGAATTTGCCTCTCCTGAACAGGAGATGCGGCAATTTGGTTCTGAGAGGAAGCGGCTGCTAGCTGCGTGTTGATCTGGGGTTGTGGAGCGCTAATATTTCGCCCGCTACGCGCTGGGGGTTGATTGCCGTTTGGTAGCCTTGGCCCCGATGGTATGTCGTTGTCTAAGTTGAGCCTACCGTACTGCGATTCTCCTTGCTTGCTGAAATTCGAGTCATTTGTCAGCCGACCATGATTTGGATCCACTGCAGGAGCAAGAGCCAAAGGTTTCATTGACTCCCGGAAACGATCAGGATGCATTGCCGCTGCACTTGCTGTACGGCCAGTCCTTGGTCCAGTCGGAGCATGAGGCTCTTCGAGATGGGCACGATGTGGACGTGCGGCCTCATCGATTGCTCGACGTCCATCGCTTGGCGCTCGATCATCGCGGCGGCTTTCGTATTGTGGAGGTCGACGATCCTCACCTCGTACTGGCGAAGGTCCTCGTGAGGTACGATCAGGATGTCCATGATCGGGCCTTGGAGGCTCAGATTGTCGACCCGCAGCATTGATAGCAGGGCGTAATCGATCATGACCCTGGCTGCCTTGTATCAAAGCAGCTCTATCAGGGTGGTGAGTGATGTTGGATCTTGGTGGAGGCATCGCAGAGTCTCTGCCTTGTAGTCCCGAAGCCTCCCCATCCCTGCGACTGGCGTGCGGCTCAGGATACGGTCGATCATTTGGAGGCTGTTCTGATCTGTCGTCGCGGGGAGGTATTCTTCCATTCCTCGGATGCGACGGTCCCCCATGTCTATCATCAAAGACAGATCGGCCTGGCAGAGCTTTCTCTCTTTCGCTAGGCCTTTCCGGGCCGTAAGAATGCGCTCCAGACGCCAAGCGTTCTGCTCCCCTATCTCGTAGTGTATCTCGGTGCCCACCATGTTCTGGGAAGCGAGAATCTCTCTTATGCTCGTTTGATCCACGGTCTGCGGGTCTTGGAGGCATTCGATGATCGACTGGTCTTAGCTGCACTACATCTGGCTTACTAGGAAGATTATGCTGCACACGACCATTAGCCGAAGATGCATTCCGGTTGAGCTCTGGCCGGGCCGGTATGGAAGCTTGATGGAAAGCTGGAAGTGGCGTTGGTCTAATATCTGCTTTTTGTGTTGCGGTTGTAAGGGTTTCGCGTGGAGTCTGTGTTTGGGCCGGAGCTGGTGATGGCTTTCGCACTTCAGTTACAGTGTTCTGCACTGAATCCTTCACTGCTTTTGCATCCTCCACTGGTGTAGGTTTTCCAGATTGGGAAGCTTTCGAAGCTGCAGGATGGGCAGTCAAGCCGTCAGACACCTTGGCGTCCTCAATCTCCCCATCTTCAGCTTCAACCTTATCAGAAGCAGTTCCAGCGACCTTTGACACACCATTGACGCTACAAAAATATCCAGTCAGCAAATGTCTCTCTAAATATTGACGTGAAGACCTACGTTGGTTGTGGGCTTGGCTGGAAGCTAGGAGCCTGGGGATTCAGAGCCTTTGCACTGTCCTTGTCCGGCTGCGGGGTCCCAGGCTTCGCAGATGTAGATCGAGCTCCATTGGTACTTGCAGCACCGTTTTTCGTCGATGCCTAGGAATGTCAGTGCAAAGTGCAAACATATCGTAGGACATGAAAACTAACCAAGGCAAAGGCTTGTGGCAGCACCCAGTCCTTCTCTCGCCTCTTCAGTCCACCAATCAAAGATGTAGCTGCTACTTTCAAGTCTTCCCTGGTCTCGGTCTTGCTCAGATCAGTGACGGTGCTCACCAGAGTGGCGCCCATCCAGTTCACGACTGGAAAGTGCTGATGAATCCCGTTGAGCACGTTGATAGCATTGCGAACATGCATGTACTCGCCACTAGCTATGCAGGTCTTGAGTGCGCTGTTGAGGAACCTATGCCATTTCAGGACGACCGTTCGGAACTCTTCGAAGTCGTAGAACGCAGTAATAGTGTTGTCTTGCGCGATCTTCTTCGCATAGCCAGGGTTTTCTTTCTTCAATCCGAACGCTTCTTTCTCGAAAAGCTGCTTGTCCGCATGCCATCGACCAAGGTCCTTTAATACTTCGTTGAGAAAGCGGCCGAGGTATTCCGCTTCCTTAGCAGAGCAGAGAAATATCATGGATGTCAAACGCTTTTCTTTGAAGAATTGGTCTAAGAAGCCCATCGTTCTGAAGTGAGGCGTGCCCATAACATGAAGAGTCTTCATCATCTTGAATGCATACATGGCGTCAATTGGAGACATGATCATTCGAGGGAAGAAGCAATGCTCAATCAAGGCGACATTCAGAGCGTCCGACTTGCCCCATTTGTCGGAAAACCACTGCGCTTTCTCCTTTGTAAGGCGAGTCTTTGACTTCATGTAGGCTCCGACGCATTCTCCTGATTCTGTTTGCAAGCGATCTTGCAGTTCTTGCAAAATTTTCTTCTCGCGTTCCTTCTTTTGAGTGCCTACGATGCTGATGTCGGAACGGTCAGCGTTAATAGCTAGTACCTTCTTCCGGAGTCGACTTTTCTCGTCGATATAGCTATCCAGTGAGACTTGCAGATCTCGTAAAGACAGCTGCCAAAATGTCACATAGAACGATCGACCTAATTGCTCCCATGTCTTTTCTGGCAGAGCTGGGCCGATTGCGTCCATGATTTCCTGTAGAACCGGATGCCATGGTTGTTGGACCGTTTCAACGTTGATGGCAGGGTGAGAAGCGTCTGCTGAATTGTCATCGCCTTCATCCTTCATCTCGAGCTCGCCATTTTGCACAAGTGGCGATTGCTTGACTGGTGCCGCGGTCACGTCCATGGCATCACCTGTAGGAACTTCAATTTGGTCATCTTTAATCTCTGCGCCCGATGGCTTAGATCCTAGATTGAGAGCATCTTCCATAATCTCCTTTATTGGGGACTTCTTGACTTCTGAATTTCGCTTGCCATGCTTAGCATCATGATCAGCCATGGCGGCGACGATGGAGGGTCGACTGATCCAAAAGGCAATGCTGGGATCGATCCCAAATTCAGTCACCAATTGCACGACCCCTGGCACATAGGTGTCAAATTCTTTCACAGGTAGGTTACTCCTCAGAAGCTCCGTATATTGGACGAGTATGCGATGGAGCTGGTCGAAAAGATTGCCTAGCAATTTCGGATGGGCATTCTGCTCCTCGATCTTGAAAATGCCAGTCTGTCGTTCTTGCGCGAGTAATATCAGCAGTTGGCCAGCTAGTCTAGAATCCGTAAGAGACTTCATTAATCGTTTCGCTGTCGTTTTTGACTCGTGCCTTCGATCCAGAAGTTGAAGCATCGTCTGATTTTGCAGCAGATCTCCACAACCCATAGCTATGATTTGGGCTTCATTAAAATTCGTATCAGAAATGATGCCGGCCATGGACTTGGTGATTTCCTCCAGAACGATAAGGTCCGTCGAGTTGCCTTGTCGAAGCTGGTCGGCGACGTATTGAACAATCGGTGTAGGGTTCATGAATGAATAGCGCTTGAATACTTTGCCAGCGAACAATGACAATGCCGCCAACCACTTGCTGGTGAGCATACCATCTGCTTGGACCCTATTCCTTCCTGTTCCCCCGAGGGAGCTCATCAAAGACCAGATGAGCACATCGTATGCCAAGTAGGTAAAGTATCGCGCGCATTCGACGACGGCATCCACGATGTTCTCGTACGACTCAAGCTGAGCGATAGCCACTTGAAAAACGATACCTGGTGATGCATAAGCGACTTTTGCTAGCGCACGTGCCATTGGCTTGATGGTAGTCTTGCTGATACGTTTGAGGACATCCTTTGTCTCCGCTTTGGCTTGGTCGAATGCTGACTTGATATCAGGCAACCTGGATATCTGTCCCTGATACCATTCGGCGTAGATGCTGAACCTAGTCTGCGTTGGGAATTTCTCAATGAGCTCCCAGACCTCGTTGACAACTCCAGGGTTGCATCTCGTGAATGATAGAGCAGGCACTAGAAGCCGCTTCGATAGGTCAATCCAGCGACTTTTATTTGGTTCCGAGGTATCAGTAGCTAGAGAGTGCTTCCCGATGCGCGCCAGCTTCAGCAATAGCGCTGTATCTTGCCCAATCTTGACTCCCGTGAAGTTGAGTAGGGTAGAACAAAGGCTGAAGACATCATCGACAGTCTGACATACAGGGATACTATCAGCCCAATCGTCCCAGTAGAACTTGTAATCTATAGCTTCGTTGGTGTCTTCTTTGTCGAGTTGCGCCCATCGCATGGTCCTCCGTGCCGGTGGATCTATCAGTCTGACCTTAGCTTCGCCTTTGGTGACGGTTGGGTGATCCTGCTCAGGAATCTTTTGCTGTGCCCGCAAGCAGATCTGGTCTTTGAGCGGGCGTAATGGCTCGTATACTTGACTGAGAGAATAATGCAGGATTCGATGAATGTGTTCGGGGAGATCCGGGAAGGCGTCTGAAAGCCAAGGGAAGCGTCCCAACATGTAAAGAGCTTCAGGCAGAGCCCCAATACACAGTAGACTCTTCAGTAGCTGCACCTTCTGCTCCGACGGCTCGGGCAGCTCTTCGGCCTTCTCCTCTGGCTGAGCAGCTGGTGTTGATCTATCTGTTGTTAGATCAGTCTTTGCGGTGTTCCTTCGTGCTGCATCAAGATCTCGAAGCCTGGTAGCCTCTCTTGACTTCCCATCTATGGTGTCATCAGGTAATGCGCCAGCAGCCAGCAAAGCGTTCATAGCACCACCACCAGGCCGATTCAATTTCTCCTTTTCGGCTTTCTCCTTCATCTTCTCCTCTCGGACGCCGTCCATAGCCGGGTCCGCTGGCCAGATGTGAGGGTAAAGATCTCGTAGGGAGATGAAGCCAACCTTGATCAACAGCGCAGCCAGATATATAAGATTGACTGGGAGGACGTCGATGGGATCTCGCGCGGAGGAACTGTAGAAGCGAAGTTTGAAGCCTAGAACCTGAGCAGCGACTTTGTTACCAGGAGGTGGTAGGGTCTTAGTAATTTCGATCCATTTGCGATCCTCGTCATCTTGCGAGAGGTCTGCCGTACTAGTACCGATAGCTGCTTTGAGCTCTGACTCGTCGGTCTTCCGACCGCCGATCTCGAAGAAAGCGACCATTCCAACTTCTTTGCTCCGGCTCCAGAAAGCCTTGTCTGCATGGGCTTTAACTGCAGCTACCGCCTCTTTTTCTTCGTCGGTCATTGGCCGCCCAGAAGAGCCAGGAATGGCCCACGTGGGCAAAGGACCCATGCCAGACTCATTGGCTCGATTCTTAGTCGTGTCCTGTGGCCACCACGAGCTTACTCGAAGGTACTTGACGAAGAAGCGGAACTGCTTGACCAAAACAGCAGCAAAGACATCAAGCGTGATGTCAAGGACCCGCCCAACGTCCAGATCAAAAGCTCCGATCATGCCCTTTACTCGCTCAAAAGTCTCTTCCACAACCTCACTCGATGGCGGCTCGTTGTTACTGGTGGTGAACAGCTCCGTCATCAATTTCGAGTATCCTTCTGTCTCTTCCCTTAAGAGATTGTAGTTTGACTGGCGGTACAATAGATTTGTTTGCTGTCTGATCCCAACCCTGACGAAAGTGCTGCGAATCATTCCAAGGCTTTCCAGAAGAGTGCTCTCGAGCTCATGGCGCATCTTCAAAGGGGAAATCTCAGTGGCGAGTACCAAGGTCCGTAATGTTGGGGATGGCGTGGATACTTCCGCGAAGATGGAGAGGCAGTCCAGAAACAGGGAGCTCGGATCGAATACAATCTCATCAACCATAGCGTCGGGCGAGACATTGATTCCGCGGCTCCCACCAATTATTTCCTTGACGACCTTCCCTGCCTCTGTAGCATCCAGCCGTCCATCAATACCAGATCTGACAAGCTCTTGAAAGAGAAGCCCTAGAGCCAGCGCATCCTCTCTAGCCCGAGCTTTCGTGCCAATTTCGACGAATTCCTGCCTCCCTGAACCAATCCATGCAGCTATTCTTTCATCGGTGATGAACCCAAAGTCGTATGGCATCAGATCTGGCTTGAACTCGAGGGTCTGGGTAGCTATGGTGTTTGCGGCGGCCGGCTGCTGCGGTACATCGTGCTTCGGCACTGCCGAGGATTGAGAAGGTGGCAGAGAAGGGGACATAGGCTGAGACGCTGCGGTTCCAGGGCGCGACTGGAGAGGTATGGCATTCGGGCTGTTCATGGGACTGCGCTGAGGCCCGCCCCCGCGCCCTCCTCTGCTTGCTCTTCTTCTACCTCCACCACGATCATACTGATCTCTTCCATAGTTCTGAGACTGTTGCCCCTGCTGGTTGCTCTGCTGGCCCAGATTTAGATTTTGAGGTCGATGTGGTGAGGCTCTCGAGCCGTCATCCCTGCCTTCCTGAGAGAACGTCCGATCGGGTCTCTTTCTCTTCCCTCCCCCTCCTGGAGCCATCATGCTCAAGCCCAAGCGGGCAGCTCAGCGAACTTTCTCCACGCTGCACTCACCATGAGAGTAGATGACAGACGTTCCCCGTCGCCGGTGTAGTAAATGTGTAAGGCAGAGATGGATGGAATGAGGCCGCCTGAATCTCAGGAAATCAATTGTATATTGAGAGGGTGTGCTGAAAAATAGTCAAGATTGCTTGCTTGGAGATGAGGATGTCGTTGGAAATTCGAATGGCGGTATATTTTGGTGGTGTCTAATAGGCAATGCTTCCTATTCACGAATCTGATTCATTGGTGATTGGTAGATGGGTAGGGCTGACTAGAACTAGCGCAAAAGTGGTTCCCGCCGCGCATCCGAAGCTCAACCTCCCCTCGGTCTTCTTTCATATTGTTCTTGGTTAACACAATCTTTGCTTCACCGTGTTCTCACTTCGCATCGCAGACTTTTCCAGCGCAATTTAGGAGGAGTCATGACCTTTGAGAGTCATTGTGTCTGACCAGACTTGGAGGTACGATGGTGGCCATTGCCTAAGACCTATACCTATAGGATAATTGCACATTCCTTCTCAGGATGTAGAGACCTTGATAGTGGACAATATCAGACATCAAGAGGATGACCGCGTTCAAAGCAGCCATAGCGACATATATTGCACACTCTCAATAGAAACACTCTTGACTCCGCTTCCTGAACACCGCTACTTGACTTGTTATTGGACCCCGCTCTCTGTCTGTCAAACCTTCACCTTTTCTCACAGAGAAGATCCATCTCGCAATACACCTAATTCGGCTGCAATGGCTCCCAAAGTGTTTCTGTGAGTCCTCATTCTAGCAAACGATAGACAACCATATACTGACAACGCCATAGAATCGGAGCAACAGGCTACATTGGTGGGGATACTCTGTACAGCCTCGCTCAATCCCACCCGGAATACGAGATCGTATGCCTCGCCCGTGACAGTGACAAAGGCGCCCAGATTGCAAGCCAGTATGCAAAGGCTAGGCTGGTATACGGAAACCTCGACGACGCCGAGCTGTTGGAGGAGGAAGCAAAGAAAGCGGACATTGTACTGAGTACGTCACACTACCTGGCCCCCCAGCCTTCAGTTGGATGAGAAGGCGACTGATAGCATGGGCGGTATCCAGACTGTGCGAACGCGGACCATGAAGGTGCTATCAAAGCTCTCTTGAAAGGACTTGCGTCGAAGGAGTCAGATTCACCAAGCTTCTACATCCATACTTCTGGTGCCTTCCTCCTCGCTACCCCAGAACTGGCGCGCAAGACATTCGGTGAAGCCTCTACAAAAGTATCCGATGACTGGGATGGCATTAGCGATGTGCTCTCGGTGCCGGATTCGGCACCTCATCGGTCTGCTGACAAGATCGTGATCGAGGCCAATCGGGCTGATATCAAAACCGCAATCGTCTGTCCGCCAACCATCTACGGCCAAGGACGTGGTCCCAGTAATCAGAGAAGCCATCAAATTCCTGAAATGACCAGGTGTAAGTGGAATTTTCTGGGCATCTTCTTCCCAATCTGTGCTCTGTCCGAGGATGTGAGACTCGTGCAGAGAGCACCGTGATTTGCTTCAACCCTTTGGCCACGTCTGATTGCTCAATGTTCATCTTGAAAGGGCAAGACTAACTCCAAAAAATGCAGGTGTACTCGAAAGAAAGCGTGGCTTCCAGGTAGGAGCTGGAGAGAACCGTATGGCCAATGGTACGTACTTTTCCGAGTGATTGTTTCCTGGTTGATGCTGCTGCATGAGCTACGAGACATCCTTTGGGGGCGTTACCACATAGCAGTTCCTCAGATATGTCTTACGACTCAGACGCCTAGCCTGAGAGAGCAATGCTGACTCCGAATCTGCGCAGTGCACGTCCACGATTTGAGTGACTGCTACCTCAAGCTCGTAGCAGCTGCGGTTGAGGGCGGCGGCAAGGCGATGTGGGGCAAGGAGGGTTACTACTTCACCGAGAATGGAGAGCTCGTTTTTGGTCACGTCGCAAAGGCTGTAGCAGCAGCTGCACACAAGCAAGGCTTGATTCCCTCGGACGAGGTAGTCACAGTGACAGAAAACGAGGCCGATGACATGGCCAAGTGGGGTGCAGCAATCTGGGGCGTGAATTTCCGCTACCGTGCTGTCCGAGCTCGGAAGTTGTTGGGGTGGTGTCCAAGTGGGAAGAGTCTCGATGATTGTATCGCGGAGAGTGTTAGCATTGAGGCAAAAAGGCTGAGACTCGTACAAGGTCACGCTGCTAAGGTTGGTGGTTGAGTGAGTGCCTGTTCTCTAGTATTCTCATGCACAGTCCTTTTGCAATACAAGTAACTTCAAATTGCGCCTTAAATGACACCCCAATGCTTCTGCGAGATGAGCTTTCAATCTTCCGAGCACGTGTTTGCGTATTGCGGTGCTACAGGGAAAAGAGACCCATTACACAGCCCGATCTCTACAATGCTGCTATCTGAGATCAACAGTGCAAACTTCCTAGAGTGGTCTGCAGGTCAGCTACAACCAGGCAATTAAATCTCGCGGCAGAGCTCTGTGAGGCACGACGTACCCCTATCCCTGTTGCTTGTGTTAGTCTAGTCTTGCATTCAAATTAGCAGAAAAGCCATCTCCCTCTTTTGTCTTGGTTGTGCGTGCAGGCCTTAGGAGCATAGCGTAACATCGATGTTCTTACATCAATTGATTGTTGGGAACTGTGAATGTCGGGTACTACCTGTGTAGTGGGAGTATTGATAAGGGGTTCTTTCTCCTTATCTCGACTGGTACGACCGTTCCAAATCACGCGTCTGTTTAGATATCCTTGCAAAGATCGAGCTATAGGCCAATCAAGACATGGTATCCGGTAAGAGTGAAGAGCAGTGCGGAAATGGCGGACAAGAGTTCCGGCGCTAGTAGGAATCGCCCACATATTAAGAGTCCTTTCACCTCACAAACTCATCCATCGACACTACTTTCACCAGCGATATACACATCTTCTACAGATTCTTTTCGTCTAGCGGTGTAAACGTATCTCAGACTTATACAGCGTGTGCCACAACAGCAAGTATACTGCCTGTGAGTCTACTTGCCCGGCTGTGCAGTCCCGGAGCAGCCTCCTGAGGCTGAGATCGGGGTGTTTTCTTTGACCAGATTTCTTACCCCCTAGTAACACCTTTATACAGGCCCTTTCTAATAAGGTGCTCTAGTACACTACTATACACAATGACAGCCTCCAGCTTCGCCCAAGCGGCCAACATCAAATCTAAGGCTATCCCTATCATCAATCCTAACTCGAACGCCGGCGGAGTGAGTATAGCACTACTTAATGAAGGCCCAAAAATAGTAGTGTTGCCAGCCGGTAGGTCCATTTCTGAGGCGGTCTACGCTCCTCTTTATTGAACAGGAGCCCGCATCTATAATAGCATGCAATACTGACTCTGAATATTTGCAGGACCTCGAGCTACACTACCCGCCAATAATCCCAGCAGCATTGACACCAAAGCATTGACATGCCACTTTTGGGCCAACACCGGGTCTTGCAAGTGGCCTGAGAGTGAGTGCTTGTATGCCCATCAACACACTGGAAAGATTGCGAGTGAGCCGGCCCAAGTCGAAGAAGGTCGTAAGTCTCCCTCACTCACCTCTTCTCCCCTGTTGGTAATTTTACTGTGAACGTCGACCTAATTCCAACAGGTCCAGCAGTGGCGGGGCGAAACGCTGCAAGCGGGAACCCTGGTTACTTTGATTGGCGTGGTTTCCACGGTCGCGTTGATGTTGTGGGAAATAAAGAGATCTCACCTGCTCTCCAGCATCAAATCGACTATATTCGCGCTAAAAATCATTCCAAATCCACCGCCACTCACCAACTCCAAGTCTTACGAGACAACGTCAATCCAGCTGCTCTTCACGTTACCAATCCGACCGCTCTACAACAACTGCAATCATCTGTCAAAAACATGCCCTACTCCATGACTAATGTTGGTCAGCAGAAGATGGGCGACTATCGTGCGCCCGACAACATGGCAGCAGTGCCTTCCGCCAACTCCCAGGCTACTCCTTCTGGCGAACCCTATGTCGTTGCAAGTGGTGGAGCTGGTGCATCATTTCAGACACTTCAAGCAGCTGAGCTTTCTGCTGGGGCCTCTCTTCACGGTCCCTACAATCCAGTTGCAACATCTTTCCAGCAAAACGAGGCCACTCGGCGTGCCTCTGCAGTGAGCTCATTATCGATGCTAGCTTGTCCCATTGCCCACTGCCCGAACCCAAACCATCACAAAGCCTTGCGTTGCCCCAATCCCATGGAGCACTTCATGGCACTCTGTCCTAAGCCGATGGACCATGCCGGCCGTACTAGCATCGACTTCGACCACTATGAGATGGTGATGACTAAGGATCGGTGCATCTGGCACCTTGCTGACGCCCTCGACTTTGCCCTTCGTCACGCCAGCGACATTCAGCAAGTCAACTTCTTGAACGCTATCAAGGACAATGTTACTACTGCTATGGAGAATGTTGGTGCAGAGAAGGTACTCCCCCCTACTTGGTATCTGCGCTATGATGCTGAATAGAGGTATGCTGCTCGCCCATGTTGGACAACATCCACTGACAGGACGATCTAGCGCTACATCTTAGAGCAAACTACCACGGAAAGCTACTCTTACCTCTAAAGCTTCCATGAACGAGCGGTGGCAGTGAGAGTAAGCTCCCCTGACATGGTACAAGCATATGAGCTGACGAAAAGGGATGGTCTAGCTTTTCTGATATGCTACCCACTACTTTGTAGTAAATACTGGCGGATTTCCTTTGTTCGAGCGCATGACGTGATGAATCAGGTATGACGGAGCAGCAATTAATGGATGGATACCCCCACTACATGGTGCAGAATGCTGGCAGATTTCCTTTTGTTTAAGGGTGGATACCGCTAAGGCGACGGACACTGGTATGACAGCTGAAGCGGATAGCGATTTAATGTACAAAGAAGTCGCTGCTAGCACTTAGCTAGCAACCTTCAGATAGCGCCCAATTCCTTCAACTTCGAAATCATCCCATCCACATCCTCCACCTTCCCACCCCCCTTCCTAGGCGGCGGTTCCTCCACTTTGACAGTCTTCAGCCTTCTCCCCTCCTCAACTCCATAATCCTTCAGCGACTTCTTCTCTAACTTCTTTTTCTTCGCCTTCATGATATTCGGCAAACTCGCATACCGCGGTTCATTTAACCTCAGGTCCGTCGTAATGACCATCGGCAACGGACTCCTCAACGTCTCCACACCCCCATCCACCTCCCTCGTCACACTCACATCATCCCCCTCAAACTCAATCTTCGACGCCTGCGTAGCCTGCCCCCACCCCAACAGCCCCGCCAGCATCTGCCCCGTCTGATTCGAGTCATCATCAATACTCTGCTTCCCCAGTATAACCAAATTACTGTCCTCCTCTTCCACAACCTTTTTCAGCAACTTCGCCACGCCCAGGGGTTCCAGCTCCCCTGTAGCATCGCTCTCGGGTATTTCGACGTGTATGCTCCTATCCGCCCCCATTGCCATTGCGGTTCGGAGCACGTCCACGCATTTTGCGGGACCGGCGCTGAGGGCGAGGATGTCGTCGACGGGGGGCGTTTTGCGCTCGCGCATGCGGACGGCGGCTTCAATGGAGAGTTCGTCGAAGGGGTTCATGCTGTGTTTTACGCCGGAGGTCTCGATGGCGGTGCGGGCTTTGTTGACGCGGGGTTTGACCTGGGGATGCCGTTAGCTGCTGGGGCGTTCGGGGGTTGGGTGAGGAGGGCGATCGGAGGGGCGTTGGGAGGGGAGAAGGGGCATACGGCATAGTCTATCACCCGTTTGACGGGTACTAGGATCTTCAATGGGGTTGGCATGTTGGGTGTTTGTGTGGAATCAATTCGGAGCCGATTTGGACGGAGAAAATGACGTCCTATTGGCGGTGGGGATGCCTCGGCTATTAGACGCCGGCGAGGCTTGCTTTTCTCAGGCCCCCTGTTTTGCTACTTCTACCGTATTAAATAAGGCTACATAGTCGATGACCCATCCAGCACGCCATTCATTTGTCTACCCTAAGCACGTAGAGCTGCTGGAGTTCGAGTAGCCATGCGAATAATAGGCCCGGGCTCGCCCCAAGTTTGGTGCCGTTCAAGTCATTAATCTGCATAAACGGGGCATGCCGAGGAGCTTCTCGAGGTCTTCTGAGGCAGATCGTAATAGGCAGACTATCATGATCCGCTACAATGCTAATAGTTGTGTTGAGGGCACGCGACATAATATGCCAAGCCATAGTGAAGGCCATCAACACAAGCTGCTAAAAGACCTTGTACTTTTCTAATTATCGCTCCAACCTCGTTCCTCTCGCCTCTACGGTGTCTCTGATCATGGCAAACCCCTGAAATCCTTCCCAGCTTGCCATACCTCAGAGTGTCGAAATACACAGTCCTTATATCGTTCCACCGCTGTCGGCAGCAGTTGATCTTGTTGTGTTGCTGGTCCCACTCCCATCGAAAATTCACCCTTCCAAATGCTGTTCTCCCCTACATTAGTTGCCACTGTTGAGCTATGAAGCTACTTGACCTACCTAGAGATGTTCTGCGATTGGTTTTGAAGCAGACGGTCGTGACAGTTGGACTTTACGACGCCATTAAATTGAGGCTGGTTTGCCGTATGCGCCCGAAATCCAGGTCAGCTTGTAATGCAGCGACTGACGTTGATAGTGAGAATTGCGATTGAGATCCCCGATGCTGTAATTGCCACGAGACTACTGGAAACGAAATCAGGCAGGCTGATTGAAGGCGTATGGGATACCGATTTGGTGTTTAGATACCTTAATGCGAGGATTCTTGCCGATCCCACAAGCAGACACGACGTTCTCGGCAAAATCAATAGCGTTGTCAATGGTCTAATGCCCAGACACTCCGGAGATGGAAGGAAGAAGGACGCGGACTTGATGCGTGCCTTTAGACGTGGCTTGTGTAGACTTGTCGCCACCCAGTTCAAGTCGCTTCGTTCGCAGATCCTCTCGGATGAATCCTGCGAGCAGAAAAGCGCCTGTTCCACCAACGAAGTTGAGGACGTGGTGAACAATCTCTTAGCAGCCGAAGCGTATTTTGGGTTAGGTTCATGGGCAATGTGCTGCTCGTACGCTGAAAGCGTTGTCAGCACTATATTTGGTACACCGATCGAGTGCGCCGCTCTAGGTGGTCGTTGCGACATCACCGGATTCTATCTTGACCTGGCGCTCAATGCCCAAAATGGTCCCGCTGCTGATCTACAGAATCCGTTATGCGCTGCCGCTCGTGCAGGCCACTACGATATAGTTTGCTTGTTCACAGAGACCAAATATCGATGTCTACTTTCACAAGTTCGGATCAACAAAGTCATCAACGCTGCAATCCAAGGAAATCATCCAAAAATCATATCTCTACTCCTCGATAGCGTCGACTTAGGCTCGGCTGTCTCTCTGAGCAACAACATGCTGCTCGAAGCGGCTTTCTATGGCCAAATCGATATGGTTCGCCTCGCTCTTGACACTGGAGCTGGTGGAGACAGTCATGAACAAAAGGCTTACTACAACCTCGCTCTTCAACGTGCGGCATCACAGGGGCATGTGCATGTAGTAGAGCTGCTACTGACGCGAGGGGCAGAGTATCTCATGAGCCTGAACAAATACCATGCAATGGTTCGAGCCACTCGACTTGGCTTCCAAAGGGTCGTGCAAATGCTCCTTGATCACGGCGCTAATGTCAATGAACTCGCAGCCGATGGCTTATCGCCTCTCGAAGCGGCGGCGGCGCATGGACAGGCTGGCATGGTAGAATTCCTGATCGACAAAGTGGACCTCAACAAGTACCCAGACATTGGCATCTCAGCCGTGACTTACGCCGCCAGCTACAAGTCCGCTAGTACGATACGCGTTCTTGCTCGGCATGGCATATATGTCGATGATATTGAGACACAGACCAAGATCATGAATGCAGCGCATTATAGTGGGGGCAAGGAGGTCATTCAGGCTCTACTCGACAGTGGCATAAAAGGTCTCGGACCAGCTTCGGAAGCAAATGGGTCAAGAGACAGATTCTGAGAGCCAAGTACATGATGACTAGCCCGTGGTCCCAAATCGGCTGTATCATAGGAAAGCTCGGCAACCACCGCTTTCCATGCAACGGCATTCAATAAGCTAAATAAAAGAGCGAATGCCGCTTCATGCAAGCGAATGCATTGGTTTCACGTCCAATTGAGCTGCTACTCTTGACACCTTCCGATTCTATAGAACTAACAAAGGCTGCTGCCATGAAAATTGAATTGTCTTGAGAGTAACAGCCTTGGTCCGCGCAGTACCCTTTGGAAGGGGGCCGTGACGATACCGCAACAAGCCTTCTTAGACACGTCTATCCATAGAATAACGTCATCGCCCTTATAGGTCAGGAATCCAAATATCAATGGCTTATTGATTCTTTATCTAGCTAGGGTAGTCCTGCACGTCCTGCTAAGAAAACCGCGGAAAACTTCGCTGTTTAGCGCTATTCTAAGCCTATTCTGGTAATAACTTGCCGACCGAATCTGTAACAACCAGGACCAAATTGTTCCAAGCAGAATTCTCTTCCTCATCTTGTAAATTACAGTGAGCAAGTATATAGATCAGCACAGGACCTTATGCTCTGAGATACTGACTTCCTATCTTGGTGACCGTACAGTCCTTATCAGTGCGAACTCGCTGCGGGGCTCGTTGGTCAAAGGGAAGTGAAGCCCAGCATTAACCGCCACCAAACTTCACTTCAACAGCTTCACCTTAATTCATATCACTACGTCTTCTTTGTTCCTCACTATATGGACTTTGACACTACCCTGGCCCATTCCACTCTACTCTAGAACATAGAACCATTCCACCCCTCATCTCTTACTGCGACAAGCAAGCTGCCAACTTGCGCCGATTTCATTCCCTTCTTTTCCGAAACGATCCTCAAGTGTTACCTCTTCACATCAGGACTCCGCTTCACGCCTACGTAAGCAGTATTGCTTGAACGATGGATTTGCTCGAGTTGCCTATCGAGGTTTTTCGGTCGGTCATGGAAGAGACAGTGGTAACATTAGGATTACGTGATGTCTTAAGGTTGAGGCTAGTCTGCAGTATGCATGTTCTTCTCAACTACTATTCGATCAAGTGCTTAGGTTCATAGAACTGTTTTATCTCGAGGTCCCCAATTCCATTGCCACAACACGACTACTCGAGCTGCATTCGGATGAGTTGCCCGTACCTATTGAGGGAAGGAAATTCTTGTCTACCTACATTGCCTTGAGGGCTCTCAGTCACCATCCTGCAAGTGACGGAATCTTGAGAAGGATCAATGAAACCGTTGATGCATTGTTGCAAAGGCATGACAATGAAGGAAGAAACGATCTCGAGAAACTCAAGCACGAATACACTCGCGCGTTGTGTGACCAATTCGCTTTTTACTGGGAACCGAAGGATATCCACAATTTGCTCGTGGCCCCTGGAGGTAGGGCTACTTACAATTGCAGCTGGGCCAGTAACGAGGACCATATTTTGGTAGCAGCTGCGTTGGTGGGAAAAACAGAACACGTCCTGGAATTGCTAGAAGGAAAGGTTCAGAAGAGGAATCCGAGGACCATCTTTGGCACAGCACTGTCATGTGCTGCGAGAGGAGGCCATCATGACATTATTAAGATCATACTCGACTTCAAAAATGACCACGATGACCGTAGAATTGACTTCCTCCAGCCGCTCGAAGCTGCAGCTTCGACAGGCCAAGACCACATCATTCGTCTGTTAATGGAGCGAAAGCCTATCAGACACTTTAATCCCAATTGTTTTGGTGAACCCTTCCTCTATGACTCAATGCACGGCGCGGTGTGGGGAGGTCACGCGAAGACCTTGATTTTGTTGTTTGATATGAGTAGCAAGGAATGTGATCCCTTGGTGATCACGAGTATCTTGTGGGCAGCTGCTCAGCGCGGCCATCTGGAAATTGTGCGTCTTATGCTTGAGCGCGGCGCCAACGTCAATTGCCCCGACATTAAAGACTTGGAATCCTCTCTTGAGGTGGCGGCAACACAAGGTCATACTCGAGTGGTAGAATTTCTTCTAGCTAATGGGGCAAATGACATAAGGGGAGATGGTTCGACAACAAAAGGACTAGCCATCTGGAGAGCTGCGAGATTTGGGTTTACACAGACTGTGCGGGTACTGATTGACAATGGTGCTAACGTTGAGGGCGACGAAGGACTACAACGATCGCTTCTGGTAACAGCAGCACAGACCGGGCAACTGCATATGGTAAACTTCCTCCTGAGCAAAATCGACATCAAGAGATTTCCCGAAGTGGGAATAGGGGCCATCTACTACGCTACCAAGAACGGCTACGCTGGTATCGCCAATACTCTCACTGAGCACGGGGTCATCTTCCATCGACGACCATGGATGGACTGGCTAGACAATGTCGCCAGCGAATCCAATAGCGTGGAGTCAGCAGCGGAGTCTAGCCCTGAATAAACCGAAATTTTTGAAAGACTGGCGTCAAAATCAAGAAGGATAACAATACTTGGAAGTCGTCCTAGCTCTCATCAGTACGGGCTCAGAGAAGCTCATCAAATCTGGGGGCGAATCAGTTGGAGGCAAGTGGTAGGATGAAATTAGCAAAGCCACTGCACTTAGCTGTGCAACGAGCCATTTCTATGTGATTGAAGCTTCAATAGTCAGATTACCAGCCAGTCTAGAACCATCTTTCCCACAAAAATACTTCTGAAAGACTAATACTGAGACCTTCTTTCGTACAGTGATGGGTTAATTCTCTTTTGGGTTGTCTCCCTTTGATCGCCAGGATATAGCTAGCTGTCCACCTTGTGCGGCTTCGTGCCCGAATGACACTGATTTCCAGGTTCCTGTTGAGAGAAGGGTTCGATACGAGAAGTTTCGAAACCGACGATAGGTTTTCCGCTTCTGGCATTGGCTGCGTGAACAGCGACCTTGAAAAAGTTGAAGCTGACCGATGATAATTTGCGAAAGATTCCCGTCTTTCGAAGATGGAGCTCTACACCATCACGTCTCAAGAGCAAATACTTCCTCTTGGGGCTTACGCTGGCCTCATCAAGTCTTCCTTGATACTGATCGATCTCGTTGCATGCCATCCACAGGTTCCTGCCTTAGCTGCAAGAAAGAATGCGGATGTTCAGCTCTTATCAGCAGAATTAAAGAACGAGCTTGGGCGGCTGGCCCTACTGAAACTAGCATTTCCATGTCTGGACCAGCTTCAAGGAACAAGATGTAAGGATCTGGGAGAGCTCTAGCAAAGGGCCTCTTTTACGACCCCAGAAGCATCCGCAAGGTACGGATGAATGGACCGTGGAAGGAGGCGAGCAGGTATTATTCTAGAGATTTGCAGTTTGTGAATTGCGCTCGCTCGCAGACCCTCCCCTCCGCATCTTGCTCCTTCTTGCTTAGCAAGACGTGGGAGGTACGTTTTTTCGGACTTCTCTACAACTCTTCAATCCCATGAAAAGAGATATACCACATACTGAGGGAGTGATGAGAGAGCTGTCGCCACCTATGTGCTCTCGAATAATGTCGCATGACCCAGTGATCGTCGAGAGTTTGAGCGCTGATTCTGGAGTGTTGAGCAGACAAACGCCTCATCGCGCAAGACCAGAATGGCTTAATAATAATGGCAGTATCGTGCCAGGATCGAGCAAAGTACCTTTAATTTGGAGATACCGCATCTATCAATGATGCAAACATGACTTTCACTTCACCGGTAGATGCACAAGTTCTTTACTGCCTGTTTGATGCCATATATCTCTACCCGACGCAACGTCTTACGACTTCTCCTAATATGGAAGATATCAATGCCTATGCTTTACTATGCGCTGTCATGAGAGACTACACAGATGCAACGGCAAGGTTAGCGCAAACGATAAACACAGACTCGACTAATCGAAATTGCATCGGGAAAAACGGCGCCTGTCATTGCATGCTCCTCCGCATTTCAATTTTTGAAGCACGAATTGAATATTGACATCTTACATGAAGCACTTTCCCTCGCCAATAGGAACGATATCTTGCAGCACCGTAGCTTAGGGCTTAAGGGTGAGATTGCGTGGCGCAGAATAGCAATATATGTATCCGCTGGGGCTTGCCTGGTTCTGAGGACACGAAGTATTCCTTCAATTAATTTTGGAGTGTGGCCACGTTACCTACACAAGGGAGGCAGACACAGAGGCTTCGATTACGTACCACTTGGGACGTACGCCACTGCAATACGCGGCTTTAAAGGGCCATGAAGGGGCTACAAAGCTATTGCTTGGGTATACTAGCGATCTCAACACCACGGATTACTACGATTCCACCCCTCTACATCTTGCAGCTCGTTTGGGCCACGAGATTATTGTCCAGCTACTCATTGATCATGGGTCTGCCACAGAAACAAGCGACCCAAATGGCTGGACCCCTCTCATGGACGCCATTGAGCTGGGACACGCAGGTCGTTATAATCCTCCTGGAGAAAGTTGTCAGCGCGATCGAAAGATGCAAAGAAAACGTGGACGGAACACACTTTGCAGTCGAAAGTAGTATGCCGGGGCCAGTGGTACAAGCGGTCCTCCGGAAAGCTTTTGAACAAAGAGAAAGTCCGGCTATACCTCTGCCTGTAGAGCACAGAAGTTTGGTGGTAATGGGAATGGACTCGGATTGATCAAGGTTTGTGCTTCATTCATGTAACGCATTCATTGAGATGTCAGGGGATATCCCTGAGAACATTGACATTCGCAACGGTAAAACGTTCAATCTCACGCACCATTCCGGTAGATTTCTCCGTTGGTCACGGGACGACGGACGAAGGCGAATAGTTAGAATACTTCTGAACGGTTGCGAGGAGAGAATGGCTAAACGAACTCGACGCGTGGAGGACGCAACTTTCAGAGTTTCAAAGACGTGAAAACGGACACAAGATCCATACCCAGACTAGCTCTGGTGCCCAGCACTCGAAGGGAAGACGACCCCAATTTCCCTCCAGAAGCCTGGAACCCTCATCTGCGTGCATGGAATTCCTCGGAATTAGCGCATCATGGGCTCAAACCGTAACAAAGTACATCAGGCTAGGTATCAAAACAATTCGCAATCTTGAATGTCAGCGCAGTGGACTCAAGCACTAGATCGGGCTCAATGTTCAACATTGACCATGCGCCTGCTCCCTTCAACGAGCTACGAGAAAGTCCGGTCAGATTATTGAACACGAGAGATAGAGTATTTATTGGTATGGAATGGCTTTGGACCATTTTCGACGTTCAATCCTTGCGATACCTTGTGCGAAAAGCCGGAAATCATCCCTAGAATGGTCGAATTTCGGTTTAGAAAGACACTCGCCATAGGTTGTCCAAACAACAGCAGCATCGCTGCTAGCATATGACCCCCAAAGGAAGTTATCTTGGGTTGCAAACCCTTTGTCCGCACTTGGCCACCCCAACCTCGAGATTCATTCCGTTCGCTAAATGGGGGGTCGCCAACGGGCTGATTGTAAGGATAAGGTGCAACTGTGAGGTAGCCAGAGCTCCAAATTCACAAATTGAGGTAAAGTGGAGCATGAGACGTGATCGATCAGGGGCTTCGAGCCTGATCTTGTACTCAACTTTACTACGCCAGCACCCAAGAACGCAAATCGCAAAGCCAGCTTTTAAGCCATAGTGTGCTGAATATATTTAAGTACTAGAAATTAATCTATACCAGAGCGCTCTACGCTCTTACTTGGATGTCACTCCATGGACGCCATCGCTTTGCTGACTTTCGCTCAATCCACGTCGATTATCTCTCGTGCGATATCAGAGAATATTACACCTCTGCCTCCCAGTCTCCATCAACAGCTTCCGCCTGCCAGGCTTCTTCCGCCGTACCGGCCGATCCTCACCCCTCCTTATCCCTCTCTCCATATCTCGAATCTGCCTTGTCGCCACATCTTTTCTGATGATCTGCCTGCATAGATCCACGAACGCTTCATCCACATTATTTCGCCTTCTCGCAGATGTCTCGTAGTATGGTTTATCACCCCAGGACTGGCAGGCCTGAAAAGCGCGAGAGCGTGACACGGCGCGGTCTTCTTCTAGGTCGGACTTATTGCCGACAATGACGAGAGGGATCTGGGGATCGTCTTTTATGCGGACTATTTGATCGCGGAGTTCGTGGAGTTCGGTGAGGGAGGAGAGGGAGGTTATAGAGAAGACGAGGAGGAAGCCTTGGCCGGATTTCATGTAGAGTTCTCTGTTGTGGGGGATTAGGGACTCGATAGGTTCGTGCGGAGGAGAGGGGTGGAGCTACCTCATCGCAGCTACCGGTTTGGTTAGCAATAGGCTTGGGAGGACTTTTAGGACGGACTCACTGAATTGTTCAGTGCCAGCGGTATCTAGTATTTCTAATATGCACTGACGTCCCTGCAAAAGGTCAGGACTGCCAAGCTCAAGTCCACAGCCTTGGTGTAGCTCACATCAACTTCAATTTGCTTTCTGTATGAGTCTTCGATAGTAGGGTCGTAGCTCTCTATCCACACATTCTGTACAAATTGTGCTGTAAGACAACTCTTACCCACACCGCCAGCACCAAGCACGACAATATGGTATTCTCTTCTAGTCGAGTAGCGGTCAGTCGCTGTTTTGACCTAAGCACCGTCGGAGAGACAGTACCTCTGTGACATCCTGACGTCTCTGTGTGTATCTGCCTCTCTTTACTCTCCCATTCAACGCGGCTTCACCTGCTATACCGTGCACTGATCAATTTTCTGGGGAGAGAAGAGGCTGCTCGGTGTGGACCTCGGTACTCAAGTCGGAATACCGTCACACGCATTTGGCTTTGGGGCGTGCAATACCAGGCGCTCGTCAGGAGGTGAAGGAAGCGAGGATGGTGGAGGAAGGAAGTCGTGGGGAGAGGCGGTCAGTGCATACAATTTCGAGTCCGGTTTAATCGAATATGTACGAATCCTTCCAGCACTGGAATTGGAGCGCAAGTCACACAAGTCATGGGAAGCTCGTACAATTTAGGGACGTGATTGGCGATGCTCGACCGGCTCTAGAACCTTTGGGCCTAGCTGCTCAGCCCAGAAGGCGCCTAGATGCAAGCTGATGCAGCCCGGGAGATCGTTTCGCGGGCACCAAGTCCATTGCCGAGTGGCGGGACTGGAGGCTAATTCTAAAGTAGGCTTGGGGACCAGGGGTGGACAGCCTTACGCGTCTCTTTCTCCGCAACGGAGTCTCGGTGGTGGAGAACCTAGGAGAAAACCTCGTACGAATTACATATTTTGTCATCACCTTCCTTTTCCGTTACAGCGTCTGCGTATCATACAGTCTCTTCTTCAGACGATTGTGCTCGCACGCCATCAGTAATGAGCGATTATACAGCTACGTGCGCAGCTTCGGCTCCTCCGACATGCCTCGAGTCTCTATCCGCCAATCGCTCCTTCAAAGGCTTCCTCAATCTACCCGTCGAAATCCGTTTGCAAATTTACACTTATCTCATCATCCCTAAGGACACGACGAGTGGTCTCAACCCGTGGGCATGCCACTTCTCAGTTGAACCACCCTTCCGCTTCCATACCGAGATCCTGCGTGTCAGCCGGCAAGTAACTCAGGAAGCGAAGAAGGTGCTATATAGTGATCTGAAATATCCGTGGAGGATCAACGTCAACTCGACCACTAAGAAGGGCATGTCTGGCAAGGTGCTCAATGCCCTCGATCTCCTGCCCTGCATGATGACATCTACCAATATACAGCTCAATTTCTACTTCTTTGCGCCAGTCAAGGGCACCGAACCCTCCCACACAGCCCAAGAAACATGGTCCGGCATCGACTATATCTGCAGGGCACTATCCGCGGTGCCAATAGCCCGCAATATTGGTATTTTCTGGTGGGACGCCCAGGAAAACGCTGAGTGGGAGACAAAGCGCATCTGTCTCAATCCATTGGCCATGTTCTCGGCGAATTGTTCCTTTCGATTGACTGGCGGTGGCCTTCAAGACAACTTCTATAAGAACTTCAAGAGAGACAGGAGGGAGTGCTTCGATTATCTGGAGAAGGTCACTGGGCGTGTTGTAGAATGGGTACAACCGGCTCCTCCAGGACCATTTAGGGTTGGTTTTCCAACCCGAGAAACGCGAGTATGCCGCCTTCGACGTTGAGAGCATTGCTCTTCTTTTGAATACTCTGATGCATAGCTGCAGGAACAATGCCTCGTCCTCCGAATGGCACTCGATCATGTTCGTTCTTACGAGCCCATCGTGCTCTACAAAGATCTCTATCCCAAGAAACTACGATAGGGGAGCGAGATTCCCAATTTTGATTATAAAGAGGACTGGTCTGGTCTGAATTGCGATTGACTACGGCCCTGACATACCAGGGACCTTCCTATAATGGACCATCCTACGGCTGGAGACTCAGGTCGCAGAAATGGCCGCTGCTGATCCATCTCACGTGACTCACTAGATTGACGAATCAGAAAACGATGATGTCAAAGAGGGGCCTCCCAAGAAGATTGCCTCTCAGACATTGGCAAGTCAAAAAGCAAACACATTCAACCTGCACTTCTCTATTCGTACTCCCTATAGCGCCGTCCGCCCAAAATTCTCATTCCGCTGTCCACCACTGCCCGACATGCCTCCTTCATCCTACGATACTACGGGCATTGAGTACTATGACATTTCGTCCTTCAAATTCGTCTCGGGCGCGACCCTACCAATCAAGGTTGCCTACCGTTCCTACAATTCCTCTTCTGAAAAAAAGGCCTGCATACCGACCTGCTACGGCGGTAGAATCAACACCACCCTTGCCTTCACAGAAAACGAGTATGCCCTTTCATCTTACCACGTCGTCGTCGTCGCCATGCTCGGCAACGGCGAGTCCTCTTCGCCGTCCAATACCCCCAACTTTCCCGAGCAACTAGACTACAGGGACTGCATAAACGCTCAATACGAGCTATTGACCAAGCACCTGGGCATGAAAGAGCTGGATGTCGTCCAGGGTTTCTCAATGGGAGGGCAACAGACATACTACTGGGCGTGTATGTACCCAGACTTCGTCAAGAACGCTATCGTGACTTGCGGCTCTGCAAGAACCAGCGGCCACAATTACGCATTCCTCGAAGGGCCCAAGACCGCGTTGATGAACAGCGTCGACTACGCTGACGGTGAATACAAGGCCAAAGGTGTCAAGCCACTAAGAGGTCTACGGGCCTTTGGCCGAGCCTACTGCGCCTGGCTGACAAGTGGTGCATGGTTTCGCGAACGGTATTGGGAGAAGACACTTGGATTCAAGACTATAGAGGACTATATCAAGGGCCACTCAGAAACGGCGTTCCAAGAGTGGGATGCAGAAGATGTGCTTATCTTAGCACGTATGTGGCAGGCTGGGGATGTTGGTACTACGAGGGAAGATGGCAACTATACGAAAGCGTTGGAGAGCATTGAGGCAAGAGTACTTGTGATGCCATCGAGGACGGATCAGTACTTCTTGGTGGCTGATAGTGAGGTGGAGATGAAGTATTTGAAGAAGGCTGACTTGGCTCCAATAGACACTGTTTGGGGGCATGTGGCTGGAGGAGGTGGGAATGAGGAGGATACGAAGTGGATGAGTAGGAGGATTGGGGAATTTCTGAAGTAAGAGGTGATGGCTCTCTGGTGACCTGCAATCAATAAACCCGGAAATGAATGCTAGATGAATGTAAATGAGTAGCAATGTAATTGAATGAACGCTCCTTACGGTTCTTTGATTGGTCCTAACAGTAGTATGACGCTAGAGGGCCGTTCCATCCTTAGCGCAGCTACACTTAGACTACAAAACTCCGGCCCTTGACTTCTAACCGGTACAAGCAGCGATACTGAACAGCGACTAAGTCAACGATGAAGTCTTTGTCCCTTGTATCGCTGTTGTCCTCCTCACTCTGGAAGATGAGGGCTGGGGGGAACCTAGAGCCTTAATGGTACATAAAAATATAGTAAGTGATCAAATCTCTGGTGTTTGAGTGTTTTGCTGCACGCATTAAAGCACTATACTGTATCTTGACGGCCTGGTACTGCCTCATAGCAATGCCTTGCGGGTCACAATCTTTTTTTCCAGAGAAGCGAAGCCTTCTCAGCTCTAGCCGAACAAAAACTGGACTGGAAGATGCTCGATAAGAGCCCCTACAGACATATCTTTGGGATTCTCGACCAAGCATTGGACTCCTTCTATTGCTTCTTGTTGCCATACTGCCTTTTTTCTGAACACCGCTACCCTTCAATGCCACGTACACTCAATCCTAGCTCTGACCCAGCGAAAAGCGCGTTGCGTTACGCTAGTCCAGCATTTGTGGCTTTGGGAACACCACCTAAGCAGTACGCACTACCCTCTCATTGTTCTCACGTTACTGCGTCTTTTCGGGGACAAGCTCGCTCTGGCACGGCGCAAGGAAGCAGATCATGTGGTTCGTCTGAATGTTTTCACTTCTTACCCAACACTTCGCATGTCGATTAAAGCTCAATAGAAGGGTATAAAGACGTTACTTTCGGGTCTCTACCTTGAACACTATATATCATTCCTCCTCATTGCCATCATTCTATACCTTGGTGGCCACGTTAGGGCATGAAGTGGATCGTATGGCGCTCAACGAGAGGCCATAGAGACACCGCTCTTGACTATTTGTCCTCGAGCATTGCACATTCCATGGACCTTGCTGCCATATATCTGTGTCTCATCCAAGAGATGCTTACCTAAAGTTCAATCAATTTCAATCTCGAAGCAGCGGAGTGGCGGACGGGCTTGGCATTGCGCTAACAATCCATATCAGGCACGAGATGCCAGCACAGGCTCTCCGACACGAACATCTTACACCTTTGCACATCTACTATCAAGAACAGCAAGATGGCTCAAGTTACTTGATCGGTATGATGAGATGCTACTATTATGGCTCAGCTAATCTAATACATCTGCAGATGGCGAAGAAGAAGAACGCCCTTGGGACCACCGCGGCCATCGCCAACACCACGAACACCTCCGTGAGGAAGAAGAGGGTGCCACGATCCTGTAAGCCACCCTCTCCTCCCATAGCTTGCAAGCCCGAACAAAGCTGACAATGCCACCAGCTGTCACGAAGCCGGCCCGCAAGGCCACCGCGAACACCTCAGCGAGGAAGAAGAAGCCCGCACGCAACGGTACGCTACCCTCGCCCCTCCTTACCCCCTATAAGTAAGATCAAAGCTCACAGCTGTCACAGCCGACCTGCTTGGAATCGAGCTCGCAGCAGTCAGTGGTAAATTCATCGCGGTGCCCGCCAACCCCAGCGGTGTCACAACTATCACCGCCAAGCATCCCGCCAGCGCCTGGGTTTGCCCAATTTGTACGTGAGATTCGCAGCTAATACTTCCCCTTCTGTACAATCTCTCGAGTTGCGAGACGTATTCCAAGTGGATTCTACTCCCAAGACATGCCCCCTGACTCATCCTCCACCATAAAAGAGCAATGCTGATTCCGAAAACTCACAGGCACCGATCGTTTTACCCGCGACCGTAGCTTGAAAGACCACTCCGTGGACGTATGCGTCCCTGCAAACGGTAATCCGCATGCCGTCACATGGGACTCCGCGAGCCCAAATGGCACCAACGTCCGCTCTGCCGGCATCAAATTAAGGGCTTGATATCCACGGTAAGCCCCTCTAGCATGCTGTCGTTGTTGAGCGTTGCTGACAAAGACAAGTGCGGTCATAATGGTGTCGGTATGTTGTTATAATGTCAATCAAGGTGTGAGATGAGCAAGGATATGGTTTGATTTCGGGTGCGATGATTGAAAAGCTATCATTAGATAGCTCAATGAAACACTTTTTCACTGCCCTTTTGTTGACTTGCTCATGAAAAGATTCCTCCAGTAGTCAATTCTGAACTCCATGACTTACCCTTAGTTCCACTCTAGCATGACGATGTGCGTTAATAAAAATGTACTCTTGGTAGTAGAGCTCAACGAGATGCAAGGAGTCCGTTGTTTAACTAGATTCCACGCATGGTGAGGGGGAAACGCGTTTTTCCTTGTATGAATTAGCTGAAAGTGACAGCTTACTACATTCAGAGTAACATGTTACAGCCCTTTAGATAGCACTTTCTACAATTCTTCTAGGCATATCTAGTTCCTTCCAGACATTAGTGCGAGTGCTGCCACTACACATTTCTCCAGTAACGGCACTCTGTGCTGTTACAGTAAGGGGGTAGTAACCTTGTAATCGGTCAACTGTGCATGTGTAATGAGCGGAGACGGGGTCATTTTCTGGATTGTTAGAGCATTTTGGCGTTGCAAAACAGGACATACTAGCCGCTGCTTGTTCAATCTTATGGCCCCGCTGAACTCAGTCTATTTGCTTCTTACGAATCATCAGCCCATCTAATAGTCATCGTCATACTCTTTTGCGTCTCATTCTATTCAACTGTCCATTCTACGAACAGATCAGAATGACTCATCCATTACCATTTGCTCTTGATAAGCTACTGCAAAGGTATTGCTAATGCCATGATCCTTGGTCACGGAGGAATGATATATTGCAGAGGAAGGGAAGAAGAAGGATGCTCTTAGCAATCTGAGATTGAGGATGCTTAACAGTGAATCCAAGTTTCCGTCACGACGCCATTGTGTTTTTTTGTGGGGCGATAGGGTGTTGCAGTGAAAAGGAAAAAGCCCAGGTTTTGGTTGGCTTTCACGTATGATTTAGCAGGAAAACGATCATTGTCACCTGTGATGAGCGGAGCCGCGATCATTTAGTTAGCTGAATGAGACAATTTGGTTGTATACTTATTGGACTGCTGGTGAGATATTGAATATATTGTTGTCGTCCACACTCTTTTGGGTGCCTACCGATTCATTTTGTTCTGCCACCCGGACGAGCTTGCCTAATTTAAATTCTAGTCAAAATTGATCTTCTCAGTGAATGAGGGAAAAAAAGCCAAGCACTGGGCAATAAATGGTGTGGGATGAGGAGAGAACTGTTCAATTTTCTTATGTGATGAGCCGAGAAGCGTTCGAATCTGTTGGCCGTAGATCTTAGAAATGGTGCGAGATGGGAAACGAAACCCAAACTTTGTCCAGCAATCACTACCTGATAAGTTCGAGACTGACCACTATAAATTCACACCTCTGTCTCCCTCTCTGTCCATATCAACCCAACATTACCTGGATCCTTCATCTGCAACGTAATAACCACCTCGCTATCCTTCACAACCCTAAGCACCCTCTCCCTCGCCTCCTCCAGGCTTTCCCCCTCACGAGTTGCCGGCCGGACCTTCCACCGCCGAAACAGCACTGCAAGCACAGCAACGAATTCGACCTGCGCAAATTTCTTCCCTGGGCAGATGCGCGCGCCTTCAGCCCAGGGGACGAAAGTGCCTTTGCCACCTGGAGGCTCTTTGGCAGCGTAGGTACCAGCGGATGAGCTGATCCAGCGGTCGGGCAGCCAGTCGAGGGAGTTGGAACCCCAGTATTTTGGGAGGGTGTGTACGGCTGACTGGTTCAGGTGGATGACTGTGTGGGCGGGGATGATGTGGTGTTCGCTGCTGATGGTGAGAGGCTGCGCTTTGTCGTTTGTGTACTTTGGCAATGTGGTAGTTGGGCCGTAAAGTCGGAGGGTCTCGTACATGATGGCAAGGCAACGCTTCAGTTTAGGAAAGACCTCTTCGTACTCTGGCGCTGAGGCACTGTCTTGATCTCCAAGAACATCGCTGAGCTCCTCAAATATCCAGTGCTGATAGTCAGGAAAAACGGCAAGCAGATTGATGGCATAGGCCAAGGTGTTGGCCGTAGTTTCATGACCAGCAAGATTGTAAATGAAAGTGTTGCCGAAGATCTCGTCGTCGGTGAGAGCGTGCTCTTTAGCCTGATCTGATGCTCGTACGAGGGAGCTCATCAGGTTGCCCGTACCTGGATCGCGCTTGCTGATCATGGTCCGCTCTTTCGCTACCATTTCTGTCATATAGGCTCTAAATTCTTTTATGGCGGTGCCCAGGCGACGAGCACTTTTGGGCGCAAAAGGTAGAGAAAACCACTTGTGCGGAAATACAAAAATTGGGATGATACCACGCAGGACAGCGTTCAAGGCATCTCGGTAGCTCATCGTATGCCCAGGTGGTAATTCGGCTTCCCCAGTCTTGTGGAAGGAGTAGGACATGCCGAAGCCAGCGGAGGTCAGTACATGCAGAGCGAGAGTCATCGTGTCATCACTCGTGCTGGTTACACCCTGTTGTCTGTGCTCCGACCATTCTTTGATCAAATCTCCAGCTTGCCTTAGCGACTCCTTCCAAACTAGGCCACTGTTACGCTCGTTGAACGGTGGCGTAGTGATCTTCCTATGTCGCTGCCACTCTTCGCCCTCGACTGTATCCACATTCTTGCCAAAGACTTCGAGCGGTCGGTACATGAGCTCTACTGGCTTTGGGAAATCTTTCCTTCGCGAAACAACAGCATCAATGGCTTCACCTTCAGCGATGTACAATTCAACAAATGCAGCATTAATAACCAGAAATGCATCCCCAAATCTCTGATGGATAGCGTACTTGTCATCGAATGGCCAGCCTACGTAGCTGTAACGTACAGAGCCGGCTATGTCAAATGGGAGAGATTTCAGTACTGGGACGAGCTGTTTGTGGAATAGAGCCCAGAATGGGCTGAGAGGATTGAACGGGCTGATGAGGATAGGCAGCTTGAGCTGGCGCGCTTTGCGATAATTCTGGAAGAAGGTGTATGCTGTCCATAAGAAATATGCAGAGAAGCACAGCGACAGTACAAACAGCCAAGCCATGTTTACGTAGATGCACAAGAAGTCAGGGATTGCTGTAGAGAAGAACAGAGGACATGTGGCAATCTTTGCCTTTGTACTTGATTGGAACAACCCAAGATACATGAGTAGGTGAGATAGAAGACAACATAGCTTGATGGGCGCCTGAAATCTCAAATAAATCGAGGTTGGTCTCTGTTGAATCCTTTGAGCCTTAGAATAATCGTAGCTTGGCTTAGTTAGGTGCTACGATTACCACTATTACGACAAATTATCTCCGCAAATCCAGCCCTCCGATTCACCTCCTCTCAAACATCTTCATCATGACGACGATGAATCCCATAACTCTAGTCCAACCTTCAACACTCTCCCTCGCAACCGTCTCTCTCCCTCCGGCTCCGTCCCAAACCACTGGCACATATCTATTCGCCTGGTTCCCCTCACCACTGCGGGCCATGTCCTCTTTCTGATCTTGCCCGCCGCTCGCTACGTCCATGTCGAGGGTCCCCTCCCTCCGGACTATAGTACCGCCAGCCTGTCAGTAAAGGTGGCAGCGATCGCTATGCTCCTATCAAAGGGTTTCAACGACGGCCTGGGGGCTACAGAAGAGGATAGACGGGGCGGGGCGGTCATGGGGAGGCCGTGGAGTTGGGTGTGCAATGATGCCGAAATGGTGAGCCCATTGGGAGAGGTGCTGGGGGGGATGGGTGTACAGGCGCCTGAGGGAATGGGCGTTGCCGGGGCGGAGGAGAATACGATTGCGGATGAGAGGTGGAGGGGGGTTCTTTGGGAAGCTGCATAATCAGGTGAGAGGGATGGGGTAGTGAATTTGGATCGGCTGAGTAATAGGAAGAGGAGCAATATTGTGGATGCTGTCACGTTAAGGGGCAAGAGGATGTCTACGGCTCCGACGTGGAGGATGATTGTTGCTGAAGGAGAGGAACGATCTATGGATTGAAGACTGAGGGTTTCGTGTCGCGAACGACTGACCACTGGAATAGTGAGACTTGTCGCCTTACAGGCGAAAAAGAAGGGTATTGCCAGAGTAGAAGTTTAGCTGGCCGTCGCTGAGGTTGGTTTCGAGGAACTCGGGGATGGTGCCCTATACATTAATGAGAAGGTTTCCTGATGGTCCATACTAGCTGCAGCAGCGGCGTGCAAGTGCAGTTGGTTCTTAGACTGGGTAGGAAGTCGTTCTGTTAATGACTTTATCGACGCGGAAATTGACTGCTGGGTCAGCTATTCACGTAGACGCCAGACTTCCACCTCTGAGTGCCCAATACTCGTACGTTACGAGAGATCCCATCCTGTCAGAGAAAATTTATTCCCAATGTAGAGCGTCGACTTCCGATGTTGAGTTGCTGATGATTTTGGAATGTATCATCGATGATCATGGTGTTCTAAAGCAATCGATAATATGCCACCGCCATGTATAAGAACGAAACAGCGCAGAAGTCGTTGACAATGATGTTCTCTAGCCTATGACAACGAAAGCACTGTCGACAGCACTGCCTCCAGGTTCGCTAGGGATTTTCGACGCATTCGCTTTCAGGAAGCAATCTCCAGCTGTCCCAGTCGACGCATCGCCGTTTACCACGGTAAGATTATACGCAACACCCGTACAACTAGAACCCTCATGCCAATAAGGATTGTTGTTGTAGCTAGCACATGCTTTCAAACAAGTCTCGAAACGAGTGACGTATAATTGCATCAGATCATATCCAGGAAAGTCGGTGTTGCAGTGTACCTGGAAAACGTTACCGTTGGCGAAGAAGGGGCTTATGAGGGTGCGGCAGTTGCTCGAAGGTGTGCACGTAGCGCCAGAGGCCGTTTTAGATGCACTCGTCGTTGCAGTGCTGGCCGATTGACTGGGCTTTGGTGTAGTACTTGCCTTGAAAGCATTCTGGATTTGAGCGGAAGCATGGCTAGGATCACAGGTAGCGAGTCTGGAGGAAACCAAGTCAGTCTGAGTATCTCTCTGCCATTGTCAAGACCATGGGGAACGCGCATCTTGTTCATTCGGTGCTGTCTTTGACCTGCCAAAGAGCCACCAAGAGCGGCAGCAACTATCGCTGAAGCCAACGCAATGGCGAGTGCAATGCTCAACCAGAATGTTGATCTCGGCAATTTGAAATGAATTTCAGCCTGCTCTGATGCTGTGGCTTTTTCGAGCTGCTTGTGTGGTGTAACTTGCGTATGGAGGCTTTCAGGTAGCGCGTCTCCCTTATGTGATAGGTGGAGTCCGGCCTGGCCGGGGTCGAATTCGAGACCAGTGTTCTGAGCAGGACCATTGTATTCCATTTTCTTCCCTCTGATGTAATAATAATAATGAACTCTGGGGAAGGAGCCTTGTAGAACGATGCACACGCGTCAAAGCGTAGGTAGAGAACGGGGTGAAATGCATCTTCAAGCCATGCAGAGTAGATCGAGGGATTGCGGCTGATTGCTACAACATCCCCTGTTGCCTGACCCAATGGAAGGGTTGTACTAGCGCCGAATGTTGACAGGCTCCTCGCCAAACTTGTCCCTGCATGTTGCCCCAGTACGCCGCTCCAGCACACCACTCCATTTCCCTGCATCAGGGGTGACATAACGCCTTGGTGGTCTTGGTCTGAGCACTTAGAGCAATTTGAATCCAATTTTCCAATCACTTATTACTCAGCCAGAAACACTTCAGTTGATACTCAAGTTCAGGCTTTGTTAAGTTGGAAACTAGAGTCAAACAACCTAAGGAAAAGCCTTATAAGAAATTTGATATGGTGTTGTAGATCGATCGCAAGTGACCTCGTTTATCAGTATACTTCGAACCCAGTTTTGCTATTTCTGAGATCGAAGTTGGATTCGAGGCACAAAGCTTACATCTGAGACTCTGCAAGCCCCTAGACCTTCGCTGACGCTTGATTCTCAACTCCCACCTCCACGATCTGGTCTACGCCTTTGTATTCTGGGATATCCAGATCATACTTCTCCGCTACCGAGGGCGGAAGGAACCTTTGGAATCGTCAGCTCTGACATCCAAAAGTCCCCCGCAGGATTTCCTACCTTCCACCAACGAAATGTGTTCCGGTGAAATGTTTGACCAACGGCTTCGGCGCTGTCAAACTAATCAAAGTCGCAGGCATGAAATTAGCGCCCGGCCCACTCTTCGGCGGCCCATCCTCGATACTCCACGAAGAAGGCGCGTCCACAGATATTATGGGGACTTTTGTATTTTCCATGGCGGAGATGACATTACGAAAGGGTTCGCGAACTTCACCCTGAAAGCTGAAGCCAAAGATGGCATCGACGATATGGTGAGATGTTCGGAGCGAGCTTTCAAAGTCTTCAGTGAACGGGATGTCAAGATTCTTTAGCTGGGTGGCGAGGCGCTCGTAGATTTCATTGCTCGTCTTTTTGGGGAAGAAGATGGTGGGTTTGTAGCCGTAATGCCAGAGGTGGCGGGCTGCTACGAGACCGTCGCCGCCTAGGCTTGTGAGATGGCGTCTTGAAATATCTTGACGATGTTGTGCCTACCGTTGTTGCCAGGCCCACAAGCTACTAGAATGTTTTTGCCTTTGCTTGGTGGATGAACGCGGTAGACTGTCAAAGACTAAACTGGATTGACAATTACTTGCATTGAGAGAAGACCGACCTGCTTGTGATACAGACAGACCTGCTAACTCCATTAATTGATCAAGGGAGAAGGCTCCTACGCTCATGAGATCCTTGTCAAGCGCAGTAGCGTTCTTGGCGTTGAGGGTCTTGTGGTATCTGTCAGCCTTGGTACGGCCTTGCGAAAGGTTGGGCGAACTCTGAGCGCCATGGTCGATATTTTTCCGCAGTCCTGGTAGTGTATCGATAAAAGTGGTTCAAGCATCGTGATAGTAGCCGGACTATGACGTCATCTGCTTTCTCCAGGAAAGTGACACGTCACCTCTTGAGACCTTTATACTCTTCGCAATTCATCTATCACTATGCTCAATGTGATGAAAATCTATGGTTTTCTAGTCTTGCTGGCCGTAATGCCGCTCTCTTGGCTTTGACTTTCGCATCGTGGACTTAAATCTCTATGCTGAGATTGAAGAGGCGACACTCGCTATCCACATCCCTGCTTCTCTCCACCAGGAGCTTAGCACAAAAGTTTTCTAGGGTCTTTCAATGGTACATTGCATGGTCCGCTAGATCTAAGAGGTCAGGAAGCCCCTTTCCCAATTAATTGCATCCACTACCGGGTCGCGCTGGAACGCCCAACGCAGCTAGCCCAATGCTCATTTTACGCCAGTGTGAGATTCAAGAGTGGGATAGTTATTAAGAGATGACATGATTTTATGTCATGATCTGACGAGTGATCAACGATTTGCAAGATAGTTGCGTTTAAGTAGCAGAGCCCGTCGTTGTCCTCGTGTGCAGAACTCAGAAACCATTTCATTAATAGTATCACACGTTCTTCTTCACGTCTTATCTTGCTTATCCAGAACTCAAGTTCTCCGGCACTTCATTCAATCATCGAAATTAAGAGGCTCAACACTACCCGATATCATATTCTCACCTATCAAGCCTAAAATCTCCCCTCTGTCATGATTCCTATGAGTGATTTGAAGTTAGCAATGCTCTTGTGTCAGATATGTCGATCCGCGTTTCAGAATGAAGTTGAAATTTACGAAAAAAATACATACCTGTACGTCCTAGGATGTGGCTCTCTAACGAACCCCGATCTATTTATCTCAGCATTTGCGGACACATACGTTAACAACGCGCCGTGCAAAATCTTACGGCCACTGCAGGTCTTTGTGTTGGATTTATGAATCCGCATGAGTTTCGCGAAGGAAACGCTGTCTTCATCTTTGGCGAAACGCGTGGCATTCATGCATATCTTGCAAGCTCCGCAAGATTCACAGGCCAACAACTTGAATTCGCTCAGTACACCACAAGAGGAGCACGATTGTACCGACTCGGCAGTACAGCCGGGATCTCCGAATCCAGTGAAGATGCGCTCCCCAGGCTCGTACTGGCCGTGTTTGAGGCCGCAGTCTATGCAGAAGTGTTTCTCGGGCTTCCAGGATTGATAGTCAAAATTAAGTGAATGCTGTCTTGCCGACGTCAAGTGTCGTTGGAAGCGACTGAATCTGTCTGAGGGCAGTAATCGGCGGCAGTACCAGCATGCTTCGTAGCCAAGTGGGATTATCTCCCAGTCCTCGAGCATACTGAGGGATGGGCCGTACGGGAGGGACAGGAATGAGGCGATGGTTGGAATTTCGACAACTTTGAGAAAGAGGCGTGAGGTCTGTTTGAGGGAGCAGGCGTCGTTGTAGTCGAGATAGCTGATAATTTCTTGGCGCAGCTCTTCGGGGAGGGAGGAGATTGTGGTGCGAGATGGTGTACTAGCCTCCGATCTGATTCCCTGGTCCTCCCAAGAATGTCTCGACATGCTTGTGTCATCGGTAGAGGACTTGTGTTGTAGCGGCATATGCTCGACGTGAGCTCTGGATGCTGCTTCTGCGGCTTCGATGTCAAAAGGTCCGTAAATGGGGTTGAAACCGAGCGTAAATTTGCCTGCTTTGAATTGTTGAACCTCAAGCTGACATGATGCGGATGAGCACCTGATGATGGCAGCCCAGGAGAAATGCTCTTGGCTGCAAATATCTTCACTCTTCACCACTGGTGAAGCGCTCAGCGTTGACCTGGAATTCATGGCGGCTCAGAATCTTTAAGAATGTGTATGGCTGAAGGCTGTTCTCTTGAAGTGGCTAGTCATTATATTGGAAAAGATGAGCAGATATGTGACTATTGCGTTTGTCTTCAGAACAAAGAAGGTGAAGTGAAGTGAGATCAATTGGCTTTGTCTGAGTGAGTATTTGCTGGTGATCCGGCTAGCGAGAGCTAGCGGGGCCGAAATTTAACCGGCAAGGCTAGATGGGACTTCGTTAAGTCTCGCGAGGGCCACCAGCCGTCATTAAGCCTGGGATAGTGACTGAGTCCATAGCACTGTTCTAGATTTGACTTGAGGAGAGCCCTTTTGGATTAGCCTGTTGTATCTACTGGCTATAGCGTTTTGAATATTTTGCCTACTTTCTTGAAAGGAGCGCTGAAGAGTATTAGAATCACCAAAGAGTCGGCAATGGTGGAGTGTAAACATGCACGTTGGGAGAGGGTATAAATCTTTTTTGACCCATTCATGCGACTCGCTGAAATTGCGGCAATCAACAGTTTCAACTCCGACTGGAAAGTGGAAGGCGACATATCACTGAAAGCATTGACATCTAGGACCCTATAATCTTGCCAAACCAATCACCTTCCAAAAACAACCACCTCAACGCGACCTGATCGGGACCTTCTCCCAAGCCTCCTCAAAGCCAGCAAACCGAATCAGATCAAGATGCTGCACATAAATCATCGGCTTCGCGCTCGCCGAATCCATCGCCGCATTAGCCGCCTTCAAAAACATCCCTCCCTTCATCCTAAATTCCTCCCTCCCCTCATACTCCTTCGAAACACCCTCCCCATTCTTCAGCGCTCGGATCAACTTTATCATATGCCCGTCATCCTCGTGCGCGCACGCGCGCTCGAAGATCTGCGGCCATTCGCAGTCTTTGATCTTAGGATCGTGCGACATCATCCAATCGATGTTGGGGCGCGGGCAGCCCATTCCGGCCCAGAGGAAGAGGAGCATGTGGCCGGTTGTTTGGACGAGGTGGGCTTTTTGGGCGCGGGTGATGGAGGGTTCGGCGAGGAAGACGGAGTGCCAGAGGCAGGCGTTGGAGCCGTGGATTAGGAAGAAGTCGTAGCGGGGTTCATGGGCGGGGCGTTGCGCGCTGGCTGCTATGTAGACTGTTTTTGCAAAGTTTATTAGCATTCCCACGACAGGCGGGGGGAAAAGAAGTCACAATTTTAGACTACAGGGGTAGTGGGATAGTTCATACTGGAAGTATTGATCAATTCGGCAGTAGCGCGTTCCAAGTCATCATCTGGACCCACACGCCATCCAGCTGCCACGCGAGCAAGCTCATTCTTAACCAATCTGACCACGCCATCCCTGTAAGGCTCTCTAGTGACGAACCACCTCCCCTCGGGGAATTCTTCGGACGGTGCTTGGTATTGACGACAATAATCAAAACTAGAGCAATTCGTGATCTTGTCGTCTAAAAGGGAATCTTCGAAGCAAGCAATCAGCGACTTCTTCAGCGTGGCAGCTTTCTGAGCTTCAGATGCACAGGCGTCGATATATTCGGTGTAGAACCAATCGTGATGGACGGCTGCTTCGGCTAGTCCTTCGGCTAGGATGGGCATTTGATTGAATTCGATACCGAGTCCGATGTGCATGATTCCGTGCACGTAGCCTGGGTCATCGATGAGGTCAGCTGACATTCAATCTGTGTGTGAAGTAGATGTCGGATTTCAATCGTGGTCCATTGTACCGCACTTACCATGATAAATCCTTGGGAATATATTTTTGGCAATCTCGCTATCGCCAAAGAGGTACTTCTGCAGGACGTCTTCGTAGCCATACTTCTCTAACTCCCGTTCGAAAAATTCGCAAAAGTCAAGGTAATGTTCCTCTTTGCCTATGAATTCTTTGAATGCTGTTGGCTCCGCCATGGCACTGACAGTAGTTTCGTCTGGAAATTTTGGTGGGAGTAGTTGATACTCGAAGTTTCGTTTGGTCTGGGACAAGATTGTTGCAGGTGAAGCTCCCAGTGCCCACAGGGTAAGGACATGGTATACTACATGGTTGTGTAGAAATAACTATTGACTCGGCATAAGCGTTCATGTAGACTTATCCATGGAGATTCGAACTGCTCTCTCCGATTCTTTTTCTGGCTGCAATCTGATCCACGAATTTAGGGAGAGGTGACTTACGCCCATCTCCTTCTCGGACGTCGTGAAGATGTGGTTTGAGCGATTCGCTTGCAGACAGCGCGATGCCATGTCGGCGCTTTCATTGGACAAGCCGGGAACATGGCAGATCCCAGGCGTCTTCAATGGGTCGAGAAGAATGCGTCCCAAACGCATGATGGTAATCTTGAGAAATCGTAAAGTGATTGTCTCAGACGATATGTAGATGCGTCCCCTCATGCGCCTTTGTCCGTCAGCACTTTATATATTAGCACTTGATATGTTAGTGCACAGATATAATGGTGACACCAAAGCAGCCTAGGCTATACGGTAGATGTAATAGATACCGAGGAGGATTCTCAGGATCGTGCCTTGATCGGTGAATTCTCGTGCGCGGCTGAGGAATATGTGCCGTCGGCGGATTTCTGCAAGTCTCACAAGGATCCTATCTGTTCAAGGATTCGTATGAACCTTATTGCGTCATCTTTGAAAAGGACTCAAAGTATTTGAGTATGAGTTTCATAAAGAGTTTCAGGAAGTCCAAAGCGGAAAAGCAAGACTCCTCTATTCTGCCAAAATGAGAGCGAGCAGTAGATCCTTGACAGCCTTGTCAATCATCCTATCAGTCGTCACTGCAATTCAGTGCGATGTCGAGACCTCTGTCGGCACAATTATAGGATTCGTCGACGCCGCAACGCCGAATGTCAAACAGTGGCTGGGCGTGCCATTTGCTGAGCCACCGGTCAACTCTCTTCGCTTCCTGCCTCCTGTCCCGAAGTTCAATATAGGGAAGATCAATGCTCAGAAGCCGCCACCTTCTTGCCAACAATACCGTACTACGCTACCGGATATTTTCAACCAAGCTGTCCCTGAATTCCTACCTCCAGGTCGATATGACGAGGACTGCTTGTATCTAAATGTTGTTGCACGACAAAATCCAAAGTCACCCGCACTACCTGTGCTGGTTTGGATTCATGGTGGGATGACGACATTTGGTGGTATAAATACACCATATGAGAAACCCCAGAAGTGGGTGCAACGTTCACAAGAACACATCGTCGTGCAGATAAAGTGAGTCTTTGCTCTTGTTTCGTTTTCGATAGTAGCTGGCGGTTTTTCATGTTTTATTGGGCTCCTACGCTGACGGTTCGCAAAGCTACCGTAAGGCTTTGACCTATATTGCCAAGTAAGCCTGAAATGTAATGGTGCAAAACGCAGGTCTCAACATATTCGGCTTTCCTAATGCGAGAGGACTTGATGAAAACAATCTGGGCATTCTTGATCAGAGAGTGGCGTAAGTGATTTCGTGATATTGCGTGCAATGTTTCGGGAGTGCATTCATAAGACTCAAGAGAGCCAACATCCTTTACCAGTGGCCTCTATAGTTCAGCTCCGTCTTGATTCCTAGGACCCCATGAGCTGACCCTTTCCGCTTTGATTGTAGACTTGAATGGGTTCGCGCGAATAGTCGTGCATTTGGCGTCGATCCACAACGAATGACTCTGTGGGGTCAGTCTGCTGGGGCTGCCACCGCAGATGCCCGCTTTTGCCTCGGATCCTATGTTCAAATCCACGATTCTCGAAAGTGGAGTCGTGTTATCCGCCCGGACTGGCACAGACGCAAACAAGACATCCTTTAGCTTCGTTGCACAGAAATTGGGATGTCCTCTTCATGCTTCTCCTGCTGACGAGATCGCTTGCATGCGCAAGATTGATGCTAGCACCATTGAAAAGTTCCTCCTGAATTACACTGATAGCGGAGCCACTCCACCAGTATATTTCAGCGCTTCTGTTGATGGAAAAGTCGCTTTTCTGCCTCAGCAGTATATAGCCATGGGAGAAGCTGGTATTTACGCGAACTTGGTACGTAATTTTCTTGACAAGCATCACGACAGGCTGACTAAGACCAAGTCCAGCCTATGCTCGTGGGGTCAAATACGCAAGAAGGATCTTCTTTCGTTCCATTTGCTCCAAGTGGAGCTGGTGTTACCCCATCGATTATCGAGGGTGCAACATTGAAGGTTATCCAGTGTTCTGTGGCAACAACCTGCCGGTAAGCATGGACAACGAGGTTTTCCAATAAGCCAGCATTCGTTTCCCGGTGCTCATTAACCTCCAGATATCGTCAAGCGAGCAATCGCACTACCTTTCGATACTATTACGGTGGAAACTTTACAAACATCTCCCCACTGTGAGTAATTAAATCTTCACAGAAAATAAACACATTCGATGGTAGTGTTGAAAGCTGAAATACCTGACGCAGGCCTTGGATCGGCGCTTACCATTTTTCAGAGCTTCCACTCCTCATGGGTACTGACAGTGACTACCGTAGCAACTCAACCGCTTTTGAGACGCAGCTCAGTGAAAAGATGCAGGACTTGTGGCTGGCATTCGCCCAAAATCCAAAAACGGGTCTTCCGAATATCGGCTGGAGCCCATATTCGGCCAAAGGAAGTGCTTTTGTTTTTGGACTGAACGGAATACTTGTGCAGAAGGAGGGCATTACGGTATTGGATGCCGCTTGCCCAGCGACATAGATCAGGTATTGCGCATGCTACATTGACTTGATAAAGTAAAGTAGGAAGTCAGAAGGGTAATGAGTATCCTGTATTTACCATGTCAAGCCAGCCATGTAATGCAGCATGGAGTGACGCGAGAAGCTTGCCTTGGCCAGCTCGGGCATTGCAAGAGGGCCGGATCGCATTTGGGGGAGTGTGATCAGTGATCGCACGCCACGAAGCTTGCTGTAACTATCTTGTCCTTGCGGCATGATTACCCTACAGTCATAAGAGCTAGTTGATTAAGAGGCTGATGATTAGTTGGTGATCATAGAGGTCAAAACACTTTAGGGGCTAGTTTAGGGGTGTTGGCAGAACATATAGATTCTTAGGGACGACTTTTTGCCTGATCGGTCGCTTGGCGCCGTGGTAATTAGCACCCCTCTAGCTCTGACCCCGGCTGAAGTTACCGCATATGCTAAGTATATCCGTTGACCCCGGCTTAACTCTTTATGTTTAGGGACTTATTAAGCCTTAGGCCCTAGAGCCTACCCTATATAACAAGCATACTTTATGCTCAGCACATACTAACAGAGCGCTTATGATATAGTTATTCTAGGGCCTAAATTAGGCGTAATAGTTAAAATAGGCCTAATTAAGGCCCCGGAATAGCTACGTTAAGTTATAGGCGTATATACTAAGCATATGCTGAGCATATACTACTATCCCGGGGATAGGAGCCTAGAGCAAAAATTTGACCCTGGCTGAGCCTCGTGCATATACTGAACGTATACGTTGACCCTGGTTGAGTCCGCGTAAACCTCGGAAAAACCCACGTATGCTGACCCCGGCTTGGGAGTGTTTGACCCCGGTTCTGCTGCATCCCCTATTTGGTCGATGACGTGCTTGCGTGGTTATGACGGAGATAGTAACCGTTAATTTCGAAGCTACGGCGGGTTTTTAGGCCGTCGAGGCCAGTAGATAGGCAATGATCTAAACAAAGCGCCGGCATGATATAAAGGGTATTTAATGATAGGACGACGTGCGGTACATGGCGGACGGGCCGAAGATCTATTACATTATTGTAGTCTCGAGTCATCTCCGCTATCAGGTCTCCATTGATATTGAAGGATTTCGATAACAATATCGATAATCCCGATTCGGACAGACGTTACTCCGACTTTATGGAGCCTTGCCCAAACTCCGTCCTAACCCCTTGCTTGCGTTGTCCCGCCTTCATTCTCTCCATTGTCAAAAGAAAGGTGCGGTAGCTCCCTCTGAACCTTGAGATTGGAGGCATGTAGCCATCTCTTGACATTTGTGCTTGATTGAGACCCTTCAATTTACTACAAGGCCACACACTTCCTAGTTCCTAGCAAATCATCAAGCGCGAAAACAACATCTCTTGGCTTCAGACCGGCATCTACAGGCCTTTCCAGAGGATAGAGATTCGGTTCGCAGTACGACATGGACAACAAGCCCAAGGTCTCGCACTTGAAATTCGTTCTATCGCAGACCCTCATCACAGATGACGTCCTTACGCATAAATATGCAGGCAGTGGAACAGATGAAGATCCATACGTGGTTGACTGGATTCCTGGTGATGCGAGGGACCCAATGACCATGTCAGGCAGAATGAAGTGGATTATCACAATTATAATGGCGCTTGGAACCCTTTCGGTATCCTTCTCATCCACCGCCTTCTCTGGAACCCTCCGCCAAATTCAGGAAGACTTTCACACCAGCTCCGAGCTTGCAATTCTGTCCGTGTCCCTATTCGTGCTAGGCTTCGCAATCGCACCCATGACCTGGGCTCCTATGGCAGAATTGTATGGCCGCCAGATCATATATGCCATCATGTTCACTCTTGTCACAGTCTTTGGCGCTGCATCGATTGGAAGCCAGAACATCCAAACACTGCTGGTGTTGCGTTTCTTCGCTGGAGTCTTCGGCTCTTCCTCAATTGTCAACTCGGCAGGCGTTATCGCGGACGTGTTTGTCGCAAAAGAGCGTGGACTGGCCATGATGGTTTACTCGTCTGCCCCCTTCCTTGGTCCCACGATCGGGCCTATCGCAGGTGGCTTCGTTGGCCAATACGGAGGCTGGCGATGGGTTGATGGCATGACAGTCATTTTCACAGGGCTATTATGGATCTTGGGTATAATGTTCGTACCTGAGACCTACACGCCTTACCTGTTGATCCAACGGGCTAAGAAACTCTCGTCCATGACAGGCCAAGTGTATCGGAGCAAGCTCGAAGTTGGAAAACCACACAAAGCTGTAGGGCCAACGTTGCGCACCGCTGTAGCACGGCCATGGGTTATCTTGTTCTTTGAGCCAATTGTGCTACTCCTTTCGATCTACGCAGCAATTGGTGAGTCTGCCGCCTGTTTTGCACCGCTTCAAGATGCCCATAACTGATATGGTCTTGTTAGTCTATGGGACGCTCTACATGATCTTCACGGCCTTCCCGATTGTCTTTGAGGAAGAACGTCACTGGTCACAAGGCATTAGTGGTCTCTCCTATATCGGTGTGATGGTTGGACAGATTCTCTCCATGTTCTTCTACATCTTCATGGAAGTGAAATACCAAAAGAGAATCGCCCAAAACCCCGCCAAAGCTAGACCTGAAGGCCGCCTTGATCCTGCTCTAATCGGCAGTGTTCTTCTTCCCATTGGCTTGTTCTGGTTCGCATGGTCAACCTACGGCTATGTTCACTGGATTGTGAGCATCCTTGGCGGCGCCGTATTTGGATTCGGCCAAGTACTGCTCTTTATCAGCTTAATCAATTACGTGGTCGATGCGTATACCGTCTACGCGGCATCTGCTTTAGCAGCCAACGCCATTCTCCGTGGTTTGTTCGGAGCTGCCTTGTAAGTCATGCTTTTCGCTTTACAACCAAATCCACTACAAATCGCCTTCCTCAAGAGCTAACACCGTCTTAGCCCGCTATTCACTACCTACATGTATACAAATCTCGGCGTCCAGTGGGCGTCGTCTGTCCCTGCCTTCCTCTCACTTGCCTGCGTACCTTTACCGTTCTTGTTCTACAGATTTGGCGCTACTATCCGCGCGCACAGCAAGTACGCAGCTAAGGCACAGCGCGTCACGGACGCGATACTGAACAAGCAGAAAGAGCCGGAGAAGTCTCCCAGAACCAGTCTGCAGGAAGGTAGCGGAGGATCGGAGACTGATGAAACGGGGATGGAGAAAGTGGGGAAGGAATATAATTCGGATCAACAAGAAATCGGCAAGGAGAATGGATAAGTAGTTAAGAGTTTGAGGAGGTGCTCGAAACGAACCGAGCGGTCAATTGCCCACTACACCAGGGTAGCTTTATCGACTAAAAGTCATCTTCTGCTTTCGTCAGCCATCTTTCACTGCCGGAAAGAATCACGCTCTGTGGCTCCTTGAGTTCAAATGCAGACTTCCGAAAAGTGCGATACATGTCAAAGATATTAGAAAAAGTCCGGGAGAAAGCATTTCACTCTCCTTGGTCTGTGTCATTCGTGATCTAAGAATATATATCACCGGTGAGCCAAGAATCGAATTATATGATGTCTCAGATTCGCTGAGCTTGGTATCGATGACCTCATGGCAAGCTCCATCATCTTTAGAATCAGAAAAGCATTGAAGCTAGACTTGCCGCAGGCCGCGCTGAAGGAGCATCCAAATATCGAAGACCTCCAAAATTATATCCAGACCGTCACCGTACAGAACCAAAACACCTCCGTCTCGCCCTACTAAGCCAAAGGTCGCCTTTGCGGCTGACACACGACCTCCTATAAAGCCTGCAGGACCTCTTTCAACTCTACTCCAAGGAAATCCAACGTCCGCAAAGAAGACCATTTTCCTCCTCCCAGATGGCAGCGGTTCAGGGATGTCATATGCGCGATTCCCCCGTATCTCCCCTGACGTCTGTCTCATTGGTATGAACAGTCCCTTCCTCCAAGCAGCTGAAGCGTTCACAAGCACGATCGAAGACCTCGCTCCGATCTGGGTACCGATTTTCCTCATCGCCTACGGTTCGAACCTCTTCCAATGGAGGTTATACACTACTGTCAGGGAATGTGACCTCGAATATGCCTCAACCTAATGTACCCGGCGCCGCGGTACAGAAGCCTTTTGGATTGTTCCCACCTTTTCTACTACTTGTCCGCAAAGGGTCTTCTGGGGAATCGGAGCTCGAGAAAGACGCCGGATTGGTTCGTGAATCACTTCCAATCGACGATTGATGCCGTTGCGAAGTACATGCCAACGTCGATGCGAGGCAACGGCAAACTTCCAGAAGTGTACATTATCTGGGCCGAGGAGGGTGCTCTTCCAAATATAGATGCCGTAGATACAGGCTTGGATCTCAGCGTCGATATCACTCGTTTCATGCTCGAAGATAAGAAGGATTTCGGGCTACATGGTTGGGACAAGCTCTTTCCGGGAGCGACGGTCGCGATCACCAAAGTACCTGGCAATCACTTCACCATGGTCCATCCACCAAATGTGAGTCATCACTGCGCAAACATAGTGCCGTCGGTTTGTGTATGCTGACCCTGTTCCCTAGTGCAATGCGTTCGGAACGCTTTTCCAGGATGTGCTGCTTGATGATGCATCCAAGAGGAACAATGACTGGCAGGTAGTCAATCTGTAGTAGGCTCTCCTTGGTTCGACTTCGAGCGGCGTTCGTGAGCTGTTCAAGGGATCATCTGGAAATTGGGAACTCAAGGACTGAATGTTCTCTCGAGATGAAGTCCCTCAAACCTTCGGTGGTTCTCTAATTATTCAGATATACGTCTGATATAAATAAACAACTTATGACCTCTAAGGTTCCCACTTAAAGCACCCGAATTTCCACTGTGAACACAACATAAATCAAGTCTTGGCAGAGAGTGCAACTCTATTTGTACGCACGCCATGAGACATTTTTGCTGATAGAAAATTTAGGCAGAATAGACGCTTCAGTACGCCAGCTGTGGTACCCTAACCTCCTTCGCACCGATTTTAAAATTTCCCTTCTCAGGCGTTGACCCGTCTCTCAGCGCATCAATATGCGTAGGGGCATCCAGACCCGTCAATTGCTGCAGCGCCATCGCTTTCTCCACTGCAATCTTTCCAATGGCCAAACCATCCACCTTCCCCTTCTCATCTTCGCGCTTCTCATCCTCCTCTGCCTCAAGCCAAGCCTTCGGTCTATGAAAAGGCGACTCCATCAAAGCCAGTGCACCCATCCTTTCCCCCTCATCCCCATCCTCCTCCTCCCCCTCCTCCTCCTCAGATCTTTCTCGACCCATACCAGGTACCTTCACACTCTTATTCTTCCTCAAATACCGCTCAATATCCACTTTACCCGCATCCTTCGCCAGCTGCAAGCCCGTATACCCCAACACATTCTTAACCTGAACATCTGCACCCATCTGAACGAGATTGACCACCGCTGTCATACTGCCGGCCTCGATTGCAGAGAAGAAGAGCGACTGTTTCATGGTTTGCTTGGTAGCTGGTATGATGGCGCCGGCTTCGATGAGCAGGAGCGCGCACTCGATGTATTTGTTTTCGTCTGCGTAGGCGATGAGGAGGGGCGTGGTGCCCCATTTATCTTTCATGTCGACGGTGGTGTTTCCTTCTTCGAGAAGAAGTTTGATTATAGGCACAGATCCGCGTTGTGCAGCGAGGTGCAGCGGGGTGCGAGAATATTGATTGCGAGCGTCTGCGGCCATTCCAGCTTGTAGCAGCATCTTCATAATCTCTGTTTGCCCATCGTCTGGCTGTTCCGAGAGAATGGCACTATGTAAAGCGGTATTGTCATTATCTGGATTAATGTGGACGATCTCATGCGCTCTGTTTCTTATGGCTTGAGCCACTAAATCTTTCTCGCCGTTGTAGGCAAGTGACCAGACCGGGAGCAATGCTGCGTTTGGATATTGGCCTAGTAGCTCCTGTGGAGTCCTTTCGTACTGCTCTTTCCCTTCGAGAACTCTCATGACGGAGAGATATCCATTCTGCCAGGCTACTGTCCATGGTGTCCTACCTGCATTGTCTTTGAGTGACGCGTCTGCGCCCGCATCTATTAATGTCCTTGCGACTGCCCATTCATCGTTACGGCTGCCGTCATGAAGTGGAGTCGCGCCGTTCTTGTCGACAGAATTGGGATTCAGACCTTTGGCGAGAAGCAGGTGAACCATGTCATCTTGCCCACTAATGGCCGCTCCGTGGAGAAGGCCACGGCCCTTCTCATCCACAGATTGCATATCAGCATGGCCCAGCAACAATTCCACAGTCGAGATATGGCCCCCATCAACCGCTCTCAATAAAGCAGTACCACCGCCCTCTTTGTCCGTTATGGATAGATCAGCACCTTTGCTTAATAAATGCTTGACGATGGCTTCTTGGCCATCTTTTGCTGCAAGAAACAATGCGGAATCGCCAATCCAATTCGTTGAGTCTATTAGCCTAACATTATGGCCATGTTTATCTAAGATCCGGGTTGCAAGTGCCGAATGTCTAGATATAATGGCGTGAGATAAAGCTGTATTGCCATTGATATCTTTCCGGGTGATGTCTAGCTTGAGGTGGTCTAGAAGCGGAATGGCAATTTGGAAGTAGTTTGCCTGGATTGCCACCATCAAAGCACTCTGCTTGGATCTCATCCCATGTGGCATGTTGACATCAATCTCTGGCCTCTCTAGCAAGAGCTCTACTACTCCGAGACTATTGGCGCTCACAGCTTCGAACATTGGGGTATTTCCCCTGTAACTGGACTCATTTACGTCGGCACCATGAGTGAGTAGCATCGCTACCGCGGTGGTCTGCCCTCTTCTGCACGCATACATCAACGGAGTCTGTCCGTGGGGATCTCTAAAATCGATGTCAACTCCCTGACCCAGTAAGCTTGTGACTGTATACGAAAGGCCAAACCACGCACTGATATGGAGTCCGTTGGTACCCTTGCGAATGTCCCAGTCGGCAGCGGTGTCTGACTTCAAATACCAGCCTGCTTGCGTTGTAGATGCGACAGTGTTCGAGTCGCTTAGGAACTTGATGACACCGGCGCGAGCAGTTGGATCGGAGCCGACATCTGCAGCATGATCGCCCCAATATTGATAAGCATACACAAGGAATGGAAAGTTTCCTTTCCGTTCCTCGAACTCTTTGTCCTCGTATTCACCTTCGCACGGTTCAGAAAGCTGGTTAAGACTCAGGTAATGCAGTGCTGTACGAGTAATCTCTGCAGATATATTCGGGAACCATCTTTCTCGATTCTGATCGAAATATTCTTGGGCGGACTGGTGATTCAATCGCACAAGCTCCGACGGATTGTCAATCGTGACCAATCCAGCTGTGGCCCTGATGATAGTCGCTCTATCATATTTGTCTAACGACGAAAAAAAGCCAGGCTTTTCGAGGTCCACGGCCAACGCGTCCTGAAGCTCCGAAAGACTTAGAGGTCGTTTGGTGCAGGCAACCCATGAAAGTATCCTCTTCCCTAAGTTTGCGGCGCGATGATCTGAATCCCCAAAACCAAGCAATATTCGCTGCATGTGCTGTTCGTAGAAGAATGAATACTCCTCGGGCGGGTGATCGAGCATTTCGAGGATTTGGGCTTCGCTTAGACCCAAGCTTCTGAAGGACTTCATGTATAGTCCAGCAAGCGCGTACATCCCATCAGACTTGGCCACGACAATATCTGTGATCTCATATTGTAAATTCGGGCTGCTTCTTATCAACCTGCCGAGTGGGGTGGTTTCGAACATGGTAGCGTATCCATCGCCGCCGTCGACGCTGCCCAATTCTAGTTCCTCCTTCAGCTCTGCTTGGACGTAGGATCTTATATCGTCCGGAGTTGGCTCAACGTTCATCATGATTTTTGCTCGCTCAACCAGATGATGCGTTTCGTCCTCACAGTGCCTGTTCTCTTCTTTGCACTCATTGCAGACATAGAATCGACCACTATGACAAACGTTGCACTCAAAGTAAACTTTTAGAGGCGTCCGACCGCATATATTGCATTGATCCCAAAGGTTGACGCGACGCTCACTTTCTATACGCTGCGAAGTCATCAGAATGCTGGTTTTCTCTTTTGGAAGTCCTTGCAGCCGTTGAACGAGTCTGGGAGCGACTTTGGTGGTTGCTTCGTCCAATGCGTCCACCTGAACATGATGGGTCAGCATTATTCTTCAGGTGTCGCACTGGGGTCATCGAACATCTCCAGGACCCCGGGGCGAGATATGTTGCCCTCAACAATATTACGGCACCCATCTTATAGCCGAAGCGCCGTACAAATCGGGAACACTTTCCCCGAGAAAGATACTTACAATAACAATCACACGTTCATAGTACACGATCTCCTCGCAAAGTGCTTCGAAGAAGTCATCAAGCGTTGGGCGTCCTTCATTCTCTACTCCTTCATAGAGGTTCTTTGCCCTAGTCGATCGAAATGCGGCGCCTTCACGTTGAATCATCTGCTTCAACAAGCTTGATATTAGGTTGTCGAGTGACTGATTGCCCTGCTCCTTATAATTCAGGTACATGCAGAGGATAGGGACGTCACGATGCTCAAAGACTCCTTGAAGATGCTTGACAATTACGGCACTCAACAAGGTCTGGACATATTTAGCTTTGAAGCGCCAAGAATTACAACGGAGAAAGAGAACTAACCTTGCCGGCTCCGGGCTTACCCTCACAATGTAATATGTACGGATGTCCTTCTTCCCATAATTGGTATTCTTTGGATGTCAGCAACCTTGGCGCCGAAAGACTAGTCGACATCTGAATAAGCAGAGCTGACTGTCTTTCCCTGAACTTGAGCGGCGACAACCAGGTAACAATTGCAACCCGCCTTTTCTCCATGGTCTTCTTTTCTTTCTCCTGAGCTGCTTTCCCGAGCTGGTTTTTGATAATCTTCATATCATCATTCCCCATTTTCACTTGGGCATGCGTATCGAGACTAAGCGTAAAATGATCATAATTGCAAACGGTGTCTACGACTTGAGTCCACTGATGAATCTCGGCAATCGTCTCTTCGAACTTCTTCCTCTCCCAATACCAAAGCAAGCGTCGAGGCAGAGCTGTGCAGCCAATCTGTCGCCTTGATAGCTTGTCTTCGCGATTTTGCATCGCAGTTTCCAGTCGACCCAGAACTCCAGCCCCTTCCTTGGTAAGGTCTGGTTCCACTTTGCCATCATCCGTAAACTGTTTAGAAGATGCTAGTATTGCTCGAACTCCTTGGAACCAGGGGTCTACGGGATTTGCAATGGCTCTTTCGTCTTGTTGCTTGAGCAATTTCAATTTTACCTTTAGATCATCTATAGCGCTTGATAACTTCCTTTGCTCGGCTTTTGCTTTGTATGTTGCAAGTCCATAGTCGCAGATAGCTTCGGCTGCTTCGATCAAAGAATAAATCGAAGCTGCCGCACTGACTCCGTCCATTGTGGACGATAATCGACGGTAAAATAATACTTGCTAAGTTTGCAACGGTAGACGGGATAGATTGGCACCAAAGCCTGGCTCAAGACCGCAGAGGTCTGGCAGAGGCTTTGTATGACTCCTCGTGCTGTTCAGAGGCGTGCTCCCGCGGTGCGAGAGGGTACAACGAGGCTGGACCCCCAAAATCAGCCTAAAACACGTGGCTTGTTCCCAGAATGGTGATCGAGCCTGGCTGGTACCGCTCCTCGGTTGTTTTGATGGGCGCAGGAACTGCACCTCTTATGATTTCAGAGCTAAGATGTCACGAAGCGAATGGAGATAGAATGTACTTACACTAACCTTCAAGATGGGCGCCTCTTCGAGACTTAACTCTCTTATTTTGCGATGCTTATAGGGCTGCTCAGCCTAGTACTAACGAAAACGACGTGAGGCACCTGTAGATTGGGGGCGAAAATCTGCAGGTTGGATCGGCGCGTCCAGTCACAAACATATTGAAAACAAAAGCGGATGCACGAACATCAAAGACTGCCCACAAGAACAGTCAACTGTCCACGGAATCCCCCAAGTATTGAACCAAGCTTGATAAAACAGCTAGAGTGCTCCGTAGACGTCGATGAGATCAATGACTGATCTTGGTAAGCACAGACCTAGATTCGGATTGGGGCGTAGTCAGCACTAGTTCCAACAATGCTTAAAGTCAGGCCTCCCGCCAAGTCCAACGGCAAGTCCGTCAAATGATCTCGATAAATTCAGCAAATCACATTGACGCTGACCTCATCCTGCCGCAGCCTCCATCTGCTCCTTTCTCAATTACACGAGGGGTTTTCTTCACACTTTCTCCATGTTCTTCCAGTCGTTCATTCTCTCTTTATCATAGCTAGGGGTGGGTTTTGTTTTGAGCATTTGCACGATGCCTTCATTCTGTCTGAAGCCATCCTCCGGATTTTCCCTCGGTCACGCAGTTTTGCTGGCTCTATCCCTTGTCGCATACCTGACTAGTTCCGTTCACGCTTTCCCGAAGAGGTTATTACCAAGGCAAGACAACTCGACTGATCTACCTTGTGCTCAGATATTCAACAATGATGGCTGTGTGTTGATCTTGTAATTCCTGATCTTAGATACCAAGATGCTGACGCTCTTGCCTCCAGATCAGGTGTTCACCGCTAAGCTTGCTTACGATTGTCTAATAAGCGCGCCATTCAACGCCACAGTCGCTCTTGCTTTTCTTCAGTACTACAATGATACCATTCAATTCCAGAGTACATTGGCGTACCTCAAGGATCCGCCTCCCAGCTATCAGCAACCAGGTATAGACGTACAGGCATCACTTAATACGATAGCGCAGCGAGTGCAAGCGGGGGGGTTCGAGAACGAGTATACCTTCGAGGTTGCCGTGCAAGCTGTGATCTATGCCACGCATGATGACCACGTTACTCTGTCTGCCGGCATCCTCAGTGCATTTACTTTCGGAAGTCCTTATAGCATCGTATCTGCATCTACAGATGGTATTGCATTACCAAAGATCTATATAACAGGTTAGTCCGCCCAATTTCATAAATACGTATACCTCTCTAATTCCAAGAATAGGTGATATAATCGAAGCTATAGATCAAAATGTTGGCTGGGTTCCCTCGGCAATCACCAAGATTAATGGGAATGATACGATACAATTCCTTTCCGAGTTCGCCGCTATCAACGCTCCAGGCAATGTTGAACCCCACGGCGATTGGAATGGTCTGATGTCAAGTGGCGCTGGCGATGTACAGGGAGTTTATAGCGCTTTCGAAGGATCAACTCTCTTCTACCCAGGGGAGAGCATCACGTTCACTTTTGAGAACGGCACCACCCTGGACAGCGTACCATGGATTGCTCAGTTCAGTAATCTCATTGTTGATAACCCCCCTGTTCTCTCTTCGGGTCAAGACCTGTTTGAATATTTCGTCCTTGGCAATGATCCACCTAGTAATACTGCCGCAGCCTCTTCGACGACTTTAGGAGCAGCAGCCGCCACAACACTTGCAGGTGCTGCTACGTCCGATGCAGCGGCTGCTACCTCAACTGTTGGGGTAAGCGATGCCTCTCCAACAGGTACTCCTGACGCCACACCATCTTCATGGGATGAAATCCCCTTTCCAACTAACCCGGTGATTGCTCAGCCAAATCTTGGACTCCTGAGCGGTGGTGTAATCACCGGCTATTTCCTGAACGATGGGGTCACTGCAGTACTCAGTATTCCAAGCTTCGATGTGACCAGCGAGGCGGTGTCATCGTTCTCGACCACAATCGGCCAATTTCTCAACCAAAGTAAAGCCGCCGGGCTTCCCAGATTCATTGTGGATGTTCAGAGGAACGCTGGAGGAAGCGAATTGTTAGCAATAGATGCTTTCAAACAATTCTTCCCTTCGATCGATCCGTTCGGTGGAAGTCGCCTCCGAGCACACCCGACCGCAGACGCACTGGGCAACACATTTACCACATACTACACCACCACTCAGGATATAGATCCCGATTTCTACGACGAGTTGTCAGCCGATGTGTGGGTCGCACCAGTCTATCTCAACGCTGCAACGGGTCAAAATTTCACAGAATGGCCCGAGTTTTTCGGACCTCATGCGGAGAATGGCGACTTGTTTACGACCACCCAACGCAACAATCTCTCAAGTATCATCTTCGACGAGAATGCCACGGGTGATGACGAAAACGCAAGCAGCGGCATTGTCGTATATGGCTTTGGCAATCGTTCAATAACGTCTCCCCAGCCATATCCAGCCGAGCAAATCGTCATCCTCACAGACGCTTACTGCTCCTCAGCCTGTTCAATCTTTGTGGAGTTAATGCATCATCAAGCCGGTGTGCGCACAGTCGTTGCTGGTGGCAGACCTGATTTGACCCTCATGCAAGCCGTCGGCGGAAACCGTGGCGCTCAAGCATACTCTTCAGTTGCCCTCGACGCCGACATTGACGTTGCGGAATTCTTGAACGCGAGTGTTGCTGATGTCCTACCGGATCGTAATGCTGGGAACTACATCAACTACGCAGGCTTCAACTTGAAAGACCAAATCCGCCCAGGCGAGTTATTCCCACTACAATTCTCATTCGAACCAGCAACTTGCAGAATCTTCTACACCGTCCACACAGTCTACAACTACCTGAACCTCTGGAACTACGTCGTCGACGCCATCTGGCGGAACCCTTCCCTCTGCATAGCCGGCTCAGCAAACGGCACGTCAACCGCCGACCCCACAAACAGCACTGGCCCCGCTGTCAACCAAAAGAAAGTCACCGAGGAGCAAAACATCAACCTCCCCAACCTAATCCTCAACGGCCTCTCATCCGGCCCTCACTTCAACTCCAAAGCCAAACGCGCCGCCACACCACCCCCACCCCCTACAACCGCCTCCCTCACCCTCCACAACAAGCTCTCCGACGGCCTCATCAACGTCCCCAGCTGCAAAGCCTGCGACACACGCAACAACTTCGTCTGCGCGCCCGTACCCTCCTGCGACGCTCTCGGCAAACTGATGTCCGTTTCACAATGTCAGAAAGGGTGCTCAAAGCTCACACAAAGCGTGTGCGGGGCGACGCAGCATTGCAAATTAGATTCCAGTCCGCCCTTTTGTTTTGATAATCGCGCGCAGCAGGCCGTGAGTCAGTGTAAGACGCCGACGAGGGATATCAAGGCGCAGCAGACGCGGGCGGTGGGGGCGGGGAATGGCGCGGGGAATGTGCATTTGCAGTATGCGAGGCCGGGGGTGAGGGGACAATTGAGACCGCCGTAGGGTGGTTGATGGGATTGTTGTGTAGTGGTAATGTGGGCATTTTTGGGGAGCGAGTGGATGAGAAGATTGGGCAATGGGTACTTTTGGATATAGAAACTAATTTCAAGATAATCTTCTCCATTCATTTTCATTTTCAGCTAGGTGGACTTTGATAATCGCCCACCCGGCCTGCTAAAAGATACATGACTTTGTAAGAATTATAGAGCACGATGAGCAGCGCGAGAAAATATGTCAAAGAATATTATCCGAAATGAAATTCGAACGGTAGAGAAGACTTCTCCACACTGTCTGCACACTCTAGCTGGCACTGCTCACACCTCGGATGACTCCATTTGTAAAAAGCCAAATGATGTGGTTGGCTCTGGGAACCACTTATAGAGGCGTGACAATACCAATTCGTTCCTCCAACACCGGTCCGTCCAGGCGTAGAGTTGGGGCTTAGATAAGATAGAGGTCTCTGGGCTGCTTAGTTGATCATGTGGATGTTGAAGCAAGTCATCGCCTGAGAAGAATACTCGGCCGTTGTAACCGTGATCCCAGCACTGGATCAAGGCGGTGGTGAAAGGTACTGTACCGACCTGATTTGATGGTGTTGCTTCTAGCATTGGAGAGGGGTTCGAATGTGGCGTCGTTTTCTTCGACGTGGTTTCTGTGGGCCTTTGTGGAATGCCCATTACCCTAGAAGTTGATATGGTAGTATGACCATACTGATAACAATCTTGAATGTCGCTTGATCCCTCAAGATCGTCATCTTCGAGAACCGCTAGTTCTAACGATCAGTGGCTGAAGCCTAGTTGCGCTAGCGACTAAATTACAGTCTTGCTTGCACAGTTTTGTCTCGGCTTGGGCTGGCTTGTAGCCAAGCCGACGTTTGTCGATGATCCAGCTATTGCGCTGTCGGTCAAACATACATTAGTGGGCTCTCATTATGTCCAACAAAGCTGTATGGTTTGAGTACTGACCTGAGCCACTGGCAGTCCCGTACGTTGCCACAATATCTGTTTTCTCTTCTTTAGTCGGATAGCGATAGGCGACGTGCTCCAAGAGCCACCGTTTTAGAATATCCGTAATGTCTCTAGGTAGGGAGACCAGCGGTATAACAGGCAGAGACGTTTCTTTGGTGATAGTTTTCCCGTAATCCAATTCGCCAGAGTGAATAGCCCCAGCATGCCCAATTGCTGAAGATCTCGCGAAAGGGAGCGATGAAAACTTGCCGCTCGACATGAGGAATGCACCGCCTTCAATGTCACGACTTTTGACATTGCGCTCAGGGGCAGAATCGGGTTTTCGCTTCCGCTTCGTTGCGTGAAAGTCATGTGAATTTGATGTTGTTATTCTTGTCTTATCAGCACCAGAACTGAGTCACTCTTGTACATCCCTTCCACGTGGGCAAATTCTACGATGGCGGGCACAGAAGCTAACCAGTCAGTCCACTTACCTGTGTCCAGCCACTAATCTTCTGCTAAAGCCGACGCCAACAGAACTTGAGGACTTTGCAGTGGACTTAGCCTGACTTGGCTTAGAGCAGTTTCATTGTACTCAGACGTGCTCAAGTTAGCGCTGGCTGATCTTGAGGAAGGGTCGGAGGATTGGCTACAATCCGACGCACTGGTTTCTGTGCTCTCGGACTATCCAATCAACTGATCAGACGGTTCTGGTGAAGTGAGCCGCGACTTCCCCGAGCGGGCCTTCAGGATCAGCCCGAGATGGGGGTTGGACAAGATTGGCGGCCGACAGCTCGGTGGTCTTTACTGGTACAAGTTCAATGCTTCTCTTCTTTCCCTCATCCGAGAGGACGATATACATTGGGGTTCTTTTGGACTCATGATATTGCTTCGTCATAGGGTCCATTTTCCGGTAGCGAGGTTTCCATTATCTTGTTCTTGAGAGGACCTTATAGTGTAGCATTGCGATCGATAGCGATGCGCGTTGACGGCTCCAGTATCTTAATTTCGTCTATAATGCTTCTCGTAAAGGTATGATCGCAGACGCCTGGAGCGGAGGACTCAAATCCACACGCGATCATAAACTCAGTGACACCTCTACCCGTATCGTTGCTGGCAGCGGAGCTTGCAGCAGCACAGCAATCAAGGAGTATCAGTGTATCTGATTCGGCAGGTTCAAGCATGATCTGAAGACCATACCACTAAATCGAAGGCGAAGCTTCGTTCTCGATGCCGAGCATGCTAAGTCAGCGGTGAATTTGATCCGAAACTGGAGGAAATCATCAAATAGCCAATTCAACTACATGTAGGAATATCCACAGCAGTTCATGGCAGCACTTCATGAGTGTGACTCTATCCCTAGATGCCCCCACCTCCGCCCCACTTTACTGGTGTAATCCGGCTCAGGAAAGTAGCTTCGTGGGAATCATTGCTCATGAAGACCATGTGCATTGACGGTCGTCTTTCATGGAAGCATGCGCGCCGTAATACACAATCAGCAGATTGTCCTTTCCTTCATGCTCGTCCAGAAATACAGTGAGTCGTCGTGCTAGTGAGTTATAGGATCTCGTGTTAACGATCTGGTATTGCTCTGTGTGAGAGTGTTATATTTGCTCATAAACTCTTCCAGCTGGCGAAATTCCCCAATGACTCCTAAATCATCATCTTGCCAACTCAAAAGGAAGACATAGGCCTTTCTGTAGCATAGGCCTTTCTGTAGACAGAAAGCTCATTTTTCATAAAAGCTGCAGCTGCAGCACTACTCAATGTCTTGCCACATTGTCAAGGTCTCTAAGGTGGAAATTGGTCAAGACAGTGTAATGAGTTTTGCCCACGTGCGAATCCATCCCCGAAGATGTCAAAACAAATCAATAGCTCAAATATTAGCAGTAGCACAGGTTCTGGCAAAGGAGAAAGTCCACAGAGAGATAGCAGTCACGAATAGCGCGACCCTTTAAAGGAAACCTGGGATGCGAACTTGCGTCCATGGGTCTATGCGCAAAGCCACCTGAGTCCTACTCACGGCCTCTCGCGCCGTAGGCACGCGTAGTAGTAGCGGAAGTAGCCTTATTGGCATGTGGATAATTGCTGCGTCTGAACGACGGTTGAAGCACAATCGTTATTAAAGCATGAAAATGGTGGCACGAAAAACCCCGGGCCATTGTTCATGGCAGTCTGGACGGTTCCTAGTAGACATTACACTCTAGATACAGAGATGAGATTCGCTGCCCGACTTCCAACCATGAATCATTAGCATGAGCAATCCTCAAACAACTCTGAGGAAGCGAGCCAAAATAGTTGTCAATGAAGGGCGTGGCACTCGTGGCGAGGACAAAGTTGCTATTTCCGGCCGAGGGCGCATGACACTACAACCCGCCAAGCTTAATCTACTCCTTACCTCCAGTCACCCGAATCATAAAGTATACGAAAAATCCGAAAAAATCCAGAGATTTGGATTAAAGCCTAAAGATAGCACTCGCCTAATCTCTAATTCCTATTCCTACTGTGTGGTGAGGAACATATTATTGAATGATTGCACTTTTGGTGGTTTAGGTGTCGATCATCCTTTTAATTTGGTGGGAATAGTGTCATGCGCCCTCGGGCCAAGAGATAAGACAGCCGCTGCCGGCGCTAGCGGCCTGTTGAAATTGAACACGGGTCCAACGATGGCATCTGACATTTTACATATTGGTGTTTGCAGTGCTCTACCAGAGACTTACGGGAACGGCTACAGATGAGAGTCTATCGGATACCTTCGACCTGAAGTGGTGGCTGCAGACATGCCTAGCTCTTCATCCATCAACGGCGCTGCGGAGCATCACAATGGGCGCCCTGTCAGCGCCAACTCCTCTTCACGAGGCTCACGGTTTGCTCTTCTCCTGCCTCAGGATCGGACCCGTAGATCCTGCGACTGATGTCCCATAGGCCACGCTCTGTCCGGGGAAGGAAGGAGATAGGCATGATTGGCCAAGCGAGCTGGATTAGCAGCGTCATCAACCTCGTCAATACAAGTATGAGCACCGAATGAAAGCAATATTATTAGTGCTGAACCCAGAACAGTCGTCGGTGCCGGCGTCCTGGCGATGCCCCTCGCTCTCTCTCGCATGGGCATATTCCTTGGTGTTATCATTATCCTCTGGGCTGGCCTTACAGCAGGCTTTGGTCTTTACCTTCAAACACGATGCGCCAGATATCTTGACCGGGGTGCAGCATCTTTCTTCGCGCTTTCACAGATCACATATCCGAACGCAGCAGTCATCTTTGATGCAGCGATTGCCATCAAGTGCTTTGGCGTTGGAGTCAGCTACTTGATCATCATTGGCGATCTAATGCCAGGCGTTGTGCAAGGGTTCAGTGAGGATGTTGGTGGTATTGGGTTTCTTGTGGATAGAAGATTTTGGGTTACTGGATTTATGTTGGTGCTCCTTGTTTCTTTAGGATCTATGAATCAGGACTGACTACGTACACTAGGCTTGTTGTGATACCCCTCTCATTCCTACGGCGCCTGGACTCTCTAAAATATACGAGTGTCATTGCATTGATCTCCATCGGATACCTGGTCATACTGGTCTTCGCCCACTTTGTCAAGGGAGACACGAAAGCGGATAGAGGGGACATACGGATCGTCCACCCACAGAGTGCTGTGGCAGTCTTGAGCAGCTTTCCAGTCATTGTCTTTGCATACACATGCCATCAGAATGTAAGAGTTTCCGCACCTAATCTCCAAATTGGACGCTGATTTGATTGCGCAGATGTTTTCCATCCTCAACGAAATAGGCAACAATTCCCACTTCCGCACCACCGCAGTCACAGCCTCCAGCATAGGCGTCGCAGCATTCATCTACATTCTTGTCGCCATCACTGGCTATCTTTCTTTCGGAAACTCAGTTGGCGGCAACGTCGTCGCTATGTGTAAGCCTCTCCTCTTTCCTACATTGCACCTTCTACCAGACTGACACACCCCAGACGCCCCCTCAATAACCTCCACGATCGGCAAAGCCGCCATCGTAATTCTCGTCATGTTCTCCTACCCCCTCCAAGTCCACCCCTGTCGCGCCTCGGTCGACGCAGTCCTGAAATGGCGACCCATTCTGCGGAAAGACACATCAAATGATTCGCCAAATAGATCAAACCCCTTGCTTACGGGGAAGCCATTCATAAAGCCCAGAGCCGATGGCATGGGCGAGACGCGATTTGCTGCAATTACGACAGGCATTATTGTGCTGAGCTACATCGTTGCTATGACCGTCTCGTCGCTGGAGAAAGTGCTGGCGTACGTGGGCAGCACGGGAAGCACAAGTATCAGCTTTATATTGCCGGGCCTGTTCTACTACAAGATCTCAAGCCCTCACAGTCCACATCATCAGAAATTGATGAAAGAGGATGATGACGAGGATGAAGGGAGTGAGGACAGTGAAGACGAGGGTTTGCTCGGGGGAGGCGGGTTGAAGGGTGGGGCTTGGAGGCGAAAGTGGTTACGGAGGTGCAGTCTAGCGCTGGCAATTTATGGGTGTGTGGTTATGGTAACATGCTTGGTTACGAATACTCTGTTTGTGGTTGCGCCGCATTGATACCAGGTGCGAGGGAAGGCGTTTTGGGTAGCCTAGACCTTGCAAATCATAGCATTAAAGATATGTCAATAAGCATCCACCCACTTGTGACAGATGTAGCTTCCACTAGCCGCACAAAACCCGCCTTTTACATTGTCCGTAATGTACACTCGATGCATGAGGACTTTGGTCCTCCCGTGTAAATGCCTCGACATGCTTCCCAAACGCCATTCCATGCAATTCATGCGTGCTATACACTTGAGTCTTCTCCAATCCCCGCATGTCATCGACCCTCCAATGCTGCCACGGCCTCATCACTTTGCGGCGCAAGCCTCTGTGCCATAGCCGTCTGCTGCATCTTTTGCACATTGTACTTCGGCTCGAGCAATCCAATCTGTCGATCCATCAGCCCCTATCCCTACACGTCCTTCCTTGTATGCTGTCTTTCTCCGCGTCTCCCAACCCCTTCCCGATTGAAGATCAACTCCGAGTCCGCCTTTTCCACCTCTTCTAAGATCTCGCCGCCGTGCCCTTCCGTTCATTGATTGGAAACACCACTCACCATACTCAACAATCTCCACGCCGGATCTGACGGCTGCGCCCCCACCCCAAGCCAATACTTCGCCCTCGCAGTATCCAGCTTGATATCCTTGAACGGCTTCCCCTCTCCGAAAGGCGCAGGTTTGGGCACGGGATCGTAGGTACCGAGGACTTCCATTGGTTTGGAATTGCGGGCAGAACTGTGTATCATACATCAGCAGGCGCAGTGCACACAATTAGAGGGAGTTTGCAGGGTTGGGACTGGGGAAGTGGAGGTGGTGATTAATGGGGGAAAGGGGAGGGAGGGGCAGGTACCGGGCTTGCGCGACCACTATGTTGTAGAAGGGGGCATTTCGTTTGCCGAAGCGGGCGAGGCGGATTTTGACGACCATTGCTGGTGCTGGCGCCGCTGGAGAGAGGTAATATTTGTGGGAATTTGCTAGAACTAACTGCCAAGTGGTAGGACGACCGAGTGTCGATTTATCTAGAGCGTGGTCTTACCCCTATTCCAACAATGATAGATCGTTTTTCAATTTTCGGAATTTTGCGCACCCCACCAAATCCAAAATCCCAAAATCACCTAATCAGACTACCATATCACAACCACCTATCTTAAACTTATCAAAATTTTGGGAAGTATTATTCAGATATAGTTCTATTATGTTCTTGACTCTTGAATTATTAGCAGCTGTGGTTATTAGTATATATCAGGTTTCGTTGATTTAATACGAAGCCTTAGCGTACGTCGGCGAAACGTCGGTAAAAAATCGGCAAAAATTCTATATTCGCCGACCAGCGCTAGGATTTCTTGCAAGATTAACGAAACCGTATAGAAGGGGTCACCCCTGAACCGTCCAAACCCCTGAACCGTCCAGTGGTAGGGCTGAAGCCCGTAGACCCCCGAAAGAGCGCCCTAGAACCCAGTGCTTAGGCGACAAGACCAGTCCCCAGAAGATTCCGGCTAGGTACCCCGAAGGCGGGTTCTAGGGCGCTCTTTCGGGGGTCTACGGGCTTCAGCCCTACCACTGGACGGTTCAGGGGTTTGGACGGTTCAGGGGTGACCCCTTCTATATCTTAATAACTACGTATTTTAATTATTTAAAAACTTAGAATATATATGAGCTACATCTGAATAATACTCCCAAAATTTTGATAAGTTTAAGATAGGTGGTTGTGATATGGTAGTCTGATTAGGTGATTTTGGGATTTTGGATTTGGTGGGGTGCGCAAAATTCCGAAAATTGAAAAACGATCTATCATTGCTGGAATAGGGGTATCGAAATCGCAATCTCCAATCCCTGATGATGACTACATGATGACTACACTCAATCGAAAGTCGACGCAATAGTCAGAGCGTTGAATTACAATACATCCTAGATGGCACAGAGAAGTATCACAATTTCTATTTTCCTCGTTGAGCTGCCAGTCCGATAAGTCGACCATATTGAGACATCGTTGTAGTGTAGACTTCCTTGTATCTTTCAGTGCTTTGCTACCCAATTCAATTACTACCTGTTTACTACCTGTTTGTTGTGACGCTCGTTTCTCGCGAGGACTCTGTTTCTGCATCTCTCACGTGATGGATGCGTAATGGCATGATGGAAAGCCATTGGTCGCTGACAGCTCCCAGCTACCATTCCCGTGTGTTTGCTCCGTCTTTAGGTGATGGATCCCAGACAGATGTATGGTAGGCAGCAGATCAGTGCGTTATGCAGCTTGTCTTGATACCCACGAGGGAATGCTAGTAGGGAAGATCCCTATATAGCCGCGCTATGCGAGCGAGCACCACAGGGGTAGATCTCTGCAGCGCTGTTGCAGAAGTTATTAGAGATATTGAGATTATCAAGGGCATCATAGAAATTGGACGAGCTGACAATGAAGGTCCTCTACCGCGGTTGGCTACGCCCTTCAGCATGCTCGCCTTCAATATCTATATAGCCCTGACTTTCTCTGGTTCTCAGCGCTTACACAGGTAGATCATGCTTCCCACAGTCGTTGCGATCGGAGCAGTCGGAACGGGAGAAAACTACACTCGAGAGAAAAACATCGCATGGAGGTTTCTAGTTTCTCGATCCAAGAAAGCTATACTCCTATGTCCTTCACCGTTGCTGTACCGTGGTCGAGCGGTCTTCAATATGTTTTTCGGCTCCCTGACCATAGCAAACCACCTCTGCACACCAGAATCCACCTTATTGTCATACTCGTCCAGATCGATCTTCATCTCACCAATATCTTCAAAGCCATATCGCTTGTTAGGGCCATGACCAACAGAACTGCCATCCACAAAACACCGCTTACCCTCCCTGTCCGCCTGCTCCAATGACCACTTGAAGCATCCCCGCGGCATTTTCCGTTCATGCTTTGGGTGCGTGTACAGGTGCAACAGCACTGTAGATGGGTCAAGGGATCAGCCATTTCTGGTACCTTTAAATTAGTCGAAGATGCGCCGAAGAAGAAGTGGAATCACTCACACCAGTGCTCCTTCCTCCTCCCTCGTTGATATCGCAAAGTCCCTCAAGCCTGTCTCATGCGCACCGTCCGGCACACTAAGGGCATTTGCCTGATCACCTTGCCCGGGTTTATAGCCATCAGGCAACCAAGCCCAAATAGCGAAAGACATGATTTCTTCCGTAGCCGAGTGTGTGACTTTGAGGTAATGGGTTTGCTAAGTACTGTTTGGAGGATTGGGATTGGATTGGAAATGGCTCTTCGGTATCTTTCTTCTCGCGAATATATGAGTGTTTGGCGTGGGACGCCGATGAGCATGACCTTGAAACGGGGCACTTGCTCAAACACGGCATTGGTTAATTCGGTGAGCTCGCGGGCGTCGGAGGGCAAAGGGCTCTGCATGGAGAGACATGCTGTTGTAGATTGACAGACGAGAGCAGGCGGTCAGATGTTGAGAATTACCGAGAGATTTCTCTAGACTAATCAATTAGGCAGCAACAAATCTACATCTTTTAGAACCTGTCACGCTTCGTCGTTCATATGAATTGTTGATCGTCAGAATGGGATTTTTTTGCACAGCGTCGTCGAGTGTGACCTGAAATCTTGTTCAAAGACGACTGATTGCGGTAATGTGAAATCGTAATTCCTCGCTTGTAAACGCACGAATGCTAGCATTGATAACATCATGCATTGATAATATCATTGTTCTAGAAGATCGACTGATAGCCTGGTTACACATTATGTAACTACTCTGAGCACAACCAAGCAGTCTCAAACTACGGTGCATTGCTTGTTCTTCCAGACATACGTCTCAATATTGTTATCCCCAGCATAGATACCGCCCTTGTCAGCCCCGTGGCAACAGAAAACTATCAATTGCGAAGGCTCCAGCTGGTACGACTCTGCTGAGGGTAACATAGCTGCAAAATCCGAAAATCACATTACGCAAGTAGACGACAATCACTGGTGCATCTTCCTCTGTCCTTTGTTCCCATCTCACCTAAGTTCCCAGATGCCCCTAGACAATCAAACCCCGAGCACATCACGTACTCGTACACCCAGGCAAAAGCCTACATAGATGCGACCAATGCGTATGGGGATCTGGGCTATCATCCTTTCTCCAGGACATGGATGGCGCTTCCAGGAGTGCTAGTAAGCTGTTGGCACTGCTGTTTGGGTAGTATAAATGTAGAAGTCATGAGGGTGGATGTGGGGTAGGCTAGGTGATATGCATTAGGGTTACTATGGCGGAAGGGAAAACACGCACGGATGGAGTTTGTTAGCTTAAAGCGTGTGAAGGGTCGAGGTGGATACTTTGGGGTGCACTTGATTCATGTCTGAGTGGGCGTGGGTGAAAGCGTGAGGCTCAGATTGAGACTGGGAATGGATCTTGGGGCGTTCAGGGATCGGAGAGGTAGAACATAGGAAATTTACAAGATTTGGATCTCATGTTGTAAGGGCGAATCTATTTCATCCAGAATGTCGATCTTGAAATCGCAAACATCGCAATCTGATATGAGGTATCAATCACTGATGTTTTTTGCATGCGCTTGGGGACGGTAAGGTACGAAGGACGATCCGCCGCCTTGGATTAGGTCCGAGTTGCCCGACTCTCACTGCGCTGCAATGGAGGTCATTTTGGCCATTGCAACATCAGCGGTGGTTTCACAGATGGCGCAAGTAAGAGCATGTGAGACGTGGACCCGAAAAGCCTTTGCAAGCAAATGTCTAGCAGCAGCGTTACAACAATGCTGATCGATATGGTTTTCGAACTTCCATGTAGCACTAGCAATTTCAGCGTATTGCTATTCCTCCCATTCGCCTGCCTGTTCCTTTCGCACTTCCTCAACCGGATTGACATCAGTCACACCCGTGAGGTAATTATGGACCCACAAGTTGTCGTCGACGACTTCGTCGTCCAGACAATCATAGAGGTAAAAACTCGTCAGACAGGGCCACTCCTTGTCCTTTGCTTGTGTAAATACCGAAGACCAATCGCCGCTTATGAGTCGCACGACTATAAACCGAACAATCTCCAGTGTCAGCGAGTGTCTACTCAAGAAGCCGAGCATGCCGTGGTCGGTGAATTGGAATCGGTGAAGAAACAATCTCCGCAGATGACAAAAATTGTATAGAGAGAAAGTGCTTCCGAGCGTTGGCAGGATTTCTGAATCATAGGGGCAGATGCCGCCAATGTCGATCACCTCAAGTAAAGGTGCAGCAGTGATAAGATTGGCCACTGAGCTCGATATTCGTGAGACTCCTTCAGTGGTCTCGACACCGAAGCTGAGTGTCTCAATTCGAAGCACTCGAAGCTGGCTGAAAGCGGGCTCCCAGCTGATATCACTGTCGAAGCTGCGGAATGTCTTGGCGAAGGCGAGTGACCACGAACTCTGGGGATCGCTTGATGGACCAAGTTCGGCGGGATCTTTGTGGCCGGCATGTCCGAGATCGGCCCCCTTTCGCTCTCGCCATTCGTAATATCCAATATTAAAGGCCTTAATAGAAGTCTCCGCTGCAGACAATGCTTTCATCACGACCGGAAACACATAATCAGAGTCATAGGTCAGCAAATCACAGGCTTTGAAATTCCCGAAAGCATGAATCAGCTCTTTCGATCCGATAAATGGGCATGCGACATCGAAGTTGATGGTCTCGAGATACGAAAGCTTTGTGAGGGCCCATCTGAGAATCTTAATATCAAGAGACCCTTCCGTGAAGCGGCGTTGTGTTTTTGAGTATGCTCCGTATGCTGTCATGTGTTTCAAAACACTCAGAGAAAGAGCGCCCAAGGAAGAATGGCGATATTCCATCCAGCTCCGTATCTGAGCTTCGTATTGACTGGTGTCACGGATGGTCTTGAATCGTAATGGTGAGAAAATTATTTCCTTCACAAAGGATGATAGCTGAGCGCTCTCCGCGATATTCGTCAGTCGCTCCAAGCTTGTGAAACTCAACCATACTGAGATCGTATGAAAGAGAGGAGGGGCGGCTGCTGTTGCGAGGGTTTTGTTGACGAGACGAAGGGTTGCTAGATCGGTGTTGGCCAGCTCCTCGCCCTCGATGATGAGCTGTAGAAGCTCCTGCGGGAGTCTATCCATGGCTTTGAACTTTAGAAGGAGGGTATAGTTTAAGTGAGGTGAATGGGGTCATCACGGTGATGAACAATAGTGCCAAGCTTAGGCGTGTCTTTAGCGCGACGCGTCCGAATAGACTGGCTCAAAGTGACGTGCTGTACTTGAAATCGGGATACACTGGGTCACTTCTGAAGCTAGATAGAACGAATCAGAGACCAGAGTGTCATTTGGAAGCGGCGAGAAGCTGTAGCTGTTTATTGGCAAGAATCTCCATAAATTCAACGGTATCCCTACGACATGGAAGCTTGGGCACCGCACGACAGCTCTTGCCCTTTTGGAAACGGTTGGAAAATAGCCAGCCTAAGCTGCGTACAGCATCTGCAGTTAGGAATGCCAGAGTCTAGATACGAGAATTCTCGGGCGGATGAAGGCTATGGGAATAGATTCCGAGTTGCCTCAAGCACAGATTTTTCCGGGGACGCTTTCAGAATCTCCTATGACAAGCACAGTTTCGTCGCCGCATCCTTCTACTAGAATCTCTGTCTGTCCTTGATCGTGTCCAATTGCCTGATAGCCAAAGCGCAACAAATTTAGAAGAGCAGTAGAGGAGAGTGCGAAAGCAGGCATTGCCTCTCCTAGCCCATGTCAGAAACGTCGCCACCGAGACTCGTGCTGTGTCAAGGTGTTGTGATACCCATGTATGCCACACCAAATACAGTCCGTGTAGCAAGCTAGGATGCAATTGTCCTGAAGCGGGTAATGATGACTACAGAGCGTGCTGATTCGGATCAATGAGCTGACGGTGCTCCTGGGACAGCATTCTCGGTATTAGCGACTTGAAGCCAGCTTGATACCTCGATGCGCTTTTCTCTCCGGAGTCTGTAATTGATACTAGCGTCTCGAGGCTCAACTGTTTGAAGGCTGCGAAGATCATTTTCTGCTGAAGAGTTTGGTGGTCGTTGAACCCGATAAAGATAGACGAGGAGGTTGCGCCTTTCCTAGGGTACCCACGGTAGGCTTGAGAGACGAGGGCTTCCTATCAGAACCGACTGCCAGAAAGGGATGTTTGCGAGCTTGCTGGTGCATATTAGGGACTCTCTGAGGAAGCTTGGAGTCAGGAGTTGAATTCTGGCTGACCAAGAGGTTTGTTCTTAAGGGCGCTTGAGTTCTAGTGAAGTGTGTCCTGTATCTGGAAGTGAAGGCTTGTGATAGATCTTTGGCGATCCGGGATTTGTAGGTTCGTGGTATGCTAGGATATGAGGTTTACTTGATAGCACTGTGTCTGATCATGGACATCATAGGTAATTTTTTCCGGGTTTTGAGGCTGTAAGGCTAGTGAAGTATTGGGTATAAGAGAAGTCGAAGCCAGTATGCATCATACTCATCATCCCAAAACGCCTACCAGCAAAGCCATACCAGGCAAGCTCCATCAATCAATTTCCCCAAGCCCATCCATTCCACGATCCAAACGCCATTTTCTGTCCTCCTGTTTCCCGCCCCGAGTATCCTAAAACTCATAATCCGACCTAGAATCTTCCCTCCTCAGGCTTCATCTCCCGCATCCTCGCAGGGACCGGTTCGTTGACACCTCTAACCTGCTCCTTCGCCTTTCCCCTGTCCTTTTCTCCATACGCAATCGCACCCCCGTTCGTGTATCCTATATCATGCACGCTCTGTCCCGGTCCCCACGTATTGATATTCGGCAAGACGGCTGCTTGTGACCATTGTGCTTCACGCCTGCGGTGGTAGCGGCGGTGCAGGAGGGCACCAATGACAGCGACGAGCGTAAGTCCGATGATGAGAATGACGAGCATGACAACCCATTTCCAGTGAGTAGACATCCTATAGGGCGCGAGTCTTAGTGTTGAGGTCCCAAAATATTATCACGAAACAGAGGGATTGAACAAAAGTGAGATCGACATACCATGGTCCCGGTGGTCGAGAATTCACATTCTGCTCATTCGCCACTATCCCACCCGACGTCGGACTTGTCGTCGCGCTCGTCGACGTCTTTCCCGTAGCAGCTGTAGTGCTCGGCGTAGTCATCAGCGTATTCGAAGGAGCAGCCACATTCGCAGCAGCAGGCGCTCCAGCTTGTTTGCACGTCTGTTTATACTGATTTTGAATCACAAGCATGTCCGCTGCTGAGCATTGCGAGCAGATTTGAACAGGCTGCGCGGTGTAGAGCTGACTGAGGAGGGCGGATTGACAGAAGCACGATTGGGCGGCTGCTGGATTGGCCATGCAGCTACCCGCGGCTTGTTGGAGGAGAGAGCATTGTTGGGCGCAGGAGGGGAAGCTCGAAGGGATGAGGTTTTGGGCGAGGATTGGGGTGAGGAGGGCGAGTAGGGTGGTAGTCGTTAAGGCTTTCATCGTGAGTCAGTGCACTAATGAACGAAGGTCAGTGATAGAAGGTTTTTGTGGTGACGACCAGGTTGAGATGATGAAAGCAAGCGCGTTTGATGCGGCTGATGTATAGAATTTCCAGGAGTAATGTTGGAATTGGACGGACGGTGCTAGACGCTGTGTGGAATGTGAAGGTGGTCTGATTTGGGTGTGAGTTTCAGGGATGATTAGTCAGCGTTTCACGAATTTTGGGGGAAGCTTCTACGGGGTTCAAAGTGCCAAGATCTCGGTCACCGTCCGCTAGGAGGAGTAGCTGATGATCATGAAAAGCTTCGAATGCTTGGAAAAGCTTCTTCTTCTCGACCACATCTCTTCATCAGAATCATCAAGATGTGCCTTTGGGGCTTACCATGCTCATGGCCGAGCTATGTTCGAGCCCGGATTCGGCGACGGAGACTCGTATTATGAGTTGTTTCTTTCTAGGCTTGCTTTATCAATGCAGTGCCCCGCTTCGACGATGCCACGAACCTGGTCTCTATAATGGCAGCAACAGCAGCGCAATGCACGAGGCAACAGCAATGTCTCTCATACATGCCCAACATTCACCGTAACTAGACATGAAAGTATGGACATTGTATCGATTGGCGGTCTTGGCCGTGTATGTAGATTCTTTCGTGCTGAATAGCACGGTCTCTTTTGCGCCTGTCGTTTTTCGTCAACACTCGTTCTCAGGTGCACATGAATCGTGTACGAGTCTCTGAAGATTGACTCACAGATGACGTAAATGCTTGTATGTTCCTGGAGTCCCCAAATGAGCCTTGTTGTGTCCTGCCAAGCGGCTTCAGCTCGCCCCAGAGCCAGCGGCTAGAAAGGGGTCTGGAGTAGACTTCTTCCAGAAAGGTCGTAGAACGCGGCATGCCACCATTCCATACTGTCGATGGCCTGCTTCAGCCATCGACTCCGCCACATTCATCTGTTTCCTCTCGCAAATGTTTCTTGAGCGAGTTGGTATTCTCTATAGCGCAATGCATTTCGTTGGTAATAATGCCTTCTAGAGATATTCGGCGGTCGTAAGGCTATGTGTCAAGCTCGATTCGTAATAACGTCGCTTCCTTGACAAGGCATCCAGGCTGTCGCTCGTCGGAGTTTGCCTAGAGATGTTTTTGTGGCGCCAATTATTGGATGGAAGGGTCTCGCGAGTTGTGCAGGATGAATTATACCACTACACCAGCTAAGACTGTGGACGCGCAAGTCGACATTTTTGGGGGCGCTTGTGGCTTGAATCTGGGGGATAAATAAGGGCCAATCCGCCTGACTCTTTCCACGCAACCAAAGATTAACTACTCTCTCATTTCATCAAGCAGACCTGCCTAGGATACCAACAACCGCCCCAAGGCTCTGAATCCTCCAACCTTATGTCTACCCACATCGGATGGTCATACCGTGCGTATCAGTAACCTCCTCCCAGAGACTGACTCGAGAGGTAGTGATGTGCGCCGGTTCTTTGATAGTCGGGTAGGCCCGACTGGCAGCGTAATTCATAAGAGCAGAATCGGCCAGATCATCAAGCAAGCAAAGATACGGACGAAACTGATGACGGTGACGTTCATGGCATTCGATCTCAAGAAGAAAGCCCTTTTGAAGTGCCGCAGTTCTGCTTTCAGCGCCGAGCATGGCAAGAGTACAGTGATTGTAGGTGTCGAGGATGAGTTCATGGGCCTCACTACGCTGTACATGCCAGAGTCAGGGAAACCTAATCTAGAGTGAGTCTTCACATAGCGTCCCGTGTTTAGTCTCAGACTGACAAGCAGACGGCATTGTCGTTCTGCGCAGCTTTAGTGGATACGTCTGGGATACATTCGCTACCACCCACCACAGCCGTGAAGGAATCAAAGAGACCTGCTGGGTTCGCGATGAGCTTCCGGTATTCCTCGAGGGCCAAGGCAAGGGCGTTCGCCCAAGGGTGATGACGTTCGGCTACAATGCCTATGTGCGGGTCAACAATACAGTAGACGGCCTTGACACACCAGTCTCAGTCCTCATCCACAGTCTGAAAGTTGAGAGAGAGGTGAGAAGACCCTCTCCCGTAGGAGTTCATCTTACTGACATTGCTTGGCGCTAATACCGTGATAGGCCGTTGATCTTCATTGGACATAGTCTCGGGGGCATCGTTATCAAACCGGTTATTGTCGTCTTTAAGAAATACATCTACTGTGGCTAACGATTAACAGGTTTTTGATGAGATGATCACACCTATCAAGCAGGCCAATCCTGAATACGCCACTCAAATAAAAGCCTGCCTCTTCCTTGCTGTATCTCGGTGGCACCGGCAACGCAGACTCACTCAACTTTTTTCTCACTATGCTGAAGAAAACTCTAATGCCAGCGATGGGTCCAAACAAGAGATTTGTGAAGGACCTTGAGCTGAAGAACAGGAAGCTTGCCGACATCACAGATCGATTGATTCAGTTGTTCAATGGGAACAGCATACAAGTAATCAGCTGCTATGAGAACAAAGATTACGTGCCAGGGAAAGGAAAGGTGTGCGCCCAGTTGACCTCCAAATTTATCCGCACAGTGGTCTAACACAACATAGATTGTTAGCAAAGAATCGGCCATCCTTCTTTAGCTGGCCGAGAACAGCTACCTCGCCCCATTGATGTACTCGGCGCCCGAGGAAGGCTAAGCGTGCACTTCTTCAATTCGCCAAAGAGCAAGGAGAACATTCCAGGTATCAATGAGCTGCAGGACCTTTGACGTTTGACCCCAAGAGGAGATACCCCGACCTATCAGCACCTGAAACGACACCTCGAGGAGTACATCGAAGCATTCAAGCCTCTCAATGCTAGTCAGCGAGACACCTTCCCAGGACTCGATTTGATTATTTTCACCGACGGTGCTCCAGAGAGTCCTTTCGAGGACATAGAGGAGGTGGTCGTTGACACAGCCAGGATGGAAAGGCCTCTGCGAATGGCCAAAGTGGAGCTAGCGGCCAGCCTTGCTACGGCCAAGGTTTCGGGACGGCAAGGAAGGCATGGAATTGTTCGCTCGCTGCTGCCCTGAACCGTACCATGCGACTGTCTTGTAGGGTACTATGGAAATCGGAGAAACCATGGATTGATCTTTTATTTGTAAGAAGAGAGTAGTATGGCTCGCTGGCCAAACTTAGCCTTGGTCTGGTTCCGGACGTGTAGCAACATCTGCATAAGTCATACTGTGCTCTACGGAGATACAGTCAGTGGAAGTAAAGCGCAAGGCTGGGTCCGTTACTGGGTCAGGCCCAGCAATTGAGAATCAATGTATTGTTTTCTCCACATGTTTGGCCTTTTTACTGCTTCTACCACACCCATAGCGCCATCTGATCGAAACTGCCACTACGCTCATAGTATTGCAGACCACTGTTCATTTGAATGACTTTCAGGTGTATGAGAGAACACCTTACAAATGACATTCTTTGCTTCCACAGTGGTTTTCAGCGACGAAGATATTGAAAAAGCCCGTTCCTGCGAATGAAAATGGCTCATTCATCGAGTGAAAAGTCAAAGGAGGTAGCCCATTCACGCTCAACAATATTTCCAGAGATCACGACTTGCTATGGTAAAATACAGTTGCAAATTGAAAAGACAGTCCACGTGCTCGTTCACCTCACTTCCCACGGAAGTCAGAGCCTGGCACAAAGCTCTCATACGTAAGCTCTGGGAGCATGGACCCCTGTTCATGGGTCAACCCACTCGATCTCGCATTAACGTGAAGTGCACGATCGGACCTTCGCCTGCGCCGACGACCTGCTAGGTGATCTTGGCAAAGGCAACAACCTCGTCGGAAAGGGGCATTTCCGAAGTCCATGGTAGGAGCTAGGGTCTCCTTATTGGCCCGGACATGTTAGCCGGAACAGTGAAGACATAGGACATTCTCAAACATTCGCTCATTTCAAAGCCTTAGCATAAGGTCTTCAACCTGTTATGTAAAACCCCTTAATTATCCTGGAACGATGTTTGGACCTCGAGTGCTAAGATATCAGGTGCAAGATCAGGTGCAAGATGTCAACTGTTTGCTATTGATTCGGGTTAGTATTCTGTTTCCTGATTCCTTCAGGATTTGTCAAAGTGGGTGAAAATTTGAACGCCTTTGTGTATTTCTTGAACGCATTGAGACTGCCAAAGATATAATATCAGTTTCATAACACAGCCAATCCTTGGCACAAATCCACCAGTAGCAAAGCCATTGAAGCCCGTGTATACAACCCCCTGTATACAAGCCTATTTGCCTGAAACCCACCCTCAATCTCCTTCCGGGAGCAATAGTCAGGAGCTAATTTTCAAAAAAGTCAATCTACTATCAAATAACCCAGATCTGTACCGGAATTGAAGATCTGAATGTTGCTTTCGTCTGCATCACTCCTCCTTTGGCAGATGACGTGCACTATAAAGTAGTGAGGGGAATGATGATGTGGCGTAATGATACCAAATTGGGAGGGGTGTTGTAAAATGAAGTGTTTCAACACCTTCCCAGAAGTCTATAAAGTCTCCTATCAGGCCCGGTTCTTCCTCTCTTCTTTCTTCCTTCTACAACACACTCACAACACTCTCGTCACCAGAAATTTTCTTCTCTCTCTACACAATAACAAATTCGAATCGATTTCATTCAATCAATAACGTTCTCAACCACAAACATGAAGTTCTCCGGCATCATCATTGCCATTGGCATGACCATGGTGTAAGTCAACCATCCCCAGCTGCTGCACCCCAGCTAACTCCCACTGCCTCAGCTCCGCCGTCGCCGCAACCTTCGACTGCAACGGCGCTCAGTGGGATTCCTACGAGGGCAAGCCCGTGACTCGTATCAACGGCTACGTTGAAGAGAGCACCGAAGTATGTTCGCTCCACCTCTATTCTTCCTAGATCTGTCCAACCTTGTGAACCGGGCAACAACAGCATTGCTAATATATTTATCCACCTAGGCTCCCGGCAACACCGGCTATGATTGCTGTGTCTCCTGCGTCAACGAGCCCGGCTGTGCCTACTCTGTCTTTTCTGGCGGGGTCTGCACTATAGGCATCATCGGCGCCGGATGTAAAGAGTCCACCGTGTCTGGGCAATTCTTTGTCTCCGACAGCGGTCCAGCCTTCGGCGTGATCTCCAACTCTCCCTGCGGTCACCTCGTGTATGGCGGTGATGACCATTAGACATGAGTGGTCGGTCGTTGACAGTCAATTTCAATCATTTGTGAGTAACACCATCTTCTTGACTTTGCCTGAACATCGCTGACAGGTCGTGCAGACGTGGTCAGCCTCATGGGAGCTCATCGCTACACTGTCAACACCTGCAACAATGGTCAGATGAATCGGTCGGATATGGTGAATGGACATGAATGGAACGTGCAAGCACTGCGGTGATGAAACGCTTGCAATCGGTGGAAGCGTCTTGAAATATTAGGATAGCATTGAATGGCAATCAATCGCTGTCCTTACACATTGTGCACATGCTTGTTGAGACCAACTTCCACTGCTCTCTGTTCTTGTATGCAACTCACAACAGTACTGTAGCCTATGCGTGTAAAATGCCAATCGACCTAGGCCTTCTTCGACATGCCCGACGACCTGCCTCACTGTACCCACCTATAGACATGGTGTGTTAAGAACCTCGTCAACTTCCTCTGCTCAAGACTCCAAGCCTTCAACTCTCAGCCAGGATACCCATCCCTCTTACGACAGTACTTTCAACCTCATCAACCTCACCAGAACACCACCATTCCAACCGCCCACCCATTCCTCAACCCCCTCACCCCCCTCACCCCCTCTCCGTCAACCAACCCCAAAATCCTCCCTCCAGCATCCCGCCTTCTTCTCCCTCCCAAACCCTATCTTCCTCAGCCCCCATCTCA